>OJAU01000003.1_pt1 | contig 334785 bp, 306 predicted proteins | sample 1589791 | NCBI WGS metagenome assembly OJAU01 (sample SAMN05416849, study PRJEB24817) | seawater metagenome | isolation source: Sea water | place: Canada:Atlantic | collected 2013-07 | reverse complement strand
GCGTGGACTACCAGGGTATCTAATCCTGTTTGCTCCCCACGCTTTCGCACCTCAGTGTCAGTATTGGTCCAGAGTGCCGCCTTCGCCACTGGTGTTCCTTCCTATATCTACGCATTTCACCGCTACACAGGAAATTCCACACTCCTCTACCATACTCTAGCCTGACAGTTCGAAATGCCGTTCCCAGGTTGAGCCCGGGGCTTTCACATCTCGCTTATCAAACCACCTACGCGCGCTTTACGCCCAGTAATTCCGATTAACGCTTGCACCCTCCGTATTACCGCGGCTGCTGGCACGGAGTTAGCCGGTGCTTCTTCTGTGAGTAACGTCAAGCCTCAAGCGTATTAAACTTAAGGTTTTCCTCCTCACTGAAAGTGCTTTACAACCCGAAAGCCTTCTTCACACACGCGGCATGGCTGGATCAGGGTTGCCCCCATTGTCCAATATTCCCCACTGCTGCCTCCCGTAGGAGTTCGGGCCGTGTCTCAGTCCCGATGTGGCTGATCATCCTCTCAGACCAGCTACGGATCGTCGCCTTGGTAGGCTCTTACCCCACCAACTAGCTAATCCGACATAGGCACATCCAATAGCGCAAGGTCCGAAGATCCCCTGCTTTCCCCCAAAGGGCGTATGCGGTATTAATCCGGGTTTCCCCGGGCTATCCCCCACTACTGGGCAGTTTCCTATGCATTACTCACCCGTCCGCCGCTCGTCAGCGGGGAGCAAGCTCCCCCTGTTACCGCTCGACTTGCATGTGTTAAGCCTGCCGCCAGCGTTCAATCTGAGCCATGATCAAACTCTTCAGTTTAAATCATACAAGAATCCGAAGATTCTCTATTCTTGCTCAAGACAAAACTCAATTTCGACGAGTCACTGTCCTGATATTTCGTATCCGAAATACCTCGGCCAGCGCCCACACGAATTACTTGGTTAACTTTTTAAAGAGCGTTCGGGGCTTGCCCGATCAAGGTGGCGTATTCTACATCGAATCGCTGCCTTGTCAACCGCTTTCTGAAGAATTTAAAAACTCGAAATCTTCAATTAATTCAAACGGTTGTCTTTCAATTTCTGACCCGCCTCAGCGGCGTGCCCCTCGAAAGAGATGCGTATTCTACAGAGCTCACTCGGACTGTCAACGCGGTTTTTGATATTTTCTCAAAAACCTCGCTTTCTGTTCAATCCGTGATCACGACGCGGGCAATCTTCTTTTTACCCGCCTGTACAACACAGTCATCCCCCAAGCTAAAGAAGCGATCACCTTCGTGCTTTTCCCCGTCAATGAAGACAGCTCCGCGCCCTAACACATCCCTGGCAGCCGCTCCATTCTTAACCAGCCCGGCTAGGCGAAGCACCGTGGCTACTGGCAGATGCTCCTGCCCCGCCAGGGAAACCTCAACCGTCGGCACATTTTCTGGAATTTCACCCAGGCCCACGCGGTTGCCCGCAGACTTGTGAGCAGTTGCGGCCGCCTCGGCGTCATGGAAACGCGTGATAATTTCTTCCGCCAGCAGTTTTTTATAGTCCTGTGGGTTTGCGCCTCCGGCCACAGCCGCACGGAACTCATCCACTTCCGCCAACGGCCTGAAACTCAGCAACTCAAAATAACGCCACAGCAGATCATCCGGCATGGACAACAGCTTGGTGTACATTTCACCGGGCGAATCATTAACACCCACATAGTTGCCCAGTGACTTAGACATCTTCTGGACACCATCCAGCCCTTCCAGCAACGGCATGGTCAATACAGCCTGCGGCTTCTGACCATAGTGCTTCTGGAGAATCCGCCCCATCAAGAGGTTGAACTTCTGATCTGTCCCGCCCAGCTCCACATCAGCCTCAAGGGCGACCGAGTCATACCCCTGAACCAGTGGATACAGGAACTCATGAATGGCGATGGGCTGCTCGGCACGATAGCGCTTGGTGAAATCATCGCGCTCAAGCATACGGGCAACCGTATACTGCCCGGCCAGACGAATCATGTCAGCCGCCGAAAGCTTGCTCATCCAGTCGGAATTGAACACCACCCGCGTCTTTTCCCGATCCAGAATCTTGAACACCTGCTCTTTATAGGTAATCGCGTTGGCGGCAACCTGAGCTTCTGTCAGAGGCGGACGCGTCGCGCTCTTGCCAGTGGGATCACCGATCATGCCCGTGAAATCCCCGATAAGAAACATCACTTCATGCCCCAGATCCTGGAACTGCCGCAGCTTATTGATCAGAACCGTATGGCCCAGGTGGAGATCAGGGGCCGTGGGATCGAACCCGGCTTTTATCCTGAGAGGGCGCCCCTCCCGGAGCTTCTCAATCAACCCTTCTTCGGGGATCAACTCATCCATGCCGCGCTTGATTACGGCCATTGCCTCATCAATAGATGCCATGTACCACACACCCTTAATTCTGATCATTTGGGCCGGAAAGCCGTTACAGAGATCTACAAAAGAAATCTGTGCGTTACCTGCACCCCTGTTAAAGTGTACCTGCTCAGTTTTTGAACAAAGCCGCGTATTTAAGGCCGGGCATTATAACAATCCCGGCCCCAGAAATCCGGCCAGTATGCCAGTAACGGTAATGTTTGATGCTGTCCTGAGCGCATTTTATACGGTAATCTGTTGGACTATACTTGAACAACAGCTTTAATTAGGTAGTACAACCTACCGGAATACCGATTAAAACGGATGCGACACGTGCTGAAAATGTTTCCGAAAACCCATATCACCATTGCCGCTGCGACCAGTGTTGTCGTTGCAGCCGCTATTCTGATGAGCCCCAGCGCCGATGTAGAAGCCAACAGAATGGCTTATTCGCTGGATCTCGACGAAGGCACCGTCAAGGAGTCAGGCAAGCCGACTCCCCGCATGAACGAACAGCCCGCTGCCGACAAGATGCCAGAAGAAGACGCAACAGTAGCACCTGAACTGGCATCCATCAGCGACGAGCCTCAGCTACCCGAAGCACTGGACACCGCTGAGGTCAGCGAGCCAGAGCTGCAATGGCAGGAATACAAGATCAAGTCCGGCGACACACTTTCATCCCTGTTCGGCAAGGCCGGCTTCAACGACGGCATCATGCTGTCTGTGATCCACGGCTCTGGCGAAGCCGATAAGCTTCAGCGGCTCTATGCTGGCGAAACCATCGCGTTTGCAACCAATGACGCCGGCGAACTCGCTGCCATAGACCTCCAGCGCAACCTGCTGGAAACCCTTCACGTTGAAAAAACCGAAGAAGGTTTTACCGGCGAAACCGTGGTCCGCGAGCCTGACGTTAAACCGGCATTTGCGTCAGGCGTTATTGACGGCTCCCTCTATGTGGCGGCGCGCGAAGCCGGCATGAGCGACAGACTGGCCATGGAAATGGCGGGCATCTTCGGGTGGAACATCGACTTCGTATACGACGTTCGCAAGGGTGACCGGTTCGAAGTGGTGTATGAGGAACTGTATCTGGACGGCGAGAAATTCGACACTGGCAACATTCTGTCTGCTCGCTTTATCAATCGGGGCAAAGAGGTTATTGCCCTGCAGTACACTGACAGCAACGGTGATACTGACTATTACAGCCCGGACGGCAGCAGCATGCGCAAGGCGTTCCTGCGCACACCCATCAACGCCCGCGTCTCTTCTTCCTTCAACCTTCAGCGTCGTCACCCGGTACTGGACGTCGTTCGCCCGCATGAGGGCACTGACTACGCCGCGCCTCCAGGCACTCCCATTAAGGCGGCTGGACATGGCAGGGTACAGTTTGCCGGATGGAAAGGCGGCTATGGCCGCACGGTCATTCTCAAGCACGGCGACAACATTACCACTCTCTATGCCCACATGAGCCGTCTCGGCAAAGGCATCAAGACCGGCACCAAGGTCAAGCAGGGCGACACCGTTGGCCATGTTGGCTCTTCCGGCATGGTGACCGGGCCCCACCTGCATTATGAATTCCGGGTCAACGGCTCTCCGAGAAACTCGCGAACGGTCAAGCTCCCTGATGCGAAACCGGTACCCAAGTCAGAAATGGCTCGCTTCAAGGGATTTGCGGAACAGCAAGTTGCCAAGTTCGAACTGTTCCGCCAAAACTACCAGCATCTAGCCCTGGCCGCTGACGAGTGAACTGAATGAAAGCCTGGATTGGATTGATGTCAGGCACCAGCATGGACGGCATTGACGCCATACTGGTGTCGTTCAACGGTCAAACAATCCAGGTGCATGCCACCCACACCACCGCCTACCCGGACGACATACGCAGACGGCTGGTCAATCTCGGCCAGAACCGGGGAACGCCGGATGATGTCGGCGAGCTTGATCACGCCGTCGGCTCACTGTTCGCCCTCGCGGCGGAAACTGTGATCGGGAAGTCCGGTTTCCCGGCCTCATCCATCAACGCCATCGGCAGTCACGGCCAGACCCTACGTCACCACCCTGATAGTTCAGCACCTTTTTCCCTGCAGATTGGCGATCCCACTGTTATCACTGAACGAACCGGCATCACGACCGTGGCAGACTTCAGGCGGCGCGACCTGGCAGCAGGCGGTCAAGGAGCGCCACTGGTGCCGGCATTCCACAAAGCCTTCTTTAGCGCTGAAGGCGAGAGCCGGTGCATCCTTAATCTTGGCGGCATCGCCAATATCACCCACCTTCCAGCGGGCGCCAATGAGCCGATCACCGGTTTTGATACAGGCCCTGCGAACGCGCTGATGGATGCCTGGTGCATGGATCAGACTGGCCGGGCGTTTGACGAGGATGGCGCATGGGCCGAGGAAGGGGAGATCAATCAGGCACTGCTAAGCGACCTGCTTTCGGATGCCTACTTTTCGCGACAGCCACCCAAGAGCACGGGTACCGAAAAGTTCAATATTGAGTGGATCAGGACTCAATTACGTCGTCACCCGGACCTTTCCGGCGCCGACGTACAACGCACCCTGCTCGAATTAACTGCAGTATCCGTCGCGCAGCAGTTGCCGCAATCGCCGGGAATGACAATATTTGCGTGTGGGGGCGGTGCTAAAAACAGGATTCTGATGCGGGCTCTGCAGCGAACCTGTAGCCCGGCCCGCCTCGCGTCAACAGATGACCTGGGCCTGGACCCGCAATGGGTAGAACCGGCGGCCTTTGCCTGGCTCGCAAGCCAGACACTCGCCGGCAAGCCCGGCAATGTTCCGGAAGTTACAGGCGCAGAGGGGAAAAGAATACTTGGGGCGGTGTACTACGCCTGAACACGCACGTCAGATCGAGAAGGAGCTACCACAGCCACAGGTGGAGCTGGCATTGGGGTTCTGAACGACAAATTGCGACCCCTGCAACCCTTCCTGATAATCCACGGTTGCCCCGACCAGATACTGGTAACTCATAGGATCCACAAGCAACATCACGCCATCCCTTTCGATGACCGTGTCTTCCTCATCCTGCGCTTCATCGAATGAGAAACCATACTGGAAACCGGAACAGCCGCCACCGGTCACAAACACGCGAAGCTTGAGGTCGGAGTTGCCCTCCTCATCCACCAGCTCCCGTACTTTGGATACCGCGCTGTCACTGAAAAACAGCGGTGTGATTGCCTGTTGCTGAACTACACTCAAGTCCGCCTCCGGTTACAGAAAAATCTGACCTGATTATCATATTCCTGACTAAAACAATCAACTATTCCTTGCCAGGTACCTCTACCGACTCTTCCTCCGCCTGCTTCTCTTCAGGAATGACTCTGCCGGCAGCATCAGATTGCTTGTCCCTGCTCAACAAACCCGCGGGCTCGTTCTGGTGAACCAGGCTCCCGTTAACGGACGCGCCCATAGCCATCTCGATCAGATTGTAATAGACATTGCCATGGATGGAGGCTTTTTCGGCCAGTTCAAGGTGCGTTGACGCGTACACATCGCCGTGAACCGTGCCGTTTACGATCACATGAGGGGCGACAATGTCACCCTCCACGGAACCCACCTCAGACACCCTTAACACCGCGTCGCCGCCTTCTTCGGCAACGACCCGGCCGCGGATAGTGCCATCCACATGCAGTCCGCCGGAGAAATGCACATCCCCCTTAACCGTCGTGCGGGACGAAACCAGGGTATCGAAGTGCCCAGCGGGGCGCCTAGGTTTCTGTTTCTTTTTGCCAAGCATTTTAGTTCTCCGTCAATTCATCCCAATCAAAAGTTCGTTCGGCCTGGGACGATTTACTGCCTTCTGCACGGGCGACCACCTGCAGCTCAACCGGCTCGAAACCGTCCGGCACTCGTAAAAGCCCCTCTATATCCTGAAAATACCGGAAGCGGAACTTGACGCCCAGATCGTCGATATCGTCCGACAGGTCCCTCAGCGCGATCACTTCTTTCTCTTCATTTCGCATACCAATGACGTTCACCGCGACCACGCCCGATATATAACTCTTGTTGTCACCGATCTGGGTGAGCACCAGCTTAAAACCATAGGTGTCGTCCTGGCGCCCCTGCTGCATCGTGAACCGATCCACCTGCAGCCCTTTGCTGGTTTCCGAAGGTGCCATGATGTTTTTATAGAAAGTCAGATCCGCTTTCAGTGACGCGATCCGGGTTTCCAGATCAACAATGCTCCTTCTCGCCTGATTCAGGGCTTGTGCATCTATGGTTCGCCCCCGCTCCAGGTTGACCAGTTGCTGGCTGGCCTCGCGGTTTTGCTCTCGAAGGTCTTCAACCTGCTCTTCCAGCAGGTCGCGGGACTCTTCGGCAGTTGAAAAACGGAATCCACCCTGCGCCATACCGGTCACATACCCCAGCACCGCAGCGAGGATGGAAAACGTCAGCAATATCAAGCTTCGGCGCAGCCGGTACCCCGGGCGATGCCGGATGACAACGTATTCTTCAGCGGGTTTTCTGTGTTCGCTCACCGGTCAGACCTATGGTAGCAGCGCGGGCGCTTCCAGCCCGAGGGTTTCCTTGAGGTCAAACATGATGTTCATGTTCTGGACCGCCTGCCCTGCCGCACCTTTTACCAGGTTATCAATGACCGATGAAACGATCACAATATTGCTCTGCTCCTGCCGGTGAAGAGCCATACGGCAGTTGTTGGCACCACGGACACTGCGGGTTTCCGGATGACTGCCAAATGGCATCACGTCCACAAAAGGCTCATCCCGGAAGCGGTCTTCGAACAGCGACTGGAGACGGTCAAAATCAGCAGGGTTCCGAAGCTCTGCGTATAGCGTTGCCTCGATCCCCCGGACCATCGGAATCAGGTGTGGCACGAAGGTAACACCGACATCACCACCCGCCGCCTGGGACAGGCCCTGACGAATTTCCGGGAGATGGCGATGACCGGATGCGCCATAGGCCTTGAAGCTCTCGCCCACCTCACCGTGCAGCATACCGATCTTGCCCTGACGTCCGGCACCGCTGGCGCCCGACTTGGCGTCCGCGATCAGTCGTGACGGATCGACCAGCCCGCTCTCCAGCAATGGCAGAAAGCCCAACTGGACAGCTGTGGGATAACAGCCCGGGTTAGCCACCAGTTGTGCTGTACGGATCTTGTTCCGCACCACTTCCGGCAGGCCATAAACCGCTTTCTCCGCCCATTCGGGACTTTCATGAGGCATGCCGTACCACTCGGCCCAGACATCCAGATCCCGGAGGCGGAAGTCCGCTGATAGATCCACAACACGGGTTCCGGCAGCCATCAGTTCCGGCATCATCCGCATGGCCACACCGTGGGGCGTGGCGAAAAAGACCAGATCACAGGCTGCCAGCGTTTTTACGTCCGGCTCGGAAAAGGCAAGGTCGTAGTGGCCGCGAAGGTTCGGATACATATCTGCGACCGGCATGCCGGCCTCGGAACGCGAGGTGATGCAACTCACCGTCACGTCCGGATGAACCGCAAGAATCCTCAGAAGCTCAACACCGGTATAACCGGTACCACCTACAATGCCTACTTTTATCACCTGTTTCTCCAGCTGAAATCGAGTTCATAAAACACACATAGTCTAACATGATAAACCAATGACTTATTGCAGCCCGACCGGCGCTGGTTACAATATCGTCAAGAAACCACTCGTCCCTGGAAAACCGGCGATCATGCGTAAACTGAGAAACAAGATCACTGAAAATCTGATCCCGGTTTTCCGACGCCGGCTGTCCGGTGTCGACGCCTTGCCGCAACTGGCGGTTCTCGGATTGCTATCCGGCCTGTTTACCGGTGGTGTGATTCTGGTGTTTCGCCTGGCCATTGAATGGCCGCTTGAGTACTTCCTGCCTGGCGACGGTTCTGAGTCGTTTGAAGAGTTGGACATTCTTACCCGCGCCATCCTGCCATTGGCGGGTGCCGTTGCGCTAGGCCTGCTGATGCACAACCTGGCAACCCACGACCGCAAGGTTGGCATCGTGCACGTCATGGAACGCCTGAACTACCATCAGGGCTATATTTCCGTTCGCAGCGCCCTCGTCCAGTTCGCCACCGGTGTCAGCACCGTTGTTACCGGCCAATCCGCCGGCCGGGAAGGCCCCGCCGTACATCTTGGGGCAGCCATCTCCAGCTTGATGGGGCAATGGATGCGGCTACCCAACAACAGCATCCGGACATTGGTTGCCTGCGGCTGCGCGGCCGCTATTTCCGCGTCGTTCAACACCCCGATTTCCGGCGTTATTTTTGCCATGGAAGTGGTGATGATGGAATACACCATCGCCGGTTTCACCCCCATCATCCTGGCATCCGTGACCGCGGCGGTGGTTACCCAGGCCGCGTACGGCTCGGAGCCAGCGTTCAGTGTGCCGCCGCTGACCATGAACTCCCTGCTGGAAATCCCTTGGATCATCGCCATTGCAATCATTATCGGGGTCGCGGCGGCGGCCTTTATACAACTGATCGACACCACCGGCCGCCACCACCATCGCCCGGTATTACTGCGACTCACCATCGCCGGACTTCTCATGGTGCCCTTTGCCATCGTTGTACCGGAAGTGATGGGGATCGGGTACGACACGGTGCAGTTCACGATCGACAACCAACTGCCCTTCTGGCTATTGCTGGGCGCCGGCATCGCCAAGTTGTTGATCACTTCGGTCACCCTCGGCCTTGGCATGCCCAGCGGCGTGATTGGCCCCACCCTGTTCATGGGAGCCACACTGGGAGGAGCCATGGGATTGATTGGCGCCCAGATACTGCCGGATATGGCATCGTCCGTGGGCTTTTACGCCATGCTGGGCATGGGCGCCATGATGGGGGCCGTGCTGCAGGCGCCACTGGCAGCGCTCATGGCGCTGATGGAACTTACCAGGAATCCCCACATTATTCTGCCAGGCATGCTGATCATTACCACCTCGAGCCTGGTAACCAGCGAAGCCTTTGGCAAGAAATCTTTGTTCCTGACCATACTCAAGAGCCAGGGCCTGAGTTACCAGAACTCACCGGTTATCCAGGCTTTACGGCGCGTGTCCGTCGGCGCCATCATGGACAGGAACATCCTGCGCACCGAACGCTTCCTGTCGCGTGAAGAAGCCAGAAAAATCCTCAAATCCGAACCAAAATGGCTGGTGGTGGAAGGCAGTAGCGGCCCCACTGGCCTGCTGCCGGCGGTGGATCTTGCTCGCTACATGGAAGACACCAAAGCGCCGGCAACGGACAGCGAAGAAGACACAACACCAGAGCAGATTGACCTGATGGACATTCCCGCCAATCGCCGGGACATCGCACCCGTGCAGTACCAGGCGACCCTGGAAGAAGCACTGAACGAATTTGACCAGACCAGCGTAGAAGCCCTCTACGTGCAGCGTCATGTTGCCCCGATGATCCAGCGCGTCTATGGCGTTGTGCTGAAATCGGATATCGAGAGCTACTACCAATACCGACGGAGTTGATGAATGTTGTGGGTCAAAGCCCTGCATATTGTGTCCATGGTGTGCTGGTTCGCCGGCCTTTTCTACCTGCCAAGACTGTTCGTCTATCACGCCGCCTGTGAGGACGAACCTGGCCGCCAGCGCTTCAAGATCATGGAGCGCAAGCTCTATCGGGGAATCACCACACCGTCTATGGTAGCAACGGTTGTTTTTGGTCTCTGGCTCATCGGTTACAATGTCGAAGGTTATATGAGCCAGGGCTGGATTCACGCCAAACTGTTGTTGGTGGTCCTGCTGATCGGCTACCACTTCTACTGCGGACATCTGGTGAAGGTGTTCCGCGATGACCAGAACACCCGTAGCCACGTGTTCTACCGCTGGTTTAACGAGATGCCCGTTCTGGCACTGGTCGCCATCGTCATTCTCGCTGTCGTCAAACCCTTCTGAGGAGCCCGACTATCAACCTTAACAGCCGTCCTCACGTTCTGATTATTTCTGGCCTGGATCCCTCCGGCGGCGCCGGCATCCAGGCTGATATTCAGGCAGTGACCGCCCTGGGCTGTCACCCGCTGCCTGTGTTGTCCTGCCTGACCGTGCAAGACACCCGTAACGTATACAACGCCACCGCAACGGATCCAGACATCGTCCGCCAACAACTGGAATGCCTGGCCGAGGACACCCCCATTCACGCCATCAAAACCGGTGCCCTCGGCAACGCCGATGTGGTGGATGTACTGGTGGACTTTCTCGCCGACCACCCGGACATCCCGCTGATTACCGATCCGGTGATCAAGGCCGCCGGTGGCGGCGACCTCGCCGACGAAGCGCTGATTGCACGCATGAAGGAACGCCTGTTCCGACACGCCGAGATGATTACGCCCAACAGCATTGAATTGGCCCTGCTGGGCGAGGACGAAGATCCGGCGCAAGCGGCCCGCAAGCTGCTAATCGCTGGTTGCCAGTCGGTACTGGCCACCGGGGGGCACGGCGAAGGCGAGGACATCATCAACACCCTCTACCACCAGACTGAAGAACCTTCCCATTTTTACATTGAGCGGGTTGGTGGTGAGTATCACGGCACCGGGTGCACCCTGGCGGCTTCGATCGCCGCTGGCAGGGCATCAGGCCTCTCAGCCGCGGCAGCGATTGACCAGGCGCAGGACTACGTCCTCCGTGCTATCCGGCACGCTCTGCGAGTCGGCAAAGGGCAACCAGTACCCGACCGGGGCATTCCGTGGCAGAGCTAACGCCTTCCGGTACCTTCAGTGCCCAGACCACCGCCAAGGGCCTGAAACCAGGCCTCTACGCCATTACCGACAGCGAACTACTAGCGGAAGACCGACTGCTGGTCGCGGTTGAGGCGGCCCTTCGAGGCGGGGCCGTGTTGGTGCAATACCGTGAAAAGAAGGCGCCAGAGCCGGAACGGCTGAAACAGGCGCAGGACCTGGCGGCCCTTTGTCACAACGCCCGCGTGCCACTGATCATCAACGATGATCCCGAGCTGGCCCGGCGCTGCGGGGCCGCCGGCGTGCATCTGGGCCAGTCCGATGGTTCCCTGGCAATGGCCAGACGGCTACTTGGTGACCATGCCATTATTGGCGCAACCTGCCATGCCGACCTGGCACTGGCGTCCAGTGCGGACGCGGACGGCGCCGATTATCTGGCCTTTGGGCGCTTCTTTAACTCAACCACGAAGCCTGACGCGCCCGTCGCTGAGCCTTCAGTTCTGACCAAGTCACGGCAGTTTGGCAAACCCGTAACCGCCATTGGGGGCATTACTATAGATAACGGCGAAGGCCTGATCCGCGCCGGCGCCGACTTGCTGGCCGTGGTCGGCGGCCTGTTCGATGGTGACGTTGCCACCATTGAAGAGCGCGCACGCCAATTTAGCCGGCTGTTTGCGCAACATCACCCACTTTTTTCATCGTCCGCATCTCAGGAGTCCTGAACCATGACCCAGTCCGAAACCCTATTCGAACAGGCTCAAAAATACATCCCGGGAGGCGTCAACTCTCCGGTCCGGGCCTTTCGGGGAGTCGGCGGTACCCCGCTGTTTTTCAAGCATGCCGACGGCGCCTATCTGTACGACGAAGACGATCGCCGCTACATCGACTACATCGGTTCCTGGGGGCCCATGATCCTTGGCCACGGCAACCAGATCATCAAGGATGCGCTCCATGCCCAGGTCGATCAGGGCATCGGTTACGGAGCACCGACGGCGATCGAAACCGAAATGGCCAAAAAGGTCTGCGAACTGGTCCCTTCCATTGACCTGGTGCGCATGGTCAATTCCGGCACCGAAGCCACCATGAGCACGGTTCGACTCGCCCGCGGCTATACCGGCCGAGACAAGATCGTGAAGTTCGAAGGCTGCTACCACGGCCACGTGGATTCTCTGCTGGTGAAAGCCGGCTCCGGCGCGCTGACCCTCGGCGTCCCCAACTCCCCGGGCATTCCCGCCAGCCTCGCGGAACATACATTGACCCTGGCGTTCAACGATATTGAAAGTGTTCGGGAAACCTTCGCAAAAATGGGCGATGAGATCGCGGCCATCATTGTTGAGCCGGTGGCAGGCAATATGAACTGCATACCACCTGTACCCGGTTTCCTTGAAGCTTTGCGGGAGGTGTGCGACGAGCACGGCACGGTATTGATTTTCGATGAGGTCATGACCGGCTTTCGGGTCGCCCTCGGTGGTGCTCAGGAATTTTACGGTGTCACACCGGACCTGACTGCCCTGGGCAAAGTGATTGGCGGTGGACTGCCCGTTGGCGCGTTTGGCGGCAAACGGGAAATCATGGAACACATCTCGCCACTGGGGCCGGTCTACCAGGCCGGAACTCTGAGTGGCAACCCGCTGGCCATGTGTGCCGGGCTGGCTACATTGAACGCCATTTCAGAGCCGGGCTTCCATGACCGGTTGACGGAAAAGACCAATGCCGTGCGCGATGGGTTAAAGGAGGCTGCGGACAGCACCGGAGTCCCATTGGCAGTGCAAAGTGCTGGCGCCATGTTCGGCTTCTTCTTTACCGACGCCCCCAGGATCACACGCTTCGACCAGGTCATGGCCTGCGACGTAGAGCGGTTCAAAAAATTCTTCCAGGGGATGCTCAAGGAAGGTGTTTACCTGGCGCCTTCAGCCTTTGAGGCCGGCTTTACCAGCGCAGCCCTGACCGATGACGACATCCGACAGACAACGGAAGCGGCAAGCCGTGTCATGAAAACGCTCTGAACGCGACCGATTGATCCCTGACCCCGAAAGCCTGTCAGCAACAGGGACATGTCTTTCGGGGCCCCAGGGGTGACCCGCATCACACTTCTGACCGCCCAAACCGCCCCGGCCCCTCCTGCCGTTGACTTCACTCACCCTATGATCAAATTATGGTCAGATCTCGGACAAGAGATGCACTGACTGCGACCATCTAACAATCACAAGACAGAAGTCAGCGCATGGACGCCACGCAGTACTGCCTTGAACTGCCCCAAAATGCAGTAGTCGGCACAACCTGTTAGGTCGAGCCGCAGTTTGACAATAAATACAACAGCAAACTGTAGGTGCAACAATGAAACAATGGATCAAGGTATTCGCCATGCTGGTGGCACTGGCATGGTCGGCGCCATCAATGGCCTGGTGGTGGAATTCCACGCCATCCAACTACACCGACACCCGCTATCCGGTGGTGTTGGTTCACGGTATGTTCGGATTCGATTCAATTGCGGGAGTAGACTACTGGTATGGCATTGCCGAAGACCTGCGCAAGTACGGTGCCGATGTCTACACCACCCAGGTACCCGCTCTGGACAGCACCATCGCCAGGGGTGAGGCACTGCTACCACAGATCGCCTCAATCGCAGCGGTTCATGGCAAGGTAAACCTGATTGGCCACAGCCATGGCGGGCCCACCGCTCGATACGTCGCACGGGTAAGGCCGGATCTGGTGGCCTCGGTAACCTCCGTGGGCTCCCCCCACAAAGGCTCACCGGTTGCAGACCTGATCCACGGATCTCCGGCGGACAGTCTTGCGGCATCACTGGGTAACGCACTGGGCAGCCTGATCGACCTGCTCTCCGGTGGCGGCTACAATCAGGACCTCCAGTCCAGCCTCTACTCACTCACCACCGAAGGCAGCGCCGAGTTCAACAACTTCGCCCCCGCCGGCGTTCCGGCCAGTGCCTGTGGTGAAGGCGCCTATTCCAGCAACGGCGTGCGCTTTTATTCATGGGGTGGCACTGGCGTACTGACCAACGTGCTGGACCCATCCGACGTACTTTTGGGCACCACCAGCCTGGCGTTTACGTTCAGCCCCAACGATGGATTGGTAGGCCGCTGCAGCAGCCATTTTGGCAAAGTGATTCGTGATAACTATTTCATGAACCACCTGGATGAGGTGAATCAGGCTCTTGGACTGCATAGTCTGTTCGAGACTGATCCAAAAACCGTCTTCCGGCAGCAGGCCAACCGCCTGAGAAATGCCGGGCTTTAAATAGCCCCGTTCGCCATGGCTGGATACGGATATCCCGCCATGACTTCAGAACACGGTCTCAAACCCGAGCATCACTTCCCGACGGCTGTAGTCATAACGTTCAATGGTACTGCGGTTGTCCAGCATGCTCCATTCCGCCAGCATCATCCATTCCCCGGCCAGTCGGTATTCCGCCAGCAGCGAACCGCGCAACCGGTTATCCGTGCGCCGCTCAGAGACCAGAGCCCCGTTCGACACGAATCGTTGGTCATCCTTGTAGCGGGAGTAACGAACATCGGCCTTGCCGCCCAACGAAAATCGGCCCGACACATAGTGACGGACTTCCGCCGACACAAGATTTCGTATGGGAGATACACTGAAGAACTCCTGCTGTGTCGAGAGATCCCTTCGATGGTTATCTTCCAGCTGATAATGACCGCTCAGAACCCAACTTCCCAACGCTTTATCGGCGCTGGCGCGGAATCGCAGCATTTCTCCATCGTAGGCGCTGTAATCGCTGCCACCGTCAATCGTTGAAACCGAACCACTTACGCTGCATTCAACACCAGAGACCACAGGAGCCAAAACGCACCGATCGGGATGATAGAGCATCTCGACCCGGGCCTCGCGCTCAAGGGGATCACCGCCAAACCAGGATGCCGACAGGCTCAGGGTTGATGTAAGCTCTCCGTCTCCCAGCTCTTTCGGCAACGACGCACCAGTGCTGAGATAAGTGTTATTAAAGGCAGAGTTCCCAGGGTACTGACGAGTGAAAGCAACCCCGTGCAAACTGAGCTCCTTCATTCCGAGTTGAACAGTTCCCGCCGCCAGCGCATCCGCAAACCCGCCTTCCTTATCACTGGAAACATCATCCGGAGTTCCAGCAATATTGTCGTCGTATCCGCCAGCGACGGCGAGATAGCCACTACCATGGCGCTGACCCAATGGAGATTCCGCGGTGACATCAGCCAGCTGGTGACGAGCCAACGTTTGGACTTCTTCAGGTGAATCCTCGCTGGCAGCGCGTTCGAACCACTGGCGGGCGTCGCCCACCTTACCCATCCTCTGCTTTACCAGACCGAGGTTGTAGTAAGCCAGAGGCGCATGAGGCGTTTCCAGCAATGTCAGGAATACGGTTTCGGCCGACCCGAGATCGCCGAGACGGAAGTAAACAACGCCGAGATTGTAGAGTAGGGATGGAGAGTTGGTGCCAGCCGCCCGAGCTCGCTCGAAAAAAATCCGGGCCTCTTCCAGGTTTCCTTGCCGAAAGGCCTCCACACCGGCATCGAAATCCGGCCTATTGGTGACCTCCATGGCCATCGCCGCAGGAGTCGAGGTCATCAGGGCAATAAACAGAATGGCTGATCGTGGGAACCCCAAGCTTTACTCCGGAAATACGCTGTGGTGGCGCCCCTCAAAACAGACGCGTTGAGTGAGGGCACGACAAAAACCGGAGTATAGCAACTGACGAAGTGCTTCGTCGCAGAAGGAAAATTACGATGCCGTATAGTTAGTAAGTAGTTAGCAAGGGAAGCTAGGGCCGGTCGGGACGATTGGAGACATCTGGCAGATCAGGCAACTCAGGCCGCCCCTTTCGCCCATTGTCATTACGGACTTCCCGAGCCCGCTCAGACGCTGCGTTGGCGGCATCCCGCCCTCTCTCGCGTGCGTCCCGGGCCTTATCCGCGGAATGAACCGACTTATCGATGCCACGATCTTTCGACGGTCGACCAAGTGATACCGGTTCACGCAGGTTAATCTCACGCACGACAGATTCCGTAAGGTCTTCGTCGTCTGTAACCATTCTCATGGTCACATCAAGATCATCACTGGCAAAAACCGTTGACGGTCCCACCAAAAACAGGCTGAGACCGACGAAACAGACAGCTCTCTGCCAGATTCCCGACATCATGACGAGGGCTCCGGACGTCCATTTATTGATGGGCCGTTGAGACTGGCCCGGAACGTTTTGGTTCTTTGGCCATCGTCAAGATGAGCGACCAGCTCACCCTCACCAGAGAACAGAATGTTTAATGGCAGGTTTACCACATTTTCGCCTTTATCCAGATCAACTCTCCAGCTCAACCTTTGGTGCCCGGGATAATCAGAAACCTCTACATGAGGCGGCAATTCCACTGTCAAAGTAACACCCTGCAGCGCTTCCCTGGAGCGAAACGCAAGCCGAACATTCCGGGCAACCGGCTTCAGTGCCGAGCGTTCATCCGCGCTTTCATCAACAACGGTTACTCGATGATCGGTTACTGAATCCGTTTTAATCTGCGCCAATTCATCCGCCGGTTCCTGGCCTGAACGCCAGCCAAAACCAAGTGCAATCCCCAGGACCAGGGCCGCCGCAATGGCACCTCCCACCCACGGGGCACTCCAACCGTAGTCCGTAAGGCTTTTGCGGGACCGGCGCTCCCTTCCGATGGCAACATCCAGAACCTGTTTCTCAAAACCCGGCGACGAGGGCGGTATCTCCTGACTTTCACGCATCGCGGTGACGATTGCCAATTCGTTGTGTGCGGCAACGGAACAGCTCTCACACTCGGCAAGATGCTGCTCAAGGCGGTTAGCCTGAGCAGCCGACAGCTCGGCCTTGGCCCAGGAACCCAGATTGTTTTTGCACTCGTCACACATCATTGCCATCACCTCATTCTTTCACACGCTCGGCCTGCGGAAAAAGTTCCGGACGCTCAAGTAACTTTTCCCGCAGGGCGGCCCGACAACGATGGACTCTCGACTTCACCGTGCCAACCGGTATTTCAAGCACCTGAGCAATATCTTCCTGGCTCCAGCCATCCACATCGTGCAGCAGCATCAGAGTGCGCCGATCCGGCGACAGAGTCTGAATAATCTCATCCATAACGGGCTTCAAGCGCTCAGAACTGATCTGCTCACTGAGATCGGGGACATCCGCGGCGTAGGAGTCTAAAAAGGAGGATTGCTGTTCCGGCTCTGCTACGTCGCTAACAGGCCTGTCGGCGCGACGTCCTTTGCGACGGACCTGATCAATAAAGTGCCGGTACAACACGCGATTCAACCATGGCCTCAGTTGCTCCACTGATTCCAGCTCCGAGAGACGGGGATATAGTTTCAAGACCACATCCTGAACCAAATCCTCGGCATCCTGTTGCTGCCCAGCCAAACGATACGCAAACCGGTACATAGCCTCCAAATGCGGCTGCACCAGTTTCTCAAATCGCTTGGCCCGGGAAGGGTTAAAGGAAAGTAAAGCCAAAACCGGTACTCGTCTGATTAATCGCGCAAAAAGAGGACGCAGTTTACAACACAATCCGCACGTAAGTATTGGCCCATGACCAAACCACCGATCAAAGTCGCATCAGCCGTCCCATAGGCAAGGGTTAGCAGACACAATGGAACGGCTGACGACATTTCAGCGTTATGCCCTTGTGGCCACCCAACATTTCTTCAACCGGCCAGTGTCTTTCCCTAAGGAGGTTTGCAATGAATCAGTCTCTGAAATACCTGACAATACTTGGCTTTACCGGAGCGCTGACTGCCTGTGGCGGTGACAGCGACAGCAGCAGTCTTAGCGGAGGGGAAACAGGCAGCGTAAGCGTCGGACTGACTGATGCACCTGTAGACAGCGCCCAGGAAGTAAACATTGAGGTTACCGCGCTGGTACTTCAACCTTCAGACGGCGAACGTCGCAGGTTTGAGCTGGAATTCCCCGCACCGATCAATCTTCTCGACCTGCAGGGAGGTTCATTTGAAAGCCTCGTCACTGATGAGGAAGTTCCGGCTGGCAACTACAACTGGATGAGAATCGAACTCGGCGACGACAACACCGTCCTTCTTGATGACGGAAGCTCTCACATCCTTACCACTCCATCGGCAAGAGGCGTACAGACATCAGGGTTTACCGTTCCTGCCGGAGGTGAAGTCAGCTTTACCATCGACTTCGATGTTCGCAAGTCACTGGTTAACCCTGTCGGGCAGGACAGCTATCGACTCAAGCCGGTACTCAGGCTTGTCGACAACTCTGAGGTCGGCACTATCGAGGGTACGGTAGCTGGCGAACTGATCACTCAGGAATGTGGTGACGCAATGACTCCTGAATTTGCAGGCAATGTCTACGTTCATGAAGGAGCAGATGCCGTGCCTGACGACATTGGCAGCGAAAACGAACCGCTGGTTGTTGCTCCGGTCGACGAAAACGGAACCTATACCTACACCGCCGCTTTCATTCCAGCTGGAGAGTACACCGTGAGTTATACCTGCGGGGATGACCTGATCGAGAACGATCAAGGAGAACCATCAGACGACGACATCAACTTCAACGGAGCTCAAAATGTCACCGTTGTTGCTAGCGAGACGTCTACCGCTGATTTTGAACTCCAGACACAGCCGTAGTTCTCGATAGATAGCCGGGCAGTTCAAACACTGCCCGGCTCCAGCTACCGCAAATCACAAGGCCGACGCACGCGCCTCTGCCTGATCCGCCCCAGCCACATTACCCCTGGCACGCCGGATATCCGCCAGCAGCAACCATCCCGAGCGCTGCAATGACGAATTGCTGCCCGCCAAAGACAACCCTTTCAACGTGAACTGCTCCGCCGAACCCAGTTGATCCAGTGCCACGTAGGCTTGTGAGAGCTTGAAGTACACCTGCGCCGAGCGTGGGGCGATTCGCTGTGCCCGCTCCAGTTGCGCCACGGCGGCCTGGGTCTCGCCGGACGCCATCAGGCTGTCCGCCCGCTGGATAAGGCTTCGTGCTGCCGGCGACAGAGCGTCACCCTCATCCTGGTAGCTGGGGGCCGTGCGCTCTGGCTGCCGCACCGGTTGATCAGGCTGCTCGCTTTTACGCTCAACCCGCGGTTCGTCACGAGGCTCACCGGTTTGTGGCGGCTGGGGCGCCTCGTCAGGGGATGACCGATCACCGGCTGGCACATAGATGGAGCCACCGCCCGGGCCAGAAGCGCAACCGGCCACCGTCAGCGACAGGGCCAATAAGCCAGCGAACTTAAACGTGTTCGATTTCATTGGAAAAGTCCTTCAAACCAGCCCCGTATCCGCCGCTCGATATTACCTCCGCAGGAAACCTCCACATCAGGCTCACTGCCGGTGATGAACGGTACGAGGCGTGCATTGTCACAATGTTCTTCTGTCAGGGCGACTTCGTCGGGATTGACCCAGAGGTACTCTACCCCATCCGGCACCACCGGCGAGAAGCCGTGCTGCGGTACCTGGCTCATAAACCGGGACCACACTGGTAACGCGCCGGTGGCGCCTGTCAGAGACGTTGGGCCGTTGTCGTCTCGGCCAACCCAGGTCACCGCCAGCAGGTCGCCGCTGAAACCGGCGAACCAGGAATCGCGGCCATCATCGGTGGTTCCGGTCTTACCTGCAAGCGTGAGCTCTCGTGGCACGGTCCGGTACGCGGAACGCCCGGTACCTTCCTGCATGGTTTCCTGCATAACATACTGGACAAGATGTACCGCGGCGGGATCCGCTACCTGGTCCACTTTCAGGCTATAGCGAGACAGGGCCTCGCCTTCGGCATCGGTGACCTGCCGAATGGTTCTCAGGGGCGTATTGAAACCGGACGTAGCCAGCCCCTGATAGATCTGGGCGACCGTTACCGGCGTCATGGAGACTGAGCCCAACAACATTGATGGATACTCCGAAATACCCCCGGGAACGCCAAATCCCTGCAAGGTAGACTTCACAGCGCCGATACCCACATCCAGCCCTACACGCACAGTAGGTAGGTTATACGAGTGGGAGAGCGCCTTGTGCAGGGGCACCTCGCCGCGCTGTTCCTTATCGTAGTTTTCAGGCTCCCAGCGGCGTCCGTCGTCGAACACCAGGGAGAAGCCCTTGTCCTCGACAGGTGTGATCAGGGTATACCGATCCGGGTTCTGCAACGCCGTCAGGTAAACGAACGGCTTGACCAGGGAACCGATAGGACGGCTCGCATCCACGGCGCGATTGAAACCGGCGTATTTCGGGTCACGCCCACCAACCAGGGCCAACACCTCTCCACTGTCCCTCGAGGTCACCACCATGGCGGACTCCAGCGTGGTATCGGAGCTCCCCTCCATTCGCCCGAGCATATCCTTGACGGCAAATTCCGCCGCATACTGGATCGCGGGGTTCAGGGTGGTGAAGATGCGAAGCCCCTCACTCTGCAGGTCTTCCTGCTTGTAATCCCGGGCCAGGTGACGACGAACCAGATCGATGTAGGCCGGGTACCGGTTTTCAGAGTATGAAGCCTGGTTCGTAACACCCAGCGGCTGGGCACGGGCCCTGGCGGCATCCTCTTCGCTGATAAGATCGGTTTCAGCCATCACATCAATGACCAGATTGCGACGGGACAGGGCACGGTCCGGATGGCGTCGGGGATTATAGTAGCTCGGCCCCTTCACCAGGCCGACCAACAAGGCAATCTGATGGGTTTGAAGATCACGAATCGACTCGCCGAAATAGAACTGGCTTGCCAGCCCGAATCCGTGAATGGCTCGTGTGCCGGCCTGCCCCACGTACACCTCGTTGACGTAGGTTTCCAGTATGTCGTTCTTCTCGTAATGGAGCTCCAGGAGCAGCGACATCAGGGCTTCGTTGCCCTTGCGCAACAAGGTTTGATCCCGGGTCAGGAAGAAGTTCTTCACCAACTGCTGGGTCAGCGTGCTGCCCCCCTGCACGATCTGCCCGGCCCGGATATTAGCCAGCATTGCCCGGCCAATCGATAGCGGGGCGATCCCGACATGGTCATGGAAATTGCGGTCCTCAACGGCCAATAGCGTATCGGTGAAAAGTTCGGGTACATCCGCCAGCTGCACCAACACCCGGTCTTCCTTGTGGGCGGGATAGATACCGCCGATCTGGGCCGGTTCCAGGCGCACAATCGGCGAAGGGTCGCCCGACAGTACCCGGAAATCCTGCACCTGGTCGCTGTATATGTTAAGCGACAGGCGTCTACGAGGTTCCAACCCGTCGGTAAACAGAAAGCCCCGAGTGCTGATAATAAAGTGGCCGCCATTGCGACGATAGGTACCTGCCCGGCTGCCATCCCCGGCACGGTAGCCGGACAGCTCAAGCTCCCGCTGCAGAGCCCCCGAACTGACGCTCGCGCCGTCATACAGCTCCAGTGGTCTCGCGTAGACTCGAGAAGGCACTTCAAATCGACGGCCTTCAAAGCGGGAGGTGACCACCGCATCCAGGTAAACCATCCAACCGGCGAGCAGCACCACACCGATAAAAAAGACGCGCAAAAACAGGCGCCAGAACCAGGGCCGGCGGGCAGACTTTCCCTTGCGGGTGTTTTTCTTGGGCGATTTCCGGGGGGAAGCAGATTTTTTCATGGCGGGATTATAACGAATCCGGGCATCGGTACGGCAGGTCATCCGTGTGTTATTTCTGTAATCTGCCCGTTTTGCTCGTTATGATGGGGGCGATAAAAATCAACGAGTTCAAGGAACCCAAGGAGAGAGCCGTGAGCGATGCACCTTCCGACAACCTGATTCTGGCACTGCAGGATCCGGCGCTGTATGACCACCCGGTGAAAGACTTTCAGGTTATCGAAACGCACATCTCATGGGTCATCCTGACCGGCGACTATGCCTACAAAATCAAGAAGCCGATGGACTTCGGCTTTCTCGACTTTTCGACCCTGGCACGGCGCAAACGCTTTTGCGAAGAGGAGTTGCGCCTGAATCGGCGTCTCGCCAACAATCTATACCTCGACGTGTTGCCCATCACCGGCTCGGCCGAGGCTCCGGCACTCGGTGGCGAGGGGGACGCGTTCGAGTACGCCATCCGCATGCGCCAGTTCGACCAGAACGAGCTGTTCGACGTGCGACAGGAAAACAGCAAACTCACGCCTGAACTGCTCACCAGCCTCGCCCGGCAGGCCGCGAACTTCCACGACAGCCAACCACCGGTTGAACCCGGCAAACCACTGGGAACGCCAGAAGCGGTCTTCGCTGCAATGCAGGAAAACTTCGACCAGATCCGCCCGATGATTGACGATGACGTGCTCCTGCTTCAGCTCGACAACCTGGAGCAATGGACCCGCAGCACCTTTGAGCGCCAATCGGCCCTGATTTCCGAGCGCTACGAGGGCGGATTTGTACGGGAGTGCCATGGCGACCTGCATCTGGCAAATATCACAATCTATGACGGCGACGTGACCGTATTCGATTGCATCGAGTTCAGTGAGCCGTTCCGCTGGATTGACGTGATCAACGACCTGGCGTTCCTGTTGATGGACCTGGAGTCCCGCCGTGAGCCCGAGCTGGCGAACCTGGTATTGAATACCTACCTGGAATACCGCGGCGACTTCGAGGCCCTGCCGCTGCTGCCCCTCTACAAGGCGTACCGGGCCATGGTCCGCGCCAAAATCGCCCTGTTTACCCTAGGCAACCCATCGCTGACCGATGCTGAGCGACAGGGGCTGATGCAGCGCTATCGCGATTACGCCCAACTGGCGGAAGACTACAGCGCCATACCCAACCCTTATCTACTGGCCACCACCGGGCTCTCCGCCAGTGGAAAATCCTGTGTCAGCGGTTCCATGGCGGCGGAGTTGGGGCTGATTCGGCTGCGTTCGGACGTAGAGCGCAAGCGGCTCTTTGGCCTGGGCCCGCTGGACCAGAGCAAATCCCCGACCGGCGAAAAGCTGTACACCGAAGAAGCCAACCAGCGCACCTATGAGCGCCTGGCCGAGTTGGCCGGCGCCTTGCTGACCAGCGGCCTGCCGGTCATCGTAGACTCTGCCTGCCTGAAACAGTCCGAGCGGGAGATGATGGCGGACGTGGCAGAGAGCCGGGGCATGCCGTTCGCTCTGTTGCACTGCGAAGCGCCCCTGGAAAGCCGTAAGGAATGGGCTCGCAACCGCTCAGGCGATGCCTCCGAAGCCACTGAAGAATTCCTGGAAGAACAGGAAGCGTGGCTTGAGCCCCTTACCACCGAGGAAAAAACCCACACCATTCATCTGTACACCGACCAGGAGCATGTGGGGGAAGCGGTCGCAGACCGAATCCGCCAGCATTTTGGCCTTCCCGGGATGTAAAACGTCTACACTGAACAGTGCCCGGCCCCTGGCCGGGCCACTGTGAATAGATTCCTGGAGCTCCACAATGGACACCGATGCCGTTCGCCACATCAATGACCCGCTTTACGAAAAGCTTCGTAGCGAAGACATTGACGCTTTCAATACCGCAAAAAGCAGACTGACCGAACTCCCGAGCCTGGCGCACGGTGATTTCCGGGGACTGGACCTTCGCGGGATGGACGCAAGAGGGCTGGACCTCAGCCACGCCTATTTTCGTGGCGCGGACCTGCGCGGTATCGATTTCAGCCAGACCAACCTGGAAGGTGCGAGCATCGCTGGTGCCAAGATTTCGGGCTGCTACTTTCCTTCACAGCTGCATTCGGACGAAATCATCCTGTCGCTCAATCACGGCACCCGAATGCGCTACAACATCCTGAAGTAACCGACTCAGGCGCCCAAGATAACCGGCACGGCCTCCCCTAGCGAGATATCCCCATCCGGCCCTTGCGGGCCGGAAAGCCCCGCCCGGTATGCCAGCACCTCCACGCCCGCGGCCTTTGCCTCACGCAGCAGCACACCGTAGGCGCTGTCGATATGATCAGCCGGCCGCACACTGTCGATACCGGTGTGGTTGACCACAAAAAACAGCACCGCACGCTCGCCGGCCCTGGCCTGGGCCATCAACTCCCGCAGGTGCTTCTGGCCACGAGTGGTTACGGCATCGGGGAAAAAGCCCTGCCCGTCCTCGCACAGGGTCACATTTTTCACCTCCACCCAGGCATCCGGATGATGCTCGTGACCTGACAGATGTAGATCAATCCGGCTTTTTTCAGTTCCGTAACGCACCTCTGCCCTGCAGGTCTGGTACGCGGCCAGCTCCGGAACATCCCCACTTTCAATGGCTTCACGGGCCTGCGCATTCGGTCGCGCCGTGTTGATACAGGCCACCTCACCCGGCGCGGTTTCAACCAGCTCCCAGGTATACTTCAACTTGCGTTTGGGATTGTCACTGGTACTCAGCCATACTCTGGCATCCTCGGGCTGACACCCCAGCATGGAGCCCGTGTTGGGGCAATGGGCAATGACCTCGCTGCCATCCGGCAACCGGACATCAGCCAGGAACCGCTTGTAGCGCCGTATTAGCCGGCCTTCGATCAATGGTACGGGCAACTTCATTTTGGTCTCCGTGCAAAAGTAGGCATCACAAGGCTGGCACCCCTGTGACTAATCTGCTATTTTCCGCAAATTCCCGTTTCAGGACGAATGCTTTTTCCAGGGTAATGGCCGGCCAGTATTCGCTGGCCGCCGGAAATAAAGCGTTCTTGCGAAGTACAAACATGAGGCCGGGTTCAATGGCAAAGACTGCAGAACAACCACGCGAACGTTTCACCAACTTCACCCCCTATGAAATGAAGAAGGGTGAAGAGTACATGAGTGCGGAAATGCTGGAGCACTTCAAGGATCTGCTGCTGCAATGGAAGCAGGAGCTGATGGAAGAAGTGGACCGCACGATGCATCACATGCAGGAAGATGCGGCAAATTACGCGGATCCCAGTGACCGTGCAACCCAGGAAGAGGAATTCAGCCTGGAACTGCGCACCCGCGACCGCGAGCGCAAGCTGATCAAGAAAATTGACCAGACCATCGACCGCATCGACAAGGACGACTACGGCTTCTGCGACCAGTGTGGCGTTGAGATCGGTATCCGTCGCCTTGAGGCACGGCCAACCGCGACATTGTGCATTGACTGCAAGACTCTCGCTGAAATTCGCGAGCGCCAGACTGGCATCTGACCCCACGCCTCTGAATATGCTGGCCCCTGAACCCGGGGCCGGTGTTCACCAGCCATGACTGATTCCCACTATCGCGGCCGGTTTGCGCCGTCTCCAACCGGGCCTCTGCATTTTGGCTCCCTGGTCACCGCGGTTGCCAGTTACCTTGAGGCGCGCAGTCATAAAGGCACCTGGCTGGTGCGGATTGAAGACCTTGATCCTCTCCGGGAATCCCCTGAAGCCACCCAGCGGATACTGGATAGCCTGAACGCCCACGGCCTGCATTCCGACGAACCCGTGCGCTTTCAGTCAGAACGCCACGCCCATTACCACGCATTGATTGATCGTTTACTCAGCCAAAGGCTGGCCTATCGCTGTGCCTGCTCACGAAAGCAACTGCGGGAAAACGATGGGCGCCACCCGGAGCATTGCCGTGATGGGAAGGCCGAACCGGGCGAACGCCCGTTCGCTGTCCGTTTTGCCCTTCACGACGAACACAGCGAGTGGCACGATCAATTACTGGGGCCGCAAGTGCAGCAGGTACACGCTGAACTGGACGATCCGGTCATCCTCCGCAAGGAAGGCTTCTACGCCTACCAACTGGCGGTGGTTGCCGACGACATCGACCAGGGCATCAGCCACGTCGTCAGGGGCTCGGACCTGTTGGACATGACCGCACAGCAACAGCAGATCTATCGTTCACTGGGCGCGCCACCACCTCAGTGGATGCACATTCCGGTTATTCTCAACGCCGAAGGCCAGAAGCTCAGCAAGCAAAACCACGCACCAGCCCTGGATGACCGAAAAGCAATAGACAACCTGAAACGGGCCCTCGTCGCATTGGGACAGGAACAACGTTTGTTGGCAGAGGCATCAGACATCGGTACCCTGCTTGCCCGGGCCGCTGCCAACTGGGCGCCGGAGCGGATTCACCTGACAGCCCGGTGAACGACGTGTTATAAACCTTTTCACAAGCGACAGTGCGGATATCATGCCTGATGTATATCTACCGTCTGGTCTTCCTTCTGGTTCTGGCCATCTACATATTCTCTCCCAACATTCTTGACTGGTGGACGTCGCCAGGGAATGCCTGGTACAGCCCCTACGTAATCTGGGCCGGCCTGATTGCCATCGGCTTCTGGCTGGAGTGGCGACGGGATCCCAATGAGTTTTAGCGCTCCCAGCCTATTACTGGCCAGCCTGTTGTATCTGGTCCTGCTTTTCGGCATTGCGTGGGTGACCGAAAAAGGCGCGCTGCCCCGCAGCTGGATCAGGCACCCTCTGGTCTACACGCTTAGCCTTGGCGTCTACGCCGGCATCTGGGCCGTGTACGCCGCGGTGGGCATGGCTGCTGAATCGGGGTTTGGCTTCCTGGCCTACTACCTGGGCATCAGCGGCGCCTTTCTGCTGGCACCGGTTCTGCTCAACCCGGTGATGCGGATTGGCCGCGCCTACCAGCTCACCTCCCTTGCCGACCTGTTCGCCTACCGGTATCGAAGCCAGTGGGCGGGCACGCTGGTAACCATCTGTTCCGGCACCGCCATACTGGCCTTGCTGAGCATGCAGATCCAGGCGGTATCCACGTCTGCCAGCCTGTTGGCGCCAGACACATCCCCCCAACTCATCAGTGTGCTTTTCAGCATTATCGTGGTTTTGTTTGCCATGCTGTTCGGCACGCGTCGCAGCCAGGGTTCCGAGAACCACCAGGGCCTGGTACTGGCCATTGCCTTCGACTCCCTGGTGAAACTCTTCTCACTGCTGATCCTTGGCGGAGTCATCCTGTTTGGCGTGTTCGATGGAATGGCGGGACTGGAAACCTGGCTGGCGGACCAGAGCACTCCGGTTAGCACCATGACCATGAGCATCGATGACGGCAGTTGGCGCGCCTTGATGCTGATGTCCTTCGCCGGTGCCCTGGTACTGCCCCACATGTACCACATGACCTTCAGTGAAAACCCGTCGCCCAAAGCACTGGCAAAGGCCAGTTGGGGATTGCCCCTCTACCTGCTGCTGCTCGGCCTGCCGATTCCACTGATTCTCTGGGGCGGCCAGGCGTTGGCTGCCACCACGGGACCGAACTTCTACGCCATCGGCACCGCCCAGGCCCTAGGCAGTCCGGCCCTAACATTGATGATGTACATTGCCGGCCTGTCCGCCGCCAGCGGCCTGATGATCGTCAGCACCCTGGCTCTGGCGGGCATGGTGCTGAACCATGCGGTTCTTCCACTACGAACCCCCAAGGACCACGGTGACATCTACCACTGGCTGAAATGGGTCAAGCGCCTGCTTATCGCGGCCATCATCTTCGCTGCGCTGCTGTTCCATGAAACCCTGGGCAAAAACCTGGACCTGTCGATCCTCGGCGCCATTTCACTATCAGGCATGCTCCAGCTACTCCCCGGCGCCCTTGGTGTGATCTACTGGCCAGAAGGCAATCGCCGTGGCCTGATCGCCGGGCTGGTCTCCGGCCTGGTCATTTGGGTGATTACCCTGGTGTTGCCCTTCTCCCATACCGCCAACCTGCTGGATTTCATCGGTGCCCCGCTGGTACCGGACTACAGCAACTGGCACATCTTCACCTTCGTTAGCCTGACGGTGAATGTCACCATATTCACCCTCATTTCAGTACTGAGTACGAGCTCCGCCGAAGAAGCCGGGGCTGCCCAGGCATGTTCTCTGGGCGCGCTTTCCCGCCCCCAGCGCAGAGAGTTACTGGCAACCTCGTCTGCGGACTTCACCCGCCAGCTTGCGGTTCCATTAGGGTTGGGGGTTGCAAGACGGGAAGTGGAAAAAGCCCTTACCCAGCTCAAGCTGCCCAACGTGGAATACCGGCCCTACCAACTTCGGCGCTTACGCGACCGAGTGGAGGTAAACCTTTCGGGATTGCTGGGCCCCGCTGTCGCTCGTGATCTGGTTAAACGGCACCTGGGCTATAAACCCATGGCCAGCGGCGGCACCGCACAGGATATACGCTATGTCGAACGGGCCCTCGGGGATTACCAGAATCGCCTGACCGGGCTCGCCGGGGAACTGGACAACCTGCGCCGCCACTATCGCCAGACCCTTCAGAACCTTCCGATTCCCGCTTGCTCTGTTGGCGAAGACGGCGAAATACTCATGTGGAACAACGCCATGGAAGCTCTCACCGGCATTACAGCCGACGATGTGGTGGGTGCCCGACTGATGGCCCTGCCCGAGCACTGGCACCTGCTGCTGGACGATTTCAACAGCGGTGAGGACCTGCACCGGTACAAGCACCGCCTGGATCTGAAAGGCCGCCCCCACTGGCTTAACCTGCACAAAGCAACCTTGAGCGGCCCCGATCACACCGAGGGCGGCAGCATTATCCTGGTGGAAGATCAGACGGAAACCCGCCTGCTGGAAGACGAACTGATGCACAGCGAGCGCCTGGCCTCCGTCGGCCGGCTCGCGGCCGGTGTCGCCCACGAAATTGGCAATCCGGTCACCGGTATCTCCTCCCTGGCCCAGAACCTGAAGCTGGAAACCGACGACCCGGACATTCTGTCCACCGCGGATCAGATCCAACAGCAGACCCGGCGGATCTCCACCATCCTGCAGTCGCTGATGAACTTTGCCCGCACCGGAAACCATGCCCACGCCAACCGCTACGAACCGGTGGACATACACCGTTGTGTGGACGAGTCCATCAACCTGCTATCCCTCAGTGACAAGGGCATGGGCATTCACTACCGCAACGAATGTCCGAATGAGCTGACCATCCTGGGGGATGAACAACGGCTGGTGCAGGTGTTTATCAACCTGCTGGCCAATGCCCGGGACGCCTCACCCATCGGTGGAGAAGTGCGTATCAGTGGAAACCGTGATGGCTACTCCGCTATTATCGAGGTCACCGATGACGGCTCCGGCATACCGAAAGACCAGCTGGACCATATCTTCGAGCCTTTTTACACCACCAAGGCCCCCAATAAAGGAACGGGCCTGGGCCTGTCGCTGGTGTACAGCATCATTGAAGAGCATTACGGCAACATTCAAGTGGACAGCCCGGCTGATGCTGACACTAGCCGCGGCACCTGTGTGCGCATGAGGTTGCCGGCCTACGAGCCGGACACCGGTACCACCATCAGCCAGAACGAAGGGTCGTAAACGCGTTATGCCTCGCATTCTGATTGTAGAAGACGAAGAGATCATCCGTTCAGCGGTTCGCAAGCTGCTTCAGCACGCCGGTTACGAGGTTGCCGATGCTGGCTCTGTTGAAGAAGCCGAAGACAACCACGACCCCGGCGAATTTGACCTGATCATCTCCGACCTTCGACTGCCCGGCGCAGCCGGAACGGAACTGATACGGCGCGCACCGGACACTCCGGTGCTAATCATGACCAGCTATGCCAGCCTCCGCTCCGCCGTGGACTCCATGAAAATGGGCGCCGTGGAGTACATTGCCAAACCCTTCGATCACGATGAAATGCTGGAAGCGGTCGAGGGCATTCTCGCCAGAAAGCCGCAGATTTCTTCCTCTAATACCCAGTCATCATCGAATCAGGCAGATGCAGCTGCACCGGACAGCGACCCGGCCAGCATCATGTTTGGCCACTGCGATGCCATGCAGAAGGTGTTCACCCTGATACGCAAAGTGGCGCCGACGGAGACCACAGTGCTGATCCAGGGCGAATCCGGAACCGGCAAGGAGCTGGCTGCTCGCGCGCTTCACCTGATGAGCCCCCGGGCCGCCAGACCTCTTATTTCCGTAAACTGCGCCGCGATTCCGGAAAGCCTGATCGAGTCGGAACTGTTCGGCCATGAAAAGGGGTCGTTTACCGGGGCGGTATCGGCCCGGACCGGCCTGATCGAAGCAGCCGACGGCGGCAGCCTGTTTCTGGACGAAATCGGCGAATTGCCCGCTGAGGCTCAGGCCCGTCTGCTGCGGGTGTTGCAGGAAGGCGAGATTCGCAAGGTGGGCTCCACCCAGAGCCGCCAGGTGGACGTGCGCATGATTGCAGCCACCCATCGTAACCTGAAGGCCATGACACGAACCGGTGGGTTCCGCGAAGACTTGTTTTACCGACTGAACGTCATGCAGGTTCGCATACCGCCGCTGCGGGAAAGGCAGTCGGATATTCTTGGCCTGGCCCAGCGATTCCTGCAACGCCAGGGCGAAAAGATGAGTAAACCCGGCCTGAACCTGACACCAGAGGCCATGCGTGCGCTGGAACGACACCGCTGGCCCGGCAACGTCAGGGAGCTGGAAAACGCCATCGAGCGCGCCACCATCCTCTGTGACAGCGACCTGATCACCCCGTCCCTGCTGGATCTGGACGGCGAAGGCGGCGACGTCAACATCCCCGAAACCCTGGTGGACGGCAACAACGAGCAGGCGCCCTCCCGGGAAGCCGAGGCCACCAGTGACCTCTCCCTTGAAGATTACTTCCAACACTTTGTGCTGGAAAACCAGGATCGTATGAGTGAAACCGAGCTGGCCCAAAAGTTGGGGATCAGCCGTAAATCTCTGTGGGAGCGGCGGCAACGCCTGGGCATACCACGAAAGAAAAGTTCGGGGAACTGATACTTTTCCGGTACGCCTCAGCAAGCGTTGTTACCGGGAAAGTGTGAACCTGAGCTCAGTTGTTACCCAGTGTTCCTGACGGTAACACCCCAGATCTAAAAAACGCGACCTCAGTAACACTTAAGTCTTACGATCCACCTTCTCAAATAGACCGATAACACTAACTTACTGTTAATAAACAGTTTTAAAAAACTGGCACACGGACTGCAGTCTATAGGGCGCACAACAACAAAAACAACAGTGACAACGCAGCGCCAACAACAAGAACAAAAAGCTGTAGAAGACGTTCGGTAACAAAAACAAAAACAGAACGTGAGCGAACTGAGTGTTTTGGGTACTTTGCTTTTTAGTGGTCCCACGGCACGTGCGAGTTGTAGATGTAGAGAAGAATCGTCTTCCAGGCGGCACTGCATTTACCCAATGACTTGCCCGATGTCTCTGACTGCTCTGTGTATTCAAAGCTTTCCGTTTGCACTCCTGGAATCCCTAAGCTTGGGGATTGACAGTGGGGTAGAAAAACGAAGAAAAATCCCGGTAAAAACAAAAACAATGCAGATCGTCAACGCTTTCAGGGCGGGTTCGTGTAAACGAATCCGCCTTTTGATTATCTGGCCCAACCATTTTTCAAACCGACCATTTACGCCCTTCCTTTGGTTGTTTTCACCAGCTTATGTCGCCAAACGTGTGCAAATCCCGCCCAAACCGTTAAACTCTCGCTTTTGCTCAGCGCAATAACGGAATTCAATGCTTAAACGACTATTGTCATACGTGTCAGGAAACGGGAAGAAAAAAGCCCGAACCTATCAACGTCAGGATATACCCCGGGACCAGCATAACGTCTCCCGCTCATTCATCAGCGAGCCCGCCAAGAAAGTGCTCAGCCGGCTGAACAATGCCGGTTACGAAGCGTATCTGGTAGGCGGCGGTGTTCGAGACATACTGCTTGGCGGCAAACCCAAGGATTTTGATATCGCCACCAACGCCACGCCGGAAGAGGTGCATGACCTGTTCCGCAACTCCAGGCTGATTGGCCGGCGCTTCCGCATTGTTCACGTCCTGTTCGGCCGGGAAGTCATTGAGGTCACAACCTTTCGCGGAAATGCGGCAGAAGCGCAGGAAGATGACGACGACGATGACCGCAGAACCAGCGAGCATGGCCTGCTGCTGCGGGATAACGTCTACGGCAATCTGGAAGAAGACGCCTTGCGCAGGGACTTCACCGTGAATGCCCTCTATTACTGCATCCGCGACTTCACCGTGGTGGATTTCGCAAACGGCATTGAAGACCTGGAAAACCGTCAGATGCGCCTGATTGGTGACCCGGAAACCCGCTACCGGGAAGACCCGGTACGTATGCTCCGCGCCGTACGCTTCGCCGCCAAGCTGGGCTTCGATATCGAACCCGACACCGAAGCCCCGATCCGGGAACTGGCACCACTGCTCACGCACATTCCGCCAGCTCGCCTGTTCGAAGAAGTGCTTAAGCTGTTCTCCGCAGGTTTCGGTGAAGCCACTTACGACCTGCTCAGCGAATACAACCTGCTGGCGCCTTTGTTCCCGGAGACGGTGCAGGCCATCAACAACGGCGAGCCGGATGAACTGATCCGCAAGGCCCTGCGAAATACCGATGCCCGCATCGCTCAGGGCAAGTCAGTAACGCCCTACTTCCTGTTTGCAGCCATGCTCTGGCCAGCCCTGCAGGCGGAATGGCGGAAACGCCAGGATAATGGGGAGCCGGTACAACCGGCATTGCACATGGCCATCGCCAAGGTGATCGGCCGACAGGTTCAGGCCACCTCGATCCCCAAGCGCTTCTCCGGCCCGATGAAGGAGATCTGGGAACTGCAGATGCGCCTGCCACGTCGCCAGGGTAAGCGCGCATTCGCCACCATGTCCCATCCCCGCTTCCGGGCCGCCTATGACTTCCTGCTAGTAAGGGAAGCCTCGGGCGAAATCGAACCCGGACTGGGCCAGTGGTGGACGGAATTCCAGGAAACGGACGAGCGCGGCCAGGAACGTATGTTGACACAACTGGGCAGTGACGGCCCCAAGAAACGCCGCCGCAAGAAGCCCGCGAAAAAGGCCTGACCGATGACGGCCACGGATGTTTTTATCGGGCTCGGCAGCAATCAGGCTGACCCTTCCGCGCAACTGGCCGGTGCCGTGGCCCGGCTGGCTGCGCTGTCGGAAACTGAACTGGTGGCCCAGTCCCCTTTTTATCGCAGTAAGCCGGTGGGCCCGCAGGACCAGCCCGATTTCGTAAACGGCGCTGCCTGGTTACGCACGGAACTTTCCGCCCTGGAACTGCTGGACCAGCTACAGGCCATTGAACAGGCTCATGGCCGCGAACGCATACAGCACTGGGGGCCGAGAACCCTGGATCTGGACCTGCTCCTCTATGGCAATGAAACCATCGCCAGCGAACGCCTGACCGTACCCCACGCCGAACTCGCCAACCGCGACTTTGTCTTGCAGCCGTTACTGGACCTGGAGCCCGGACTGGCACTGCCAGACGGCCGCACCATCGCGCAACTGCGACAACAATGCCCTGACAACAACCTGCAAAAACTCAATCCGGTGGAACGGGCACCTTTCCCGCCCGGCTGAGACCAACGGCTTGGCGTGCGGCTATTGCCACAAACACACCCCCGGATTACCCTAAAGGCCTGGATGCCGGCATACACCCGGCCCGGTCTGGCCCATCCACCCACAAGGCAAGGATTCTATGGCTGTTACCATCAATACTCTGCGCGATTACAAGCAGAAGGGCGAAGCTTTCTCCGTTCTGACATCCTACGATGCCACCTTTGCTCAAATCGTCAGTGAGGCCGGCGTTGATGTTATCCTGATTGGCGACTCTCTTGGCATGGTGCTTCAGGGGCACGACAGCACACTCCCCGTGACCATGGATCAGATGGTGTACCACGTGTCGTCCGTAGCCAAAGGCAACCGGGGCTCGCTGATCATGGCCGACATGCCGTTCATGACCTACGGTACCACCGAGGCCGCCCTGGAGAACGCCGCCGAGCTGATGCGCGCCGGTGCCCACATGGTCAAGCTGGAAGGCACCGACTGGATGAAGGACACCATTCACGCCCTGAGCGAACGCGGCGTGCCGGTATGCGCCCATCTGGGCCTGACCCCGCAGTTCGTCAACAAGTTTGGCGGCTACAAGGTCCAGGGCCGGGACGAAAAGCACGCCGAGCTTATGATTGAACACGCCTGTGAACTAGTGGCCGCGGGCGCCGATGCCATCCTGCTGGAATGCGTACCTGCGCCGCTGGCAGCCAGGATCACCCAGGCCGTACAAGCGCCGGTGATCGGCATTGGTGCCGGCGCAGACACCGACGGTCAGGTACTGGTGGTCCACGATATGCTGGGCATGGTCACCGGCCGAAAACCACGCTTTGTGAAGGACTTCCTGGCGGAGTCCGGCTCCATCAAAGGTGCCATCGAAGCCTATGTGGCCGCAGTTCGCGACCGCTCATTCCCCGCCGAGGAGCATACGTTCAAGGCATGAGAACCGTACATACGCTTAAAGAACTCCGTGCCATGCTGCGCAGCTATCGCCAGCAAGGGAAACGTATTGGGCTGGTTCCCACCATGGGCAACCTGCATGACGGGCATATTTCATTGGTCAGAAAGGCCCGTGAAGCAGCCGACATCGTCGTGACCAGTATCTTCGTGAACCCGATGCAGTTCGGCGCTACGGAAGACCTGGACACCTATCCCCGCACACTGATTGAAGATCAGGAGCGGCTTGAGGCTGCAGGCAGCACCCTGGTGTTCGCCCCCTCCAATGAAGAAATCTATCCCGAGGGACTGGCCAGGCACACCCGTATTATTGTTCCGGAAGTCAGTGAGGGCCATTGCGGCGCCAGCCGGCCCGGACACTTTGAGGGCGTAGCCACGGTCGTCACCATGCTGTTCAATATGGTTCAGCCGGATATCGCGGTGTTTGGCGAGAAGGATTACCAACAATTGGCAGTCATTCGCAAACTTACCCAGGATCTGATGATACCGGTGGAAGTCATCGGCGGCCCGACCGTTCGCGAAGAGGACGGTCTGGCGAAAAGCTCCCGCAACGGGTTCCTTACCGAGGACGAACGCGCCATTGCACCGACTCTCTACCAGACACTGAAGAACACCGCAGAACAGATTCACGAAGGCCGGACCGATTTCACAGTGCTGTCCCAAGAGGCCAACGATGCCCTCAGTAAAGCGGGGTTACGCCCGGATTACTTCAACATCGCCAACAGCCTGACCCTGAAACCGGCCAGCGCCGACGATACCGAACTGACTCTACTGGTGGCAGCGTTTCTGGGTACCACACGACTGATCGACAACCTGTCGATCACCCGCTGATCCGACATTCACTGACAGAAAGGATTCCACAATGTCCCAGGGCTCTGTACCACTCACCAGCCGGCCCGAGTGGCAGGCACTGAAGACACATCAGGCGGAACTGGAAAGCACCCACATGAGGGAGCTTTTCAGCGACGACCCCGGCCGAGCCAGCCGTTTTTTCATTCGCGGCGGCGGCCTGTCGCTGGATTACTCCCGCAACCGCATGACCGATGACACCCTGGCGAAGCTGATGGCATTGGCCAGGAAATGCGGTGTACCGGAGCAAATCGAAGCCATGTTTCGTGGCGACCACATCAACGTCACTGAAAAGCGCCCGGCGCTGCACATCGCCCTGCGGGACACCAGCGGCGCTTCCATCCACGTTGACGGCACGGACATCACTCCGGAAGTGGAAGGCACGCTGAATCGCATGGCGCAGTTCGTAGACGACGTGCTTAGCGAGCGCTGGCAGGGGCATACCGGCAAGGCCTTTACCGATGTGGTCAGTATTGGCATTGGCGGCTCCTTCCTCGGCCCCAAACTGGTATCAGAAGCTCTACGCCCTTACTGGCATGGCCAGTTGAAGGGCCACTACGTCGCCAACATCGACGGCACCCAGATAGCCGAGGTACTGCGCCGGGTCAACCCGGAAACCACCCTGTTCCTGATCCAGTCGAAATCCTTCCGTACCCAGGAAACCCTGGAGAACAGCAAGGTGGCCCGGGACTGGTTCCTGGACAACGGCGGCAGCGAGGATCAGATCGCGAAGCACTTCGTGGCGGTTACCGCCAATACCCCGGAAGCCGTTAAATTCGGCATCTCCGAAGACAACATCTTCCCCATGTGGGACTGGGTGGGCGGACGCTACTCGCTGTGGTCCGCCATCGGTCTGCCCGTGGCACTGACCATCGGCATGGAGAATTTCCGTGCCCTGCTCTCCGGCGCCAACGCCATGGACCAACATTTCCATACCGCGCCACTGGAGCAGAACCTGCCTGTGGTCATGGCCATGCTGGGGGTCTGGTACAACAACTTCTGGGGCGCGGAAACCTACACCATCCTGCCCTACGACCATTACCTCCGCAGCCTGCCCGCGCACCTGCAACAACTGGACATGGAAAGTAACGGCAAGAGCGTGACCCAGGGCGGTGAGCCGCTAACTTACCAAAGCGGCCCGGTGATCTGGGGCGGCGTGGGTGCCAACGGCCAACACGCCTTCCACCAACTACTGCATCAAGGCACGCGCCTGATTCCGGCGGACTTCATTATTCCTCTGGAGACCCACAACCCGGTCGCCAGTCACCACGTTACGCTGTTTGCCAACTGCCTGAGCCAGTCACGAGCTCTGATGTCCGGCAAGACCCTGGACGAAGCCAAAGCGGAACTGAAAGCCGAAGGCATGAGCTCTGGAGAGATCGACAAACTGGCGCCTCACAAGGTGATTCCCGGCAACAAACCCAGCAATACCCTGCTGATGGAGAAATCGACGCCGGAAACCGTCGGCGCGCTGATCGCTCTCTATGAACACCGTACCTTTGTGCAGGGCATTATCTGGGATGTGGATTCGTTCGATCAGTGGGGCGTGGAACTGGGGAAACAGATGGGCAAGGGCATACTGGACCGCCTGACCGGCGATACTGCCGAAGGCGACGAGGCCATCGACAGCTCAACGGCCAGCCTGATCCAGATATACCGCTCACATCACGGGGCGTAAAGTCCCTTTATCGGGCAGCGGCCTGCGAGATGCGCCGGCCCCGCCAGGTAAAGTCCACCGGCCACAATTTCTGGTCACGGTCATAGGCCTGCCACAGTGCCTGGTAACGCTCGCCGCAGACCGGATGAACGGCGGTCGGCGCAATTTCCGCCAGTGGCAACAGCACGAAGGCGTTTTTCAGGATCTCGCCCCGGGGCAGCTCGACACCATCGACCCGGCCCACCTCGTGATCGTAGGTGAGAATATCCAGATCCAGTGTTCGGGGGCTGAACTTTGGCACACCCCGCCGTCGACCATTGTCCGCCTCAAGTTGCTTGAAGCGGGCCGACAGATCGGCCACGCTCAGGTCGGTATCGACGCCCACCACCAGATTGTAGAAGGGCGAGCCATCAAAACCGACCGACTCGCTCTCGTAGACAGATGAGATAAGCGGTTCGTCAAACCAGCCAGCCAGTGCATCCAGCGCCGCAGTGATATAGCGCTCGCGGTCAATGTTGCTACCGATACTGATATACACCCGCGCCATCAGCGACTCCCCCGTTCAATCCTTACACCCACGGCTGCTGCAGCCGGAACGGCGCCTGGCTTACGAAGGGTCAACTTGACCCAGCGCACGTTGAATGCACTCTGTAGCAAACCGGCAATGCCTTCCGCAGCGGTTTCCAGCAATTGGGGGCGAGCCTCGACAAGGTAGTCTGAGACCCGCTCACTGACCAAAGCGTAGTTCAGAGCATCACTGACATCATCCGACGCCGCCGGTGCCCTGTTATCCCAGGCCATCTCCAGGTCCACCAACAGCCGCTGACTGACTTCCCGCTCCCAGTCGTACACGCCGATGATTGCCTCAACGGCCAGACCTTCGATCAGTACACTATCTGTCAACGGAGGCTCTCCCGGGCTTACACTCTTTGCTGATTGAATAACGCGCAGGCAGCGGATACTGTGTAAAATCTGACCTGCTTCGTCGCGGGGACGGCATTTTCTCACAAATGACCAGTACGCGTCTTTGCGTCTTTTTCACTTTGCCAATGATCGCCACCGATGAGCTATCTGAGTGACCCGGTACTGACCGTTCTACTGTGCGCCCTGGCCTACCTGGCGGGCTCGATGCTGTTTGCACTGCCGGTCTGTCGCGCCTGGCATCTTCCAGACCCACGCGCCCAGGGCTCTGGGAACCCCGGCGCCACCAACGTCTACCGTACCGGCGGATGGCCGCCAGCGGCACTGACGTTATTCCTGGATGCCGCCAAGGGCTGGCTTCCGGTGTGGTTTGCCCACCAGGCAGACCTGACCATCCTTTCCCAGGCCATGGTGGCGCTGTGCGCGGTGACCGGGCACATGATTCCACTGTTCTATCGATTCAAGGGTGGAAAAGGCGTGGCGACGGCACTGGGCGCCGGGCTTGCGCTGGCTCCAGCGACCACGCTTCTACTCGCCGCCATCTGGGCCCTGGTGATGTGGCGCTGGAAAATTTCGGCGCTCGCCTCGATTGTAGCCATTGTCAGCGGCCCCATCATCAGCGCCCTGATCGAACCCGACACCCTGCCACTGTTCGGCCTGCTGGCCATCCTGATTGTGGTGCGTCACCGCAACAACCTGATCCGCATGGCCCAGGGCCGGGAACCCGGCTTCTAGTCCACCAGCCCATTCGTCCGTGGTTCGCCAACCGGTGGCAGTGTATTCATCGGCCAGCGCGGCACCGCCACAATCCGATCACCATCCTGCTGGCCTGCGTTCATGCGCTGGCAACCCGCGTAAGCAATCATGGCACCATTATCCGTACAAAACTCGGGGCGGGCGTAGAACACAGCGGCACGAAGCTTCTCAGTCATTTTCTCAAGCCCGGCACGCAACCGCTTATTGGCGCTAACGCCGCCGGCAATCACCAAACGCTTGCAACCGGTCTGCTCCAGGGCACGACGGCATTTGATGGTCAATGTATCCACCACCGCTGCCTCGAAGGCCAGGGCAATATCGGCGCGGGTCTGGTCATCCAGCCCCCCAACACGTTCTGCCGCAGTTACCGTATTGAGGGTAAACGTCTTCAAGCCACTGAAACTGAAATCCAGCCCCGGCCGGTCGGTCATCGGGCGCGGGAACCGATACCGGCCCGACGTGCCCTTTTCAGCCAGCGCGGCCACCCTTGGCCCACCGGGATAATCCAGCCCCAGCATCTTGGCGGTTTTGTCGAAAGCCTCGCCGGCGGCATCGTCCACAGACTCACCCAGCATTTCATACTCGCCAATGCCCTTAACCAGCACTAACTGGGTATGACCGCCGGAAACCAGCAGGGCAACAAAAGGAAACGCCGGGGGATTGTCTTCCAGCATTGGTGCCAACAGATGACCCTCCATGTGATGGACACCCAGCACCGGCACACCCAGAGCAAATCCCAGGGCATGGGCCACAGAACCACCTACCATCAGCGCTCCCACCAGACCGGGACCGGCGGTGTAGGCAATGCCGTCGATATCAGCGCGAACCCGACCGGCATCGGCAAGCACCTGATCACACAGCGGCAGCAGTTTGCGAACATGGTCGCGAGAGGCCAGCTCCGGCACCACACCGCCGTAGTCTGCATGCATATCAATCTGGCTGAACAATGCATGCGCCAGCAGCCCACGCTTGCTGTCGTAGAGGGCAACGCCGGTTTCATCACAGGAGGTTTCAATACCGAGAATCAGCATAAATAAGGGCCACAACTCCGGGCTGGTGAACATCAGCGGAGCATTTTAGCAGAAACCCGAAACCCTCCGTCAGTTTCATCGAACAAACATTGACCTCGGCCATGGGCAGGCGCTATCATTGCCGGCCTTAAATACGCACTGGTCGAGTTTTAGCCAATCTGACCAGGTATCGAGTCGATCTGACAGACCGGTCGATCAGACAAAACAGAAACCGAATCAATCAGGTAGGTGATTTTCGAATGCCAGCTGTTAAAGTGAAAGAGAATGAACCGTTTGACGTAGCCCTTCGTCGCTTCAAGCGCTCCTGCGAGAAAGCAGGCGTTCTGTCGGAAGTACGTCGCCGTGAGCACTACGAGAAGCCGACAGCCGTGCGCAAGCGCAAGGCAGCCGCAGCCGTCAAGCGTCATCTCAAGAAGCTTCAGCGGGAACAGCGCAAGTTCGAGCGTCTGTACTAAGCTTTACCGGACGCCGCTTGACTGCAAGCCTATAATCGCCTGTATAGCCGCAGGTTGCACAGAGCGATACCAAAATGCCGCCGAGGCCTGGCTTCGGCGGCATTTTTGGCTGTACTTCCAGGCCCGGCACTTTCCGCGCGACCGGAGACATCATGAGTGGACTGATCCCGCAACGCTTTGTTGAAGACCTGCTCGACCGGATAGACCTGGCGGAGCTGATCGGATCACGTATCACCCTGAAAAAGGCCGGCGGCAACTACAAGGCCCGCTGCCCCTTCCATGATGAGAAAACGCCGTCTTTCAACGTTCGGCCGGACAAGGGCTTTTACCACTGTTTTGGCTGTGGCGCCCACGGCGATGCCATCAGCTTTGTCCGCGAGTTCGATGGCCTGGGCTTTACCGACGCGGTAGAGGAACTGGCCCGCCGAGCCGGCATGGAAGTGCCCTACGACCAGAGCGCGCGCCAGGAAATGCAGCAGGCGCGAACACTGACGGACGCCCTGGATTACGCCAGCCGCTTCTATCAGTCCGCCCTGAAGGGCCAACAAGGTGAATTCGCCCGGGACTACCTCAAACAGAGGGGCCTGGACGACAGCATTATTGAACAGTACCAGCTGGGCTACGCCCCTGGCACCGGCACCGCCCTGTTCGACAGCGCCAGCAAGGACCTGCAGGGGCCATTGGTTGAAACCGGCACGGTCTCCGACAAGTATGGCCGGCCACGGGATCTGTTCCGCAACCGGGTGATGTTTCCGATCCGCAACAGTCGCGGTCGGACCATTGCGTTCGGCGGGCGCACACTGGGTGATGACAAGGCCAAGTACATCAACTCTCCGGAGTCTGATGTGTTCCATAAAAGCCGCGAAATCTACGGCCTTTATGAAGCCAAACAGTCGATCCGCCAACTCGACAGGCTGCTGGTGGTGGAAGGCTACATGGATGTCATTGCGCTCGCGCAGAACGGCATCCACTTTGCCGTGGCCACGCTGGGCACAGCCACGAACCAGGACAGCCTGTCGGCACTGCTGAAGCAGGTACGGCATCTGGTGTTCTGTTTTGACGGCGACCAGGCCGGTTACCGGGCGGCCGACAAGGCCCTGGAGAATGCTCTGGAATTGCTGACCGACGGCCTTCATCTGCAGTTCCTGATGATGCCGGACGGTGAAGACCCGGACACACTGGTGCGCAAGGAGGGCCCCGACGCGTTCCAGGAACGCATCAACGGCGCCACGCCCCTGTCTCGCTACCTGTTCAACCGGCAAAGCGAGGGGCTGGACCTGACGCTGCCGGAAGACCGGGGTGAGCTGAAGGCACGGGTAGAACCGCTGCTGAAGAAAATGCCCAGGAGCACCCTCAGGGATGCCATGTGGCATGAAATGCTGCGGCTGTGCGGCAACAACCGGGGCGACTGGCAGAACCGCCGCCAGCCAAACGGCAAGGGCGGATACGGCGAACGCCGGGTGCAGGAACAACGGATTGACGTAAAACTCAGCAAGGATACCCAGCTTTGTCTGGCCCTGCTTGAAGCGCCGGACATGGCCAGCGAAATTGCTGAACTTTGCCGCAGCAGCCGCCAATACCGGCAGGCAGGCCAGTTCGCCGGCTGGATCCTGGAGCACGCCATCAAAGACCGGCGCTCCCTGGTCCGCGAACTGGCAACGGATAACCGCGCCAGAGAACAGTTTTACAGCCTGTTCGATGGCATTGAACACATCCCCGCACGGGAACAGACCCTGGCTGGCGCCAGGGAAATGCTTAACCCGAACCGGGAAGTGGCGCGCAAGCAGCGGTTGGCGTCTCTGCTATCGGAAAAGCGTAGCCTGGCAGACCTTAGCGCTGAAGAGCGGCAGGAGCTGAAGGCACTGACCGGACAGAGCGACGACTGACCAGCGCCAGGAAACAGAGCCGGCGGGCCAAAAAACGCAATAACTGCCGCCGGAAACGGCACTGCACTTGAAACTTGCAGTATTGATCACCATCTAACCATCCGGTGGCAGAGCAACCGCGCGACAGCTATAATGGCTGTTTCACTTTTTTCCTTTTACCAGCGAGTTCACAGGGTGTCTATGTCAGGCAATTCGCAGAAATCACGTCTTAAAGACCTCATTGCACGAGGCAAGGAACAAGGTTACCTGACTTACGCCGAGGTAAACGACCACCTCCCGGAAGACATTGCTGACCCGGACCAGGTCGAAGACATCATTCGCATGATCAACGACATGGGCATCCAGGTGTCTGAAGTGGCACCGGACGCGGACACGCTGCTGATGACCGACGGCGACTCCACCGCTGACGAAGCTGCGGCCGCTGAAGCCGCTGCGGCACTTGCAGCCGTGGAATCCGACGCTGGCCGCACCACGGACCCGGTCCGCATGTACATGCGCGAAATGGGCACCGTGGAGCTGCTGACCCGCGAAGGCGAAATTGTCATTGCCAAGCGCATCGAGGAAGGTATCCGTGATGTCATGGCCGCCGTGGCCCACTTTCCCGGCATCACCGGTACCGTTATCCAGGCCTACGACCGCATCATCGAGAACGAAGGCCGCCTCAGCGACATCGTCTCCGGCTTCCTCGACCCCGACGGCGCCGAGCCGTTCATGGAGGAAGACACTACCCCGGACACGTCCAGCACCTCGGACGATTCATCCGACGACGATGATGACGATGACGACAGCGAAGAAGAAACCGAAAGCGGTCCGGATCCGGAAGAAACCCGTCTGCGTTTTGAGCTGCTGAAAGAAAAGCTCGATGCCGCCGACGCAAGCCTGGCCAAACACGGCCGCGGCCACAAGAAAACCCAGGAAGCCCTGAACGAACTGGGCCAGGTATTCGCCCCGTTCAAGCTGGGCAACAAGGCGTTTGACGAACTGGTGAACGTCGTTCGCTCCACCAACGATCTGGTGCGGGAGAACGAGCGGGCGATCATGAAAATCTGCGTACGCGAGTGCAAGATGCCGCGTAAGGATTTCATCAAGTCGTTCCCCGGTAACGAAACCAGCCTGGACTGGGCCGAGAAGATGTCCAAGGGCAAGAAGCCCTATGCACCGCTGATTGCTGAGCGCATCGACGAAATTGTCCGCCTGCAGAAGCGCATTGCCAATATCCAGACCGAAGTGGACCTGGACGTTTCCGACATCAAGGAAATCAACCGCCGCGTTTCCATCGGCGAAGCCAAGGCCCGCCGTGCCAAGAAGGAAATGGTGGAAGCCAACCTGCGTCTGGTTATCTCCATTGCCAAGAAGTACACCAACCGCGGCCTGCAGTTCCTCGATCTGATTCAGGAAGGCAACATCGGCCTGATGAAGGCGGTCGACAAATTCGAGTATCGCCGTGGCTACAAGTTCTCCACCTACGCCACATGGTGGATTCGTCAGGCCATCACCCGCTCCATCGCGGACCAGGCCCGCACCATCCGTATTCCGGTGCACATGATCGAAACCATCAACAAACTCAACCGCATCTCCCGTCAGATGCTGCAGGAGATGGGCCGCGAGCCCACGCCGGAAGAGTTGGGCGAGCGCATGGAAATGCCCGAGGACAAGATCCGCAAGGTACTGAAGATCGCCAAGGAACCGATCTCCATGGAAACCCCGATCGGTGATGACGAAGACAGCCACCTGGGCGACTTCATTGAAGATATCCAGGCCCTGTCACCTGTTGACTCCGCTACCGCTGAAGGCCTGCGCGAAGCTACCCGCTCCGTGCTCTCCGGCCTGACCGCGCGCGAGTCCAAGGTGCTGCGCATGCGCTTCGGTATCGAAATGAACACCGACCACACCCTGGAAGAAGTGGGCAAGCAGTTTGACGTAACCCGCGAGCGAATCCGCCAGATCGAAGCCAAGGCCCTGCGCAAACTGCGCCATCCTTCCCGCTCCGATCACCTGCGCGGCTTCATTGACGATCAGGGCAACGGATAACACCACAACAGTAGCGGGCGCCATCCCTCACCGGTATAATGGCGCCCGCTTTGTTGCTCCCGCCCGGAAGCGACACCCCAAAAGCAAACCTTTAAGCAGCATCCGCTGAAAAAGGGCCTATAGCTCAGTTGGTTAGAGCAGAGGACTCATAATCCTTTGGTCCCTGGTTCGAGTCCAGGTGGGCCCACCATTTCCCCAGTTTTACCTTCAGATAAGCCTCTGCCCATTACTCACCTTGTGATCCGTGCTTACCAGGGTTATCGCCCCCTCATCATTCTTGATCCCAGTCACCAGGCACTCGGACATAAATTTGCCAATCTGTTTTGGCGGGAAGTTTGTTACGGCGAGCACCTGTTTACCCAATAACGTCTCAGGATCGTACAGGTCGGTAATCTGCGCACTGGATTTTCGGATGCCCACTTCCGGGCCGAAATCGACTTTCAACTTGTATGCCGGCCTGCGGGCTTCCGGAAATTCGTTTACCTCGATGATGGTGCCGATGCGCAGCTCTACGTTCTCAAAGTCTTCCCAACTGATCATGCCTGGTGAGTCCTCTGTCTGTTAAAGAAAGTGGCTATTGTCTGTGGTCCGCGAGCAAGGTGCCGACGGTGAACGCGATGTTCTCGTGTTCGGTGTCTCGCCACGGTTCCGCGAGGGATTCGGCTTCCCACTGCTGCATACTGCCTAACGCCAGAACCCTCTCAACGTAGGCAGCGGCGCCTTCGCTCAGGTCCAGCCCGTAGGTGCGAACCCGATAGACGACAGGGGCAAAGAAGGCATCCACAGCGCTAAAGCGGTCACCGGCGAGGAACGGGCCACCGAACTGCTGCAGGCCATGGGACCACAGGCTGTCGATGCGGTCGACATCCTTTTGCAGGCCCTCACTGACCGTGTTCATGCGGATACGCAGGCCCACGTTCATGCTGCAGATATCCCGTAGCGACTGGAACCCGGAATGCATTTCAGCAGCAGCACAGCGAGCCCAGGCGCGGGCCTTTGCGTCTTTGGGCCAGACGCCCTCGTGACGCTCGGCCAGATACTCAATGATGGCCAGCGAGTCCCATACGGTTGTGCTTTCATCCGTGAGGCAGGGTACCTTGCCGCTGGGGCTCAGGCGCCTGTAAGCCTGCCAGGTGGGCTCATCACCAAACACAATGAGCTGCTCATTAAACTCAATGCCCAGCTCCTTCATCAGGACCCAAGGGCGCAACGACCATGACGAGTAGTTCTTGTTCGCAATATGAAGGGTGTACATCCCTGTCTCCATCCAGGTGGGGTGGTTTATCCGGAAATCAGTTTTGCCGAATACCGTGGCTTCGTATACAACTACACTAAGACCATTAAAAATAACACAAGGAACGCACCATGCCTTTCTCTTCCGACCACATTGATGAACTCAATCTGCTGGCGATGTTCGATCTGTCTTCCGCGCAGGAGGGCATCAAGGTTCACCAGCATTCAGCTGCACCGGAGATGGTGACCGCGGCTGAACGCCTACACCAGAAGGGGCTGATCACTCAGAAGGATGGCGGTTACCTGACAAGTCTGGGCAGTGAAATGGCGGAGCATGCGCAGAAGGTGCTATCGGTGCTGACCAGTTGACACTGGCATCGTGACTCCAGGAATGTCAGCTTTGTTTACACTATCAAACCGAGTCGGAAACTGCGCTTTGCCTATGTATCGGTAACAACGATGATTTTGGACTGTGGCACCTTTAATGCTGTGATTCTCCCGCAGTAAGGAATATCACCGGGAGTAGCAAAAATGAACACGAGAACTAAGTTTTGGCCACTGGTGGCTGGAACGCTGGCATCCGCATTCCTGATGTCAGGTTTTGCTGTCGCGGCACCCATCAAATGTGATGATGCCTATAACTATATGCAGATGGACGATTCGCAGGCCGCAGTATGCCTGGCGTCCGGCAAGAACAACCCGAGCTTTACCGGCAACCCTGCCAATGACATTTTTCTTAACAACGCCGCAGGAACGGGTTATCAGTTTGTGGAGAAATCTGAAAACGCAGGGAACCCCACAGCACTTTACAATCTGGAGTACGGACAGACCGACAGCACCGGCACCTGGGAATTCGATAGCAGCCTTTGGGACTCATACAGCACTATTGCAATCGGCTTCAAATTTGGTGGCGGAAACAAGGCTGACAACTGGTTCGTTTATGAACTTAACTCCCTCGTCTCCTCTGGAGACTGGGCGTACTTCGGCAAGGGTAATGGCCTGTCTCACGTGAGCCTTTACGGCAAGGGCTCTGTTACCGTGCCCGAACCTGGCTCACTGGCGCTGCTGGGCGTTGGCATCATCGGCCTGACACTGGTTGGCCGAAAACGCCGCGCGAACTGAAACGTCGAGTTTCAATACACGTTAGCGCAGTATTCAAAGGCTCCCGGAAGGGAGCCTTTTTTTATGCCCGCAGAAAACCTGCAACAGTTCACAACTCTTCGTTACAGAAAAAAACACCTTCCGGCCTGATAAGACTCTGTATTTCCTTCATTTTTAAACCATCTTTAACTAGAGGGTGGTCGTTTCGACACCAAAAGCTGTCAAAGAAGCCAACGTCCCGATAAGACAAGAGCACTACACTGCTTTTCGAACAAATGTACCAACAATAATTGCCAGCCCTGTTACCCGACTCCGGGGGCACGGCAAAGGTCCATAACAAAGACAAACAAATGGAGTGTGTTTCATGGTTTCAACCTCCCGCTTTTCCCTGCGTGCGATGACACTCGCCGTTGCAGCCGCCTCGGCCGGTTTTTCATTGAATGCCTCTGCCAGTATGGGCAATATCGGTACAACCTATGGCGTGATGCCCGTGGACGTGGCTACCGCACAATCCCTGTCGATGTTCAACGAGCATGTGTCAGCCACCTATTACAATCCGTCCTATCTGACCAGTGACGAGCGTGGCGAGCTGACCGGCGGCATCCTTCACGCGGAGCAGGAATTGCGCTCCAGCCGTTCCGATGCAGACGGCGATATCATTTCGGATTCGCCGAGCCAGCACGTCCTGATCGGCATGAAAACCAACCTGGCGTCCCTGACCCGCTTCGATCACCCGATTTACCTGGGCTTCATCGCAGGCGTTGAGAAGTATGGTAAGGAAATGCTGGCATTCTCCTCGGAAACCTCCGAAACCGGGCAGTACCTGCAATATGGCAAGGAACCCCTGTTCCTGAACATTGGTGGTGCCACCCCCCTCTGGCGGGGCATCTCAGGCGGTTTTTCGGTGCGTGTCACTCTGGAAGCAGCCGCTCAACTGGATGCCGTTTCAACACTTGGCGGTGAAACCAGCCGCGAGCGACTGGCGGTTAACGCCGAGCCCTCGCTGAAGTCCATCCTTGGCACCACCATCAAGTGGGGCGATACTTTCTGTCCGGACAGTGACTGTTTCCTCGACGGCTGGGAAAGCGCGATCACCTATCGCACCAAGTCATCCGCTTCGACGTCTGTAGACTCCAACATTATCGTTACACAGACCATCCCCGACCCGGGCCTGAGCCTTGCGGTGGCTACTATCGATTCCTTCCAACCGGAAACCTTTGCCATCGGCACCCAGTACAAGGGTGACGGCTGGCGCATCGGCGGTAGCATTGAGCAGCAGAACTGGTCTGAACTGGAAGACGAGTTCGCCGGCGACACAATCAAGGATCAGGAGAATGTCAGCGCAGCCAATCGCATCCGTTTTGATGACATCCTGGTGCCTCGCATCGGCGCTGAATACCAGCTCAGCCGTCACTTTGCCGTCCGGGGCGGGCTGGCGTATGAGGAGTCTCCCCTCAAAACCACCCGCAACCCGGAGCTGAACTATCTGGACACCGACAAGATCGTGGCCGGGCTAGGCATCAGTGCAACCTATGAACGCACCCGTGTGCTGGCCTACCCGGTACGGCTGGATATCGGTTACCAATATCAGCAGCTGCAGGACCGGGATTTCACCATCGTCGACTATGACGGTAACGAACAGCAGGCAACCGCCGACGGTGACGTTCACGTTATCAGCGGCTCCATCACCCTGAAGTTCTGAGGAGAGGTTTGCCATGAAACACAACAATACATTGGCACTGATTCCCGCGATGTTCCTGGCAGCATGCGGCGGGGGTGATGAACAGACCATCGACGAGCCGACAACTCCGGGAGAGGTGGTTTACTCCTACCCGGCGGATGGCCAGAGCAACGTTAGCCCCAAGGCCGACATGGTGCTGCGCTTCTCCCATGCGCTGTCTGACAACGATGTTGCCAGCAAAATCCGCATCACCGATGGTAGCACCGACCTGAGCTTCACGGCCGAAAGCGTGGATGGTGGGCGCAGTCTGACATTGTCGCCACAGGGCGAACTCAGCCCGGGCGCCGACTACACCATTGAGTTTACCGAGGCATTGCAGGCGGAAGGCGGCCGTACGATTCCGACCCCCAATGCTTTTGGCCCGGAGGGCGTGCAGTTTTCAACACGGGGTGCATTCAGCGGCATCGCCGGGCTGGACAACCTGAGCCCCGAGTTCACAGTTGCGGAAATGATTCCCTCCGAGGGCAATGTATTCCAGCCCATGAACTTCTCAACGTTCCGACTGCAAATGACCCAGACCGTACACCCGGACTGGAAGGCGCTCGGTGGTGTCATTGAAATCACTGACAGCAACGCGAACGTGGTGCCGGCCACCGTTCTTGTGAAAGGCCGGGACATCACCATCGACCCCTGCCTGGCAGACTCGAAAGAGCGCTGTGGCCGCGAGGAGGACATACTCACCTCGGGCGAGACCTACACCGTGTCAGTCCGCAACCTGTCGAGTCTCCATGGCGGCACGCTGGACGACTTCAGCGAAACTATCACCCCACGCGACACCGGCCCAACCGTTGTGCTGTCCCAGCAAGTGGTGGATTCCGGTCTGAACGCCGGCGAGAGCGCCGCGAACACCCGCAAGTCTCGGCTAAACGGGCAAATCATCAACGGAATTACTCTGAACTCCGTACTGCAGGGCAATGCCGGGCCGTCCCAGCAAACCGGCGATCTGTTTGCAGAGCTCGCTTACGCACCGGCATTTACGGCGGATGAGCCCCTGCCACTGCGAGTTCCGAAAGGCAGCGTGCTAACCAGCAGCAGCCTGGATGTCCGTGTCAACGGTGAGGTGCCGGTTATAGATCCGGCAACCGGAAACATCCAGCAAACCGGTGACATCAAGGTGACCATGTTGTCGGACGCCACCGGTTACCTGATGCCAAACCCCTACACGGATAACATGAACGCGCCGCGCCACGTCAAACTGTTCATGGATGTTGCCATGAACACGGAAGAGGCGCAGCCCAATGCTTCGTTATCCCAGGACCTGCTTGGGGTGGAGCTGACCGGCATCGCGATCGTGGAAGACGGCGTTCTGACCATCGACGCCATCGGCATGGTGGAACCCAACCTGCTGGGCCAGGAATTCACCGATGCCACCATTGCCTTTCGCATCGAAGCCGCGACGGATTCCGAGTCCGCACTGGATGCTGCCGAACAACGGGACGAAGAACTGGCGGACAACACCGGCCCACAGTTAGTGAGCTGGATGCCAGGACCGGACGATGCCTTCCCGGGTGATCGTGATCAGATGCAGCGCCCTGGCGACCCGATCGTACTGAATTTTGACGAACCGCTGGACGCCGATACCATCGCCGATGGCATTGTGCTGGACGCGGCAGGCACACCGCTGACGGTTGGCGACAACACACTGGACGCCAAACTCGACGGAACCGCCCTGGTACTGAACCCGGTCGGAGGCCTGGAGCATGGTGTTGATTACACCGTGCAGATCGGCAACGCGTTGACCGACCTTGCAGGCAATGGTGTCACACCGCAGAACCTCAGCTTCGCCCTCCCTGACATTGGCGGCGGTTCAGTCCCACAGAGGTCACCTCTGGCGCTGACAACCTATCCCGGTTACCCATGCGTCACCACCGGGGTCAACCTAAGCCAAGATAGCCATGGGCAGTGTGTGGATAACGCACCTAATGGTCCTCGCGGGGACGAGTTGCCGGTAACTACCATGCCTACGGACCGCCCCATCGTGGTCGTGTTCTCCCAGTCCATGGATCTGGACTCCATCCGCAGCGGCGAGACGTTTGTGGTTGAGAGAGTGGACGAGAGCGGCGCTGCAATTGAAGCGGTATCCGGCCGGCTGGAGAAGAACAATCAACGGATTCGGTTTTACCCGGACGAGCCCTGGGAAATCGATAGCCTGTATCGTTATCGCATGAAATCCACTTCCGGAGGCCAATGCCAGACCGGAACCGAGGATTTCATCTGCGGCGCCAACGGTCTTGCCCTGCAAACCGATCTCCTGGTAAACCCTGAAGATGTTGGCGGGCCAAATATGGACATTTACTTCCGAGGTGGTGAAGCGCTAGATACAGTATTCACTCCCTTACGGAACCTGCCGATTCGGGATACAAACTCGAACTATGTGGTTGACTGCGACGCGCTGGGTTCCCAGGACTGCCTGGAGCCATTCGATCATGAAGTGGATCCAAACGATGCCAGCGAGTTCCTGCCGTCCGCCAATGCCGCAAAACTGAAATCAGCAGGCAACGCAACAATACTGCTAATGTCCACTCCGGCAAGAGTCGGGTGCCCGACCAACGGTGATGAATGCCCAGAGAATAAATTCATCTATCAGACCTATGGACTGAATACAGAGGTTATCGGCCCCTACATCGATCCGGACTCAGGAGAGCAGACCGGTGTAAGGGTACTCTTATACCCAACCATGCTCGCGACAACCTCTACCTCGGTTTACCTGCGGATTGCCGGCTTGATCACGCTGGAAGAACCGACTGGGCCACAGATCCTTCGGATGCGATACAACACGGAGACTTCCGAGGACAATCCACAAGGCTTGGTGGAAGGCGTTATTGTCGAGAATGATGATGGCCAGACCGAGTTCAGAACCGAAGCCCGCCTTCAGCTCGACGCCCCGCTGCTGGAACCACCCATTGGCGGACCACACGACCTGTACAGCAAACCGTTCACTCTTGAACTGAAAGGCGACATCAATTTCTTTGATGATGGCAGGATGCAAATAGAGCAAAGAAACACCAATCGTGTGCCGCTGACAGTCAACATAGAAAGCTTGGGGAACATTCCTCTGGAAATTCCAATTGGCGGCGTTTACCTGAACTTCCTGTCCAACCCCATCAAGGAAATTCCAGCAGAGTACTAACTTCAGGCTCCGCTACTTATGGCCAGCCCTCGGGCTGGCCTTTTTTGTGGCCGGAAAGGCCATAAACCGGTTTTCCACTCTCCTGCGTTTCCTGCTAATCTGGTTGCCTGTTGAAACCAACTCCGAAGTCCGGGGCCAAGCGGGGACGGTATTCCGAAACCGTGCGGAGCCATGGATGGCGGAGCCCGAGCGTTACAGGGACGTATTCAAAGCGTGTTTCGGAATACCGTCCCTGCTTGGCCATGCTCAGAACAATAACAACCAGTTTGGAGAGACCCCATGGAAAACGGCACCCACTACCGTACCTGCCATCTATGTGAAGCCATGTGCGGCGTGGCCATCGAGGTCAGGGATGGCCACGTCGCCTCCATCAAGGGCGACGAGGACGATCCGCTGAGCCATGGCCATATCTGCCCCAAGGCCGTCGCCCTCCAGGACCTCCACGAAGACCCGGAGCGCCTGCGCAAACCGGTACGGCGCACCACCGACGGCTGGCAGGAAATGGAGTGGGACGAAGCCTTTGACCTGGTGGCCAGCCGACTGCACCGGGTACGCAAAGAGCACGGCCGCAATAGCATTGGCGCTTACCTCGGCAACCCCAACGTACACAATCACGGCTCGCTGGTGGCTACCATGCCATTCCTCCGGGCCCTAGGCACCCAGAACCGGTTCTCCGCCACCTCCAACGACCAATTGCCCCACATGCTGGCCAGCCTGGAAATGTTCGGGCACCAGATTCTCTTCCCGATACCGGACATCGACCGCACCGACCTGTTCATCTGCATTGGCGCCAATCCGATGGCCTCCAATGGCAGCCTGATGACCGTGCCGGACTTCCGTGGGCGACTCAAGGCACTCAAGGGCCGTGGCGGCAGGATGGTGGTCGTGGACCCACGCCGCACAGAGACCGGCAAACTGGCCGACGAGTTCCACTTCATTCGCCCTGGCACCGATGCCCTGCTATTAATGGCCATGGTGCACACCCTGTTTGAAGAAGACCTGGTGAACCTCGGCCATGCAGAACAATGGACGAAAGACGTAGACCTAGTCCGGCTGGCCGCAATGGGCTTCACCCCCGAAGCCGTCAGCGAACAGACGGGCATGCCGGCTGCTGATATCCGCAACCTCGCGCGGCAACTGGCCACAACACCGAGGGCTGCGCTGTACACTCGCATGGGCACCAGTACCCAGGCCTTTGGCGGCGTTGCGACCTGGCTTGCCTACGTGCTCAATATCCTGACCGGGAAGCTGGACAGCACTGGCGGCATGATGTTCACGCAACCTGCGATTGATCTGATCGCACTCGGTGGCATGTCCGGCCAGAAGGGCCATTTCGGCAAGCGGTTCAGCCGGGTGAAAAAACTGCCTGAGTTTGCCGGCGAATACCCTTCAAGCACCATTGCCGATGAGATTCTCACGCCGGGCGAGGGCCAGATACGGGCATTCGTGACGGTGGCGGGCAACCCGGTGCTTTCAAGCCCCAACGGTGGACGGCTCGACGAGGCCTTCGGCGGCCTCGATTTCATAGTGTCGGTGGATTACTACCTCAATGAAACCACCCGTCATGCGGACGTCATACTACCTCCCACCGCCGGGCTTGAACGCAGCCACTACGACCTGATCTTCAGCATGTTTGCCGTTCGCAACACCGCCAAATACAGCCCTGCCCTGTTCGATGCTGGCAAAGACGCCCGCCACGACTGGCAGATACTGCTGGAACTGGCCCACCGTCTGGAGAAGAAGCGAAAAGGTGGCCGCCTGCCCCTGCGTTCCGAGATGGGTTGGCGTGCGTTCAAACAGATCGGGCCGGACCCGATCCTTGATCTTATGTTGCGGGCCGGGCCCTACGGAACCGACATCGGTCCTGCACGCGGCCTGGTCCAGCCCGCCATCGACCTGGTGATGGATATACTTCCGGAGCGCCATCCCCTGCGGGGTCTGGCAAAAATGAGCCCACTGAACCGCCACTGGCAGGACCTGCCCAAGGGGCTGTCCATCAGCGCCCTTAAGGAACTACCCAACGGTGTGGATCTCGGGCCACTTCGCCCATGCATGCCCGGCAGATTGTTTACCCGCGACGGCAAGGTAAACCTCGCCCCACGCCGCTACTTACAGGATCTGGGGCGGCTCCATGCCTTACTCACGGCACCGGCCTCCGACGGTCTGCTACTGATCGGGCGCCGGCACGTTCGCAGCAATAATTCCTGGATGCACAACAGCCAGCGGTTGGTGAAAGGCAAAGACCGCTGTACCCTGATGATCCATCCGAAAGATGCTGCTCGCTGTGGCCTTCAGGCTGGTGATTCCGCCGAGATTGGCTCCACCTCCGGGCAGATCGTACTACCGGTGGAGATCACCGAGGATGTGATGGCGGGCGTGGTTTCAGTACCCCATGGCTGGGGCCACCATCGGAAGGGTACCGGGCAGAGTGTGGCGGTTGCCCACGCTGGCGCCAGCATAAACGACGTGTTGAGCGATCAGGAGATTGATCCGCTTGTTGGCACGTCCGTACTTAATGGGCAGACCGTGTCTGTAAAAGTCTGGCGTGCGGACCGCCAGCGTAAACAGGCCTGACATTCTCAAGGGAGACTTCTATGCCGCCGTGGCTTCAATGGACACTGATTATTGCCGGCCTGCTGGCCATCGCGCTGCTTGTCGCGTTTATCGGCCGCCAGTCCCGTGCCCTGCAGGACAGCAGGAGGCGGCAGGAGAAAGCAGAGTCTTTCCAGAAGGAACGCCGCGACAGCATGATTGAAAGTATCCGGGTATTGGCCATGGCGGTGGAAGAGAATCAGGTTGAATACTCCGAAGCCTGTCTGCGAATCAAGGGCCTATTGGACCACGTGGCACCGGAGTTGCTGGACCAGTCTCCTTTCCGGGTGTTCCAGGAAGTGCATGAGCAGATCCAGCACATGCCGACCCATCGCGCCCGCCAGGAAACGGATGCCCGCTTCGTGGAAAAGATGGACCGCGAGCGCCTGGCAGTCGAAAAGGAGCACGCCGACGCCATTCGCCGCGCCGCAACGGCCATTCGACACCATCCGTTCCAGGCCTGACCCTTACCAATATGAGTCTGACGCTCCAGTATTTTGTAACAGTTTGTAATCGAATTTCATCACTGAAGGTTTGATTAGCTTTACAAATCAATCTCTTCAGATGTCACGAAATTATGACGCCCGGCTCATTCACCAAACACCAACGTAGCCAGCTTTTATTTCACTCCATATTGGCTAAGTTTAAAAAAGCACGTTGCCACTACCGACCCTGCAACTGCTCACGTTGTTTTCTCCTGAACACGTTTGGTTTGATCTGCAACAAGCGGGTGAGCTTGCCGGCCTTCGGGCCGGCTTTTTTGCGGGGCTAAACTAGAGAGGTTTGGCGGTAGAGAGGACCTACTGATTCATCATCCCCGCCATCGCCATAATGCTGTCCTTGTTTCCGACCAGTTCATCAAACTGCGCTTCCACCTTTTCCCTGTTCAGACCGAGAGATTCGTAGAACGCGTCCGACACCTCTTCCCCCGCACCCAACGCAACACCGCGCTTGGTCAGCAGTTGCCGACTCAGCCAGAGCAGTTTGCTGTATACCGCGTGAGGGCCGTCGTAACCAGGATTCTTCTGGTTTCGGATTGCCAGACAGACCTCGTCGGGCATACCCCAGTTCTGCATCAGTTCCGCCGCAATCTGCTCCCGGGTCACGCCCAGAAGATAATGCTCAATCATTGAGGAGTCGAGATGGGGGTTTGCTTCCAGTGACCGGCACACCAACTTGAAATGGGGAGGAAACACCTGTGCCAGCACCAGGTAGCCAAAGTTGTGCAACAACCCCCCCAGGTACGCAAGACCAAAGATAGGACGTTCGCCACGAGGCATCATGCTGGCCAGGATACCGGCCGACTGAGCCTGCCATATTGCCTGTTGCCAGTAATCCACATAGCCTTCCGGATGATCCTGGGGCTGCTTCAGGGCACGCCCCAGAGACAGGCCCATGGCCAGGTTCATCACCAGGTCGAACCCCAGAATCCGAGAGACCGCGTCGTGCACAGAACGCACCTGCCCCGCCGCCGCATAAAAGGACGAGGACGCCCAACTGACCACCTGAGCCGCCAGGCTGGGGTCACTTTCCACGACATCCACCAGATCCCCCATCACAGCATTGGGGTTCACCCGCAGGTGAATAATGCGCTGGGCGGTCTCGGGTAGAGGAGGCAACTCAAGAGTGTCTTCCAGGCGCTGCTGAATGCGCAGCGAGGTAAACCGTCGAATGGCGGAATGCAGCTGGTCCCGGTCTTTTTCCGGGCTGTTGAGATTCACGGCAATGGTATCCCGCGCCACCGAAAACGAATGGCGGTCGGCCGCGACGGTGATTCCCCGGAACTCGTCGCCGGGCATGACCATACAAAGATTCTGCTCGCCCAGGACCAATGCCACGGACGCCAACTCATCCACCCGCGCGTCCACAATCGTGGGCCAGCCGGTCAGAGACGGTAAGGCGGGCAGCTCGGTCAGGCCAGAGCGCTCACGAACCCGGACCTGTTCCCGTCGCTTCATCACCCGCAGATCTCGCCCCAATTGTTTGTTCAGGGCACTGATATCGAGCAGGTCACCCTCGCGGCAAATGGCCTGGAGATTCCCCTCCTCATCCGTGAGCAACACCATTCGCAACAGTTCGTCGTCCCGGGCCTGGCTCACATCCCTAAGGGAAACGCCGGCAGCAGACTCACCCAACGCCTGCCTGACTACGACAGGTAGCTCCATAAGTTTCTCCCAAAATGTAGACAGTGCCCCGTTGGACACATTGGTTTCACTCAGTATAGGGCACAAACAGCGACCCAACTTTGACATCAGGCGGGTTTTCACACGATTTTTTCTACCGGCGCGGCGCAGTTACACGTCGCCGTAACGAATTCGTTCCCCCAACCAACGGCGAATCAAACCGTTCACCAACGCCGGCTGCTTCATCAGCGGCGGCGCCATTTCACGGATTGGCTCGATCCAGCCCTTGTCCCGTTCAAAGTCTGCCAGCCGGAACTGCATCATTCCTGTCTGGCGGGTGCCTAACACTTCTCCCGGCCCGCGTATTTCCAGGTCTTTCTCGGCAATCACAAAACCGTCCTGACTGTCGCGCAGGGCCTGCAAACGCGCCTTGCCATTCAGCGATAATGGTGGATGGTACATCAACACGCAAAAACTGGCCTCTTCGCCCCGGCCAACCCTGCCCCGCAACTGGTGCAACTGCGCCAGGCCCAGGCGCTCCGGATTCTCGATGATGATCAGCGAGGCATTGGGCACATCCACCCCCACTTCAATTACGGTGGTCGCGACCAGAAGGTCGAGCTCGCCGTTCTTGAACTGTTCCATGACCGCTGCTTTTTCGGCCGCCTTGAGGCGACCATGAACAAGCCCCACCTTCAGATCTGGCAGACGTTCCGCCAGCTCCTGCGCAGTCACTTCCGCCGCCTGGCACTGCAGCGCTTCTGACTCCTCAATCAGCGTGCACACCCAGTATGCCTGCCGGCCTTCCTTGCAGGCCTTTCGTACCCGATCGGTCACATCGTCACGCCGGCTGTCGGGAATGGCGATGGTTTCGATAGGCTTGCGGCCGGGGGGCAGCTCATCAATCACCGACGTATCCAGGTCCGCATAGGCGCTCATGGCCAGCGTACGCGGAATCGGGGTCGCTGTCATAATCAACTGGTGTGGCGCCATGGTGCCGCCGACGCCCTTCTCCCGCAGGGCCAGCCTCTGATGCACGCCAAAACGGTGCTGTTCGTCCACAATCACCAGTGCCAGGCGACTGAACGCAACATCTTCCTGAAACAGGGCATGGGTACCTATCACCACGGTGGCTTCGCCACTGCCAACGGCCTCCAGAGTTTCCTTTCGTGCCTTGCCCTTAATCTTTCCCGACAGCCACGCTAACTGGATGCCAAGCGGCTCCAGCCAGCCGCGGAAATTCTGGTAGTGCTGTTCCGCCAGTATTTCCGTGGGCGCCATCAGCGCCACCTGGGCGCCAGCACCAATGGTCTGCAGTGCTGCCAGCGCCGCCACCACGGTTTTACCAGACCCCACGTCTCCCTGCACCAACCGCAACATGGGTACCGGCTGGCTGAGGTCCTGGCGGATCTCGGTCATAACCTGTCGCTGTGCCCCGGTAAGGCTGAACGGAAGCAGATCAAGAAAACGTTCCGGCAGATCACCGGTTGGCAGTAACGGCAGCGCTTCCCGGGCCTGAACCTGTTGCCGTACCTGCAAAAGGCTTAGCTGGTGGGCCAGCAGCTCTTCCATAACCAGTCGCTGTTGGGCCGGGTGCCGCCCCTCCATCAATAGGTGAACCGGCGCATTGGCCGGCGGCGAATGCACCAGCTCGACCGCTTCGGTGATACCCGGCAACTGGTAACTGGCGAGCAGTTCTTCCGGCAACCAGTCACGGATCGGGTAACGTTTGAGGTAGCCCAGCGCTTGCTGGCACAGAGCGCGCACTCGCGGCTGCTGAATGCCTTCTGTCAGGGGATAAACGGGCGTTAGCGTGGCCTCACCCTGCGCGGGCATCGGCGGCGGATTGACCTGGTATTCAGGGTGGTAGAATTCGTAACCGGCCCGCCCCGGCCGAACTTCGCCGAAACAACGCACCCTCGCGCCTTCCGTGAGTTGGTTCTTCTGGGCGGCATTGAAATGGAAGAAACGCATGACCACGAAGCCACTGTGATCCTTCAGGGTCACCTGCAGGCTTCGGCGCCGGCCCATCACCAGATCGGTTTTCATCACCTCGCCTTCGACCACCCCGACGTCGCCAATGCGCAGGTTGCCCATGGAGACAATGCGTGTGCGATCCTCGTATCGATGGGGAAGATGGAACAGCAGATCCTGCAGCGAACGGATGCCCAGCTTCGACAGCTTGTCGGCCAGGGCATTACCGACGCCCTTCAGGGTGGTAACGGCAATGTCGTCCAGTGACATCATGGCCTGGCTCAGGCGGTTGCGGCCGCAGCCGGGGTTTCAATCTTCGCTTTCTCGATTACCCGACACTGGCTGGCCGCCAGCGACAGCACATCAATCGCCTTTGGTCGTGGGAAAGTGACCCGCCAGGCCAACGCCACCGTGCGATAGGGTACTGGCGCCGCAAAAGGCCTGACCGCAAGTATGCTCTCGTCATACTGCATCGCCGTTGCAGCGGACAAAGGCAAAACGGTGATACCCAAACCAGAGGCAACCATGTGACGTATGGTCTCCAGAGAGCTGCCTTCAGTCACCAGTGACGGCGCCGCAGCACTCGGGTTACGGGTGACCGCGTCCACCAACGGCGGGCAGGATTCCAGCACCTGGTCACGGAAACAGTGGCCGGGGCCAAGCAGCAGCAACTGTTCCTTCGCCAACTCCTCGGCGGTCAGGCTGTCACGCTTGGTCAGTGGGTGACCTCCCGGCAGCAGCACCACGAAAGGCTCGTCGTAGAGCGGCAGGGTAACGACCTCCGGCTCTTCAAACGGCAGTGCGATGATGATGGCGTCCAGTTCTGACTGGCGCAGTTTCTGCCGCAGTGTGGCGGTGTAGTTTTCCTCAATGTAGAGCGGCATGTCAGGCGCCGCGCGGCGCAGCTCCGGCAGCAGGTGCGGGAACAGGTAGGGGCCGATGGTGTAGATGGCACCCACCTTAAGGGGGGCATTGAGCTGGTTCTTGCCATCCTGAGCCATGTCACGGATAACACCCACCTGATCCAGGACCCGTTGGGCCTGGTCGATGATACGCTTGCCCGTTTCGGTGACCCGGATACTGTTTTTGCTACGCTCAAACAAGGGTATGCCGAGTTCGTCCTCCAGTTTCTTGACGGCCACACTCAAAGTCGGCTGACTGACATGACAGCGCTCGGCGGCACGGCCAAAATGCCTTTCCCGGGCAAGGGTAACAACGTATCTTAACTCGGTCAGAGTCATGGCGGGCTCCGGTCAGAATTCGTCCAGGTCAGGGATCGTACAAACGTTCCGTTAATTTATTAGCCAAAGCATAAGGATTGATATTGTCTATGGCAATCACTGAGCACCAACAAACGCCAAGAATACTGGTTGCGGGCTGTGGCAAGCTCGGTGGCGCCATTGCCTCTCAGCTTACCGGAACGGCGCAGGTATACGGCCTACGGCGCAGTCCGGACAAGGTCCCGGAGGGCATCCAGGCGCTGGGGGCGGACCTCATGGTGCCGGAGCAGGTGCGTTCAGTACTGCCGGACAACCTCGACATTGTGGTTTATTGCCTCACGCCAGCAAGCTACGACAACGAGGGCTATCACAATGCCTACGTAAAGGGCCTGCGGAACCTGATCGACGCACTGGACGGGCGCCAGCTCACGCGGCTGGTGTTTATCGGTAGCAGCAGTGTCTACGCTCAGGACGACGATTCCTGGGTGGATGAGACCAGCCCAACCGACCCCACCCGATACAGTGGCCAGGCGATACTCGCGGGTGAGAGGATCGCCCTGGAGAGCGGCAGTCCGGCAACCGTAATCCGTTTCAGTGGCATCTACGGCCCGTCGCGGGCGCGCTTCCTCGATGCCGTGATGAACGGAAACATGAACCCGACCTCTCCCGGCCCCTACAGCAATCGTATCCACGAAGCGGATGCGGCCGCGGCCACCTGCCATATCGTGGAGCGGGCACTCGCCGGCCAACCACTTGAAGACTGCTACCTTGCCAGTGATTGCGAGCCTGTGCGACTGGATGAGGTGGTGGCGTGGGTGCGTGAACAACTACCCTGTGCCAAGCCTGGCCCCGACGCCCGCCAGGGTGGTCGCGCAGGGAGCAAACGCTGCAACAACCAGCGGCTGCTGGACTCTGGTTTCCATTTCCGCTATCCGGACTTCCGGGTGGGCTACCAGGAGATGATTACCGAAAAAACCCGGTAGTCCTGGCGAGCCCCCTACCAACGAAAAAGGCGGCCCATGGGCCGCCTTCGGTGTTTGCTTGAACGAGTATCAGCTCAGCACCATCACCGCTTCCATCTCAACCGGGACACCCTTGGGCAACGCCGCGACACCCACGGCGGCACGCGCCGGGTACGGCTCTTGAAAATAGGTGGCCATGATTTCGTTCACCGTTGCAAAGTTGCTCAGATCCGTCATGTAGATGTTGAGCTTGACGATGTCCTTGAGCTCGCCGCCACTGGCCTCGCAGACGGCTTTAAGGTTTTCGAACACCTGGCGGGTCTTGGCGGCGAAATCACCCGCGACCACTTCCATGGTTTCCGGCACCAGCGGAATCTGCCCCGACAGGTACACGGTGTCCCCGGCTTTCACTGCCTGGGAGTATGTGCCGATGGCCTGTGGCGCGTTATCAGTCTGTATTACGGATTTGTTGGTCATGACCTTGGGGTCCTCTTTATCAAAACGCCAATCCTCACCTCTGGGTGGCAGGCGTGTCAACAGGCCAAACGTCGCGGCTCTGGCCCGTTGCACCACGGTTGCGTCAGTGCCTTACCCGGTTGATATGGGTGACAGCGCGAATATTCCTGATCCGCCGCATCACCCTGGCAAGATGCCGGCGACCGTTCACATGCACCACAAGGCTGACAATGCCCAGCTTGGCGTTCTGCTCTTCCACGTTGATGCGCTCGATATTGCCATCCGCCATGGCAACCGCGTTGGCAAGCTCTGCAATGACCCCACGCTGGCGTTCAAGCTCCACTCGAAGTTCAACGGAGAACTCGTTGGCAATGTCCTTGGCCCACTTCAAATGAGTGAGGCGCGCCCTGCCTTCATCGTCCTCTGGCAACCGTGAGCAGGTATCCGAGTGGATCACCATGCCATTGCCCGAGTCCATGGCACCGACCACCGGGTCACCTGGAATCGGCTTGCAACAGCTGGCAAACCGAACCAGCAAGCCTTCGGTGCCACGAATGGTAACCGGGCTGTTATCGGCCTTGTCCATGATTGTCGCGGATGCCACGTCCGATGCCTCATCGTCTGTACTGCCGCTGACCAACTGGCGCGCCACGAGATAAGCCATGCGATTGCCCAGACCAATATCGCTGACCAGATCCTCGAAACTGTCCACTTGGTTGTGGCGGACCACCGCCTGGATCTGATGCTCGTTGATCTCGGACAGGCTGGTACCAAACCCTTTGAGGGATTTCTTCAACAGGGTTTTGCCCAGGTCCAGGGATTCGGCACGCTTCTGGTTCTTGAGCACATGACGAATACTGCTGCGAGCCTTACCGGTTACCACGAAACTGAGCCAGGCGGGATTAGGCCGTGCTCCGGGTGCGGTAATGATTTCAACGGTCTGGCCACTTTGTAGCGGCTGGCTCAGGGATCCGAGGTTGCGGTTGATACGGCAGGCTACGCAGGCATTACCGATGTCCGTATGGATGGCGTAGGCAAAGTCGACGGGGGTCGCTCCGCTGGGCAACTCCATGATTTTGCCCTTGGGCGTGAACACGTAGATCTCGTCCGGGAACAGGTCGACTTTCACGTGTTCGATGAATTCCAGGGAGTCGTCCGCGCGCTCACGCATCTCCATCAGGCCCTTCACCCAACGGTCCACCCGTGTCTGGTTGACGCTGGTCACACTGGAGGGCTCATTCTTGTACATCCAGTGGGCCGCAATACCGTTGTTGGCGATGTGCTCCATTTCCTCGGTGCGGATCTGGATTTCAATATTCACATGCATGCCGAACAGAGTGGTGTGCAGGGACTGATAGCCATTGGCCTTGGGCATGGCAATGTAGTCCTTGAAACGGCCCGGCAGCGGCTTGTAGAGGCTGTGTACGGCGCCGAGGATGCGATAGCAGTCGTCCTCGGTGTCGGTGATGATGCGGAACGCGTACACATCCATGATTTCGTGGAAGGATTTCTGCTTGAACTTCATCTTGTTGTAGATGCTGTTCAAATGCTTTTCCCGGCCCAGGATGCGGCCGGGCAGGCTTCGCTCTTCCAGTTTCTCCTGCAATTTGCCACGGATATCGTCAATGATTTCCCGGTGGCTGCCCCGAAGCTTTGCGACCGCCTTGGAAATGTACTTTGACCGCATCGGGTACAGTGAAGAGAACCCCAGATCTTCCAGTTCGGTGCAAATGGAGTGCATACCCAGGCGATTGGCAATCGGGGCGTAGATATCCAGGGTTTCGTTGGCGATGCGCTGGCGCTTCTCATAAGGCATCGGGCCCAGGGTGCGCATGTTGTGCAGGCGGTCCGCCAGTTTGACCAGGATCACGCGGATATCCCGTGCCATGGCAAGCGTCATTTTCTGGAAGTTTTCGGCCTGGGCCTCGGCGCGGGAACGGAACTCAATCTGAGTGAGCTTGCTGACGCCGTCTACGAGTTCAGCCACATCCTCGCCAAACTGCTCCGACAGCGCATCCTTGGGGATGCCGGTATCTTCGATGACATCGTGGAGCATGGCCGCCATCAGGCTCTGGTGATCCAGTTTCAGGCCAGCAAGGATTCGAGCAACCGCCAGGGGATGGGTAATATAGCGATCGCCGCTTTTGCGCATCTGCCCTTCGTGGGCCTGTTCGGCATAATAGTAGGCTCTTCGCACCTGATTGATGCGATTGGTATCAAGATACGTGCTGAGTTCATTGGCCAGCACATCAACCGTTGCCTCTGCCGACACCGCGCCTCCGTGGGGATCATAAATGCCAGGGATAAAAAAACCCGAATGCAAGCATTCGGGTCCTTCCGACGTTCTTCCAGTCATGCCTATAGATACACTATAAAACCGCAAGAACAGATTTCAATGCTTTGGACGGGTAACCAGAAAATATTCCCGTCTTCGGCCACATTCAACCTTATTCGTCGTCATCCTCAGTGAGGAGATCGCGGGAGATCTTGCCTTCCGCGATTTCACGCAGGGCGATAACGGTAGGCTTGTCGTTCTCTTCGGCGACCAGCGGCTCGAAACCTTTGGTTGCGATCTGGCGGGCACGCTTGGTGGCCAGCATAACCAGCTGGAAGCGGTTATCAACGTGTTCAAGGCAATCTTCAACGGTAACTCGTGCCATAACTTCCCCGACAATAGCAAAATGACTGATTTCAGCAGACCGCGTAGTTTACTGCGGCCGGTTCAATTTGTATACAGGCAATGTGCGCCGATCAATGGCGCTCGGACAGCCTGACCAACAGCCCGGAATGCCTGACCTGCTGGGCCTGCATGCGCAGACGATGGCAACGAACAATCGCCAGCAGGTCGTCCAGCGCAGTGTCGAAATCATCGTTAACCACCAGATAATCGAATTCCACCGCGTGGCTGCATTCATCCGCCGCCTCATTGAGGCGACGCGCCACCACCTCCGGTGCGTCTGTGCCCCGGCCAGTCAGGCGGTCTTTCAAGGCCTCCGGAGACGGTGGCACGATGAAGATGCTGACACAGTCTGGCATCAGGTGGCGGACCTGCTCCGCACCCTGCCAATCAATTTCCAGGATTACATCCTGACCCGTGGCCAGTGTTTGCTTCACCCAGACCTGGGAGGTGCCGTAGTAGTTCCCGAAGACATCCGCATGCTCCAGGAAGTCGCCCCGGCTGATCATCGCCTCGAAGGCCTCCCGGGTGACAAAGTGATAGTTGACGCCATCCTGCTCCCCCTTCCGCATAGGCCGGGTTGTATGGGACACGGAAACACCCAGCTTTTCGTCCTGCTTCAGCATTTGAGCCACCAGGCTGGTCTTACCGGCTCCCGAGGGGGCGGAAATCACATACAGCGTGCCTTGTTCTGATTCCTGGCTCATGGGACTAACAACTCCGGGCATTGACGGGCTTTCAGTTGGCGCGGAACAACCCCGGCGCCACCACAATAACGAGGGCGGAATTATACGGCGTTTGCGCCGCCCCCGCATCCAAGTGAGGTTACTCCAGGTTCTGGACCTGCTCCCGCATTTGCTCTATCAACACTTTCAGGTCAACCGCTGCCCTTGTCACCCGGGCATCGATGCTTTTGCTGCTGAGCGTATTGGCCTCGCGGTTGAGCTCCTGCATCAGGAAATCCAAACGGCGACCGATGGCATCGTCGGACTGCAGAGTGTCCGACACCTCGGTGATATGGGCTTCCAAGCGATCCAGCTCTTCGGCGACATCGCTTTTCTGGGCCAGCATCACCATTTCCTGGGCCACGCGATCCGGGTCAAGCTCCACCTTCGCCTGCTCAAAGCGGTTTTTCAGATGCTCTTCCTGGGCACGAATCAGTTCCGGCATTCGCTCCCGAACCTCAGTCACCCGCTCACCCATGGTGGTGAGCCTGTCTTCAAACAGCGGCCGCAGGCGTTCACCTTCCCGCTCCCTGACCGTCACCAATTCACTCACAGTACGCTCGAATAGTTCGCCAGCCGCTTTCCTGGCGGGGCCAAAATCCTGTTCAGTGGAGGCCAGCACTCCCGGCCAACGGAGTATATCCAGTGCGCTAATGTGGGCCGGGTTGTCCAGCATCCTGTTGATGTGGTTGGCCGCCTCATTGACAGCGTTTGCCACATCTTCGTCGATCTCGAAGCCCTGGGTTGCCGATTCATTGGCCTGAAGACGAATGGCCACGTCTACCTTGCCGCGCCGCAATTGCTTGCGCAGTTGCTCACGGAAACTGTTCTCCAGCTCCCGGAGCGCTTCGGGCAAGCGAAAGGACGGCTCCAGGTACCGGTGGTTAACCGTGCGAATTTCACAGGTGAGCGTTCCCCAGTCTTCCTGGGTATCCTGGCGGGCGAAGGCCGTCATACTTCTGATCATGGTGACTCCACGTTTGCGAAGAAGCAGATTTCAAGTTTAGCAGGCTGGCCGCTCCAACATCGAACAGACGCCACAGACTGCGTGTTATACTCCGCAATCTTTCGACTTTGCAATCGACCGGGGATTCACCCCGGACACTCACCACTGATACCAGGAACAATTATGAGACCGAGCGGAAGAACGCCGGAACAATCCAGAGACATTCGCATCACCCGTCACTACACCCGCCACGCCGAGGGTTCCGTGCTGGTGGAATTTGGCGACACCAAGGTGATCTGCACCGCCTCTGTTGAAAACAAGGTCCCCCCTTTCCTGCGGGGCGAAGGCAAAGGCTGGATAACCGCCGAGTATGGCATGCTGCCCCGCTCTACCGGCAGCCGTATGGGGCGGGAAGCTGCTCGCGGCAAGCAGGGCGGCCGCACCGTGGAAATCCAGCGACTGATCGGCCGTTCATTGCGTGCAGCGGTTGATCTGAGCGCTCTTGGCGAGCATTCCATCACCATCGACTGTGACGTCATCCAGGCCGACGGTGGCACCCGCACCGCTGCAATTACCGGTGGCTGCGTGGCGCTTGTGGATGCGCTGAATCATCTGGTGAAAGAAGGCCGGCTGAAAAAATCGCCGCTGAAGCAGATGATTGCAGCGTTTTCTGTGGGCGTTTACAAAGGCACACCGGTATTGGACCTGGATTACCCGGAGGATTCCGAAGCCGAAACCGATATGAATGTGATCATGACGGATCAAGGTGGTTTCATTGAAATTCAGGGAACTGCCGAGGGTGCGCCGTTTGAACAGGAAGAACTGGACGGCATGTTGAAGCTGGCGAAACTGGGTATTGGCCAGTTGTTTGAGGCGCAGAAGGCGGCTCTGGCCGACTAAGGTGCAGCCTTTTCGCGTGTCCGGAGAGGATCTCTAATTTCCGGACACGCTACAAGCACATCCCTGCGCGCTCGACTCCGGCCTTCCCTGGCCGGAGACGTTCCGGAAAAGAGATCCTTTCCGAACCCGCTTACTTTCCGATACCCCTCTACTCTGGACTAGCTCGGATCAGAAACCGATTCCGATGTCGTAATCCATGATCACCGGCGCGTGATCGGAGAAACGGGTACTGTCGTCAATCCAGCCATCCTGAATGGTCTTGCGGATACCCGGCGTCAGAAGCTGATAATCCACCCGAATACCAGCGCTCTTGCGGGACCCTTCAGCCTGCTCTGGCCACCAGGTGTACTGGTTACTCTGCTTGTTGATATCGCGGAATGCATCAACACAGCCCATTTCATCAAACAAACGGTCCAGCCATGCCCGCTCATGGGGCAGGAAGCCGGAAAAATCCAGTTTGTGGTACAGCGGGCTGGCGTCAGTTACATGATGGGCGGTTTGCAGGTTGGCGCAGAAAATAAACTGACGGCGCTTGCGCAGGGTTTTCTGCATATGGAGGCCAAAGGCTTCCATGAAGTCGTCCTTGTGATCCAGAACCGTCAGGTCGTCCTCGCCAATCAATTCTTCTTCGCGGCCAAGTGCGCAGGGAGAGAGAACGCAGGCGACAGATACCTTGTCAAAGTCCGCCTGAATGAAACGGCCTTCGCGATCTGCCTGCTCATTGGCGAAACCGTACATAATGGCCTTCGGGAAATGGCGGGTATAGATACCAACGCCCCCATCCTCGTTACGCTCGCCATCAATAAAGTAGGCCTCATAGCCGTCCGGGATCAGGTTAAAATCCTCGACCTCGTAAGCCCGCATGCGGTGGTCCTGAACGCAAACCACGTCAGCGTCCTGCCTGGCTAGCCATTCAAAGAAACCTTTTTCAACAGCCTGGGCCAGACCGTTGACGCTGATTGTAACTACCCGCATACGTGTTCCCTGATTCGGTTTGTGTGTATGATACCGGTTTTACGCGTTAATTAAAGATCCAAACCCGCCAGAAGCCCTGTCATGCACGACTATCAGCAACAGTTCATTGAGTTCGCCATCCGCCGTAACGTACTCCGTTTCGGAGAATTTACGCTTAAATCCGGCCGCACCAGCCCCTATTTCTTCAATGCGGGGTTGTTCAATACCGGGGAGGATCTGCTTGAGTTAAGCAAGGCCTATGCCGCAGCACTCCAGCGTAGTGGGCTGGATTATGACATTATTTTCGGGCCTGCCTATAAGGGCATACCGTTGGCGACGGTCACCGCCATGGCCCTGGCCGCCGAGGGTAACAACAAACCATTCGCCTTCAACCGAAAAGAAAAAAAGGATCACGGCGAGGGTGGCAATATCGTGGGCGCCCCCCTGGAAGGCAAGGTTCTGATTGTTGATGACGTTATTACCGCTGGCACGGCTATCCGGGAATCCATGGAGCTGATCCGCACCTCAGGGGCGGAGCCTGCAGGCGTACTCATTGCCCTGGATCGCCAGGAGCGAGGCGCTGGCGAACTCTCCGCCATCCAGGAAGTCAAAGAGGAGTTCGGCATTCCTGTGGTCAGTATTATCAAGCTAGAGCAGGTGCTTGCCTACCTGCAAAGCAGGCCCGGCTTTTCAGAACATGCTGACAAAGTCGCCGCATATCGGGACGAGTACGGAGTCTGAATCCGGGCATGGTTTATCGTTCAGCTTTTGGTATGCTTCCTGACATACATTGTTTCAAGCGGAGCGCCAGTCTCTCACCATGAATCGTCTGACCAGGTTTTCAATCGCTGTATCTGCTGCGGCTGCGCTGATGTCTGCCTCTATCGTAGAGGCAAGGATGTATCGTTATACCGATGAAAACGGCCAGATTGTCATTAGCAGTACCATCCCCCAGGAAGCATCCAGACGGGGCTACGACATTCTCAGCAAGAACGGTCGGGTAATTGAAACGATCGATCCGGAACCCACCGAAGAGGAAATTGCCGCCAGGGAAGCCGAGGAAAAACGCCAGGCCGAAGCGGAACGACAGCGGGAGCTCGATCGCAAGCTTCTGGAGCGCTACAGCCACCCAGACGAAGCCGTGCGCGCCATGCACCGCAAAATACGTGAGCTGCAGGGGCTGAATCAGCTCAAGCGAGGCAACATTTCGGTGATCGTCAGCCAACTGGACAGCGAACAGAGCCGGGCTGCAGACCTGGAGCGATCCGGTCGCGACATCCCCGAAGCGACACTGGAAAAAATACGGCGACTGGAAGCCCAGATTCGTGACATCGAACGGGAAATCAACTCGCAGAACGCCAATATAAAAGCCCTGCGGGAACGTTTCGAAGCCGATATCGAACGGCTGGAAGAGATTACAGGCGAGGAAAGAACGCTTCCGCTGGACCCGGACGACCTGGAAGAATAATAAACCACACGACTCGAACAATCAGGCACAAAAAAGGTCACCTCACGGTGACCTTTTTTTATGCTTCAAAGAACTCCGGTTGCCGTTCAGGCAGTAGCGGGGCTCTTCTTGGCAGTGCTGGTGCTTTTGCGAGCTGTGGTTTTGCGTGCAGCCGGCTTCTTGGCCTGCGCAGTAGCCTTGGTTGACTGGGCGACGCTGGTCACTTCGTCCGCTGCGTCGGCAACGGTATCTGCACCTTCAGCCGCTTCTTTTTCCAGCTTGGCAACCAGGTCAGCCGCAAAGCTGCCGAAACGGGTGTTCAGGCTGCGCAGTTGCTCGAACAGGTTTTCACTGTAGCCATAGTAACGAGTGCGCAGGGTCTTTACGCTGTACTCGCGGGCTTCGGTTCCCAGCTTTTCAGCGTACTCGAACGGCTTGGAAGCCAGCTTCTTCTGCTGCTCTTCAGCTGCGTTGATGCCCTTCTCTACGATGTCCTGAAGCTGTTCCTGATAGGTCCTGAGTTTACCCATGATGAATCTCCTAAGATTGTGGATGCGTGGTTTGAAAATCTGCATCGTTATCGCCGGCAAACCGATGCCGACTTCTGATCACATGTCGAAGGTTACGGTCAAAAATTAGAATGTTCATACTAAAACCACCCCCTATTCGCCATCTGTCAACGGGGGAACAGGATCGTCTCGGAATTTACGGATAGTTCACTTGATGATTTTTTAAAGATTCGGCATGCTCTGCGCCTCGAAATGAGAAAGCCCGTCTCCCCGTTTTATTCAGGCCTCGCTTCTGACGTATCCCATTACAGTAACAACAGCACCAATAACGCGCTGACAAACGGATTGCGAGAAACACCATGCCAGGTATAAGACTCAGCCAGAACGCTGCGGGCCATCGGCAGCTTTGGAAAATGGTCGTTGCCGGAATGGCGCTGGCCATCATGGCCGGATGCCAGGAAGACTCCGGGGCATCAAGGGCCGCTTCAAGCCAAGCCAACGAAGCATCTGAACAAAGGCTGGGAGATGCCGTTTCGTCCATTCGGGACACCCTCGGGCAGCCTGAACCGGTACAGGAAGAGACATCCAACACTGGAGTTCCGGCCGACGAGGAGTCGATCACCCCTCCCACACTACGCTGGGACGCTCCGCTCACCCGGGAAGACGGCTCACGCCTCTATGCCAGCGACATCAGCGGCTATCGCATTTATTATCGCCTGCGGCACAGAGACAGTTTCGAGGTCATATCACTTTCCGGTGACGAAGACACTCGCTACCAGCTTGAGGATTTTCCGCCGGGTGCCTATGAATTCAGCATTACCGCCCTCGACGACAGCGGGCTGGAAAGCAAGCGCTCCGACGCAGTTACCGTCGACCTGATCTGAGTAGCATCCGAGAAATTTACCACCTGAAGATGACCCAACTGGGCACCAGCATGTCGGTCTCGCTCTCACGAATCCAGCCACCACCATCTGCTGGTACCAGGTAGTATTCGGGACCGACTTCCGGCACTACTTTGATCTCCACCAATTGACCATTCACCCGGTATTCGTAGAACACCTCGTTCTCACCCGGGCGAATCACGATCTGCGCCCCGTCAGCGGATGGCTGATAATCAGACACCACCAGGGGCTCCCTGGGTGTCTGTACAACATCGACATCCTCCTGGGCCATTGAAGGCCCGCAGAGCACACCCAACACAAGACCCGAGCAAGCGATACGTTTCATTTTCATGGTACTCTTCGGTTCTGTTTAGAGACGTGCATAATCACGCTGACACACGGGAAATGCACCCCGTTTATGTCAGAGTTGCACAAGCCTATCAACGCTTCAATCAGAATCCGGATCCGTTTTGATATGACACAGCAGCAGACTCCGCCGGTAGTTCTTGTAGATGGCTCCTCCTACCTCTTCCGCGCCTATCATGCCCTGCCGCCACTGATGACCAGCAAGAGCCACCCCACGGGCGCCATAAAGGGCGTTATCAGCATGATCCGGAAGCTGGAACAGGATTTTCCAGGCTCAAAAATGGTGGTGGTGTTCGACGCCAAGGGTAAGACCTTTCGCAACGACCTGTACGAAGACTACAAGGCCACCCGCCCGCCTATGCCGGATGACCTGGCCATGCAGATCCAGCCAATCCACGACATGGTTCGGGCCATGGGCCTGCCCTTGTTGATCGTCAGTGGCGTGGAAGCCGACGATGTCATCGGCACCCTGGCCCATGAAGCCACCAGCAAGGGCATTGATGTGGTGGTGTCGACCGGCGACAAGGACATGGCGCAGCTGGTGAGCGATCACGTCACCCTGATCAACACCATGACGGATACCCGCATGGACCGCGATGGCGTGGTCGAAAAATTCGGCATTGGCCCGGAGCAGATCGTGGACTACCTGGCGCTGGTGGGCGACAAGGTGGACAACATTCCCGGAGTCAACAAGTGCGGCCCGAAAACCGCCGTTAAATGGCTACAGGCGTGGGACAACCTGGATAACATCATCGAGCACTCGGATGAGGTCAAAGGCAAAATTGGCGAATACCTTCGGGAAGCCACCGAAACCCTGCCGCTCAGTCGCCAACTGGCCACCATCAAAACCGACGTGGATCTTGAGTTCGGGCTGGAAGACCTCAAGCTGAGGACCCAGGACGACGGTCAGTTGCTGGAACTGTTCCGGGAATATGAGCTTCGATCCTGGATTGCCGAGCTCGAAAACGGCGACTCAGCCGATGAAAAAAGCGCGGACGATGCCGTCGACAACAGCGCCAATCCGGCCAGCAAAGAGAAAACATACACAATAGTGACCGATCAGGCAGAGCTGGATACCTGGATTGATCGCCTCAACAAGGCACCGCTGTTCGCCTTTGATACCGAGACCACCAGCCTGCGTTATATGGACGCCGATGTCGTTGGTGTGTCCTTTGCCATTGAGCCCGGCGAGGCTGCCTACGTGCCATTTGGCCACGATTATATGGGCGCCCCGGAACAACTGGACCGGGAAACAGTGCTGGACCAGTTGAAACCTTTGCTGGAAGACCCGAAGAAAGCCAAGCTCGGCCAGAACCTCAAATACGACAAGAACGTGCTGGCCAACCACGGCATCCACCTGGAAGGCATTGCGGAAGACACCATGCTGGAGTCCTACGTACTCAATTCCGTAGGGTCTCGTCACGACATGGACTCGCTGGCCAGGCAATACCTGGGCGAGCAGACCATCACTTTCGAATCTATCGCCGGCAAAGGCGCCAAGCAACTGACCTTCAACCAGATTGATCTGGAGCAGGCTGGCCCCTACGCGGCAGAAGACGCCGATATCACCCTTCGACTGCACCAGGCGCTGCGACCGCAACTGGAGAAAACCGGCCGGCTGCGGGACGTCTATGAAAACATCGACCTGCCACTGGTGCCCGTACTGTCCCGTATGGAGCAACGAGGTGCGATGATCAGCGCCAGCACGCTGCGCAAGCACAGCCAGGAATTGGCAGAGCGTATGGCGGAGCTTGAGAAGGAAGCCCACGAGGAAGCCGGCGAAAGCTTCAACCTGGGCTCTCCCAAGCAACTACAGGCCATTTTCTACGACAAGATGGGGCTGCCGGTGGTAAAGAAAACCCCGAAAGGCGCGCCCTCCACGGCGGAACCGGTGCTGCAGGAACTGGCCCACGAGCATACCCTGCCCCGATTGATCCTTGAGCACCGCAGCCTGAGCAAGCTGAAATCCACCTACACCGACACCTTGCCGGAATTGATTCACCATCGCACTGGCCGGATTCACACCTCCTATCACCAGGCGGTAACGGCCACCGGCCGGCTGTCGTCCTCGGAGCCGAACCTGCAGAACATTCCCATCCGCAGCGAACAGGGCCGGCGCATTCGCCAGGCTTTCGTGGCCCCGGAGGGCTACAAGCTGATGGCGGCGGACTACTCCCAGATTGAACTGCGCATCATGGCGCACCTGTCGGGCGACAAGGGACTGCTCAAGGCGTTCGAAAAGGGCGAGGACATTCACCGGGCGACGGCTGCCGAAGTCTTTGGCGTGGCCGTCGACGACGTCTCCGGCGACCAGCGCCGCAGCGCCAAGGCCATCAACTTCGGACTCATTTATGGCATGTCCGCCTTTGGCCTTGGCCGCCAGTTGGATGTGGGCCGCAACCAAGCACAGGAGTATATTGACCGCTATTTCGAGCGCTATCCCGGCGTGCTGAAATACATGGACAGTATTCGCAAACAGGCCCACGACGACGGATACGTGGAAACGCTCTACGGCCGTCGCCTGTACCTGCCGGAAATCAACGCCCGCAACAAGCAGCTGCAACAAGCCGCCGAGCGTACGGCCATCAATGCCCCCATGCAGGGGACTGCCGCGGACATTATCAAGCGGGCCATGGTCAGCGTTGAGGACTGGCTACAGGAACATCACCAGGACGATGCCCGAATGATCCTGCAGGTTCACGACGAACTGATTCTGGAAGTGCGTGAATCCGCCGTGGACAAGATTCGCGAAGGCCTTGAGAAGCGGATGTCTGCTGCGGCATCGCTGGATGTACCCTTACTGGTGGAGGCCGGAGTCGGTAATAACTGGGACGAAGCCCACTGAACCCTCTCGCCCAGGTTCCGTTTTGGGGCGAACAAGGTGGTTTCGCCCCAAAACACACCATTCTTTTTGCAGTCTCACCAGTATGCTCCCAGCAACGACGGCGCTGGGCTCGACAGCCGAAAACGGCACGAAATTCGCAAGCCTTGTGAGGGTCGGCCCCGCATTCGCATGAGTGAATACCGGGGCCATGTTGTGACACTTTTCTACCCGAGGCACTCACCATGACTTTTCTGGCTTCCGAGCGCAGTTGGCTTATGAACCCTGGCTTACTGAAACTGGTTCACCAGTGTCGCCGCTTAATTCAGTCTGAGTTCGGGGTAAAGCTGCACCTCACGGAAGAGCACCTGGAACGGCATCTAGCGGACTATGCCAGCAAAACCCGCTCAGCCCACCTCATCCACACCTGGGAAATACTCAGACCCCAGATCCCTCACCTGGACCTGCACGACGAGACCGACAATGCGAAGCGAATGTATCGCGGACAGGAAATTGCCGAGGAAACGTCTAGGGGCGACAGTAGTGCTTCCGAAACGGAAGCAGAAAGGACGAGAAAGAAGAAGGTTATCTATCGTGGGCAGGTTATTGGTTGAGGGGCGTCGTACGCCCCTCAAGGTATCACTTAAAACTGCTTGCTGACCTGTACCCCCGCACTCCAGGCATCAAGCTCGTAGGTACCACGGTAGCGAGCCGCCCCGGGCATGGGCTCGTCGTTGACGTCATAGTTCTGTTCGTTCACCTCTTCGTCGTCGAACAGCAACACCCCGGCGGCCACGTCTACCGTCCAGCCTGAACGGGCGTCGGCGTACTGTGCGCCCAGCGTGACCCAATCGCGATCCCCTGACGGGATTCGAGCCGTACGGAAATCGTCGTTCACCGGCGACTCATCCCAGGCATAGCCAGCCTTGAATGCCCACTCCGGGGTCGCCTGCCAGATGGCGCCGACATTGGCCTGCCAGGTGTCTTTCCAGTTTTCCGAAACGTGCGTCACCAGGCGCTCATCACCAAGACCGGGCCCTGCCTGAGAAGAAATTGGGCCATTGTCCTCACGGCTGACCACATCCAATGCCTCAAACCGGCTCCACTTGGCCCAGGTCGCACCTGCCAGCAGTGTTACGGTATCGGTCAATTGGTGACGGGCACCGAAGGTAATGCTCTCGGGAATATCCAGCGGGACAGTCACCCGTTCAGTGACCGTGGACTGGCTGAACGTCAGGCCACCACCGCTAAGGCTACCCTGCGGATAGTTACGAACTTCCGCGTCGCCATCCAGCTCCAGTTCTGTTCCGGTCTGGGCGGATATACCAAACTGTGTTCGCTCCGACATTTCCCAAAGCAAGCCAAAGGCGAAGGTGAGCGCCACGTCACTGCCTTCGATATCCGCGTAACCGTCTTCCAGGGTCCCCGGGGGCAACCCGAAGCGGGCTTCCGTACCACTGTAGTCCTGGAACTTGGTCAGCCGGCCTTCGGCGTAGATCACATTGACGCCAGCACCCATGGAGAATCCATTACCGTCGTTAACGGCAATGGACGGGCTGAATGCAATGGCGGTCAGCTCGGTCTTGTCCGCGAAAAAGCGCCCCTTGAAGTCATCCTCGTAATCCGCCGCAAGGCCATAGGGGGCGTGCAGACCGAAGCCCACGTCCAGCCAGTCGTTGATTTCGTGGGTCATGTAAAAATTGGGAAGGACGGCCGGGTCGGCGATATCACCACCGTTTCCACCGGCGACGGGACGGCCGTCATCGCGAACGGCACTGCCAGTGCCTTCCTTGAGCTCGGCATCAATATCCAGAACGGCGGCACCAAACGACATATTGGTGCCGGAAAGCTGGCTCATGCCGGCCGGATTGAAGAAAACCGTAGTGGCATTTTCCGGATTGGCTGCGGTGCCGGCGTTAGCAACGCCCATGGCACTGGCACTTTGCTCATTGAGTGAAAAACCACCGGCCAGCGCTGCGGCGGGTGCCACCAACGCCGATACCGTCGCGATTCGGATAACAGAGCCGGGCAATACTTTGTTTTTGCGCATAAATCCCCCTGGATGATCGTCGGAGCGGAGTATACGCATCACGGGCCAATGGCCTCAAATGCCATCCCTACTGATTCAGAACCCTAATTGTTTACTACTTTAGTCTAATCCTCGATCAATCGTCCTGGATCGACAACTTGTCGACACTGGAAGCCAGCTTGTCAGCGCCCTGGGAATCGGCACCCAGCTTGATCATCAGGCGCAGGTCGTTGGCTGAATCCGCGTGCGCGAGGGCATCCTCATAAGTGATGGAGCCTTCGGCATAGAGTTCATAAAGCGCCTGATCAAAGGTGCGCATGCCGCTCTCGTTGGACTTGGACATCAGTTCCTTAAGTCGGTGCACTTCGCCTTTTCGAATCAGGTCCGCGACCAACGGTGTGTTGATCAACACTTCAATGACGGCTTTGCGGCCCTGCCCGTCCGGCGTCGGGATCAACTGTTGAGCGACGATGGCCTTGAGGTTCAGGGACAGGTCCATCCAGATCTGGTTGTGCTGTTCCGGCGGGAAGAACTGGATAATCCGGTCCAGCGCCTGGTTGGCGTTGTTGGCGTGCAGGGTAGCGAGGCACAGGTGGCCGGTTTCAGCAAACTGCACAGAGTATTCCATGGTCTGGCGGGTACGCACCTCACCGATGAGGATCACGTCCGGTGCCTGGCGCAGGGTGTTCTTCAGAGCCACTTCAAAGCTATCGGTATCGATGCCCACCTCTCGCTGGGTCACGATACAGCCCTGGTGCTGGTGCACGAATTCGATGGGGTCTTCGATGGAGATAATGTGGCCCCGGCTGTTGCGGTTACGATGCCCGAGCATAGCCGCCAGCGAGGTGGACTTACCGGTACCGGTGGCACCCACGAACATGATCAGTCCACGCTTGGTCATGGCCAGATCCTTGATGATTTCCGGCAGTGCCAGGTCATCAATCTGCGGGATTTTCACCTCGATCCGCCGCAGGACCATGCCGCAGAGGTTGCGCTGGAAGAAGGCGCTGACACGGAAGCGACCGATGCCTCGGGCACTGATGGCGAAGTTACACTCGTGGCTTTCTTCGAATTCGACCCGCTGCTTGTCGTTCATGGCGCCATAGACGAACTCCCTCGTCTGCTCCGGCGTCAATGCATTCTTGGTGACAGGCAGGACCTTGCCGTTGACCTTCATGGAGGGTGGCACACCGGCAGTAATGAAAAGGTCGGAGCCGCCTTTGTCCACCATCAAACGGAGCAGTTTTTCGAATTCCATGATCTTTTTACCTGTGTTTCTGGCTTTCGGTGATTTGGGTGTCGGCCAGCGCCTGTTCCAGGGCACGCCGTGAACACGTCCATGTGCGCTCGACAAAAACATCCATGTTTTTGACGTCCCTGGAACAGGCACTGCCCGACACCCTCCGAACTTTTGCCGAACCTTCTACAAAGTTTAGAAATTATCCGGCATTTTTGCTTTCATTCTCGCGGCTTCGCGGGAAATCAGGCCTTTCTTCAAGAGTTTTTCCAAGCACTGATCCAGAGTTGTCATGCCCAGGGAACCGCCGGTCTGGATCGCCGAGTACATCTGCGCGATCTTGTCTTCACGAATCAGGTTTCGGATCGCCGAGGTGCCAATCATGATTTCGTGTGCCGCAATCCGGCCGCCGCCCATTTTCTTCATCAGGGTCTGGGAGATAACCGCCTGCAATGATTCCGACAACATGGACCGAACCATGGACTTCTCTTCCGCCGGGAACACGTCCACCACGCGGTCGATGGTTTTGGCCGCCGAGGTGGTGTGCAGGGTGCCGAACACCAGGTGACCGGTTTCCGCCGCCGTCAGGGCCAGGCGGATGGTTTCCAGGTCCCGCAGCTCGCCGACCAGGATAATGTCCGGGTCTTCCCGCAGTGCGGAGCGCAGGGCTTCGTTGAAGCCCAGGGTGTCACGATGCACTTCCCGCTGGTTCAGCAGGCACTTCTTGGATTCGTGTACGAATTCGATGGGGTCCTCGATGGTGAGGATGTGCTCATAGCGGCTGTCGTTGATGTAGTCGATCATCGCCGCCAGGGTGGTGGACTTACCGGAGCCTGTTGGGCCCGTAACCAGCACCAGACCTCGTGGCACAGAGGCGATGTCCTTGAACACCTGCCCCATACCGAGGTCTTCCATCGTCAGTACCTTTGACGGGATGGTCCGGAAGACAGCACCGGAGCCACGGTTCTGGTTAAACGCGTTAACACGGAAGCGGGCGACACCAGGCACCTCGAAGGAGAAGTCGGTCTCCAGGAACTCTTCGTAGTCCTTGCGCTGCTTGTCGTTCATGATGTCGTAGATCAGCCCATGGACTTCTTTATGCTCCATTGGCGGAAGGTTGATGCGGCGGACATCGCCATCAACACGGATCATCGGGGGAAGGCCGGCAGACAGGTGCAAGTCTGATGCGCCCTGTTTGGCCGAAAAGGCAAGCAGTTCAGTAATATCCATAGGGGTCCTCGGAAGGCTTTTTTCTTTTATCCCGGTATGCGCCGGCTCCGGTCATTGGCACTGAACGGCTTCACTTGGCATTTCAGTAACCTGCGGGTAACGTGTCAGCGTATCAGAGACTGACCGGAATCGGCGGATTCGCACTATGAGCAGCATAGCAGACAACATCGGGAGCGTAACCCGACGCATACAAAAAGCAACATTGAAGGCCGGCCGCAGCGCGGGTTCCGTGCATCTGCTGGCGGTCAGTAAGACGCGCCCGGCCGACGAGCTTCGCACGGCTTACAGCGCCGGCCAACGGGCATTTGGTGAAAACTACGTTCAGGAAGCTCTGGACAAAATGGAGGAGCTGAAGGAACTGGACGCCATCGAATGGCACTTTATAGGCCCCATTCAATCCAACAAGACCCGCCAGATTGCCGGGGCATTTGCCTGGGCACACAGCGTTGACCGACTCAAGATTGCTCAGCGCCTGAACGATCAGCGCCCTTCCACTCTCCCGCCGTTGAATATCTGCCTTCAGGTGAACATCAACAATGAGGAGAGCAAGTCCGGTTGTACCCTGAAGGATCTCACCAACATGGCAGACGCCATCGAAGAGATGCCAAATCTCTCGCTCAGGGGGCTGATGGCGATTCCGGACCCGGATCAGCCCGAGGCGGAGTTACGCTCAAGTTTTCGCAAGTTGGCCAATGCGCTGAAGCACATGCGCCAGGAGGCTCCCGGCTGCGGTCCGCTGGACACCCTCTCCATGGGCATGTCCGGCGACCTTGAGATGGCCATTGAGGAGGGCGCAACCTGGGTAAGAGTCGGTACCGCCCTGTTCGGGCCTCGGTAACCGGAAGCTGACAGGCCCAGATCCTGTTATCATCAGCGGCAGACTGACAATTGACCACTACTGATCCAAACGTGGAGTGAACCTTGAGCACATCACCAACGATTTCGTTTATCGGTGCCGGCAACATGGCCAGCGCCATCATCGGTGGCATGCTGGACAGCGGCTTCAAGGCCGCCAACATCTGGGTCAGCGCCCCCGATGACAACCATCTTCAATCCATCCGCAAACAATTTGGTGTCAGCGTCACCACCGACAATCGTTACTGCGCCGAGCAGGCGGACATGGTGGTTCTGGCGGTGAAGCCACAGGTTATGGCAAGTGTTTGCTCAGACATCGCCCCGGTGGTGCAGAACACCCGCCCGCTAATGGTGTCGATCGCGGCCGGGCTGGAAGCTTCCACCCTGGACGAGTGGCTCGGTGGCGGACTGCCGCTGGTGCGCGTGATGCCCAACACGCCATCGCTGGTTGGTAAAGGGGCTGCCGGGCTCTATGCCAATGATCAGGTCAAGGAAAAGCAGAAGACCATGGTGGAGTCGGTCTTTAACAGCATTGGCTCGGCGCTCTGGGTGGAGGACGAATCCCTCCTGCATGCAGTGACTGCACTTTCTGGCAGCGGCCCCGCCTATTTCTTCCTGATGCTGGAAGCACTGGAAGAGGCGGCCACCGATGCCGGCATTGCCGGCGAGACCGCACGCGCACTGGCAATCCAGACCATGGCCGGCGCCGCCGAAATGGCAGGACGCAGTGAACACGACCCCGGCCAGCTCAAACGCAATGTCATGTCTCCCGGTGGCACCACAGAACAGGCCATCCAGACCTTTGAAGAAGGTGGCATGAGAGATCTGGTCAAGAAGGCCTACTCAGCCGCTTACAAGCGCTCCGGGGAAATGGCCAAAGAACTCGCCAATAAACAGTAACCAATAACGGGAGACACGGCTTCATGCTGGCTGACATTCTGATCACCATTCTGCTCATTGCCTCGACGTTCTACCTGACGATCGTGCTGCTGCGCTTTTTGCTGCAACTGGCCAGGGCGGATTTCTACAATCCGATCTCGCAGTTTGTTGTGAAAGCCACCAACCCGCTGCTGCGTCCGCTTCGCCGCTTTATTCCCGGTTGGGGCGGTATCGACGGCGCAGCCCTGGTGCTGGCGGTCATCATCCAGGCGATCACCTTTTTCCTCATTCTTGTGGCCCTGAACAGCAGCATACCGGCGATCAACCCGCTCACCCTGCTCAGCTGGGCTATCCTTAACGTTCTTGATCTGATCGTTAAGATCTACTTCTGGTCCGTCATTGCAGTCGTGGTCGTCAGCTGGATTGCGCCACAAAGCGGCCACCCTGCTATCCAACTGGTTGCGCAGATCACCGAACCCGTGATGCGCCCCGTACGCAATGTGATGCCATCCATGGGCGGCCTGGATCTGTCCCCGATTATCGTGTTCCTGATCCTCAATGTGGTTTCGGTGGTGATCGACCACATGAAGGTAGCCGCCGGCATGGGCTCCATCGTCGGAATGTAGACCACCTCTCAAAAACACATTCCGTTACATATCAGGACAATAAACTACTCTCACCTGCAGCTGGTTCATCTATCTGAATCAGCTGCACTTTTTTCCTTCTACACGTCGCCCTGCTATACAGACCCGTGATCGCCGCCGCAGATTTGCCGCGCCAATGCGGTAACATTAGCTATATTTTTGGCACAACTTTAACCAACCAAGATCCAACGCAGTCGCCCGGAAGTCGCGCAGAAGGATGGTCCGATGAACAAGCAAGGAACCCTGTCGCAGCAGGTAGAGGCCTACCACGGCTGGAAAAAAGAACTGATCAGGCAGATCGGTCGCTACCGTCTGTGGCTGCAGGACAACAACCTGTTTTCAGACGATGTCAGCAACCGCATTCGTCACGGCCTTGAGCTGCTGATCGAAGACGAACTCACCATTGCTTTCGTGGGTGAGTATTCCCGCGGCAAGACGGAACTGATCAACGCCCTCTTCTTTTCAGAATACGGCCAGCGCATGCTGCCATCCCAGGCGGGCCGCACCACCATGTGCCCGACCGAGCTGTTCTTTGACCGCACGTCAAACAGCAACTACCTGTTGCTGCTCCCGATCGAAACCAGGACCGGCGAGCTCTCCCTGCAGCAACTGCGCAAGCAGCCCGAACGCTGGGTCAAACACGACCTGGACGAGCGCGACCCGGAAATCATGCGGGAAGTTCTGGCGGAAGTGGCTCGCGTAAAGAGCGTCACTCCGCAGGAAGCCCGCAAACTGGGCTTCGACGAGGACATGCTGGAGCATGACCGCAACAAGCCGGGTAATGTCGTGGTGCCGGCCTGGCGCAACGCCCAGATCAGCATTCGCCATCCGTTGTTCGAACGCGGCCTGCGCATACTGGACACCCCGGGGCTCAACGCTCTCGGCTCAGAGCCAGAACTGACCATCAGTATGTTGCCTCGCGCCCACGCCATTATCTTCCTGTTGAGCGCGGATACCGGCGTCACTGCCAGCGACATGACGATCTGGAAGGATCACATCGACACCGAGCACGCCGACCACCGCGCTGGCCGATTCGCAGTGCTCAACAAGATCGACGTGCTCTGGGATGATCTCCAGGGCGAGAAGCATACCCAGGAAGCCATTGACCGGGTGCGTAGCTACACCGCCGACCACCTCGGCATGCGCCAGAACGACGTGATACCGCTGTCCGCCAAGCAAGGCCTGCTGGCCCGGGTCAAAGGCAACGAAGAACTGCTTGAACGTTCGAACCTCGCCCAACTGGAACAGTTGATCATCCAGCGCATCCTGATGCACAAGGAACAGCTGATTACACAGAGCCTGATCAACGACCTGTTGGGCATGCTGCAGAACAGTCAGGCCGCCATGCAAAACCGGCTGGACGCACTGGAAGAAGAGCTGCAGGCCTGTTCTGGCGTCACCATGGACACTGACGCACTGCGGCGCCTGGCCGACCGCGCCCAGCGGGACTATGACTTCTACTACAAGAAGCTGATTACGCTCCGGTCCAGCCGCCGGCTGATGGATTCCCAGGGCGAGATGCTCAAGGGGCTGGTTAGCGAGGATCGGTTTGAGTCCCATGCCGAGAAAGTCCGCCAGAAGATGTCGAAGAGCTGGACCACTGCCGGCATGAACCACAGCATGGATCATTTCTTCGAGCTGCTGGAAAATGATCTGAGCAACCTTCTCAGCGAAGGGCGGCTGGCCGAAAAAATGGTGGGCGCCATCTACCGCCGCTACAACGAAGACACCCGGGCCCGTCACCTGGAGCCAATTCCATTACGGGCAGGTCGTCACGTTATTGCCATCCGCGAACTGCGCAAGAAGGCAAAACGCTTCCGCATCAGCCCCAAAAATCTGTTGACGGAGCAGTCGCTGCTGGTCAGGCGCTTCTTCAACGTGATGGTGGGCGAAGCCCGAACACTGCATCTGCGCGTGCGGGCCGATGTCGAACGCTGGCCATCGGAAGCACTACTACCAATCATGCAGTACTCCATGGAACAGAAGCAGTTGCTGGAGCACCAGATCCGCCGCCTCCGGGACATGGTTCGCAGCGACCGCGACAGCCGGGCCGAACGCGAACGACTGCAGAACACCATCAGCGATCTGACACGCCAGCTTGAACTGGCTGACGCCATGCAGCGGCAAATCCGTAAACCAGCACCCACTCTGATCCAACAGAAGGTGGTCAACATTTCCGGCGCGGTCTGACCGGCGCCGGAAATGGCGGTTGCAGCCATGCAGGCCGGCCTTTAAACTGCTTGGCTGGCAATCGCCTGGCCATATCAGTTAGGCCTGCACTTACATGCAGGTTTCCGCCCGGCCATTGCCTGAAACGTCTTCCAGATAATACGGACTGAATCAGGAACCTGTCGCGCCAATGCCCGATCCCTTGCCAACGGATTCTGTCGGGATAGTCACCCCACAGACACTGCACTTCGATACACCGATCACTCTCGCCTGCGGTCAGACGCTGGAGAGTTACGATCTGGTGATTGAGACTTACGGCAAGCTGAATGCGGATGCCACCAACGCGGTATTGATCTGTCACGCCCTCAGCGGCCACCACCATGCCGCCGGTTATCACAGCAAGGAAGACCGCAAGCCGGGATGGTGGGACAGCTGCATTGGCCCCGGCAAGCCCATCGATACCAACCGGTTTTTCGTTGTCAGCCTGAACAATCTGGGTGGCTGCCATGGCAGCACCGGACCCGGCAGCGTCAATCCGAAGACCGGCCAGCCCTACGGCCCTGATTTCCCGGTGATCACGGTACGCGACTGGGTCCACAGCCAGGCGCTGCTGGCCGACCGGCTCGGCATTGAATGTTGGGCCGCCGTGGTGGGAGGTTCCCTTGGTGGTATGCAGGCACTTCAGTGGAGCCTGGACTACCCGGATCGTTTGCGTCACGCCGTGACCATTGCCTCTACCCCACGCCTGAGCGCCCAGAACATTGCCTTCAATGAGGTGGCGCGACAGGCGATTACGTCCGACCGTGAGTTCCATGACGGCCGCTACTATGAGCACGACACGTTACCGCGCCGGGGCCTGATGCTGGCACGCATGGTGGGCCACATTACCTACCTGTCCGATGCTTCCATGGGCGAAAAATTTGGCCGTGAACTGCGGGACCAGGCCTACAAGTTCGGCTATGACGCAGAGTTCCAGGTGGAGAGTTACCTGCGTTACCAGGGTGAGCGCTTCTCGGAGTCATTCGACGCCAATACCTACCTGCTGATGACCAAGGCTCTGGATTACTTTGACCCGGCCTACGAGCACGACAATGACCTGGCAAAGGCGCTGCTCCGTGCGCGCTGCGAATTCCTTGTCGTGTCGTTCAGCACCGACTGGCGGTTTACCCCGGCACGGTCCGAGGAATTGGTGAATGCCATGATCGCGGCCCGCTGCAAGGTCAGCTATGCCGAAATCGACGCACCCTGGGGGCATGACGCCTTCCTGATTCCCACACCACGTTACACCGCCATCTTCCATTCCTACATGGACCGGGTCGCACGGGAGGTAGGTGCATGAGAACAGACCTGAAAATCATCGAGCAATGGATCAGCGCCGGCAGCCATGTACTGGATCTGGGCTGCGGCGACGGCACCCTGCTGGACTACCTGCAGCGGGAAAAAAGTGCAACAGGGTTTGGCCTGGAAATCAATCCGGACCATATCACCACCTGCATGGGTCGCGGGGTGTCCGTCATTGAGCAGAACCTGGACACCCAGGGCCTGGGGAACTTCGAAGATCACTCCTTCGACACCGTGCTGATGACACAAGCCTTGCAGGCGGTCCGGCGCCCGGACATGGTCCTCGATGAGATGCTTCGCGTGGGCCGCGAGGGCATCGTGACCTTCCCCAACTTCGCTTACTGGCGATTGCGCTGGTACCTGATGCGCCGGGGTCGTATGCCTGAATCCGAAACGCTACCGTATAAATGGTACAACACCCCTAACATTCACCTGTGCACCTTCAAGGATTTTGAAGCCCTTTGCTTCCGCAAGGACGTCCGGATACTGAACCGCACGGTGGTGGATGGCGAGCACCAGGATCGCTGGCTCAGCCGTCTTTGGCCCAATATGTTGGGGCAGATCGCCATTTACCGGATAACCCGGGAGGAATCATGACCACACATAGTCACAATCGCTGGCAGGCGTTGTTGTCACTCGCATGCCTGGTTCTGCTGTTTACCAGCCAGAGCCATGCCGACTCAAAGGATTTTGGTGAATTCGAAGTACACTGGAGCGTTTTCCCAAGCACCTTCCTGGCCCCTGAAATTGCCCGCGAGAACAACCTTAATCGCAGCCGCGGCATCGGTATCGTCAACATATCCATCATGAGGGAAACCGAGGATGGCGGCCTGGAGCCGGTATCAGGCCAGGTGGAAGGCAAGGTCATGAACGATATCCAGCAGGCCCGGTTCCTGGCGTTTCGACGCATCCAGGAAGGCAACGCTGTCTATTTCATCGCCGAATACCAATACAGCAACGCCGAGTTGATGACCTTCCAGATCACCACCCGCCCCACGGGCGCCAGACAGGATCTGCCCATCCGTTTCACCCACACACTGTTTAACGACTGATGACTAACGCCACCAACAGACTGGTCATTGCCAGCAACAACAAGGGCAAGATCGCCGAACTCACAGACCTGCTCGGCCCACTCGGGCTGACGCCCGTAGCCCAGGGTGAATTGGGGGTTGGCGAGGCGGAGGAGCCAGCGGTCACCTTCGTGGAGAACGCCATCCTCAAGGCACGCCATGCCGCCCGGATCACCGGGTTGCCGGCCCTTGCGGATGACTCTGGCCTGGCGGTTGATGCCCTCGGCGGGGCACCCGGCGTCCGTTCGGCCCGTTACGCCGGTGACACAGCCAGCGACGCAGACAACGTCCGGGCACTGCTCGACGCGCTGAAAGACGTTCCCGAGGGCCAACGCACGGCCCAGTTCCACTGCGTACTGGTCTACCTGCGCCATGCCGATGACCCCACACCGGTGATCTGTCATGGCCGCTGGCCAGGAAGCATCCTGCCAGAGCCCCGGGGTGAGGGTGGTTTCGGGTACGATCCGGTGTTCCTGGTACCGGAAACCGGCACCAGTGCCGCTGAACTGCACCGCGCCGAAAAAGGCCGTATCAGCCACCGTGGGCGGGCACTGGCGCTGCTTCTGGATCAGTTGGGGAAAGAGCCGGGGTGACCATGACCCCGACGCACGACACAGCGGTGAGCACCCTGCCCCCGCTAAGCCTGTATATTCACGTACCCTGGTGCGTGAAAAAGTGCCCTTACTGCGACTTCAACTCCCACGCACTGACCGGCGACATTCCCGAGAACGACTATCTTGATGCAATCATGGAGGACCTTGCCGGTGACCTCGCATTAATTCAGGGGCGCCCGATCGAAACCGTCTTCATCGGCGGCGGCACACCTTCGTTAATGTCGCCGGACTTCTACAACATACTGTTCGACCGGCTGCGCACTCACCTGTCGTTTACTGACGATGCCGAGATTACACTGGAGGCCAACCCGGGCACAGTGGAACAGACTCGCTTTAACGGCTTCCGTGGCGCCGGCATAAACCGGCTTTCACTGGGCATCCAGAGTTTCAACCCCATGCGATTGAAGGCACTGGGGCGCATCCACGATGACAAGGCAGCCCACAGGGCTATCGAGGCAGCCCGCAATGCCGGCTTTGACAACTTCAACCTGGACCTGATGCATGGCTTGCCGGGCCAGACACCGGCAGACGCCCTGGATGACCTGCGGGCGGCCATGTCGTGGCAACCCCCGCACCTGTCCTGGTACCAGCTGACCCTGGAGCCCAACACCGAGTTCTACAGCCGCCCACCCCAACTGCCCGACGACGACCACCTCTGGGAAATCCATTGCCAGGGTGCCGACTACCTGCATCAGCAGGGGTTCACAGACTATGAGGTGTCGGCCTGGAGCCGACCCGACATGGAGTCCCGTCACAACCTGAATTACTGGATGTTCGGGGATTACCTGGCGCTGGGCGCCGGCGCCCACGGCAAGGTTACCTTTCAAAATGGCGAGATCCGGCGTTTCTGGAAAACCCGTCAACCCGAAGCCTACATGAACCGCATCGGCAGCCGTACCGCGGGGAGCCAAATGGTCGAACTGGAAGAAAGGCCACTGGAGTTTCTGATGAATGCCTTGAGGCTGACGTCCGGTGTGCCGGAAAACCTGTTCACAGAGCGTACAGGTTTACCGTTGAGCAGAGTTGCGGTAAAACTTGAGGCGCTAAGAAAAGAAAACATGCTGGAACCGGGACGGATACAGACCACGGAACTCGGACAGCGTTACCTGAACAGTCTGCTGGAGCGCTTCCTCTGATGTCACTGCCGCGCCTTATGACCCTGTTGCCCAAACGGCTCAACCTGAGCCTGGCGGCCACCGCCGTCCTGTTGCTGGTCCTGGTTGTGGTCAATCAGCCCCTGCAGACCGGTTCGGCTCCCCAGGGCATCGTCAGCCTTCAGATGGCCGCCACGGCGGACCAGTCCATGGCCATACTGCGCAGCTGGCGACAGGACGGCATGCTATGGGCACAGATATCCCTTTGGCTGGACTTCCTGTTTGTACCCGCTTACCTGGCCACGCTGATTTTCCTGACCAATCACCTGATGCGGGACCGGCCGGGCGTTCGGGAACGTAACGTGGCACGCTGGGTGAAGGCCCTGTTTGTGACCGCGGGGGCCGGCGATCTAACGGAAAACATATTGCTACTCAATAACATGGACCCGCCCACGGATATGGTCAGCCTGTCCGCCACGCTCTGCGCATTGGTGAAATTCACCGGCCTGATGCTGGGCTGCGCCGGATTGGTGATCATTCGTGCCGCCCGGCGCCATCCGCTGGCCCACGAGTAGCAACTTCCGTCAGCGTACCGACAGCCTAGTTGGTGCGGTAAAACACCAGATCCCAGACGCCGTGCCCCAACGTCTCGCCCCGTTTCTCAAACTTGGTGATCGGGCGGTCTTCCCGGCGCGGTGAATATTCGCCGATATCCTGTGAGTTCGCAAAACCCTCGGACTCTCCCATGATCTCCATCATGTGTTCCGCGTAGTTTTCCCAATCGGTGGCCAGATGCAGGATCCCGCCCACGCGCAGTTTATGGCGCAGGCGCTGGACGAATTCGTGCTGGATCAGCCGGCGTTTGTGGTGACGTTTCTTGTGCCACGGGTCCGGGAAAAACACCATCACCCGGTCCAGCGCTGCATCGGGCAGGCACCGGTCGATCACATCGTTGGCATCAATGGCGTAGACACGAACATTCTCCAGCCCCCGGTCTTCAATCTCTTTCAGCAGTGCACCAACCCCGGGCAGGTGCACTTCCACGCCGATGAAGTCCTGCTCCGGTGCCGCTTCCGCCATGTCTGCCAGGGACTTGCCCATACCAAACCCGATCTCCAGGTTAAGCATGTTGTCCCGTCCAAAGATCTGGCGTGGGTCAATCATGCCCTGTTCACGGGTCAGGCCGTATTTGGGCCAACTGCGGTCGTAGGCCTTTTTCTGGCCTTCGGTCATCCGCCCCTGGCGCAGCACGAAACTGCGTACGCCACGGCGGGTCGTCACGGGTGAATCGCCGGAAACATCGTTGTGATCAGTCATCTGACGTCCTCAACCGCCCTGTGCGGTTTTCCTTCAATGGGTTATGGCGACAGTTTACCAGAGGCCGCCCAGCGGACTATACCGAAACCTGCGCATTCCGGGTCTGCTGCCGGTCCAGCTTGCGGTAACCCAACGCCTCAACCAGATGGCCATTGCCAATGTGGTCGAGGCCGTCCAGGTCCGCCAGGGTCCGTGCCACCCGCAGGATGCGATGCAATGCCCTGGCAGAGAGCCCCAGCCGCTCCATGGCGGCGGATAACATGGCCTCGCCTGCTGCATCCACGCGGCAGTGCGTCTGCAGCTCACCGCCACTTAACGCGGCGTTTCCGGATCCTCGCTGCATTTGCCGCTCGCGGGCCTGATACACCCGATCCCGCACAACCGTGCTGGACTCACCCCCACCGTCACGCTTCATCAGCACTTCCCCGCTCTGAACCGGCACTTCCACATGCAAATCGAACCGGTCCAGCAGTGGCCCTGATATCTTTGCCCGATAACGGAGCACCTGCGGGGGCGTACACTGGCACTCAATCGTCGGATGCCCCAGATAGCCACACGGGCACGGGTTCATGGCCGCCACGACCTGGAAGCAGGCCGGAAAAGTCACCTGCCTTGCTGCGCGACTGATGGCAATCTCGCCGGACTCCATGGGTTCCCGCAGCACTTCCAGCACCCGGCGCTCGAACTCTGGCAGTTCGTCGAGAAACAACACGCCGCGGTGCGCCAGGGAGATTTCTCCGGGGCGCGGACTGCTACCGCCACCCACCATGGCAACCGACGAGGCAGTATGATGGGGCGCGCGGTAAGGCGGCCGGCACCACTCTCCGTCCCGTACGGGAAGACCGGCCACAGAGTGGATGCTTGCTACCTCAAGCGCAGATTCGGTGGTTAACGGTGGCAAAATACCCGGCAGACGGCTGGCGAGCATGCTTTTACCAGTGCCCGGTGGACCAAACATCAGCAGGTTATGCCCGCCGGCGGCGGCGATTTCCAACGCCCGCCGCGGCACGCTCTGACCATGCACGTCCGCAAGGTCCGGACCGGCGTTCACGCCCGTTTCCGGCACCGCTGGCGGTACCGGGGAAATCCTTGCCCGATCACACAGGTGTTCGCAGACCGTCAGTAAATGGCCGGCTGGCAACACATCGTCCTGGCTGGCCAGTGCGGCTTCCGCGGCATTGGCCTGGGGGATCAGCAACCGACGCCCCTCGTTGCGAGCTGCCAGTATCGCCGGGAGCACACCTTTCAACGGTCTCAGCGCACCATCCAGGGAAAGCTCTCCCACGCATTCATACTGTGCGAGGCTTTCCGCCGGAATCTGTCCGGAAGCGGCAAGAATGCCCAGGGCAATGGGGAGATCGAAGCGGCCGCCCTCCTTGGGCAGGTCCGCAGGAGCCAGATTGATGGTGATTCGGCGGGCGGGGAATTCAAAGCCGGCGTTCATCAGCGCACTGCGAACACGCTCCCGGCTTTCGCGAACACCCGTTTCGGGGAGCCCGACGATGGACAGCGCCGGCAGGCCGCCTGACAGGTGGACTTCAACGGTAACGGAGGGTGCTGAAACGCCAATGCTGGCGCGGGTATGGACAACGGCAAACATGACAACCTTCCATGGTTATAGGTGATAGCGGCCTAGCCGCCTGACGGGCGTCCTGCCGGTCAGTTATTCGGGAACTGCTTTTCCAGGTCAGCCACGCGCTTTTCCAGCGCTTCGACCTTTTCGCGGGTTTTCATCAGTACAGCTTGCTGGGCATCGAATTCTTCTCGGGTGACCAACTCAAGGCGCGACAGAACCGTCATCACCGTGGCGCGGGCCTGAGCTTCAAAGTCCTCACGGGCGGCACGGGCCATATCGGGAACGAACTGGCCGAACTGTCCCTGAAGCTGGGAAAAGAAATCCTGTGGACCTTTCACGAATCACCTCTCAAAATCACCGGTCAAAATCGCTGCGCTGGACTATACCTCGTCCTCGGCGGGCTTTTCGTCGTGCCTGAACGACGGTTCGGAGTGTAACACTAATGCCTCCCCTGCCATACTGTGGCCGTCGACAGTATAATGTGGCTCAGGCACCCCTAATGCTTGCACCGAGTTCGTGCATCATTATGGTTCGCCCAAGACAGACAAGCCCCGAAATGGTGCGACCTGACGATCCATTCTGGATCAACAGACAGCCAACTGTCTGATAGTTATATTATTTTTTGCGTTGGCACACCCGATGCTAAAAGCCTTGTACGCAATCCGCACAATTGGTGTGCGAGGTGGCAGCATCCCGACCTCAACAACGGGCCGAAGAGTTCCAGATGTTGAGACGGCTTTACCAAGGAGAAAGCAATGAAACTTGTGACAGCGATCATCAAGCCTTTCAAGTTGGATGATGTCCGTGAGGCACTATCCGAGATTGGCGTACAAGGCGTAACGGTCACTGAAGTCAAAGGCTTCGGTCGCCAGAAGGGTCATACCGAACTCTACCGAGGCGCAGAATACGTGGTGGACTTCCTGCCCAAGGTCAAGGTTGAAGTTGCTATCGGCGACAACCTGCTGGATCAGGTCATCGAATCCATCACCAAGGCAGCCAACACCGGAAAGATCGGTGACGGCAAAATTTTCGTGACCGAACTGGAACAGGCGATCCGAATCCGAACCGGGGAAACCGGCGAAGAAGCGGTCTGATCGAAGACTGATCAACCAGACAGCCAACGCAAAAAATTTATAACTTGAAAAGCCTCGTGCGGAGGGCTTCACATGGAAAGCAATCTTAATCATATTTTTGAACTCCAGTATGCACTGGATACCTTCTACTTCCTTGTCTGCGGTGCTCTGGTCATGTGGATGGCCGCGGGCTTCTCAATGCTTGAAGCAGGCCTGGTGCGTGCCAAGAATACCACCGAGATCCTGACCAAGAACGTTTCCCTGTTTGCTGTAGCCTGTACCATGTACCTGATCTGCGGTTACGACATCATGTACGGTGGCGGGCTCTTCCTCAGCGGCGTTACCACGGTCGCTCAAATGGACGACGCGGCGATCGCCGGAGTCCTTGCCGCTTCCAACGAAGCCGGTTTTGGTGAGATGGGGGAATACGCCGGGGCTTCTGATTTCTTCTTCCAGGTTGTCTTCGTTGCAACCGCCATGTCCATCGTTTCCGGTGCCGTGGCCGAGCGCATGAAGCTCTGGGCCTTCCTGGCTTTCGCCGTTGTCATGTGTGGTTTCATCTACCCGATGCAGGGCTCCTGGACCTGGAACGGCGATGCCGTATTCGGTATCTATGAACTGAGCTACAGCGACTACGCTGGTTCCGGCATCGTACACATGGCGGGTGCCGCTGCGGCTCTGGCCGGTGTCCTGCTGCTGGGCGCCCGTAAAGGCAAGTACGGCGCGGATGGCCAGATCAAGGCCTTCCCGGGTGCCAACCTGCCGCTGGCGACTCTGGGTACCTTCATCCTGTGGATGGGCTGGTTTGGCTTCAACGGCGGTTCTACCCTCAAACTGGGTGGCATCGGCGTTGCCAATGAAGTGGCCAACGTGTTCCTGAACACCAACGCGGCCGCTGCCGGCGGCCTGATCGGCGCTCTGATAGTAGCCCGCATCATGTTCGGCAAGGCTGACCTGACCATGGCCCTGAACGGTGCATTGGCTGGCCTGGTTGCGATTACCGCTGAACCTGCCGATCCCTCGCCTCTGCTGGCAACCATTATCGGTGCCATCGGCGGCATCATCGTGGTGTTCTCAATCGTAACACTCGACAAGATGCGTATTGATGACCCGGTCGGTGCCATCTCCGTACACGGCGTGGTTGGTATCTGGGGTATCTTCGCGGTACTGCTGTCCGACGCGGACGCGACCTTCATGGGGCAGCTCGTGGGCATGCTCACCATCTTCATCTGGGTCTTCGTCACCAGCCTGATTGTATGGGGCATCCTCAAGGCGGTCATGGGTATTCGGGTGACCGAAGAGGAAGAGTACGAAGGTGTGGATCTGTCCGAGTGTGGTATGGAAGCCTATCCGGAGTTTGTCAGTTCCAAGTAAACCGGCCTGAAGGCCCGAAAGCAAGGGCGCCCATTGGGCGCCCTTGCTATTTCTCCTGAAAACCGTAGAATTTTGTGGCCTCAAACCGCATTGCAAAACAGCGAATCCTCGACCCGGCGCAAGTACCGTAGCAGTTCCATTTCAGCCTCCTAACTGCTTTCAAAAGGCCCCTTTAGCGCCCCTTCGCGAGTCTGGAAGTACCATGCGCCATTGATCAATTCAAATCTTTCGAATCGGAACCAGTTGCGCTCTGCTTCCCTTGTCGAACCGTCATCAGTGACCTCCTTCTCCATGCGCTTCGCAATCGGGCAACCGTTGCCCGATACCGGCAAGTGTAGTCAGAGGTATCGCGTTGTCTAATTTTCGACCTATTCTCCAACGGTAACCAATACCAACGCCACCACCGGCCAGCAGCCCTCACTTACGGTTTTAACAAACATGGGAGTCTGAAGAGGTGAATTACCAGCCTTCTTTTGGTACACCGTGTTTTTCGATGTAGTCGCTGTGTTCTTCAAGGTAGTTACGGGTGCCGACTTCGTAATTTGAAGCGTCCCCCTCCACCTCGTTAGCTTGCATTCGGCCTACTTCAATTTCATTGCCAATCTGGTTATTAATCCAAAGAACCATCTGCCCCCCGGGCGCCAAACCGATAGTCAGCATATCCCGTGGCCTGCTGAAGGTTCCCAGGCTGGTAGTATAAGTTGCGTGCTCGCGCATTTTTTCTTCCAGTCCCTCTGGCAGTGAAAACACGCGTTCGTAAAACTTTTGTTCAGCAAACGAGAACCAGCGTATACCGATATAGTCCGGGAAAGGCTGCGCTGTTCCTCCTTTGCCCCTAGGGCCACTGGGCCCTTTCCAGCAACACGCAACACTTCCCACCGGCATACGCCAGTGTCTTATGCCGGAGGCTTCAAGTTCCAGGTGCTCAACCCAGACTTCATAGTGCTTGGGTGCCCCTACACCCACATATGCCTTAAAAAGGCTATCAGGCCCAGAGGCACACCCCGATAGCATCAAACCAATGAGGAGGGCAAGCATGAATGTTATACGGCGCATATTACGTCTCCGGCTGATTGTTATAGACGATACGTTTCCGTTCAGGCGCAGGCCGGAATGGCGAGAGGAACCTGGCGTTCGAAAATGGGAGTTCGGAGCTCACGATGGTGTCCCCAATCAAAAACTCAAGCAGGTTGTAATGATCCGAATGATGCACATACCGCTGTTTTACCAGCTCCTTTTGCAGCGGCGGCAGTTCAGGCAGGTTCTTGCCCAGCGAGATATGCTCCCATAGTATCCGGTACGCTAGGTCGAGTTCTTTCGGAACTTCTGCGGCATTCTTGGCAGTACGAATGTCCTTCAATGGAACGCCTGCTCTTTTCGCCAAGTGATACATGCAGTGAAGATAAACCCGCGATAGCTCGCCGCGCACCTGCCGGTGCAGTTTCAGGTCGAGGCCCACTTCGCCATCCGGAACGGGGTGCTCGCGCACTGTTTTATGAATCCCGAGGCTGGCTGGCTCGCCCGTTGTCAGGGGTAGGCTGCGAGTCCCGATCCAGCCCTCGGCTTCGGTCACCCCTTTGAGGGTTGCGAGGTTGTCCCACTGCGGTGTCTGCTCCGGCCAGGCCGTAGCGCTGCCGCCAATGGTCAGTTTAGGCGAAAGCATCAGTTCCTCGGTCTGGCTATCATGGTAGCCGCCACCAATATCGGAGTGCGCGCCGGGCACCATGATTTCTCGGAAGTTGCGGGGAAGTGAACCATCCGGATTGCAGAGGCTGTTAAGCGCAAAATTTTCTCGACACTCGTCAACGGCCGTGAACTGTACAGCGGTGGAGACGGTGGCCGGGTCCAGGTACAGGTTCACCGGCGTGTTACGAGCATTGCTTGGAGAGAGATCGCCACCCGTGATATTTACGATGCCGGCGACGGTATCAAACAACCCCACAAAACGAATGGTAACTCGTTCCGGCCATTGAATACCCATGGCGGCCAAAGACTGTCCCAATTCGCCATCAGAGCCCTTGGCAATTTCATTCGCGGCATGGCGGGCGGCTGCGCCTCCCCTGCTAAAACCAAACAGATCAACTGTTAGCTTTGCGATAGGCCTTTCGTTAACCAGTATGGCTATGCGCTCTGCGACCTCAGTGAAACCATTTTTTACTTGCTCGGTGACACCCGTTTCACCAAGACCGGTTGTCATACCTTCCAGAGAATCCGGAGCTCCGGTTTTCGATCCTGCTCCCGGCGCATACACCGAAAAACTCTGGTTGATCATTGTTTCCGCCTCATTTTCGACCTCGGGATATAGATCCCGCAACTTGGCGACATTGCTGATCTCATTGGCGTAACTACCCCCCAGCAACAAAGCCAGCCGCCGTTCACACTCGGCATCGTCAATCTCGCCATTGCTGTGCGGCACGAGGCATGTCTCTTCCACCTGCTGCCGGTAAATCTCAATATTACCGGCATTGTTCAACGTGCCATCGGTGAAAATGCCCACTTCAAGATGAACCGGCTTTCTCTGTTCTTCTTTCTTTGCCTGACCGTTCTCGGGTGTTTGGGCTAGCGAGGCAGCGGGCACAAGGGGCGCAACCAACGCTGCTGTACCCAGCGGCAGGGTGGAGCGTCGGTCGGCTTCCTGTTTCGCCAGGTAACGCTCGTCGGCGCGGCGGTTGGTCATGGTGCAGTCAAAACCGCAGACGTTCATATGGCCGACACCGCCCGCCCCTACGTGGCTGATGATTTCAGGGGTGACTTCCCACTTGTTGAGAGACTCAATCTGGTTGCGAAGGCCCGGCCCGCCACCATCTCTCTTTAGGCGCCAGAACCCGCCGTTGGGGTGATCACTGTCCGTTTCCCAGACAACTATAGGCGATAAGGGCTTGCCTCCAATCAGAAACAGATGACCGTCCCTGAGCTCACGCTCCAGTGCTTTGACGCTCATTTCCTTTCCACTACGGTTTCGGGGCACGTCGGAGACAGGATGGTCAATCAGTTCGGCTGCATATGAGGCAGCGAAGAAAGGGCTTTCAATATAGGGCAGGTCCCGGAGTTCAAGCTCCAGGCGGGATTTTACTTTCATTGGCAGCGTTCCTTTGCGGCCGGTGTATTAGGCCCGCAAAGGTACTGACTAAAGCAGGCGCTCTCCTTGAGGGGCGGGCATGACCGCCACAAAGCCAAACTCTAATCAAAAACCGGGCGGCGAACAACGGCGCCCGTACCACCTTCAGAAATTCCTTGCCCCTGATGGCCTCCTAGCCCTCGCTCGACATCACCTCATCTTCCAATACATCCACCATGAACTGCGGCATCGCCAATGCCCCACGGTGGATGTCGGCGTTGTAATAGCGGGTCACAAACGGCCGCTGATCCGCGTCTTCCTCACGGAAGTACACCACCGGCTTTTCCTTACCCGCCATAGTGCAGCTCCACCAGCCGGTGGGATACACCGGTTGCGGGAACGGCAGGGTGCGGACGTGGTCGAAACCGGCCTTTTTCATGTCGTCGTGAATGGTTTTGATGATGGTGTTGGTGTGCAGCAGCGGCGATTCGCTTTGCTGGACGATGATGCCACCGTCGCGCAGGGCGATCATGCAGTCGCGATAGAAGTCCAGGGCGAACAGACCTTCGGCGGGACCGACCGGGTCGGTGCTGTCGATGATAATGACGTCGAGACTTCCGGGCACCGCATCGCGTATCCACTGGATGCCATCACCAAAGAAGAAGTTGGCGCGGGGGTCGGTGTTGGACTCGCAGAGTTCGGGGAAATACTGTTCCGAGAGACGAGTGACACGTTCGTCGATTTCCACCTGCCAGGCCTCTTCCACACCGGGGTGCTTGAGGACTTCTTTCAGGGTTCCACAATCACCACCACCAACGATGACCACTTTCTTCGGGTCTTTATGGGTGAACAGGGCCGGATGAGTCATCATCTCATGATAGAGGAAGTTGTCTCTGGTGGTCAGCATCACGCAGCCATCGAGCACCATCAGGTTACCGAAGGTTTCGGTTTCCCAGATTTCCAGTTTCTGGAACTCGGTTTGTTCTTCGTGCAGCTTTTTCTTTACCTGCAGGGAAAAGGCGGTTCCCTGGTCCTGGAATACTTCGGTAAACCAGCCATCGTTCAGTGCAGTCATGTCGTGTCTCCGGATGTGCGCGTTGAGCCTGTTCGTATTGAGGGTATTGTAGGTGCGTAACCACCACACCTAAAGGACTATCATTACCCTTGGGCCGTGTTTTTCGGGTGTTGTTCTTTTAGCGGGGCGGTGGAATCCATACAATGAGCGCCATAAGCCGGCCCGTTGCCGGCTGCGGATTCAGCACAGGAAAGCCCCATGAGCGAACCAACCCTCAGCGCCGCCCACAAGGTGTACAACATCGCCCACTGGAGCGATGGCTATATTGATGTGAATACCCGTGGCGAGGTACTGATAAGACCCGACCGGGGGCACAGCGGCGAGGACATCAACCTGCCTGACCTTGCCCGCTCCCTGGTCAGTGAGGGGGTTCAGCTTCCGGTGTTAATCCGATTTACCGATATTCTCCATGATCGGGTCAACAAACTGTGTGGCGCGTTTAACAAGGTCGCTCGCGAACACGGCTACCAGGGAGGCTACACCGCCGTCTACCCGATCAAGGTCAACCAGCAGCGCCGGGTGGTTGAGGAACTGCTCTGCGCCGAACCGGCCGCCAGCGACAACCAGATTGGCCTCGAAGCCGGCAGTAAGCCGGAGTTAATGGCGGTTCTGGCACTGTCGCGCCAGCAGGAGTCGGTGATTGTCTGCAATGGCTACAAGGACCGCGAATATATCCGGCTGGCGCTGATCGGGCAGAAACTGGGGCACCGGGTGTTCATTGTGGTGGAAAAACAGTCCGAGTTGCCGCTCATCCTCGAGGAAGCGCGCCGTCTGGGAGTGACTCCGCTGATTGGTGTGCGCGCACGGCTGGCCACCATCGGCAAAGGCAACTGGCAGAACACCGGCGGTGAGAAGTCGAAATTCGGCCTGTCCGCCAGCCAGGTGCTGGATGTGGTTGAGACCCTGCGCCGTGCCGGGGCCCTGGAATCCCTTCAGTTGCTGCATTTTCACCTGGGGTCGCAGATTGCCAACATCCGTGACATCCAGACCGGACTGCGGGAGTGTGCCCGTTTCTACAGTGAATTGCGCCACATGGGGGCACCGGTAGGCACGGTCGATATTGGCGGTGGGCTCGGCGTGGACTACGAGGGCACCCGCTCACGCAGCAGTTGTTCGATGAATTACAGCGTACACGAATACGCTTACAACGTGATTCATATCCTGCAATCGGAGTGCGATCGGGCGGGTATCCCCCATCCCAACCTGATCAGTGAATCCGGCCGTGCGCTGACGGCTCACCACTCGGTACTTGTGACCAATGTGATTGACCGGGAGATACCCGACAAGCGTCCGCCTGAACAACCGGTCAGTGATGCCCCGGCACCGCTGCAGGATTTGTGGCGCGACCTGGAGAGCCTGCGGGATGAGGCATCGCGCCGTTCCCTGGCTGAGATCTACCACGACGTGCTCCACGCCATGGCGGATGTCCACACCCAGTTTGCCCACGGCCTGTTGTCACTGGCGGACCGCGCACGGGCGGAAACGCTCTACACCACCTGCTGCCGGGCTCTGAGAAAACAGCTGAACTCCGCGAATCGCGCGCACCGGGAGATCATTGACGAGCTCAATGAAAAACTGGCGGAGAAGCTCTTCGTGAACTTTTCGCTGTTCCAGTCACTGCCGGACGTGTGGGGTATTGATCAGATCTTCCCGATCATGCCTGTGAACGGACTGAATCGCCCCCTCACCCGTCGTGCGGTCATCCAGGATATTACCTGTGACTCCGACGGGCGAATTGACCGGTACGTGGACGGCCAGGGCATCGAAACCACCTTCCCGCTGCCTGAAGAGGCGCCGGAAGAACCCATGCTGATGGGCTTTTTCATGACCGGTGCCTACCAGGAAATCCTCGGTGACATGCACAACCTGTTCGGCGACACCCACTCGGTGGATGTACGACGCAACCCCGGCGGCGGCCATACCGTCAGTGAGCCGATCCATGGCGACACCGTGGCCAAGGTGCTGCAGTATGTGAACTTCGAACCCACTGCCCTGCTTCGGGCCTATCAGCAGAAATTTGCCGCCAGCGGATTGCCGGAAGACATACAGACGAGCCTGCTGGAAGAACTGGAGAATGGCCTGGGCGGCTATACCTACCTGGAAGAGTAACCCGGATCAGGCCCTGCTTGCGCGCCAGGCTGAGGGTGACAGCCCCTCCCACTTGCGGAAGGCACGGCCGAAATTGGACGGGTCGCTATACCCCAGGCGATAGGCAATGTCATCGATCCCGAGGTCGGTGCGCCGAAGCAGCTCCAGTGAACGCCGGTGGCGGATGTCATCAAGGATGCCCTGAAATTTCAGGCCTTCGGCACTGAGCTGACGGCGCAGCGTCCTGGGTGACACACCCAGTTGCGCTGCCACGGAATCAATACCCGGAAGCCGGCCATCCCGTACCGATTCCAGCAACCGCCCCACGCGCTCGGGAATCGATGTGGTCGCCTCCAGCGATCGCATTTCCTCCTCGCATTGCGCTTCTGCTACCCGACGCGCCACAGGATTGGACAGGGAAATTGGCAGTTCCAGAAATTCCTTGCGAAAACGGAGCTGATTGGCGCCGGCGTCAAACCGGATACGATTGCCGAACAGCGACTCATAGGCCGGGGCATACTCCGGTGGCGGATAATTCAGTCGACAACTTCCACCATCAAGCAGGCGGCGTCCGAACAGGAGCAGGTTCACATCCATAAGCGAGGCCAGCACCACTTCTGCGTTGAACCAATGCAGATCATCCAGGGCGTGCACGATATCGAGTTGCAGCACAGCGTCGCTGCCCTCGGTAAAGAAACTCAGATTCATATACACGAACCGGATACGGAAATACTTGATCAACACCGTAAGAGCCTGGCCAATGTTGTCACAGCTGATGGCGGCCTGTGACAGGGAACCGTGGGTAGTGAACTTCAGGCGCTTGCCATATTCCAGCCCCAGGGCCGGGTCGTGACTCAATGCCAATGCCGAGCGACAAAGACGACTGAACTGCTCCACGGTGATGAAGTTGTCGGGGTGCCCCAACATGGCCGGACGAATATCGGCCGAGCGCAGCAACTCGGGACGCGCAGCACCCTTCTCTTCCGCCAACTGGCAAAGGATATCGGCGTAGTGGGCGCGAATAACGGGCAGATTGCCGGTCTTTCCGGGAGCATTCATGTTGGCCAAGCGTTCCTGAATAAATACCTGCAAAAGATTAGCCGTGATGATAGCGGTCGGCAATCTCCCTGCAGACGACACCGAGCGGCGGAGAAGCCAGCCAGTACAAGTGGGAAAAAATACCGCCCAACAGATCCGCCTGCCCATCGCCCCCGTAAATATCGTGACTGACAAACCCGGGGCGAGTGCATAGAATGATGAACACAACAATGCCAAATCATGCGACTGTCAAGGAGCGTCCGGTGTCCACACTGGATCAGAAGCCAGCACGAGCCGAGGGCCGCAAGGACCCCTGGAGCCAATTGCTGGAGAAAGTGGGAAAGAACCAGGATCGGCAGGCCTACCACGCTTTGTTCGAGCACTTTGGTCCTCAGATCAAGTATTACGCCATGGCCAATGGCATGGCGAGTCACGCCGAGGAGCTGGTACAGGAGGTTTTCGTATCGATCTGGCGGCGCTCCTGCTTGTACGACTGGAGGAAGGCAGCCGCGTCGACCTGGATTTTCACCATCGCCCGTAACCAACGCATTGACATGCTGCGCAAGATGAAACGCACGAGTGCGGAGATGCCGGTTGAAACGGAAGATCTGTGGCAGATTCCCGGCGAAAACGAAGACGAGCCGGTTACGTCGCTGCACCGCCTGATGTCTGAACGTCGCGTGCGAGAGTCCCTCAGCCACCTGCCGGAAGAACAGATTACAGTAATCGCCAAGGTCTACATGGAAAGCAAGTCACACCAGATGGTGGCGGACGAGCTCAACATACCGCTAGGTACCGTAAAAAGCCGGGTACGCCTGGCACTGAACAAACTGAAAGTGATTTTGCAGGACCAGAACGTATGACACGGCACCATCCAGACACACTTACCCTGATGGAATTCAGTGCAGGCAACCTCAGTGAGCCCCACGCACTGTGCATTCGTCTCCATCTGGACCAGTGCCCCCATTGTCGCAGCCGTGTGGATACGCTCGACAGCCTGGGTGCCGTCATGATGGAAAGTCAGCCCCAGGTCGGTGTTTCATCGGACATGTTTGACGCTATCCTGTCACGCATAGACAGCGAGCCTGACATGACGGAGACCTACATCAGTACACAAGCCAAGCGCATGAGCCCTCTTCAAAAGTTGTTGGGCGACGATCTCAACTCGCTGCCCTGGAAACGTCAGCTCGGCGATGTCAGTGTGCTGGATATCAGCGAACGGTTTCCCGGCCAGAGCGAGCAGGTGGTGCTTCAGAAACTGGCCGCCGGTGGGAAGGCACCCGCGCATACCCACAGAGGGAGTGAAACCACGATAGTTCTTCAGGGTGCATTCTCAGACCAGAAAGGTGTGTTCAACCAGTGGGACTTCGTGGTACTCAATCAGGAAGACGAGCACAAACCTGTGGCGGTTGGCTGCGAAGACTGCATCACCCTGTCGGTGCTCAGCGCACCGGTTAAATTAACCGGCACGTTCACTCGCTTATTGAACCCCTTTATACGCTGAGGCGGATGGACCGGAAACTGTACCGGCCTGGCCGAAGCCTTGGCCGAAAATGACCGGCCTTTGTCAGTTTGTGACCTTCCGGACGACACGTTGATAAACGATACTGATTACGTTGATTAGTGTCTCTGAACTAGTCCGGCCCACCCCCCGTCGGGTTGGGCACTTGCTTACAGGCCACGCTCTTGCGTGGCCTTTTTTATGCCTGCTCACTTCACCCCATGAATACGATATCCGACGACTGATTAGAGACAGCCGGCAGGGCTGGGTTACAATCGTGACTTTTCTCCGGAGATGCAGCATGACGGGTGACGACTTCCATTTCCGCTTCGGCGGTATCGAACGACTCTATGGCCGCCGGGCACTGGAGCACTTCCGTCACGCTCACATTGCCATCGTTGGATTGGGTGGCGTGGGCTCCTGGGCGGCTGAAGCCCTTGCCCGCTCCGGCGTCGGCACCTTGACGTTGATCGACATGGACGATATCTGCGTGTCCAATACCAATCGCCAGCTCCACGCGCTTAGCGGGCAATACGGGCGCACCAAGACGGACGCCATGGCAGACCGTTTGCGGTCGATCAACCCGGAGGGTGACATTCGGGTCCATTTCGGGTTCCTGAACACGAAAAACGTCGATGAACTGATTACCCCGGAGATGTCAGGGGTGGTCGATGCCATCGACAGCGTCAAAGCCAAGGCCGGGCTGATTGCACACTGTCAGCGTCGCAAGATTCCATTGGTGTGTGCTGGCGGCGCCGGCGGTCAGATGGACCCGACCCAGATCCGCGTCAGTGACCTGAGCAAAACCACACAGGATCCATTGTTGGCCAAGGTGCGTAATACACTCCGTCGGGAGTACGGGTTCTCACGCAATCCCAAACGGCGTTTCGGAATTGAAGCCGTGTACTCCCTGGAACAGCTCACGTATCCTGCAGGGGACGGTGAGGTTTGCCTACAGAAGCCTGCCACCGAAGGCCCGGTCCGTCTGGATTGCGCCTCCGGGTTTGGTGCTGCCAGCCCCGTCACCGCCAGTTTTGGTTTCTTCGCGGCGGCGCGGTTGCTGGCTCGCCTGGCACGCAAGGCCAATTCCGACAAGACGGCAGACTTTCCTGCAGGACTACAGAATTAAACCCATACTTCAACGGAACTGACCCCATTATGACCGTCAGCACTGTCTTTCTCCTTGCCTGTATCGGTGTGCTCTCCCTGTTTTGCCAGTGGCTCGCCTGGCGGGTTCGCATGCCGGCCATCCTGTTCCTGCTGGCCGGCGGCATTGCCGCAGGGCCGCTGCTGGGATTTCTGGACCCCGAAGTCGTGTTTGGAGACCTGCTGTTCCCGGTCATCTCCCTGGCCGTTGCCATTATCCTGTTTGAAGGCAGCCTGACGCTCCGCTACGACGAAATACGTGGCCATGGCAAGATGGTTCGCAATCTGATTCCCGTCGGCTCCATTGTCACCTGCATCATTGGTACCCTGGCCGCCCGCTGGATCCTTGATGTGTCATGGGAGGTGGCCCTCCTGTTTGGCGCCATATCCATCGTCACCGGCCCTACCGTCATCGCCCCTCTGCTCCGATCTGTGCGACCGGACGCAAAACTGGCCAACATTCTGCGCTGGGAGGGCATCATCATCGACCCAGTGGGCGCCCTGCTGGCGGTGCTGGTCTTCGAGGGCATTGTGTCCTGGGGCCAGGGCAACGTGTTCAGCCACTCGCTGTATATTTTTGGCAAGACCCTTGCAGTGGGTTTCCTGATTGGCGCTGTCGCGGGCTGGCTGAACGGCATTGCGTTGCGCAAGCACCTGCTGCCGCAATACCTGCACAACGCCGGCACCCTGACGTTCATGCTCGGGGTCTATGCCCTGTCGAATGAAATGGCCCACGAGTCCGGCCTGCTGACGGTCACTGTGATGGGCATCTGGATGGCCAACATGAAGCAGGTCCCCATCGACAGCATCCTGGAGTTCAAGGAATCCCTGAGCGTGCTGCTGATTTCCGCTCTCTTCATTATCCTGGCAGCACGGGTGGAGTTCGAAGCCATCGCTCAACTGGGCTGGGGGCTGGTGGCCGTGTTGGCGTTGCTGATGCTGGTTGCACGCCCGGCAAGCATCTTCCTGTCGGCCATTGGCACCAGTCTCAACTGGCGCGACAAACTGTTCCTGAGCTGGATCGCCCCCCGAGGCATTGTAGCCGCTGCCGTATCCGCCCTGTTTGCGTTTCAGTTGCAGAAACTGGGCTACGAAAGCGCCGGAGCCCTGGTGCCACTGATATTCATGCTGATCATCGCCACCGTCACCCTGCAGAGTCTTACCGCGAGGCCTCTGGCGAGGCTTCTGAAGGTCGCCGAGCCGGCGGAATACGGCTTCCTGATTCTCGGTGCCAACCCGGTGGCCCGAAAAATCGGCCTGGCACTGAAAAAGCTGGAGGTCCCCGTTACCCTGGCGGACACCAACTGGGAGAACGTCAAACAGGCGCGCATGGAAAACCTCCAGGTGTATTTCGGCAACCCCGTGTCGGAGCATGCGTCGACCCACCTGGATCTCACCGGCATTGGCAACCTGCTGGTTATTTCCCCTTACAAGCACATGAATTCCCTGGCCACCTACCACTTCCTGGACTGGTTCGGAAAAGACTCAGTGCTAACCCTGGCCGAAGGGGATCAGGACCAGAAGGCCCGGCACCAGACCGCCGAGAAAATACAGCTTACGAGAGGACTCTTCGACGGAGTGAGCTACGCCAAGCTGGCCAGTTTGGCCAGCCAAGGGTATACGGTGAAGACCACCCAGCTCAGTGACGAATTTACGTTCGAGGATTTCCTGGACAAGTACGACCGTCAGGCCATGGTGCTGTTCGTGGTGAACACGCGCGAACACATCACGCCGGTCAAGAGCATGGAGGCCATCAAGCCCGAGAAAGACTGGACATTGGTAAGCCTGGTGCCACCCCAGGCGAGGAAGGAACGCAAGGAGCGGGATACCGGGGAGTCGCCGGAACAGCCACCGGAACCCGCTCCAACCTGAGCGTATCAGCGGGCCCCGCAGTCCAGGACCAGTTTACCCCGAACGTGCCCACCCTCCAGCAAGCGGTGGGCATCAGCGACCTGATCCAGCGGGAAGGCCTTGTCGATATGGACACGCACCTCGCCGTCCTCGATCAGTTCGGCGATCTCATCGAGATGAAACACATCGGGGCGGACGGTCATGCCATGGGCTCTCAACCCAAGGGACTCAGCCGCGGTTATGATCTCATCTGCCGTCACGGTGGGAATCGTGACCAGTACGCCGTGCTCACTCAGGGTGTGCAGGGAACGCTTGCCCGCTTCGCCGCCGACCAGATCCAGCACCACGTCCAGACCATAGCACTCGTCTACAACGTCGGTGGTGTGGTAATCAATCACCTCATGGACGCCAAAAGCCGCCAGGAAATCGCGATTACTGGCTGAAGCAGTGGCGATCACATGGGCGCCCCGTTCAAGCGCAAACTGCACGGCGAAATGCCCGACTCCGCCAGCACCGGCGTGAATCAGCACTTTCTGACCAGCCTCCAGTTCCGCCACTTCGAACAATGCCTGCCAGGCGGTCAACGCGGCCAGCGGCAAAGCGCCGGCAGTCATCAGGTCCAGTTCCTCGGGCACAATGGCCAACTCGTCGGCGCGAGCCACTGCGTATTGGGAATAACCTCCTCCGCCAGCCGGGAAGCCCACCATGCCCATCACCCGATCGCCTGGCGCCAACGTCGTCACGTCAGCACCAACCGCAATCACTTCGCCCGAAACATCGTAGCCGGGCGTCCATGGCAGGTGGTCTTCAATCTGCCGGGCGGCAAATCCCAGGCCTTTCCGCGTCTTCCAGTCGATGGGGTTCAACCCCGCGCCCGCCACCCTGAGCAAAACTTCCTCGGCGCCCGGCTCGGGGATGGTGGAACTTTCGATCCGCAGTACGTCAGTATCGCCAAAGTGGTCATAGACCACGTGACGCATGGCATGACCAGAATTCGGATCAACGGTGTTTTCCATGGGGCTCTCCAGACAGCTTCAGGGACAGGATCATTTGTTCAGACTAGCAGAATCCTCAAGGTGTGGTATCAAAGCCGCGACCACCGGGCACCATCGCTCCACCGAGGATGTCGGCGTATTCCGCAGGCATCCGCGAGGGCCTCTGGCTCTTCATGTTGACACAGGCATGGGTGGATACCGCGCGCACCAGGGTCTTGCCATCGGATTCACGCACCAGTTGGAATTGCCGCGCCGAGCGAAAGCGCCCATCGAACCCAGTCAGCCAGGTGCCCAGCACCAGCCGGTCGCCGGCATTGGCGGACGCCAGGTAATCGATTTCAGTACGGGTAATGGCCATGGCTTTGCCGGTTTTTTCATGCAGCTCCCAGGTCATGCCGAGGCTGTCGATGTGCTGCCAGCTGATATCTTCAAGCCAGCGCACGTACACCACGTTATTGGCGTGCCCGAGCCTGTCAGTGTCCGCGTCCCGGACGTCGATGGTCATGGTGAATGGTTCGGGAAGATCCCAGTTCACCGGATCAAACTCACTCATTGTCGCTGTCTCCCAACCCCGGAATAGCCGACAAGGCTAGCCGGCCGATGCGGTCGTTGTGAAGTGAACCAAAGTAGAGGTGACCGTCATGGGGGTTGACCGACGTGATCTCCCGCAGATGGGTACCCTTGGTGTCGTGAAGACTGGTAATCACGCTGCCGTCCGCGTCCATGGCCACTACCAGCCCGTATTCCTGGGGCTTCGGCTTGAAGTAATCTGGCAGTTTGGCCAGCAGGTCTTTCAGCCATGGCTGCCGATGCAGGGCATCCACCTGGGCATTCCGGAGCGTGGGAAACGCAACCCAGTAGCGGCCCTCGTGGTCGACCGCCAGGTTGTCGGGGAACCCGGGCAGGTTGTCGGCAAACACTTCCGCCTGTCCGGGATAGCGGCCACCGATCCAGTACTTGAGGATTCGATACTTCCAGGTTTCATTCACCAACAGGTACTCGCCGTCCGGCGACACCGCCACACCATTGGCAAAATGCAGGTTGCTGAGCAACACCTCGGTTTTACCGGTGGCCGGATCATAACGAAGCAGGCGACCGTGAGGGCGCATCTCAAGCAAATCCAGCTGATACTCAGGCTGACGGAATCGCGAACTGGCATCCGTAAAGTAGATGCGGCCGTCCGGGGCAATATCCACATCGTCGGTGAAACGGAATGGCAAGCCTTCTGCCTCTCGGGTCAGTACGGTGACGGTCTTGTCCGGCGCTATGGAGAGAAGCCCCTTCCAGGCATCCGCCACGATGAGATTGCCGTGGCGATCAAACACCATCCCCAACGGCCGGCCTCCGGTTTCCAGCCACTTCTCCGTCTGGCCATCCGGTTTGACCCGGACGATCCAGCCATCCTGCGTGCCAGTGTAGAGAATACCGTCGTCATCCACCGTGGTGTCTTCAGGGCCGTACACCTCTCCCCTGGCCAGCAGGTCTGCCAGTCTCAGGCGTTCGTTGGGCGCCAGCTTACCGGTCAGTGGCTGCGGCGAAGGGGCGTTCCAGGCCTGGCTGTTAATGGGAGATGGCGACAACAGGAAGCCACCCAGCACCAAAAAACCAATCAGCAATGCGCCCAGAAGCCACTTCATAGAGGATGCCTGTTCCTGTCAGATACGATTCCGTAACCTTATCAGACACCCGCCAGCGGCTAAACTGGCAGGTACCCGTCGCTACCAGGCACTAATCCGTGAGGAAACGACGACACAGTGCCGCAAAGCTGTCGGGTTTCTCTGCGTGCAACCAATGCCCTGTGCCGTTGATGATTCGCAAATCCGCTGCGGGAAAGCGCTGACGGATGTCGTCGCGGTGTTTCTCCTGGATATAGGCCGAATCGGCCCCCTTGATAAACAATACCGGACCTTCAAACGGCCCGCTCCCCTCCGGTGCCTGCGCAAGGCGGGGATAACATTGCTCTATCACCGGCAGGTTCAGCCGCCAGCGGTACGGTCCGGGATGCTGGCCTTGTTCTTCATCCCCCACCCGCACCAGGTTCTTCAGCAGGAACTGCCTGACACCAAGCTCCTCTACATGGTCTGCCAGCACCCTGTCGGCATCCTGTCGCGTGCGGATAGAGCCCAGATCCACTGAGGTCAGCCCCTCCAGCACCACATCATGACGGGGTTTATAGGTCACCGGTGAGATATCCGCCACGATAATTCGCTCAACCCGGCCCGGAGCTTTCAATGCCACCTGCATCGCGGTCTTTCCGCCCATGGAGTGACCCAGAATAGACGCCTTTTCCAGCCCCTGAGCGTCCATGTACGCCAACACGTCGTCGGCCATAGCCGGGTAATCCATGGTGTCGGTATGGGGGGAAGCGCCGTGATTGCGCTGATCCAGAGCATGAATCTGCCACTGGTCCTGCAGGCGACGGGTGATACCTCCCAGATTTTCCAGCGAGCCAAACAGGCCATGGAGAAGGATCAATGGCGGGCCTTCGCCGGTAATGCGGTAATTGAGTTCAACACTCATGGTCATGACCTCCTAGAGTCGCCGGACAGGTTCGTGTGAGAACGGGCTGCTATCGTTAAACCGACTACATTACCATCGAATGTTATTGGAACAAGGGCAAGCCGCAGGCTTACCCGACAACCGGCCAGATATTTCAGGCAAAAAAAAGCCGGGGTCTCCCCCGGCTCAGGTCATAAACGTTTGCTGAAACTGATTAGCAGTAGTACATGCTGTTCAGGTACTCAGCCAAAGCGGCAATGTTGGAGCGCTCCAGCTCGTTATGGGGCACAAAAATTTCCAGTTCCATGAAAACACCTCCAATCCAGATGTGCGAGTGAGAATCCTCGATGACTTAATGCTATCGTTGTTAGGACAATAAACCGTTGACAGGCTGTCCCACAGGTTTGACATTTTGTATCAGTACCGATGAATTCCTGTTAACCCTCAATCATAGGTGACCGTGAACTCACCCCAGGCAAAAGCCACCACATCGCCACTGGTTGCAGCCTCGAGCACGCTGGCCCTGGTTCATTACCTGGACCGCCAGGGCGTGCTGGACATCCCCACCGTTGAGCGGATCGCCGGGTTCAACAAAAACGAGCTGGCAGACCCGGACCTGCGCATTCCGGCCGAGCGCCATTACCGCCTGTGGGAACACGCTGAAAAGGTCACCGGAGACCCTGCCGTTGGCCTCCATGCCGGCCAGGTGGTCGATCCTGACCGAATGGGCCTGGTCGGGCACGTGTTTTTCAATTGCGACACTCTCGGCGAGGCCGTTACCCAGTATGTTCGCCTGCACCGGTTGATTAACGAATCGGTGATCCTGAGTTTTGAACAAACCGGCGAGCAGGCCATCCTGACCTGGCAGGCGGACACCCCCGGGCACTACTGTCGCCAGGATATGGACCGGACGCTGGCGGCGGCTCTATGCCGCACCCGGCATTTCATCCACCCTTCCATCGTTGCCGAGTGGGCCGAGATCGCCCACCGGAAACCAGGCTATGCCGATGAATACCAGCGATTACTGGGTGGCCCGGTGTTTTTTGGCTGTAGTGCAACTCGCCTGGCCTTCAGTAGCCACCACCTGAGCCATCCGATTCCCCATCGCAACCCCTACGTTTATTCCGCCGTGCTGAAGCAGGTCAACGCAGTGCTGGCCCGGCTGCAAAGCAGGCGCACCTTCGGCCGCAAGATCCGGCGGCTGATTTCACGCCAGATGTCCACCGATCGCATCGACGCCGACACACTGGCGAAACAGTGCCATATGAGCCGGCAAACCCTGTATCGACGGTTAAAGAAAGAAGGGCTTGGATTTCACGAGCTGGTGGAGGAAGTCCGCAAGGACAAAGCCTTGCGCTACGTGGCGTCGGACCACTACGCATTGGGCGAAATCGCTTTCCTGCTGGGTTTTTCCGAGCTCAGCGCCTTCAGCCGCGCGTTCAAGCGCTGGACCGGGATGGCACCGGCCCAGTACCGCGCCCGCCACCTGAACATCGACAATGGAGACGCGCCGGAATGAGTATCGCTGACGTGCCCTGGCTGCCCCTCGCACTGGCCCTGATCTACCTGGCCGCGGCTGCCTGCATCTATCGGATACTGATGACCTACCGCGTGGCACAGGGAGCCATCGCCTGGATTCTGGCACTGATCGGCCTGCCCTATGTCGCCGTTCCCATGTTCCTGTTGTTCGGACGCAACCGGTTCGGCGGCTATATCAGGGCCAGACGCACCGGCGACGCCGCGCTGACGGAACTGCTCAACCATTTCGAACAGCAGACGGCAGCGGTCAGCAAACGCGACGACGAACATGTTCCGGACGAACTCCAGGTCCTCTGCAAGCTGGGCCGGCAGCCGTTTACCACCGGGAATCGATGCGACCTCCTCAAGAATGGAGAAGCCACCTTTGAGGCGCTGTTCGATGCCATGGAAAACGCCCGACACTACATTCTCCTGGAGTTCTACATTGTTCGCTCCGACAAGGTCGGCCAACGCATCAAGTCGATCCTGAAACGCAAGCTGGCCCAGGGCGTTCAGGTCTGGTTCCTCTATGACGACATTGGCAGTGTCTGGCTACCGCGGAAGTACCTCCGGGAACTGGCCGCCGCCGGTGCAAAGGTTGCCTCGTTCGGAGACGGCAATTTTCGTCGCATGCGCCTGCAGGTCAACTTCCGCAATCATCGGAAACTGCTGGTCTGTGATGGTGAGGTCGGATTTGTCGGAGGCATCAACCTCGGCGACGAGTATCTGGGCACTGCCATGGACGAGGAGCCCTGGCGTGACAGCCACTGCCGCATCACCGGCCCGGCGGTGACCGGGCTGCAACTGGCCTGGCTCGAGGACTGGAACTGGGCCAGTGAGGACTTCCCGACGCTCAACTGGACGCCTTCCCAACCGACGCCTGGCGATCAGGAAGTCCTGATTCTGCCCACCGGCCCGGCGGATACCTACGAAACCTGCACGCTGTTTTTCCTCAATTGCATCAACAATGCCCGTACGCGGATCTGGATCGCCTCACCGTATTTCGTGCCCGACGTTCAGATCATGAACGCCCTGCAACTGGCGGCCCTGCGGGGTGTGGACGTGCGAATCATTATCCCCGAGAAATCTGACAGCCGGCTGATCCGACTGGCTGCGTACTCATACCTGGTACAGGCATGCCGCGCCGGCATCGGCATCTATCGCTATCAGCCGGGCTTCATGCATCAGAAAGTCGTATTGGTGGATGACCGCTACGCGGCCATCGGCACCGCCAACCTGGACAACCGCTCGATGCGACTGAACTTCGAGATAACCGCCATCAGTACCGCCGTTGAGTTTGTGAGCGGCATTGAACATCTGCTGGAACAGGATCTCGCCACCAGTCGACTGATGACGGAACGGGATTACCGGGACCGTTCTGTGGCCTTCCGGTTGACGTGCCGCACCATACGGTTGCTTGGCCCCCTGCTCTGAAACCGTCCACCAGGGCCTGGCCCGTTTTGGTGTGCCCATTTTCCATACGCAAAGAATGTGAGAGTATTCCAGAACCATTGAGCCAGCATGCTGTAACGAAGCAGGACCATGACCACATTCAAGCCTCGCGAAACCCTGACCGAACAGGTCGCCCGTCACATCGAAAACCTCATCGCTTTCGGTCAGCTTCGCTCCGGCGAACGCATCTACGAAAGCGCCATGGCAAAGCAAATGGACGTAAGCCACGGGTCGATCCGCGAAGGCTTGCTGCTGCTTGAAAAACGCCATCTGGTACAGAACGTGCCCCGCAAGGGCGCATTCGTTACGCCGCTGGACGACTATTTTGTACGCAGCCTGTACGAAGTGCTGCAACTGTACCTGACCCATACCGGTCGCAAGCTGGTGCGGCAGTGGCAGGCAGCCGACATGGACAAACTCGAATCCCTCTACCAGCGTATGAAAGGCTGCCATGACAATAACGACCTGCTGGCGTTTCTGGAGCTAGGCATAGAGTACACTCAGGCCTCACTGGCCTATGCCGACAACTATTTCATCATTTCCGCCATTGAGGATCTGTGGCCATCGGCAAAACGTTGCGCCTTTGTGGCGTTCCAGCGTGGTGGCAACCGGGTGCTGGAAGACAACCTGGCCCATGTGCGGGAATCGATCGGTGCGATCAAGGAACGGGACGAGGAACGTCTTGCGGCCATTCTGGCCGGGTACGCGGAACAACAGTGTCAGCAGGTGCTTGACGCTATTCACAGCGCATCGGCTACGGCTTGAGCAACGGGCGGCTCATTCAAACAGCCGGGTAAACGAAAAGCCGACGTTGAGGTAGGCACTCCAGTCATCCCGGTTGTTGTAGGCCGTGGCAATCTGCACCGGTCCCAGGAAGGTTTCAACGCCGGCAAACAGGCTCCCAGAGCGCAACAGGTTGTTCCAGCGGGCCTCCCCCAGCGAGGACCAGGCGTTACCAGTCTCGAACCCGGCTCCGGCAAACCAGGGCACAAACGGCCCGCCAAATTCCTGCCGGACAAAGACGCCTGCCAGAGCCGCATCCTCTCCCGCCACTTCGCCCTGGCTGTATGCCGATAGCCGGTGAAAGCCGCCCAGCAGTACTGAATTCTCGATGCCGGCAACGCCCTTGGTGACCGCGTTGGCATACAACAGGCCGGTGATACTCGCCCGTCTCCAGCTTGCGGTGCCCAGGGCCAGATCCACCTGGCGATTGGTGATATCCACTTCGGTTATGCGCTCGCCTTCGCCATCGAACGCACTCAGGCTTTCACGGGAATAGGCACCGCCCAGCGTGAGGAATCTTTCGAAACCATAGTCCAGTGGCTGGAACCATTCGGTTCGAACCCGGGGCTGGGTGCCCAACTGAAGCCCGGTCGTCCACTCACCGCCCAGGGCATTCAGCCCCGTCATCCGCAACGACGTGGCGACATTAAACCGAGTATCGTTCTCGAAATTGTCTTCGTAGTTCAGGCCAAAGGACAGGTAGTTCGGCCCCCAGCTTTTCTCGCGAACCCGGATAACCAGATCCGTACCCGGTCCGTCGGTCGGCACCAGCGAATAGGAAACGGTTTCATAGTAACCGAGGCCGTAGATACGCTTGAGATCCTCCTCCAGTGCATCCACATCCAGAGGCTCACCCGTCTGCTGGCGTATGCGCTCACGAAGGAAATCCCCCGCCAGGCGAGAACGGTCGTCAATGCGAATATCGGTGATAACGCCCGGGTTGAACGAGTGCGCCTTCAGGCGACCGCGAAATCGATCCCACTCATCATCACTGACGCTCAGATGACGAAGTTCCCCTGCGTGACCACGAGCACTGCTGGCGCCCAGCTCAAACAGCGCCGGAGCCTCATAGAAATCTGCTGAGGACAAACCCTGCAGATCCGGTCGCATCAGGATGTCCTGATCATCCAGCAACTTGAGCTGCCGCTCGGTGTTTTGCCGCGTCATCATGGTGGTCAACTGACCAACCACAGAGAACGCCTCGCGTATGTCCTCCCGCTCCAACAGGGGATCGGTGATGTCCACGGCAATGACAATGTCGGCCCCAAGCTCATGGGCCACGCTGACCGGCAGGTTATTGGCCACACCTCCATCCACCAGCAAACGCCCATTCAGTGTGACCGGCGCATAGACGCCGGGAATACTCATGCTGGCGCGGATCGCTTCCGACAGGTTGCCACTGCCGATCACCACTTCCTCGCCGGTTTCCAGGTCCGTGGCGACGGCCCTGAACGGGATGGCCAGTTCATCAAAATCTTCAACCAGGGCTGCATCACGGGTGAGCTCATTGAGGATAAAACCGAGGTTCTGACCGGCGATGATACCGCCCCCCAAATGCAGACCGTCCATGCGCACACCGATGCCGGGCGAGACCGGGTAGCGCCAGTCCTGACGCTTGCGCCTGACAGGCTTGTAGGCACGGCCCGGGTCGTCACGAAAACTGGACACCCAGTCCATCTCGATAAAGCGCTCTTCAATCTCCTGGACCTCCATACCAGAGGCATAGAGTGCCCCAACCGCGGAGCCGGCACTGGTGCCCACCACAATGTCCACGGGCACCTTCAATTCTTCCAGCACTCGCAGCACACCCACATGGGCCATACCCTTGGCCCCTCCGCCGCTTAGCACCAGGCCCACTTTCGGCCGCCCTACGTCGGCCATAAGGGGCATAGCTGCGAGCACGGCAAGCAGGAGGGCGGTCAATCTGGCTGTTAACATCATCCCGTCCGACTGTCAGGCATCGTCTGTGGGATCCTCGTCCGCCAGGGACAGGTGAGAGACATCAGGTACAGCCGGTGGTGGAACCTCACGCTTCACGCCCAGGTCACTGCCCGGAGGCGCCAGTGTCCAGTCGTCCAAATGCTGGAACATGGGAGCGGGAGCCTCCCGGTGTTCCTCAAGCGTGACGCCAACGGGGTCAAGTGTCAGCCCGGACCCGGAAAGAATGCTGTCGACTTTATCGCCCGCCACTGGCAAGCGGTCGCCCGGCTCCACGGCAACGGCGCTCCCGGACCCGGCATCAGTACCCGCTGCCCCTGCTGGGGGTGTTGCAGGGGCAGGTTTTGGCTCAGCCTGTGGTTGAGCGGCGGGCGCCGCGCGCTCGGCTGCAGAGGCAACGGCGCCCTCCATGGGCTGCACATAAGCCACCATGCCGTGCTTTTGCAGCACCGCGCGGTACTTTTCCGCCTGGACTTCCTCCAGTTTGTTGCGGATAACGACTGGCTGACCGCTGAACATACGCTCAATCTGGTCCACCGTTGCCTTGAACAGGGTTCTGGCATTACTGCGGGCGGTTGCCGGGTCGGTTCCCGGTGTGCATTCACCTTTGAAGACGAGTTGGAACATCATCCTGCCTCTATGCGCTTCTGTTTTTATCCATAGTAGTTGATCCTGGCAGGCTGCGGAAATCCACACCCAGCCGATGGATTCTCTGAACATTGCAAACAATTGAAAAATTCGTGCAAAAAATACGCAAACCTGTTCGCACTCTGCGATAATCATCAGTAACTAAACGTTACATATGTTTACATTGATCGACGAACCGATTCCAAAGGAGCGGCTCTCATGGCCATCAAACGCATCACCGGCGCTCTCAGCCTGTTACTGGCACTGGCCTCGCAACCGGTCATGGCAGGCAACCTGGACGTGTTGCTAAGTGGAATCTTCCCCGATAAACAAGCTACTTACATTGGCTATGAAAGCATTGAGCGTGAAGACATTCCCGCCACATCGGCCGTCGAGCGTAAATACCTGATCGTCGATTTCAGATTCGAATCCGAGCCCCCTCAGGAACAGCTTCAGGCCAACGTACACCGGGTCTGCATGGCTCTGCTGAAAGATCGCGAGCTGATTCGCTCGCTGTCCGACTCGGGCTACGACATGGTCGCTGTCGCCTTTGACCGCAAGTCGCAGTTCGACTGCCTCTGACACTGTCCAGTCACTGATCCCGTCCTAGAAGGCGCGGAAAGGATTCGAGAGCACTGTTCACGGAATCCAGGTTAAACGCCTCCACGTCCGCCAGCAGTTTCTCTCCATATCGGGTAACCGAGGGCGAACGGAACCGCTTACCCCATTCCAGCACCCGGTTGGCAAAATCCTTCATCTGTTCCGGATCGCCGCTTTCACGTACCGTCTCCCACTCGTCGCCAAAATCCCGTGCAAGTTGCTCCTGCAACCATCCACGCTCCTGCATGCTGAGCGTCTGTGCCAGCAGTCGTTCCGACTCCTGGGGCGTACCATCTTCTTCGGCCTGGGCACCGGTTGCCTCAACCCGAGGAAGCTTGACCGTAAAGGTGGAGCCCGAGCCAGGCTCACTCTCAACCTGCAGTTCACCGCCCATCATGCGCACCAGCTTGCGGCTGATGGCCAGGCCCAGCCCCGTGCCCCCATAACGCCGCGTGTTCTGCCCTTCCTGCTGTTCAAAGGCGTCGAAGATCTGCTCCTGCTGGCCGGGAGGAATGCCGATGCCGGTATCGGACACCGTCACAACCAACCGGTAAAAGCAGCGACGATCTGCCTCACTGGCCACCTCTTCGACCGGCTGCTTCTCCGATGACTTCCGCGGTGTAGCCGTGGCGCGGACCGTCACACCACCTTCATGGGTAAACTTGATGGCATTGCCAACAAGATTGAAAAGCACCTGCCGCAGTCGTGTTTCATCCAGCATCATCGCCGCCGGCATCTTGGAGTCAACGCTGACTTCCAGCGAGATACCCTGCTCGGTGGCGCGCAGGTCGAATATGTGGCGTACATCACTGAGCAGCCGCCGCACCGACACCGCCGAATACTCCAGCCGCATCTTTCCTGCTTCGATGCGGGACAGGTCCAGGATGTCGTTGATCAGCATCAACAGGCTGCGGCTGCCCGCGCGAATGGCATCCAGGTAATTCCGCTGCTGGGGATCCTTGACGGTATTACTGAGCAAGTCGCTGTAGCCAATCACCGCGTTCATCGGCGTGCGGATCTCATGGGACATATTGGCGAGGAATTCGCTTTTCGTCAGGCTAGCCGCCTCAGCTTCCCGCGCCAGGCGTTCCGCCTCCAGCTTGGCCGCCCGAAGTTCGTCTTCGCTGCGGCGTAGTGCGTTTTCAGATCGGATTCGCTCGTCCACCTCCCGTGACAGTTTGCGGTTCCAGTACAGGAAGATCAGCACCACCACTAAGGCGATAAGCACGATCCGGCGCACCACGGTGTAGTCCGTTTCCTGCTCGATATCCAGGTGGATCCAGCGATTGTAGATCGACTCGGTCTCGGCCGCGTCCAGACTGCCCAACGCTTTATTGAGGATACGCTGCAGTTCGGGCCGCTCCTTGCTGACGGCAAACCTCAGCTCATACTGGTAAGGCGTAATGCTCGTTATCCGAAGGTTGGACAACCCCAGGCGGGCAACGGTATAGCTGACTGCCGGAATATGAGTCACCATGACGTCGAGGTCGCCGTTGGACAGGGCCAGCAGCCCCTCCTCGATGGATGTCATCGGATACAGATCGAGATTGGGGTGGTTGATCAATAGGTAGTCATGCCCCGCCTGGCGGTTAACCACACCCACCTTTTCGTCTCTCAGCTCCCTCAATTCGCCGATAAAGCGACCGTCGTCACGGATGGCAAGGGCAATGGGAACGGTCAAATAGGCACGGCTGAACAGGAAAGATTCCTCGACCCTTGGGGTTCGGGACATTGCGGGCAGTATATCCACCTCCCCCGAACGCAAAGCGTTTTCCTCATCGGCGCTGTTGTCCATCACCTGACGGCTGAAGCGAATGTTCAGTTGTTCTTCCAGGCGTTTGACCAGATCCGGCACGAGCCCGGCAGACTGACCATTCTGGGTATACTCGAACGGCGGCCAATCCGGCCGGAAGGCCACTCGAAGATTCGGGTTTTGATTGAGAAATGCCCTCTCGTCAACCGACAGGGAAATGGCGGAGGGATCCAGTTCCGGCAACTCGGTCTGCAACCACGACTGGCGGATCGACCGGTGCTCACCGTGGTCAATCGCCAGAACTGCCTGGTTGAGCACCCGATACAACTGGTCGCGCTCCTGGTCATTCTCCTGGTGACTCTCCGCTGCCATTTCCAGCACCACGTCGACCGATTGCTGGTTCAGCAGCGTGGCCACCCCAACCCCATTGACCATGGCAGACTGCAGATAGTCCGACACCACCGGAACCGGGCCCAGAAACGCATCCGCCTGTCCTGACAACACCCTGCCAACGGCTTCGCTGATACTGGAAACCGGCACGGGTGAAAAGCTATCGACAGGGTCAAGCAATGCGAACTGGTTGGGATCGTTGGTGATCAGGGCAATGTTCGCGTCCTCAAGGTCCGAGAGCGTGCGAATGCCTGCATCATCGGCACCAACGAATATGCCATAGGTCAAACTCATCAGCGGCGAGGAAAGCACTACATTGGAAGGAGGGGAACGATGGGCCAGATGGGTACTCAACCGGGCATCCAGGGTCCCATCCTGCAACCATTCACCGAGTTGTTCTTCCGGAGCCGACACCGGCTCAATAGGCACACCAAGCTTCTCTGACAGCCGATTGAGGTAATCAATGAAGATGCCCGCCAGCTCCCCCTCGCCGGTATCAAACACCAGCGGCACCTGACCACTTCGCACCCCGACCCGGAACGATTCTCTCTCCGCCAGCCAGCGCAGATCCTCGCTACCCAGCACCGGCGCCGGAGAGGGTTGCGGCGGCTCAGCAGCGGGCACGCCGGGCACCAGAATAGCGGTCAGCAACAGCACAAAATGAAAAACGGACCTCACTGGATATCCTCACCGGTTCGGCTACAGTTCAGGGAACCATACTCGTAAATTCTTCCGATTGCATTCAGCGGGTTACCCGATCTACTCTGATCGTGCCCACAGCGTTTTAAAGCACCGGCTACCTTGGGGAGAACCATAACCATGGATACCAGCAAACACGATTTCAGCACGCTTTTTGAACAACTCGGTATGCCATCCGACAGCGTCAGCATTGAGAGTTTTATCGCCCAGCACTCGCCACTGCCCCCGGAAATTGCGTTGCAGGATGCCCCTTTCTGGTCGGAAAGCCAGTCACATTTCCTCGAAGAGGGCCTCGAGGACGACTCTGACTGGGCGGAAATTATCGATGAGCTCGATGCCCTGATGCGGCACTGAGTCAGACATCACGTCCTGCAATAAGCACCTGGTCGCGGCCGGAGTCCTTGGCGAGGTACAGAGCCTTGTCGGCCCGGTCGAACACATCGTCCTCGTCATCGTCCCCATCAAATTCCGCCAGCCCTGCCGAAAACGTCACCGACACCGGTTCTCCCCGGAAATGGAACGGCAGCTCCGCGATATGCCCGCGCATGCTATCCAATACCGACCGGGCGTTGTCCACATTGGTTTCCGGCAACAGGATCACGAACTCTTCCCCGCCAAAACGGGCGATGAAGTCGGTTGCCCTCAGCCGCTCACGGAGGGCACGGGCAACCAGTTGCAACACGCGATCACCCGCCTTGTGGCCATAGGAATCGTTCACACGCTTGAAAAAATCAATATCAAGCACACAGACCGACAGTGAATGACGATAACGCTGCCAGCGCTGGTACTCGAACGACAGTCGCTCCTGCCAGGCTTCCCGGTTGGGTAATTGGGTCAGGACATCGGTAAGGGCTTTTTCACGTTCCTCCCGGAGTTTTTCCCGGACCTGTTCCGACTGGGCCTCCATCGTCACCAGTTTTTCCTGCATGAGCTCCAGTTGCAGCGACAGGTTACGCTCGCGCTCGGACTCCTGCTCCCGAAACCGCTCGACGGCCCCACTGATCGTCTCGAGGTGCTGGCTCACTGAGTCTTTCAGCCCGTCGAAGTCAACACTGCTTTCCACTTGCTGGCCGAACGACCATAGCTCCTGGCGGATATCGCGATCCAATTCCTGCGAGGCATCCAGTCGCCCGGCCTGGGCATTCGCCTGCTCGGTAAAACACTGGCGCAACGCGTCCAGCCGTTCATCGAGACGCCGAAGGAAGGCCTCAAACTCCCTTTGCCCCCGGGTAACCGCGGCGATTACCAGTTCCGCCACGCTGCTCAGCCCCTCCCGCAGCTCATCCCAGTTATCGCTGCTCAACAGCGATTCCTGTAGCCGTCGGGCTCTTGCCTCCGACGCAGCCTCCAGTGTCACCTGATCCAGCATATGCCCCAGCAGTTCACCAACCCGCCGTGCAATCTTCAGGCGTTCGCTGTCTTCTGTGCCAGGCATCGCCAGTTCAACGGCAGGCGAAGCCAGCGTGTTCTCGGCGGCTTCCGCCAACATCGGCTGGTCGGACGGCTCCTGGCTTCCCCGGCCACCAAACAGCCGGCCAAACCGACTTCGTTTGCGATCCTGCCCGTCACCGCTGCCCAGCCCAGTTTCCAACACCAATGCCAGATCGACCAACCATCCGGTCGCATCGAGCTGAAGGGTTTCCGGTTTCCGGAGTCGCTTCTCCAGGTCTCGAATACGGTCCTTGCCGGATTTGAACATAGGATGGGAGCGCAGTTCCGACAGCAACTGCTCGAATGTGGTTCTCAGCCGGTCCGTGGATTCAGACTTGCGGTCGTCCAGGGCCGCCACCTGACGGTCAATTCTCTCCTGCAAATCCCGCCAGCTGTCTGCGTTGAGAGGGGGCTTTCGTAACTCGTCACGAACCCGTTCCAGCAAACGGTCCAGCTCCGCAGTCTGTCCTTCGGACGCCAGACTGGTACGCACCAGCATACGCTGAAGCAGGTTCCTTTCAGCTTCCCAATGCGATTCACGCTGTTCTGAAGATTCAAGTGCCTGGAGGTACTTATCCTTCCAGGATGGGTCCGATGACATTTAGCGCTCCTGGCCCTTTTACTGGACGCCTGTTCCGTGACTGATGCCTCAACGATGCTCCGTTTCCCGCCTGTTACCGCGACGGCGAGCCCTGGGATGGCTCTGATCGTAGACCTTTGCCAGATGCTGGAAATCCAGATGAGTATAGACCTGGGTCGTCGCGATGTCCGCATGGCCCAGCAACTCCTGCACCGCTCGCAGGTCACCACTGGACTCCAGCATATGGCTGGCGAAGGAATGCCGAAGCAGGTGGGGATGCAGTCTTTGGTCCGCCCCTTTCGACATTCCCCACCGGCTGAGGCGGGACTGGATACTGCGAGTACTGAGCCGATCACCTCGCCGGCTCACATACAGGGCATTCTCTCCGTCTGGCGCCATCGCTCCGCGCACGTCAAGCCACCGAGCCAGTGCCTCCAACGCCCTTCGCCCAACCGGCAGGAGGCGTTCCTTGCGCCCCTTACCCAGCACCCTGACCTCCCCACCTCGGACGTCTACGGATTGGAGATCCAGCCCCGCCAGTTCCGACAACCGCAGCCCTGAGGAATACATCAGCTCGAACATGCTCAGGTCGCGAATTTCCAGCGGATCATCGGGCGTTGCGTCCAGCAGGTGATTGAGCTGGTCCACGTCCGCCACCTTCGGTAGACGCCTACCGGACTTCGGAGCCCGGATGTCCAACGCCGGATTGTCGACAGCCAGGTGTTCCCGTAACAGGTATTCGTAGAACCGGCGGATGGCAGACAGGTGACGGGCAATACTCCGACCGCCCAAACCTTCACGGCTGAGCTGGGCAACGTATCGTCGCAAGTCGTGGCTGGTGACCGATCGCCAGGCCGGTGACGGTAGATGCTCAACCCACGCAGCAAAGCGGTTCAGGTCATCGCGATAACTGCCGCAGGTGCGTGGTGAGTGTCGCTTCTCCGACGCCAGATAACGCAGGAACGCGGCCACAGGCTCTGCCAGTGCGGCAGCCGGGCCGGTTTCCTCGTCAGCCAGCGACATGGTCAGCGGGACTCCGCGACCACATCGGTGACAGGCAACGTGGCGGCATGCCTTTGCAGGATAGGCGGCAACAGACGGCTCAGGGTGTCGCTGATGTAGGTCAGGAAGAGTGATCCCATACTCTGGTCGAAGTACCCGGGTTCGCAACTACCCACGGCAAACACCCCGACCAATTCGTTGTTACGCAGTGGCACTAACGCCACGGAGGCAATGGGTTCCTCCCGGTCCGGGAACAGGAAACTGCGCTCGCTCTCACGGAACTGGCCACAAACGGCGCGATCCCCTTCCAGCAAGCCACCCAGGCGCGCTTTCGCCTCATCCGGCGACACCACGTGTAGGGCGCCTTGCGCCGCTGCCGGCAACTCGCTGTCGGTGAAGAGAATCACCGAGGCCGCGTCCAGACCGAAATCACCACGGATACTGTCATCAATCGCGGCGGCCATATCATTCAGGTTGCGGGCCTCGATCACCTGCATCAGCAGGCGCTTGCTCTTTTCGAACAGACGGTCGTTGTGGCGTGCAATGGACACCAGCTCTACCAACTCGCGACGCAAGGTGTCGCGCTGTTCGCGAAACAGGTGCACCTGGCGCTCTACCAGCGAGATCGCCCGGCCGCTGTCGTGGGGCAGGGTCAGGCTGCGCAGGAGCTCGTCCTGATCAATAAAGAAATCGGGGTTATTCCGCAGATAATCTGCGACGGCTTCCCGGGTGAGCCCTTCGGCCTTCTTGTGGGCCGTTTGTTCTGTCATGCTGCTCTCCTGATGGTCAGGGCCTTGATGTGGCCGGCTGGCGATGGCGATTGTTCTGTCGGTTGGTACCTGATTTTGCATCGCTGTGCCGCGTGCTCTTACGTCGTTTCGGGGGCTGGTCTGCCGGCAGGCGAAGCTGACCCTCGAAAACGCTGGCCGTCGGGCCTTCCATCATAACAGGGGCCCCCTCACCCTGCCATTCGATGACCAGGCGCCCGCCTTTCAGCTCGACGTCCACCCGGCTGTCCAGCAGCCCTCGCAGGCAGCCGGCGACCACCGCCGCACAGGCGCCACTGCCGCAGGCCATGGTTTCGCCGGAACCACGCTCGAACACCCTCAGGCGAACGCGGGTCCGGTCAATAATCTGCAGGAACCCGATGTTGGCCCGCGCCGGGAACCGCGGATGGCTCTCAAGCCTGGGGCCAAACTCGCCTACCGGGGCGGCATCCACGTCATCCACCAATAGCACCCCATGGGGATTGCCCATGGAGACGGCACTGAGTTCCACGGTATCACCGCCGAGTTCCACCGTGTACACGTCCTTGCGGCGGTCGGCAGCGAACGGGATGGCCGGAGGATTGAGTTCAGGAACCCCCATATCGACGGTGACCATGCCTGCACGTCCGACTCTCAATTCGATAACGCCCTTGGCGGTCTGAACCCGGATCACCTTCTTGTTGGTCAGGCGCTGGTCGCGGACAAAGCGGGCAAAACAGCGGGCCCCGTTGCCGCACTGCTCGACTTCCGAGCCATCGCTGTTGAATATCCGGTAGCGGAAGTCCACATCGGGAAGCCCCGGGGGTTCAACCACCAGCAACTGATCAAAGCCAATGCCAAAATTCCGGTCGGCCAGTTCGCGGATCATCTCCGGGCGCAGGCGAAAGGGCTGGCTGATGGCGTCCACCACCATGAAGTCGTTCCCAAGACCGTGCATCTTGGTGAAGTTAAGCATTGGGCCCTGATTGCGCCGGGACTGACTCATCTCCGCCTCTCCACTCATTCCGGCAAACAGCTTTCTGGGCCAAGCTGTTCTTCCAGGGTTTCCCGCCGACGCACAATGTGCACCTGTTCACCATCAACCATCAGTTCCGGTGGACGGTTACGGGTGTTGTAGTTGGAGCTCATCACAAAACCATAGGCCCCGGCGGACCGAACCGCCAGCAAATCGCCCGCCTGGAGTCTCAGCTTGCGATCCTTGCCGAGGAAATCACCGGTCTCACACACCGGCCCAACCAGGTCCCACGCTTTCTCGTCACCGTCGTTGCGGGGCGTTACCGGGACAATGGATTGCCACGCGCTGTAGAGCGCGGGACGAATCAGGTCGTTCATTGCCGCATCTATGATGGCGAAGTTGCGATGTTCAGTGCACTTGAGGAATTCCACCCGCGTCAGCAGGATGCCGGCGTTGGCGGCAATGGACCGCCCCGGCTCCATGATCAGCTCCAGCGACCGATCGCCCAGGCGTTCCGCCAGCGCGGTCACATAATCCGACGGTTGCGGCGGCTGCTCCTGATCATAGGTGACCCCCAGGCCACCGCCCATGTCCAGATGCCGGATATTAATATTCTTTTGCGCCAGGGCATCGATCAGTTCCAACACACGGTCCAGCGCATCGAGGAAAGGTGACACCGACGTGAGCTGCGAGCCGATGTGACAATCCACACCTTGTATGTCCAGGTTTGGCATGGCAGCGGCACGCTCATAGACGGCCGGAGCTTCCGCAATGTCGATGCCGAACTTGTTCTCTTTCAGCCCCGTGGAAATATAGGGGTGGGTACCGGCGTCCACGTCCGGGTTCACACGCAGGGAAACCGGCGCCCTGACACCGAGCTCACCCGCCACTTCGTTCAGGCGATCCAGTTCGGTGTCGGACTCCACATTGAAACAGCGAACACCGGCCTCGAGGGCGCGGCGCATTTCCCAGCGCTGTTTGCCGACCCCGGAAAAGACGGTTTTCGCAGGATCCCCGCCAGCACGGATCACCCGCTCCAGTTCTCCGGCAGACACAATATCAAAACCGGCGCCGAGCCTTGCCAACACGTTCAGCACGGCGATATTACTGTTGGCCTTGACGGCGTAGCACACCAGGTGTGGCCGACCGGCAAGCGCATCATCATAGGCGCGGTAATGGCGCTCGAGGGTGGCGCGGGAATAGACATAGGCTGGCGTACCAAAACGCCGGGCAATGTCCTCAACCGCCACGTTCTCAGCGAACAATTCACCGCTGCGGTAATTGAAGTGATCCATGGATTTCCTGAGCCTGTTATCGGGGCAGCCTGCCGAACCTAGTGGTCTTCAGCCGGTTCGCTGCTGTCGTGTTCGCTGGATTTCTGACTGGGTGCGGCCTGCTCGGTTGCGGCATCGTCACTGGCAGGTGCCTGACGATACAACGGCCCCTTCTGGCCACACCCAACCAGAAACACGACCATCACCAGCAGGAACGTAAGTGTCTGTCCTGGCTTCATGGGTAGCTGCCCCCGTTGTCTGTATGCACGCAGTATACCTGAGTGAGGCCGCGCCCGGCGAGATGCTACCACCCACGATTCCGGATACTACAGATGCCGGTTCAGCAAATCTTCCAACTCGGTACGGTAGTAGAGATACTGGATGGTCTGGATATGCTGCTGGTATATCTGTGGATCCAGGTCATGGGGTAGGTGAACATCCGTCAGGTAGACCGGGTAGCGCTCGTCACTTTGGCGGAGCGAGCGAATATAGTGGGCCACCGCGGGTATCAGCTGGTCTCCATACTCCTGGACGGTAAATTCCTGGTCGCCACAGAAAATATCGAAACGCACCTGAGAGTCACCCTCCTGAATACCGATGGCCTGTACATCCAGCCCGGGCAGGCGCACGTTGCTGTCGGCGTCCGGCCGCCTCTCCGCACGCCACTGACTGTCGCGAAGCACCATCTCATAGCACTGGACACCTGCAACATCGGTCACGGCGTCCAGTTGTCGCAACTGCCGGCGTTCAATCAGGTTCTCCAGGAATCGCAGCAAGGGCACCAGCAGGAAGCGACGATTGGTGTAACCCTGCTGCCAGCAGAACACCGATCCCAGTTCATCCACGACCCACACCTTCGCGGTCTCTCCTGTGACCCGGTAGAACACCTGAATGTTATCCGGCTCGCTGGCATGGCACACGGCGCGTAATGGCAGGTCATCCAGCAAGGCGTATTGGTCAAACACCACTGGCACGTAGGATTCCTGCGGTTTGGACAGATACGCCATCAGTGCTTCGTTGCTGTCCAGGGCCACGAATCCGGGCTCAGCGCCACTGAATTGAAGCAGGAAGTATCGCCGATCCATCTCGATGACGTAACGCAGGGGATGAGGGCCAACACCGCCGGCGAAGAAATAACGCATCACGTCCATGAACAGCTCGCGTACGCGCCGGGCTATGGCGGCTCCGTGGCCTGTGCTGTGGCTATGAACCATGATATCCGGCAACCGGTCCGGAGCGTTGGCGACTGATGCCAGCACGTTTTTGAGGCACTGCACCAGCGTGTCTCCGGCAGCGTAGTGCTGCAAACTCACCTCGTGCCAGCTATTGAAGGTGACCTGGTCAATGGTATTCACCAGGTTTTCCCGTCCACCGCTGAAGCCCAGTGAATCGTGACGGGCGCTAAGCTTGTGCAAGCCCCGCTCGGTCAGATAGGCCTGAGGGTCGACCCCGACATTGACAAACAGCAGGTTGCGCAGCGGGTGCACACCCCGGGAAAGCGCCTCCCGGCCAGCCGGCTCCACCGGGAATGGCAGGAACGCACCAAGTGCATCCAGCATTTCCCGCAGTTCTGCCACCGAGGCAATGCTGCTGCCGGCTCGCACATTCAACCGTGTGGCCCGGGTCAGCAAGCCGTTGTAATAGCCCCACACCAACAGTTCACTGAGATTGCCCGAACGGCGTATGACCGGTTGCCAGAGCGCATCTGACGGGTCCTCAAGATCACGGTATAGCAACCAGCCGTCGTGACCAGCCGAACCACCCTGTTCCGACTGGTGATGGAACGCAAGATTCTCTTCTGCCAGGGAGGGGGCTAGCCCGGGGTTGATCTGCTCTACCTTCCCGGCCTTACGCTGAAACGCCGCATACAACTTACGCCCCAGCAGGTTCATGTCATTGCTGGTGATGGCCGCACGGGTGCCATGATCCCGAGCCAGCCGAGACAACAGCCGGTAGCTGTGGGTCAACTCGGCCACCACGGCCCGCCGAAGGGTGACCACGTCCTCTGCGCGCCAGCGGATCCGGTTGTCCAGGTTTTTCAACTCAGCAGCCGACCAGCCCCAGGAGTCCACCAGGGCCTGCAACAGCCTGGCTCTCCAGCCTGAGAGGGTCTGTGCCGAACGGGTAAGCGGCAGGCCTGCCTTGAGATAAAGGCTCTGACGCACCAGGACCAGGCGTTGGGGGGCATCTTCTTCAAGCAGCCACTGCTCAAGGCGTTCGTAAAGCAGTACGTAGGGATCGAGCCGGTCAGGGTTGGTTTCACCGGAATACACCGCCGCCTTGAAGACCCGGGACAGCAGTGGTTTCTCATCGCTCTCTTGGCCCTCATTACTACGGGCATAACACTCGATCAGCAGCAGCTTGAGGATCGACTTCCAGGGCATGTCGATGCCTTTGTACAACTGCCAGACTCCAGCCCCCAGAAACTCTTCCTGCGGTATCGAGAACACGGGGCCGAAATCAATGTACTCATCACCCCGGATAAAACGGCAGTCAATCAGCTGCCGGGCGCACTCGTCATAGCGTCGCTCATCCTCCACGGGGACCAGCCACCACAATGGATAACGGCCGCCAAGATGAATGCTCGTGCGGTAGAATTCGTCCAGCAGCAAATAATGCTGTGAACTGCCGCAGTTTTCCCCGGTCACTTCCGCTCGCTGCCTTCCGGCACGCCAGTCAGCGGCGGAAAACACAAACACATGAAGCTCAACCCCCAGGCTTTCGGCCCAGATGGACAGACTTTGAGCCTTACGTTCCAGGCAACGCACGCCCCGCTCCGAGAGATCCGGGCGATGACACAGCCAGATATCCAGATCACTGGCCACCGAATGGCCCAGGGTCCCGGGGCTGCCCATCAGGAAGAGGGCTTCCAGGTCTGGTTTTCTGCGCCCCTCGTCCTTGAGTGAAAAGGTTCTTGCCAGGCGCCGGGCAGCGTTCAGCGTGGACTCAGGGGGCCGATAGTGGCTCAGTCCGTAAGGGCAGTCGCTGTCGAGATAGCCGGGCAAAGCCGGGTGATTAAGATGGAACACCAGTGGCAACACTTCCAGAACAGCCTGTTGCCGATAGGTCAGGGCCGAATGGGCACGATCCCAGCGCTCCCGGTTGACAGCCATGAACCGGTCCCGCAGCCGGCGCAGCGTTTTTCGGTCTATACCCTCATCAAAGTCCAGGGCAATAGGAGCGGTTTGGATGGTCAAGGCGACTCCGCGGGAGAGGTTCTTTCCGATACCATTATCAGTATGATGACCGAATCGTGGCAAAATCGGCAAAAAAATAAAAGCGGGAGAACATTAGCACGCTCCTGCCACAACTTGGCTGAGGCTTTTCCGTCGTGAAAGAATTCTTTATCCGTCGAGACCGTTCCGACACCCCCCAGGGTGCCGAACGTCGAACCCTGATCCGCATCAACGACGACGGCGTCATCCTGTTCGCTGATCATCACGCCGAGGCAGTGCTGGGCTACGACGCCAGCGAACTGGAGGGTCGCAAGGTTCAGTGCATCCTGGCCGCACGCCAGGACGATCCCTTTGCACCGGCCCATCGCCACCGAATTGAAAATGGCGAGTCGATACTGATCACCTTCCGCCACAAGGAAGGCTTTTTCTTCACAGCGGGTCTCAGCCTGCGCATGGACATTCGCGATTCCGACCAGGCCGCCAGCGCATTTATAAGCCAGCGGGATCATTCCCCCATCGACCACCGCCTGATTCGGCTGACTGAAACTTCCGCCGGCGTTGGTATCTGGGAGCTGGACCTCCACAGCAATGAGTTGATCTGGACGGACGGCATGTATCATTTGCTGGAATTAAGACCCGGCAGCGAAATCACGCCCGAACAGGCACTTTTCTACTGCCAGTCCAGCCAGGGCAGGATACGCGCCCTGTTCCGTCGCTGCATCCGCACCGGGCAGCCCTTCTCCCTGACGCTGGATCTGATAACCGCGCGACAGAACGTTCGCCAAGTGACGTTGACTGGCCGGGCCCTGAAAGCCGGCGAACGGATACAGCGACTGGGAGGAACGCTGGTTGACCACACGCCTGAGCGCAATCATACCCTCGCCCGCCAGCAGGCGGAGCAAATGCTGGGCGCCACGATCAACGCCACCAACGACCTGGTGGTCGCCGTTGATCGCCAGCTAAACCTGTTGCATTTCAACCGTGCCTTCAGTCGCCAGTTCGAGATTACCTTCGGCCTCCGGCCGGAATCCGGAAGCAACCTGAGCGCCGCATTGCAGGGCTTCCCCAACGAACGACGGCTTATCGAGCGACTCTGGCACCGCGCCTTCGAACGCGACAGTTTCGTGGTGGAAATGCCCATGGCGCAGCAACACCGGGAGCTGCCCCTGTACGAGATCCACTATCAACGCCTGACCAATGACCAGGGCGACGTGATTGGCGCCGTTCATGTGGCCCGGGACATCAGCGACCGCCTGCAGAACTCCTCCAGCAGCGAATACCGCGTCCAGCATGATCCGGTCACCGGCCTGATGAACCGCAAAGCCTTCCTGGGCCGCCTGCAACGAACACTGGAGCAGAAGCCACGGCGGGAGAGCAGTGACAGCCTGCTCTATCTCGACCTGGATGGGTTTGACCACTTCAACGACATCGCCGGCAGCGGCACCTGCGACCGTTACCTGCGTGAGCTGGCCGGCAATCTCGGGGTCAAGATCCGACAGCGGGATGCGCTGGCACGACTGGCCGGCGACACCTTCGCCCTGCTGATCGAAAACTGCCCCGAAGCGCGCGCCCGCAAGATTGCCGACAGCATTCTCGAGCTGATCGGCGGCTTCGTGTTCCACTGGCAGGACAAGCAGTTACAGACAACGGCCAGTGGCGGCCTGCTGTTTCTGGACGACGACGCGCCCACCGATTCCGAACAACTGCTGACCCAGGCGGCTGACCTGTGCCACACCGCAAAAACGTCCGGTCGCAACCGGATTCATGCCGCCCGGGCCATGTCCCTGTCGCTGGACGAGGGCACGGCCAACGAGGTGCTGGCACAAATCCAGCAGGCACTCGACAGTGGCCACCTGAAGCTTGAATACCAATCGCTGCGCCCCGTGGCCAGCGTTACCTGGGGCGACCACATCGAAATACTGACCCGGATTCCCGGTGAGACGCCTGACAGCCCTCCCCTGACCCCGGACGCTTTCCTGCCCGTTGCCGAACGATTTGACCTGGCCAAGCGCCTGGATCGCCAGGTGATCCGTCAGACCCTGGCCTGGCTCGAACAGCACCGTCTGCTGGAGCCGCGCCTCAAGTACTGCGGTTTCAACCTGTCCCTGGCCAGCGTACTGGATGACTCGTTTGCGGACTTTATGGAAGCCGCACTGAAAGGATCACCCTTTGCCCCGGAATGCTTCTGCCTGGAGATAAGGGAAGCCCACGCCACCCAGTATCCGGACGATGTCGCGGTGCTGTGCGACAGCCTGCACCGCATTGGCTGCCGGGTAGCGCTGGATGGTGCGGGAGCGTCGGTGGAAAGTTACGGCCTGGCGGCGAAACTGCCGGTGGACATCATCAAGCTGGACCACAAGATCATGCAGCACCTGAACGACGATCCGGTGCAGCAGGTAATGGTAGAGGCGCTTCATAAAATAGCGGAAGCCTCGGGCAAGGTGACGGTCGCCACCTTCATTGAGAACGACGACACCCTCCGAAAGGTACGAACCCTTGGCATTCACTACGGCCAGGGCTTCCGCCTCTACCGGCCACGCCCACTGGAGGAGCTGAAACCGGTGGAGGTTACCCTGACCACGGGGAAGATTGGCGGCTAGCTAGAGTGCCTGGCGCGCGCGTGCGACTGCAGCGCGCACCTGCTTCGGCGCAGTGCCGCCAAGGTGATCACGCGCCTGCACGGAGCCTTCCAGCGTCAGCACATCGAACACGTCTTCGCCGATGACGTCGGAGAAGCGGGTGAGTTCTTCCGTGGTCATCTCGGAGAGGTCACGCCCTTCGGCAACGCCAAACGCAACCGCTTTGCCCACAATTTCATGGGCATCGCGGAAAGCCACGCCCTTCTTGACCAGATAGTCCGCCAGATCAGTTGCGGTGGAGAATCCCCGCTTGGCCGCCACGCGCATGTTGTCGGCCCGCGCTTCGATGGCCGGGATCATATCCGCGTAAGCCTTGAGGCAGCCTTTCACGGTGTCCACGGTATCGAACAACGGCTCCTTGTCCTCCTGATTGTCCTTGTTATAGGCCAGCGGCTGGCTCTTCATCAGGGTCAGCAAACTGATCAGGTGGCCGTTCACCCGGCCGGTCTTGCCACGTACCAGTTCGGGCACGTCCGGATTTTTCTTCTGGGGCATGATCGACGACCCGGTGCAGAAACGGTCCGGCAGGTCGATGAAATCAAACTGGGCAGAGGTCCACAACACCAGTTCTTCGCTGAAGCGCGACAGGTGGGTCATCAACAGGGCGGCAAAGCTGCAGAATTCGATGGCAAAATCCCGGTCACTCACGGAATCCAGGGAATTCTCACTGGCCCGATCAAAGCCCAGCAGTTTTGCAGTGATGCCGCGATCAATCGGATAGGTTGTGCCCGCCAGCGCCGCAGCACCCAAGGGCATCACATTCACACGCTTGCGGCAGTCCTGCAGGCGCTCGGCGTCCCGCACCAGCATTTCGTACCAGGCCAGCAGGTGGTGGCCAAAGGTGACAGGCTGCGCCGTCTGCAAGTGGGTGAACCCCGGCATGATGGTGTCCGCCTCACGCTCGGCCAGGTCCAGCAGGCCGGTTTGCAGGCGCCGGAGCTCCTCGGCGATCACATCGATTTCATCACGCAGGTACAGGCGGATATCGGTGGCCACCTGGTCGTTGCGGCTGCGGCCGGTGTGCAACTTCTTGCCGGTGATGCCGATGCGATCCGTCAGCCGCGCCTCGATGTTCATGTGCACGTCTTCCAGGCTGACGGACCACTCAAAGGTGCCGGCCTCGATGTCCGCCTTGACGGCTTTCAGGCCTTCGATGATGGTGTCACGCTCTTCGTGGGTCAGCACACCGACTTCCGCCAGCATGGTGGCATGGGCAATGGAGCCGGTAATATCGTGGTGGTACAGGCGCTGGTCAAAGCCCACGGAGGCGGTGAAACGCTCCACAAAGGCGTCGGTGGGTTCGGTGAATCGACCACCCCAAGGTTTCTCGGCGCTCTTGTTCTGATCCGTCATGGTCTATCTTTCCTGCTGACAGCCCGGCATCATTCTGCGGGAATGGGTAAATGGAATGTCGCGGGATTATAGCATTCCGCGGTGGTCCATTTCCCTTCTCTGAAACAGGAAATTGGGATTCAGGAACAGATCCAATGGCAGCAAGACACAACAGGGAACGCCCGATTCAGGCAGCCACGGTAAGCGACACCGATTTCTACGTGCCAGACCTCTGCCGGGTACGGGCCGTGTTCCTGCTGGTGGTGACCAGCGAATTACTGGTACTGGTGCTGTCCATCGTTCAGGCCGAAAGTCACTGGATTGACTGGAACTACTTCGGACTGCTGTCCCTGTTCGTGCAATGGACGGTGCTGACCAGCGCCGCCCTGATCTGCCCCATGCGGCGCTGGCTCTCACGGCTGACAGTTACCCGTGCCACCACAGTGATTGTTACCATCGTGATGCTGGATGTGCTGGCCTTCAGCCTCTTCGCAGACAGCGTGCTACACCCGCAACCCGGCCTCGAAGCCTGGCAGGGCGTGGCCAAGAAACTGCTGCTGGCGCTGTTGATCACACTGATGGTGCTGCGATACTTCTACCTGCAGTTCCAGTGGCAACAACAGCGGGAGTCAGAAATGCAGGCCCGGCTGACCGCCCTGCAGGCACGAATCCATCCACACTTCCTGTTCAACAGCATGAACACCATTGCCAGCCTGATTGTCGTTAACCCGGAACGGGCCGAAGACGCCGTGCTGGATCTGTCCGAACTGTTCCGCGCCAGCCTGCGCACCGGTGACCGCCTGATTCCTCTGAGCGCCGAACTGGACCTGTGCAAACGCTACCTGGCCATTGAAAAGCTGCGTCTGGAAGACCGGCTGACACTGGAATGGCATATCGAAGATGGACTGGAACAACAGGCCATCCCTCCCCTGACCCTCCAGCCACTGGTCGAAAACGCCATTTATCATGGCATTCAGCCTCGTCCGAACGGAGGTACCGTAAAGGTTGAGGCCTACCGCAAGGGCCCCTCGGTCTACCTGATGGTGCAGAACCCGCGCCCGGATTCTGACCAGGGTAGCCACGAAGGCAACCGAATGGCGCTGGCCAACATTCAGTCCCGCCTGCACGCCCTGTTCGGTGAGCCCGCCGTGCTGAAACACAGCCACCAGAATGATATCTATACTGTCACTCTCCGGCTGCCATGGCAGACAGCGAGTGGCAACGGAAAACCGGCAACAGGGAGCAAGTAGGCAAGCATGGGCGACAACAATCACCGCAGCGTACTGATTGCCGACGACGAACCTCTGGCCAGGGAGCGCATACGCCGACTGGTGGAGGCGTTGCCTGGCTACAATGTCTGTGACGAGGCTGGCGACGGCGACGAAGCACTGGAGAAAACCGCGCGCCTGGCGCCGGACATCCTGCTGCTCGATATCCGCATGCCGGGTACCGATGGCATGGAAGCCGCCCGACGGATGGCTTCGTTGGAGGCCCCTCCGGCCATCATCTTCTGCACCGCTTATGATCATTACGCCATCCAGGCGTTCGATGTACACGCGGTGGCCTACCTGCTCAAACCGGTACGTCGTGAAGCGCTGACCGACGCCCTCAATCGGGCTGGCCGAGTCAACCGGGTGCAATTGCAGGCGCTGACTGAAAAGCAATCGGGTACGGACGAACAGCTGGCCATCCGCACCCACCGCGGGACTGAACTGATCGACATCCAGGGCATTCTGTACTGCGAAGCCGATCAGAAATACGTCACCATCCATCACCTGCGCGGCGAAACCGTCACCGATTACACCCTGAAAGAACTGGAAAGCACCTACTCGCAATACCTGCTGCGGATTCACCGACACACCCTGGTAGGCGTGCGCTATATCCGAGCGCTGCTGAAACAACGGGATGGCCAGAACCTGATTGATCTGACAGACCAGCACGGGCAACTGCCCGTAAGCCGGAGACACGCCGCCTCTTTACGGCAATGGCTAAAGGAGCATCGCCCCGGGTAGCCTGGGCGCTCAACATTCGGCTCCACAATTTGCCTCACAAAGAGTACCCTTGGCGTACCATTTTTCAGATCCGGCAACGTACACCATGTCAAAACGAACCCTTCGCATTGCAACCCGCAGCAGCGCACTGGCGTTGTGGCAGGCGGAATTTATCAAGTCTGAACTGGAGCGGCTCCACGACAACGTGACCGTGGAACTGGTCAAGATCAAAACCCAGGGCGACAAGATCCTGGATGTGCCGCTGGCCAAGATTGGCGGCAAGGGTCTGTTCGTCAAGGAACTGGAAGAGGCCATGCTGGCAGGCAGTGCCGACCTGGCGGTGCACTCCATGAAAGATGTGCCGATGGAGTTTCCGGAAGGGCTGGGGCTGGTGGCCATCTGTGAGCGGGAAGACCCCACCGATGCGTTCGTCAGCAATGACTACGATAACGTGGACGCCCTGCCCCACGGCGCCGTAGTCGGCACTGCCAGCCTGCGCCGGGAAGCCCAGTTGCGTGCCTACCGGCCCGACCTGGAAATCCGCACCTTGCGTGGCAACGTCAATACCCGCCTGGCAAAGCTGGATGCCGGCGATTACCAGGCCATCGTCCTGGCCAGCTCCGGGCTCAAACGCCTCGGTTTCCATGACCGTATCCGCTACTGCCTGCCAGACAGTATATCCCTGCCTGCCGTGGGCCAGGGTGCGCTTGGCATCGAATGCCGCCTCGATGATGCCGAACTGATCGCCATGCTGGAGCCCCTGGATCATCGCGACAGCTCGGACCGAGTGAAAGCGGAACGGGCCCTGAACCGGCGATTGCAGGGCGGCTGCCAGGTACCCATCGCGGCCTACGCGTTGCTGGAAGACGATGACATGCTCTGGCTTCGGGGACTCGTGGGCGCCGTCGACGGCACCCAGGTATTCCGCGTTGAAGGCCGCGCGCCCCGCAGCGAAGGCGAGCGCCTTGGACGCGAACTGGCGGAAGACCTACTCGCACTGGGTGCAGACAAGGTACTGGCTGACATCTATGGCCACACCCCAACCTGATTCGCTACCCCTTGAGGGCCGGCGGATACTCATCTGCCGGCCACAACCGGAAGCCGACCGGCTGGCCTCGCGCTTTTGCGATGCCGGCGCCGATGCGCGGGTCATGCCGCTTATCGCCCGCGAGCCGCTCCCGGAAGACCCCGCAACCCGCACGCTGATCCTCAACTTGGACGAGTTCGCCCACGTCATTGCCGTCAGCCCCTATGCCGCCGCCTTGCTGCTCGACTGGCTGGACGAGTGGTGGCCCCAGACACCCACCGACATCCACTGGTACGGCGTCGGGGCAGGAACCGCCACGGTGCTGAGCAACTATGGCCTGGAAACGCGGCAACCGGAAACCGGCCACACCAGCGAAGATTTGCTACAGTTGCCGGAGCTGGCCACACTGGAGCACGAAAAGGTTCTGGTGGTGCGCGGACAGGAAGGCCGGGAACTGATCCCGCAAACCCTGGAACGCAGAGGCGCGCGAGTCACCGTGCTGCCCCTTTATCGTCGCTTCTGTCCCGACTATGATAAAGCGACGCTGAACGCGATGCTGAACGACTTTTCCCCCGAGGCCATCGTCACACTGTCGGGAGAAACATTGAACAATCTCATCGCACTCAGTGACAATACCGGCCATAATCTTGAAAACACTTTACTGGTTGTCCCCGTTGAGCGGATTGCCGAACAAGCACGTCTGGCCGGCCTCCGGCGAACGTGTATACCAGGAAGCCTTGCCGATAGCTCGATTGTGGCTGCAGTTGCAGAACAACTTGCCAGCCTGGACGGAGGCTCCGGAAACACCAAGTAAGGATGCCCGTGACAGAATCAAACGCACAACTGCCTGCCCCGATCGAAAAGCATCAGCAAACACGGCAAAAACTGTGGCCCCTCTGGATCATTACACTACTGGCGCTCGCCCTGGCCGTTGCCCTGTCTCTTTGGAGCTGGCAGCAATGGAACAACTACCAGGCACTGCAACAGTCCATCACCGATCTGGAGAGTGACACCGAGCAACTGGACCGGATGTACGGCCAGACCGGCAGTGAGCAGAGCCGTCGCCTGCAGGCGCTGGAAGACAAGCTGTCTGAACAGCGTGAACTGATCGCGACCCAGCAACGGCAGATCGACCACAACGCCCGTGAACTGCTGGAGGCCGGAAACCGCACTCGTACTGACTGGCTGCTGGCCGAGGCGGAATATCTGCTGAGGGTGGCCAACCAGAGGCTCATGATCGAAAAGGACATTCGCGGGGCCTTGGCGGCACTGGAATCCGGTGATGAAGTTCTGGCGGAATCAGACGATATCGGCGTTTACCCGGTTCGCCAGCAACTGGCCAAGGAAATCCTAGCGCTCAAGGGCATTGTCGATGTCGACCGCACCGGGCTCTACCTGAAACTGGAAGCGGCTATCGACAGCATCCACCAACTGACAGACAGTGCACTGATTCATGATCGCGCCCCAGGATTTGTCAGTAGCGGCGAGAACCCGGAAGCCGATGCTTCCGGGCAGGGCCTGGTTGCCGAGGGATGGCACAAGGTCAAGCAAACCCTGTCTCAGGTGGTTGTGGTCCGCAGGCTCGATGAGCCGGTCAAACCCCTGCTGTCTCCGGAGCAAAGCGCCTATGCACGGCTCAATCTGCAGTTGATGCTGGAAGAAGCCGAGCTGGCCGTACTTCGCGGTCATCAACAGCTCTACTCACGCTCCCTGACCAAAGCCAGCAATGCCATCAATAATTGGTACGACAGCAGCAACACCCGCATCATCGCGCTCTCGCAGACCCTGGAGGAACTCTCACAAAAGAACGTTGATCCGGAACTGCCAGACATCAGCCGCTCACTGGAACTGCTCAAGGCACGACTGGCCGGTCGACTGGACAACGGAGAGGCCGAAAAGAATGGCAGCAACGGTGAACAGGGAGACGCATCATGATCCGCATTTTGCTGATCATCCTGGTCGCCTTACTGCTGGGCACCGGGCTTGCGCTGGGGTTGCAGTACGACCTTGGCTACATCCGCATCAGCCTGGGCAACTATCTGATTGAAACCAATTTCTGGATTGGTCTGGCGTTGCTGGTACTGCTGGTGGCAGCGTCCGTGCTAACCATCAATCTGTTCCGTCGACTGCGCCATGGCACCGGCATGGTCGCCGGCTGGCTGGCCCGCAGCAATGAACGCCGAGCCCGGCGCAGAACCACTCAGGGGCTGCTGGCCCTGGCGGAGGGTAACTGGCCACGTGCCCGCAAGCTGCTCACTTCTTCAGCAGAGCACGCGGACACGCCACTGATCAACTACCTGGCAGCGGCCCAGGCCTCGTTTGAATCCGGCGATCACGAGGCCGTTGACGAACTGTTGCGCAAGGCCTTTGAAAGCACCCCGGGCTCCGACATGGCCGTGGGCATTACTCAGGCCCAACTGCAACTGGCGGGCAACCGACTGGAGCAGGCCCTGGCAACCCTGGTGCGGCTGCGCAAGCAGGCGCCCCACCATCCGTTTGTACTCAAGTTGCTGAAAAACACCTATGTGCGCCTGGAAGACTGGCGCGAGCTGTCCCGCCTGTTGCCGGAAATCCGCAAGCGCAACCTGATGGAGAGTGAAGAACAGGGCGACCTGGAACGCCTGGTTTGGCAAAACCTTCTGCAGCGTGCCGCAGAGGAGTGCCGCCGCCACTCGGGTGAGCCTTCAGCGTCCCTTGAGCCTCTCACCAAGCTTTGGGATGAGCTGCCAGGGTTTCTCCGCCGTGACGAACACACCATTCGGGAGTATGCCCGGCTGCTTGCCGATCTGGGCGACGAAGCCCAGGCTGAAACCCTGCTGAGGAAAGTCCTGCGCAATCACTGGGGTGATGAACTGGTCAATCTGTATGGCCGCGTAAAAGGCCTGAAGCCGGATGAGCAGTTGCTGGTAGCGGAGCAGTGGCTGAAGGATCGTCCCAACAATGCAGAGCTGCTGTTGGCACTCGGCCGTCTGAGCCTGCGCAACGAGCTCTGGGGCAAGGCGCGGGAGTATTTCGAAACCAGCCTTCGGCTACGCCGCAGCCGTGAAACCATGGCCGAGCTGAGCCGCCTGAATGCTCACATGGGAGAGGGTGAAAACAGTGTGAAGCTGTTGATGCAGGGATTGGTTAACGATAGTGGGTTGCCGGATTTGCCGATGCCCAAGGCCTGAGGGGCTGGCCCCGGGCCTCAACCTCTCGGGGCGTATTCCAGTACATCGGAGAAAAATGCTTCCTGCGGCAACCCCACCTCCAGTAACGCATCCATCAAGGTATAGACCATCGTCGGCGAGCCGCTGGCGTGAACTTCCACGTTGCTCCAGTCCATGCCCGACGCCAGCACGGTTCGCACCAGCTGGTCGTGGTGGCCACTCCACTCGTTGTCTTCGTCATCTCCTACCACGGGCAGGAAAATAAAGGGCGGCCATTCTTCCTGCCACTGCTGGGCCAGGGATCGCAGGTACATATCCTCGTGGCGGCGAACGCCCCAGTAGAATTTCACAGGCTTGTCGTAAGACGTTTTCTGCAGGTAATCCACTAGGCTCTTCATTTGGGCAAACCCCGTTCCGGCGGCAACCAGCAACAGCGGTTTGTCGGGCGCGGACGCCAGGCAGGCTCGGCCGTGGGGTAATTCAACGGTCACCTCTCCGCCAGAGGTCAATGCATCAATCACTTTCTGTGCAGACACCCACTCCGGTGTCGCCTGGATGTGCAGCTCGATCAATTCTTCAGACGGACTGCTGGCGATGGAAAAATAGCAGGGGTCTGTATCCGGCAGATTCACGGACAGGTACTGGCCGGCGTGAAACGACAGTTCCCGGCGACGGGGCAGTTGCAGTTCCACACGGTAAACATCGTGGCTGATGGAACGAACGTCCACCACCTTTGCCTGGAACTTGCGAGGCTGGTTGTCTCCGGCTGCCATAACGGCGTCTATCTCCAGTTCAAGGTCACTGAGCGCCAGGGTGCGACACATCATCAGTCGCCCGGTGACCGGAATTGTGTGTTGATTGCGGGTATTCAGGGCCTCGCCACTGACCAGGCGAGCCTCACAGAGCTCGCACACGCCATTGCGACAGGCGGCGGGAACCGCAATGCCCGCCCTGCCGGCTGCCGTAAGCAGCGTCTCGTCGGCGGCTGCGGTAAAGGACAATACCGCCGGCACGAGTTGAATACGACATTCACGACTGGCCATATCAATCGGGGCGATCGGATGAAACTTCAATCCCCAGGCTGTCCCAGATGTCGTCCACACGCCTTTTGACGTCGTCGGACATGGTGATGGGCGTGCCCCACTCCCGATCGGTTTCGCCCGGCCACTTGCTGGTGGCATCCATCCCCATTTTCGAGCCCAGCCCGGACACCGGCGAAGCGAAGTCCAGGTAGTCGATGGGAGTGCTCTCAACCAGCGTGGTATCCCTGGATGGGTCCATGCGGGTGGTCATGGCCCAGATCACGTCTTTCCAGTCCCGTGCGTTTACGTCGTCGTCGGTAACGATCACAAACTTGGTGTACATGAACTGCCGCAGGAATGACCATACTCCCATCATCACCCGTTTGGCATGGCCGGGGTACTGTTTCTTCATGGTCACCACTGCAAGACGGTAGGAGCACCCCTCGGGAGGCAGGTAAAAATCCACAATCTCGGGGAACTGCTTCTGCAGGATGGGAATGAAGACTTCGTTCAGTGCCACACCCAGAATGGCGGGCTCATCGGGTGGGCGGCCAGTGTAGGTACTGTGGTAAATCGGGTCCTTGCGGTGCGTCACCCGCTCCACGGTGAACACCGGGAATTCATCCACTTCGTTGTAATAACCGGTATGGTCCCCGAACGGGCCTTCCGGCGCTACGTCGTCCGGATAGATGAACCCTTCCAGCACAATCTCGGCACTGGCCGGCACCTGCAGATCGCTGAGACCACACTGCACCAATTCGGTTCTTCCGCCGCGAAGCAGGCCAGCAAAGGCGTATTCCGATAACGAATCCGGCACCGGCGTCACCGCACCCAGGATGGTCGCCGGGTCCGCCCCAAGGGCAACGGCCACAGGGTAGGGTTTACCCGGGTTGGCTTTCTGGAACTCCTGAAAATCCAGCGCACCTCCACGATGGCTCAGCCAGCGCATGATCAGCCGGTTACGGCCAATGACCTGTTGCCGGTAAATACCAAGATTCTGGCGTTCTTTATGGGGCCCACGGGTTATCACCAACGGCCAGGTCACCAAAGGCCCTGCGTCCCCGGGCCAGCAGTGCTGAACCGGTATCTGGTACAGATCCACCTGGTCCTTTTCGATCACCACGTCCTGGCAGGGCGCCGAGCGAAGCACTTTGGGGCTCATACGCATCACCTGCCTGAACAGCGGCAGTTTCTCGATGGCATCTTTGAAGCCCTTGGGAGGATCCGGTTCTTTCAGGAAAGCGAGCAGCTTGCCGATGTCCCGCAGCGCGGTCACGCTGTCTTGCCCCATGCCCATGGCCACGCGTTTCGGCGTACCAAACAGGTTGGCCAGCACGGGCATGTCGTAGCCTTTGGGGTTCTCGAACAACAACGCGGGGCCACCTGCCCGCAGCGTGCGGTCGCAGATTTCGGTCATTTCCAGGTGGGGATCGACTTCCACTGAAATACGCTTCAGCTCTCCCAGCTTTTCAAGCTGGCCTATGAAGTCTCTCAGGTCGTTGTATTTCATCGGCTACTCCGGTTGATTCCGGCATTGTACGCGAATTCTGGTTATTTGGTTCGGCTCTGGCCTAGGTTTCAGCTTTGGTGCAGGAACAGGAGATGGGGAGACGTGCGCGCGAGAAGTCTGGTCGGTAACGCCGGGGATCGTCTCCCCGGACCGTGCATTGCCAAGGATGGCAATGCCGAGCCCCCATGGATGGGTTCACGGCGTGTCCGGGGAGACGACCCCCGGCGTTACCAGCCCCCAAGCTCAGTGCGCAAAGAGGGCCCGAACCGAAACCAAAACTTAACGACGCTTCATCGACTGGAAGAATTCGTCGTTGGTCTTGGTTTCACGCAGCTTGTCCAGCAGGAACTCAATGGCACCAGTATCGTCGTCCATGGAGTGCAGCAGCTTGCGCAGAATCCAGATGCGCTGGATATCCGCCTCGCTCATCAGCAGGTCCTCACGGCGGGTGCCAGAGCTGCGAATATTGATGGCGGGATAGGTGCGCTTCTCGGCAATCTTGCGATCCAGATGGATCTCCATGTTACCGGTTCCCTTGAACTCCTCATAGATGACTTCATCCATCTTGGAGCCAGTGTTGACCAGCGCGGTGGCAAGAATGGTCAGGCTGCCGCCCTCTTCCACGTTACGGGCCGCACCAAAGAAACGCTTGGGCTTCTCAAGGGCGTGGGCGTCCACACCACCGGTCAGTACCTTGCCGGAGGACGGAATCACCGTGTTGTAGGCACGGGCCAGACGGGTGATGGAATCCAGCAGAATCACCACGTCTTTCTTGTGTTCGACCAAACGCTTGGCCTTTTCGATGACCATCTCGGCCACCTGCACATGACGGGCCGGGGGCTCATCGAAGGTGGAGGCGATCACTTCACCACGCACGGTGCGCTGCATCTCGGTTACTTCTTCCGGACGCTCGTCAATCAGCAGCACCATCACATGGCACTCTGGATTGTTACGGGTGATGGACTGGGCGATGCTTTGCATCAGCAGCGTCTTACCGGCTTTGGGCGGAGACACGATCAGGCCGCGCTGGCCCTTGCCGATGGGCGCTACCAGATCCAGAACCCGTGAGGACAGATCCTCGGTGCTACCATTACCGGCTTCAAGCATCAGACGCTCGTCCGGGAACAGCGGTGTCAGGTTCTCGAACAGGATCTTGTTTCGGGCGTTGTCCGGCTTGTCGAAGTTAATCTCGTTAACTTTCAGCAGGGCAAAGTAACGCTCGCCGTCTTTCGGCGGGCGTATCTTGCCGGCAACGGTGTCACCGGTCCGCAGGTTAAAACGGCGAATCTGGCTTGGCGACACGTAGATGTCGTCAGGACCGGCAAGGTATGAGGCGTCGGCGGAACGGAGGAAGCCGAAACCGTCCTGCAGAATTTCCAGTACGCCGTCACCATAAATGTCTTCGCCGCTTTTAGCATGCTTCTTCAGGATCGTGAAGATGACATCCTGCTTGCGCGAGCGAGCCAGGTTATCGAGGCCCATCTCTTGCGCAATATCGAGCAATTCGGGCATGGAGTTCTGCTTGAGTTCAGTAAGGTTCATAGGTTGTTAGATAGTCAGGAATGGAAGTAAACGAATATTGAAATGAAAGGGGTGCCCCTAAACGGATTGATCGGATATACGTTGAACTTGGTGCTGGCCAGATGGAGCAACCGGTGTAGATGGAGTCCGGAAAGGTACTGAAGCCAGAGACAGGAAGAACAACCGTTCGCCGGGCAAGAGCGATCATCAGCCACCTTGCGTACCAATGTCAAGTAATGTCGCGCACTTTTGAACCAATTTCTCTTTAAGGGGTCGCCCACAGCCTCCGCAAATGCCCCGTATCCCTCTGATGAATGTCTCCCCTTCCATTCATCATTCCCAATAGAGATACTGTTAGACAGACCTATAAAAACTTTGGAGAGCATCCATGAGTATCGACGCCACCGTCGAACTGAAACCCCTGAGTATCGCCCTGCTGACGGTGTCCGACAGCCGGGGTGAAGCAGAAGACTCATCAGGAAAGTTCCTGGAGAACAGCATCATTGAAGCGGGCCACCGACTGGTTGCCCGACGCATCCTGCCGGACGATGTCTATCTCATACGGGCGCTGATGTCCGGCTGGATCGCCGACCCGGAGATCAATGTGGTGATCATCACCGGCGGCACCGGCTTCCATGAGCGCGATAGTACGCCAGAAGCGGTCTCCCCATTGCTGGACAAGGCCATCGACGGCTTCGGTGAGGAGTTCCGCCGGCTTTCCGCCAGCGAGATTGGCTCTTCCACGATTCAGTCCCGAGCCTTTGGCGGATTGGCCAATCACACGGTGATTTTCTGCCTGCCCGGTTCAACAAGTGCCTGCCGCACCGGCTGGAACGGCATTCTCGTCAGTCAGTTGGACAGTCGCCACGGCCCCTGCAACTTCTCAGACCTGGCCCTCGGCAAACCGGACAAGCCTCTCAGCCGGATCGACCAGGTTATTGGCGAGCGCTCGGAGCGATAATCCATGGCAAGCTCTGACCTGACTCCCGTTGAAGAAGCCATTGACCATCTGGTTGCCCGGGCGCGCCCGATCACGCGCTCGCAAACCGTGGCACTGACAAACAGTCTGGACCGGGTTCTGGCCCGGGACTACACAGTTCCGGCGGATGTACCACCAGCGGATAACAGCGCCGTCGACGGTTACGCCGTGCGTGCCGGGGATCTTGCTGGCGGGGAACCACTACCGGTGTCCGGGCGCACAGCTGCTGGTGAAGAACGCCTGACCCTCAAGCCTGGAACGGCCGTGCGTCTTTTCACCGGTTCGGAAATCCCCTCAGGCGCGGACGCGGTCATCATGCAGGAACGGGTCAGCGTTTGCGGCGACGGTATCACCGTCAATGGGCCTGTCAGCGAAGGCCAGAATATCCGTCGCCGTGGCCAGGATCTGGCTCAGGGCGAGCTGGCATTGGCGGCGGGCACCAGGATCCGCCCCCAGGAAATGGGCCTGCTGGGCTCCATTGGTACGGCAGACGTTGCCGTGTACGCAAAACTGAAAGTCGCCGTTCTCACAACCGGTGACGAGTTGGTGGATCCCGGACAACCACTGGGGCCTGGACAGATCTATAACAGCAATCGCTACACCCTGCTGGGATTGCTGGCGAAAGCAGGCTGCGAGGTGGTGCTCTGTGAGGCCCTGAAGGACGCTCGGGAAGCGACCCGCAAGACTCTTGAGCGGGCCGCAGCCGAGGCCGACCTGATCATCACCAGCGGCGGCGTGTCGGTGGGCGAGGAAGACCATGTTCGGGCGGTGCTGGAGGAATCTGGCAACCTGTCCCTGTGGCGGCTTGCCAGCAAACCTGGCAAACCAATGGCCTTCGGTACGATTGGCGACACGCCGGTGCTGGGCCTGCCCGGCAACCCGGTGGCCGTGCTGGTCAGCTTTATGGTGATGGGCATGCCGTTTATTCGCGCCTGCCAGGGCCGAACGGGGGTTACTGGTGGCGGAGAACAGATCCCGGCCGGATTTTCGACGGAGAAGCCCTCAATTCGTCGACAATACGTCCGTGCCCGCAAGAGCATTGGCGATGACGGCCTTATGATCACGGCCTATCCCAACCAGAGCTCCGGCGTCCTGAGCTCTGCCTGCTGGGCTGACGGATTGGCTGTGGTACCTGAGAACACGACCATTAACCTCGGTGACCCTGTTACCTATTACTCGTTTGCGGAGCTGCTGGAATGACCATGGCTACGGATAATTCTATTACGGTGAAGTTCTTTGCCCGCCTGAGGGAGGAACTGGATACAAGCACGCTGACGGTTGAGGCCCAACCCGGGCTGACTGCCGGTCAACTGCTGCACAGCCTTGCTTCTAAAGGGGGAAACTGGGCCCAGCTGGACGGCGCGCAACCGGTGATGATTGCGGTCAATCAGGTAATGACCAAGCCTGACAGGGCGCTACAGCCCGGTGATGAAGTGGCCTTTTTTCCGCCAGTGACAGGAGGTTGATGTGATCCGCGTCCAGCAACAGGATTTTGACCCGGCTGAAGAGTACCGTGCCCTTCGGAACAGCGGTTCCGGCACCGGGGCCATCGCGACGTTTACCGGACTCGTTCGGGACAGTGGTGACCTGAGCGGTGTGACGGGGCTGTTTCTGGAGCACTATCCGGGGATGACGGAGCAGGTTATCGAGGGGCTGGTTCATGAAGCCTCACAACGCTGGGATGTGCGGGACGCGCGGATTATTCATCGGGTGGGATCGCTGGCATTGTCTGATCAGATTGTGTTTGTGGGGGTGTGCAGTGCCCATCGTGGTGATGCATTTGCGGCCTGTGAGTTCATCATGGATGCACTAAAGACGTCGGCGCCGTTCTGGAAGAAGGAGATCACGGGCGACACGGAGCACTGGGTTGAGCAGAAGGCTGCTGATTTGGATCGGACTCAGAGCTGGGACTAGCGCTCGACGCCGCATAGCAAGACGGCAAGCAATGACGAACACCCCTTCCGAAAAACGCTTTGAATACGTCCGTGTACGCTTGGGCTCCGCCATCCATGGCTCCGCACATTTTCGGAAGGGGTGTTCGTCATTACTCGCCTGATTGGTTGTTGGCCTGGCAATAAAAAACCGCCCGTGAGCGTTTGCTCAGGGGCGGTTTTTGGCCAACTCGCAGCAATCAGAGGTTGCTGTCGAGGAACGCAGCCAGCTGTGACTTGGACAGTGCGCCTACTTTGGTGGCGTCCACGTTGCCGTTCTTGAACAGCATCAGGGTGGGGATGCCGCGGATGTTGAATTTGGGCGGGGTCTGCTCGTTTTCGTCGATGTTCAGTTTGCAGACTTTCAGCTTGCCTTCGTACTCTTCAGCCATCTCTTCCAGGACTGGCGCGATCATCTTGCATGGGCCGCACCATTCTGCCCAGTAGTCGACCAGTACCGGTACGTCTGACTGCAGTACATCCTGCTCAAAAGAGGCATCTGTAACGTTTACAATATTTCCGCTCATTTCAGTTTCCCGATTCGTGCACCCACCAGCGGCTCTGGCCGCCTGAATGATGCTGTTGACTGTTCTGACAGTTGCCGCAAAAGGCTTGGGGCAACCGATTTCCTAAATTATTGTAAGCCTTACTTTACGCGATTGGTCAGGCGTATGTGAAGCGCTTCGTTCCACCCCGGCACTTCGGATTACCCTCATCCTGAGCAATACCGCCCCATTGCGTTACACCGCATATCGCTTATAGTAATCCCCAGGCATGGTGGTTAAACGTCCACTTTCGCCCTGATAACAATGGTTACATGAACGCTGCCGAGTTTCCGGCATGCAGTCTTTCAAGCTCCCTTCCCTCTATTTAGGGCCTGGCAGAAGGAATTCATTACACGTGACGGCCAACTCTTCCGCCACCCCGCCAGAACTGCTCGCTGCAATCGATATGGGCTCCAACAGTTTCCACATGGTGGTCGCCCGCCTGGTTCACGGTGAGATCCGCACCCTGGAGAAGATGGGGGAGAAGGTACAGCTCGGTGCCGGGCTGGACAGTCATAACCGTCTGACCGAAGACGCCCAGGAACGTGCCCTGGCCTGCCTTAGCCGTTTTGCCCAGAGGCTTCAGGGCATGCCACCGGAGGCGGTTCAGGTGGTGGGCACCAACGCGTTGCGGGTGGCGCGCAACGCCCATGAATTCATGACCCGGGCGGAAGAGGTGCTGGGATACCCGGTGGAGATCATTGCCGGCCGGGAGGAGGCCCGTCTGATTTACCTGGGCGTATCACACACCCTGTCGGATGACAGTGGCCGGCGACTGGTGATTGACATCGGGGGCGGTAGTACCGAGTTTATCATCGGGGAACGCTTCGAACCCCAGGAGCTCGAAAGTCTGCACATGGGCTGCGTGTCGTTCCGCAACCGATACTTTCCTGACGGCAAGATCACCCGCAAGCAAATGGATAAGGCCGTTACCCACGCCGAACAGGAACTGCTCAACATCCGTCAGCATTTCCGCAACAAGGGTTGGCAAAGCGCTGTAGGGTCATCCGGCTCAATCAAGGCGATTGCCAGCGTGTTGACCAGCCTCAGGATCACGGACGGCACCATCACCCTGGACGCGATGATGGAACTCAGGACCCGGCTGGTCGACATGGGCAAGGCTGAGAAACTCGGCGACCTGGGCGTCCGCGCCGATCGCCAAAGTATCTTCCCCGCGGGGTTTGCGATTTTGATGGGCGCGTTCCAGTCGCTGCGGATAACCGAAATGACGTTCGCTGATGGCGCCCTGAGGGAAGGCCTGCTGTACGACATCGCCGGCCGGATTCAGCACGAGGATGTAAGGGTACGAACAATTCAGGCCCTGCAGGAACGCTACCACGTAGACCAGGAACACGGCAGCGCGGTGGAACACACCGCCATCGCGGCCTGGAGACAGGTGGCGAGCACTTGGGAGCTGAACACAGCAGTTGATGAAGAAGTGCTGCGCTGGGCCTGCCGGCTGCATGAAATCGGCCTGACCATTTCACACAGCCAGTACCACAAGCACGGCGCCTACCTGTTGCGGTATTCCGACCTACCAGGCTTCAGTCAACAGTTTCAGCGCGATCTGGCAACCCTGGTTCGTGGGCACCGGCGCAAGTTCTCTTCCGCCATTTTCGACGGGCTGAACCCCGAAGACATTCCCCGTCTACGCTACCTGTGCGTGCTGGTTCGACTGGCAGTGCTATTGCAGCATCCGCGGAATCATGAGCAGCCGCCCGAATTCCGCCTGCACCCGTCCACCAATGGTCTGGCCGTGGAATTCACTGAAGGGTGGCTGGATGAACGCCCGCTAACCCTGGCCGATCTTGAAAACGAACGGGATTACCTGGCCAAACAGGATTTCACCCTGGAGGTGAAATTCTAGGGCGTTAGCTCTGCCTCAAGGCTCTCGACCGTTTCGCTGATTTCAAGCCATTCGGCTTCTACCTCTGCCAGACGACTCTTTGCTGCGGCCTGTTGACCCAAAAGCTCCTTTAGCTTCTGCTTACCCTGATCGGCATAGAGCTCCGGCTCTGAAAGGCTCTGCTCCAGTGTCACCAACGTGGACTGGAGCTGATCCATCTCTTTCTCCAGAGCCCCCTGTTGCTTGCGATAGGGGCTAAGTTTCTGGCGAATGGCCGCCTCCGCCCGCTTGCGGGCCTTGCGATCTTCGGCGTTCTCACCCGCACCACTATCCGCAGCCAATGCGTTACCGCCTGCGGCCTGGGCCTCACTACTTTCCCGGCGCGGAGCTTCGGTTTCGTCCTTGCGACGGTCCGCCAGCCAGCGCTCATAGTCTTCCAGGTCGCCTTCGTATTCCGTAACCCGACCCTCGTTCACCAGCCAGAAGTCATCAACCGTGTTACGCAGCAGGTGACGATCATGGGAAACCACCACAATCGCCCCCTCAAAGTTTTGCAGCGCCATGGTCAGGGCTTGACGCATCTCCAGGTCCAGGTGGTTGGTGGGCTCGTCCAGCAGCAACAGGTTGGGCTTTTGCCAGGCAATCACCGCCAGCGCCACACGGGCCTTTTCACCACCGGAGAATGAACGAATAGCACTCAAGGCCTCGTCGCCGTGGAAGTCAAAGCCTCCCAAAAAATTACGGACACTTTGCTCGGAGGCTTTCGGGGCCAGCCGCTGCAGGTGCAGGAACGGGCTTGCGTCCAGGTCCAGCGACTCCAACTGATGCTGGGCAAAATAACCGATCGCCACATGTTCTCCCGTGGTCCGCTCCCCCCGCAACAGGGTGCTTTGCCCCCGCAGGGCATCCATCAACGTGGACTTGCCCGCACCATTGGGGCCCAAGAGACCAATACGACTGCCCGGCAGCAGTGACAAGTTGATGCCTTCGAGTACAACGGCGTCGCCATAACCCGCCGCGCCGTTACGAATCGACATCAGCGGATTGGACACTTTATCGGCTACCGGAAACTCGAAACTGAACGGGGAATCCACATGGGCCGGAGCAATCTTTTCCATGCGCTCCAGCGCTTTGACCCGGCTCTGGGCCTGGCGGGCTTTGGTGGCTTTTGCTTTAAAACGATCGATGAAACGCTGGATCTCGGCAATTCTTGCCTGCTGGCGCTCATACCCGGCCTGCTGCTGGGCAATGCGCTCACTGCGCTGGGTCTCAAATGATGAGTAATTACCCGTATACAGGTCCAGCCGCCGCTGGTCGAAATGCACCAGGTGAGTCGCCACACGGTCCATGAAGTCCCGGTCGTGGGAAATGAACAGCAGGGTGCCCTCGTACCGCCGCAGCCAGTTCTCAAGCCAAAGACAGGCGTCCAGGTCCAGGTGGTTGGTGGGCTCGTCCAACAACAACAGGTCGGACGGGCGCATCAACGCCTGGGCCAGGTTGAGGCGTATCCGCCAGCCGCCGGAAAACGAAGACACTGGCCGATCAGCGTCGGCATCCGAAAACCCCAGACCTCTCAGCAACGCTTCCGCGCGGCGAGGCGCAGACCAGGCTTCATGGATGTCGAGCTCGCCATGAATACGGGCAATGCGGTGATCGTCACCCCGCTCTTCGGCGTCAGCCAACTCTGACTCCATGCGTCGCAGATCATAGTCGCCATCCAGCACAAAATCCCGGGCCGTGCGGGACGAGGCGGCCACTTCCTGAGCCATGTGAGCGATTCGGCACCCTCCGGGCAAAGACGCACTGCCCTGCTCCGGCGCCAGCTGCCCCAGCAATAACTGGAACAAACTGGACTTGCCAGCGCCATTGGCACCCACTATCGCTACCCGTTGGCCGGGCTGGATGGTCAGGTTGACGGCTTCTAGCAACCAGACGCCACCTCGTTGTAAACTGAGATCGGTTATCGTAAGCATAACGTAATGGTATCAAGGAACGTTTGATAAGGAACCGGCCTGGCCCCTATGGCGTGTAGCGGTAGCAAGATACCTGAGGATGCAGATCCGGAAAACCCATTGTGGCGGTTTGCCTGCCGTTTCTGGGAGTCCTCTGCAGCACGGGATGCGTGCCTCGGCCTGCAGGACCGAGGCTGGAGCGTTACCCGGATTCTCTGCGCAGCGTGGCTGGCCACCTCAGGCAACGTGCTTCCGGGCACTGAGAGCGCGCAGGTAACCGCATGGCGGCGCCAAGTCACGGAGCCGCTTCGATCAGCGAAGAAAACCATTACGAAGAATGACCCCGGCACTGCTATTGTAAGAGAGTGCATCGCCCGTAGCGAACTTGAAGCGGAACGGGTGGAGTTGGCCTTGGCCTATCAGGCTCTGGTTTCAAACAAACATACAGGCAGCGGTGAGGCAACAATGGCCAATCTGGCCCTCAGCAACTTGCTCGCCGCAGCACCAGAGAAGACAATGGATAACGAGACCGGCAGCTTGCTGGACATTTTGACCAGAGAACTGTCGACCCTCGTTGAAGGAGATAACAAGCCATGTTGATGAAATGGCTAATCCGGCTGGCGTTTCCCGCTCTCGGCGTCCTGGTGGCACTGATGTTTTTCGGCCTGAATGACCCCGCCGAAACCACCAGCAAACCCGCAAAGGCCGAAACCAACGCCGAAATTCCCGCGTTTGAGGGCCTGGTTCCCTCACCGGTTCCAACTGAAGGGCCCGACATCGTCTTCAAGTGGAAGGATAGCGACGGCAGCTGGCACTACGCTGACAAGCCACCTGCGCAAGGGCCCTGGAACGCACTGGCAATAGAGCGATCTGAAAGCAAGAGCGTACGCCCGCCCGTGTCCGACTCGGAAACCGATTGGCAATCGCCCTATCGCGCACCTTTTTCGCTCGGCCCTGACACTGCCAATAACGGTAGTTGAGATTACTCCCTTCCTTAACACATGTTCAGTGGCATCTGGCGACAGAACCCGTTACCTTTTGTGCGTTCCCGATCATTCAACGCAAGCTTAACTAAGGACGATGTAATGAGAAAAACCCTGATCGCACTGTCTGTGGCCGGTGTCATGGCAGGCTGTTCTTCTTCCCAGGAAGCGGTTCCGGAAGATCCGGCGCTGGAATCCACGGATGAGAAAGTCAGCTACGGCATGGGCCTGGTCATGGGCCAGAGAATGAGCAACGACCTGCCGAACCTTAAGATGGAGCAATTCCTCCAAGGCATTCAGCACGGCCACGACGGCGATGAAGAACAGACGCGAATGAGCCGTGAGGAAATCCAGGAAGCCCTGATGGCCTACCAGACTCAGCTCCAGGAGCAGGAGTCGGCCCAGGCGGAAGAACTGGCGAAGAAAAATCAGGAAGCCGGGGAACAGTTCCTCGCGGAGAACGCCAAACGCGACGGCGTCAAAACCACGGAATCCGGCCTGCAATATGAAATCCTGGAAGAAGGCGATGGTGAAAAGCCGACGGCCGAAGACCGCGTGCAGGTGCACTACACCGGCGAGTTGATCTCAGGCGAAGTGTTCGACAGCTCCCGCGAGCGCGGCGAGCCGGTCACCTTTGGACTGAACCAGGTCATACCGGGCTGGACCGAAGGACTGCAACTGATGTCTGAAGGCAGCAGGGCGAAACTCTACATTCCTTCGGAACTGGCTTATGGGCCTGGAGGAAACCAGCGGATCGGGCCCAACGAAACCCTGGTCTTCGACGTGGAACTTCTGGAAATCAATCCGGAATAAATAAGCCGCTTGGCAACAACGGCCACTCCCCCCATCTCCTTTTGGAATCGGGGGGAGGTTTCAAGCCTTCACCTCAAGCCGACGACATTACCTTGTCAGCATGAGCATTGTGCAGATGCTCAATCAGGAAATCTTCCATCTCAAACCGGCTTTCCAGAGTTTCACCGAGCTCTGATAGCTGCTGGAACAAATCGCGAACTTCGCTCTCCGTCAGCGACTGCCCGTTAAGGCGATCGTTGAAATTGAGTGCCGTTTCCGTGGTCTGCTCAATTTTCGGGTACAGCTTTGCCGCCAGCTCCAGTCCACCGTCGTTAAATTCACGGGCTTCCTGAACCAATTGCTCGTAAATTTCGAAGTGCCCTGCCGACACGTAATCCACCAGCACCTCACACAGCTTGATAAATTTCGTGCGCAGCGCCTCTGTCTGGGAATAGTCCGTCGTACCGGACAAATCGCAGTAGTGTACCAGCAGTTCCTGCCTTTCTTTCAGCCAGCGATCAATCAGCTCGCTGACGCCACCCCAACGCTCCCTGGCATTACGGCAATTATCCAACATGACGCCTATCTCCGGTTACCGCGTTCTGGTTTGATTTCTGTTGTATCGAAACTCAAGTTACCCCATGCCAGCGGTCGGTCGCAACCGTTTCATCCCTGTATCCATTCCGGCTTTCTTGGGGGCCGGAACAGCATCACCAGGCCGACAATCACCAGCAACAAGAAAAAGATGGCCGTCCAGCCAGGAATACTGAGCCCCAGGAAACGCCAGGTCACTTCGGCGCAATCGCCCGTGCCTTTCAGCGCCGTGGTCAACACCTCCATCCAGGGCAACACATCCAGCATGTAATCCACCGATGGCCCGCAGGCCGGCACCTGATCCGCCGGCAGGCTTTGAAGCCACAGTTGTCGGCCCGCCATCGCCAGGCCAGCACCGGCGCTGACAGACAACAATAACCCATAGACCCTTGCACCGAACCCATGGGGGCCATGGAGCGCTGCCAGGAGGCTGACGATGCCAGCGGCCATAAAACCGAATCGCTGCAGCCAACACAGAGGACAGGGCTCCAACCCCATAACGTGCTCCATGTAGAAGGCCACGCCAAGCAGCCCGGCGCACAGCAGGAATATCAGAAAGAAAACGGCTCTGGAGTTCAAAGGGGTACCTCGGGTTAACGTTCAGGTCAGTCTGTCGCCCGCCTTGGGCGGTAAAGCATCGGATGCTGCAACCGCGCATCGAGCCTGCTATTCTCCCAGCATCAGGTGGCGGCTGCGTGCGCCCAGCCACTTAACCTTAAACCAATACGAACTTCAAGCCTATGACACTTAAGCCAAAGTACCTTCTGCTGGCCCTGTTTTTTGCCTTTCCCCTGGCTCCAACCGCCTTTGCCCAAGAGGAAGAAGGGGGAGACGAGACACAGGAAGAGCAGGAAAAGGAACCAGCCATCACGGACTACATCGAAATGGATCCGCCCTTTGTCACCCACGTGGGGGACCCGGGCACCAAACTGACCTATCTCAAGGCAGCGGTTACCATCAGGGCGTCGAAGGAAACCACCCGTCCGGCGGTGGAGGCACACATGCCCAGGCTACGTCATGAGCTGGTGATGCTGTTCGGGGAGCAGACTGACGCGGAACAGCTGTCCTCGACAGAGGGACAGCAGTCGCTGCGTGAAGAGGCCACGAAGAGAATAAACACGGCCCTGGAAGAGCAACAGACCGGTGAGAGCATTACCGGTGTGCTGTTTACGGAGTTCGTTGTACAGAAGTAATACAACGGCCGGGTGAGCAGGCGGCAAGCACAGGTATCAGGCGATGCGGGAGAACAGGTCGTCGACCGGCCGCGCCTCATTGGTAACCTGTTCAGCGTCTTCCCATCCTGCTTCCCAGGCGGCAACAACAACTTCTCCGCGATAGGGACAGCGGCTGCGTTCCATGCCCATAGAGGCGGCCATATAGCCCTGGCGATAGGCTTTATTCAGGGACTCAACATCCCACCCTAACTTGATGTCTCTGGCCATACCGGTTCTCCCTTTACCTGTAGCCACCATCAGATGCTGTCACTCTGCTTACAGAAATTAACAGCGCTAACCGAAGCTGACAAACGTTAATTACGTTTCTGTGCGACAGGTCCGGGGAGAGTGTGACGCCCGACCGGGAGGGGCACTCCCGGTTCAGGATTGCAGGTATTGCTCCAGGAATTCTCCGAATGGCTGGTTTTCGGCTTGCTCCATTTCATCCTGCTCGGAAAGCGAATCAGCGGTCATTTTGTCAAACGCCGCCATCACATCCGGCGACAGCCCTTCCCCTCGCAGCGTTTGCTGGTGCTGCCTGGACATTTCCAGCCCCCATTCCCGATGACCCATGCCGGAAGCTTCCATGGCTTCAAGCACCTTCGCTGAAGGTAACTCACGCGGATCGTCGAGCTTGGCACGCTGGTCATCCAGCGCTCGCCGATAGGTGGAATCTCCGTTCAAGCTGTCCAACTGTTCTGCAAGGGGGGCAAGACGGTCCATCAGGGCAATGGCAGCGTCACCGACCCGGCCGCGTTCACCGGAGCGACAGATCGTCAGGTCCGGATTCCGGCCCCTAGCCACCACATCCTGGTAATTGTCATCCAGGCGATCGCATTCGTCATCGTCAATGCGGGGGCTGTCTGACAGCAGGCAATCCAGCAGGAACAGGTCAAGAAAATCGATCTGGCTTTCGTTAACGCCAACCGGGGAGAACGGATCCAGGTCCAGGCAACGCACCTCAATGTACTCCACGCCCCGTGACTCCAGGGCCTGTATCGGCTTTTCCCCACGCTCGGTGGTGCGCTTTGGCCGCACGGCGCTGTAGTACTCGTTCTCAATCTGCAGCACGCTGGTGTTGATCTGGATGAATTCGCCGTCGCGCCGGGTTCCCATCTTTTCGTAAGCTGGCCACGGGGTATGAATCGCCCTGAACAGAGTGTCGGTATAGGTCTTCAGTTCATTGAAACAGATATTCAGCGATGCCTGAGCGTTGTTGTGATAGCCCAGGTCGCCCATGCGCAGCGATGTGGCCTCGCGGCCATACCAGGTATCATCGCCGAACCTGCTCAGGTCATGACGTACACCCGCCACAAAGCTGGCATCCAGCGCCGGAGAAGCGCCGAACAGCAGCATCAGCATCCAGCTGCGACGACGGAAATTGCGGATCAGCCAGAAATACTGGTCCGACTTGAAGTCCTGCAGGCTTTGTTGGTTACCAAGGGCGTCCTGCCAAAGCCTCCAGAAACTGTCAGGCAGCGACAGGTTGTAGTGGGCGCCAGCAATGCTTTGCATCATGCGACCGTAACGCACGGCCAGCCCCTGGCGATACACATGCTTCAGGCGACCGATATTGGCAGTGCCATACTCGGCAATGGGAATGCTCGCGTCGCCGTCCAGCTCACACGGCATACTCGCGGCCCAGAACACCTCATCCCCAAGATTGCACTGAACGAAGCGATGGGTATCCCGGAGCGAATCGAGCATCCCTCGCGTGGTATCGAACACCGGGGTAATCAGCTCCAACAAAGCTTCGGAGTAATCCGTGGTGATACGGGGATGAGTCAGTGTGGAACCCAGCGAGCGGGGGTGCGGAGTCTGTGCGATAAAGCCGTTGCGATCGACCCGCAGGCCTTCTTTCTCAACGCCTTTTCGAAATCCGGCCCATTGGTTGGCCGTGAACTGCTGAAAAAGCTGATGGCGGGATTCACCCATGAATGACTCCTGCTTGAATGGCCGCCGGGAACACCGGCGGCCATTACGGTAGTGTGTAGCGGCGCGGGTTAACGGCCGTCTTTGCGGGCCGACGCCAGAGCCTGTGCCAGCGCTCCGGCCATGGCACCCTTTTGCCCGCTGTCTGCGCCCTTGTGGCGGTCATTTCTTGCGGAAGGTTTGCCACCTTTACTGCTGGAGCCGGCGCGGTTGTCGGATTTCTCCCCGGGCTGGTCATCCATACGCATGGAAAGCGCAATCCGCTTTCTCGGGATATCCACGTCCATCACTTTCACCTTGACGATATCCCCTGCCTTGACCACTTCCCTCGGATCTTTCACGAAGGTATTCGACAACGCAGAGATATGCACAAGGCCATCCTGATGGACGCCGATGTCCACGAACGCGCCGAAGTTGGTCACGTTGGTGACCGACCCTTCCAGCACCATGCCCGGCTTCAGGTCATTGAGGGTTTCCACTCCTTCCTCGAAGCTGGCAAAGCGGAACTCCGGCCGGGGGTCACGGCCCGGCTTTTCCAATTCCGTAATAATATCCTTTATGGTCGGCAGACCAAACTGTTCGGTGACATAGTCCTGCGGGTTCAACGAGCGCAGGAAATCGGCGTCGCCGACGATACCTTCAATCTTGCGATTGTTCTGGCGGGCAATAGCCTCAACCACACCATAGGCTTCCGGGTGCACCGACGAGCGGTCCAGCGGATTGTCGCCCCCCGCAATGCGAAGGAAACCGGCCGACTGCTCAAAGGTACGATCACCAAGGCGGGACACTTTAAGCAACTGCCTGCGATCACGGAACACGCCATTCTGGTTACGAAAATCGACGATGTTCTGGGCAATACTCTGGTTCAGGCCGGACACTCGTGCCAGCAGGGGGATGGATGCGGTGTTGAGATCCACACCAACACCGTTAACACAGTCCTCCACCACGGCATCCAGGCTGCGGGCCAGCTGCACCTGAGACACGTCGTGCTGGTACTGCCCCACACCGATGGACTTGGGTTCGATCTTCACCATTTCCGCCAATGGGTCCTGCAACCGGCGGGCGATGGAGACCGCCCCGCGAATGGTTACGTCCAGGTCCGGCAGTTCGCGGGAGGCGAATTCAGAGGCGGAATAGATCGAAGCACCGGATTCGCTGACCACAATCCGCGCCAGCTTCAGCTCCGGGTAACGCTTGCTCAGGTCCGCGACCAGCTTTTCGGTTTCGCGGGAGGCCGTACCGTTACCAATGGCCACCAGTTCAATGCGGTACTGCCGACACCAGCTCGCCAACTGTTCAATGGACTGGTCCCACTGGTTGCGGGGCGCGTGCGGGAAAATACCACCGTGCCCCACCACCTGGCCGGTGCCGTCGATGATGGCCACCTTCACACCGGTGCGCAGGCCGGGGTCCAGCCCCAGTGTGGCGCGGGGGCCCGCCGGCGCCAGTAACAGCAGATCCTTGAGGTTGGCGGCAAACACATTGATGGCCTCGGTTTCTGCCGCTTCCCGCACCTGGGCCATAAGGTCGGTTTCGATCTGGGTCGACAGCTTTACGCGCCAGGTCCAGCGCACCACTTCCGACAACCAGCGGTCGGCAGCACGGCCGTTGTCACGGATATGCCAGCGCGCGGCAATACGCTGTTCCGCCGGATGGGGCTGGCGACGGTCGTCTTCCGCATCGCCAACCACAATGGAGTAGGTAAGCACGCCTTCATTGCGCCCCCGGAGGATGGCAAGCGCACGATGGGATGGCACCTTTTTCAGCGGCTCGACATGGTCGAAGTAGTCGCGGAACTTGGCACCTTCATTTTCCTTGCCGTCCACCACGGTGACCTTGAGCTGCCCCTGCTGCCAGATAAAATCACGCAGCTCACCCAGGAGTTCCGCATCCTCGGCAAAGCGTTCCATCAGAATGTAGCGGGCACCATCAAGCGCGGCCTTGGTGTCGGTAACACCGGCCTCATCATTGACATAGCCTTCCGCTGTGCTCTCTGGCTCCAGCGTGGGGTCGTCATACAGGGCGTCGGCCAGGGGCTCCAGACCGGCTTCACGGGCAATCTGCGCTTTGGTTCGGCGCTTGGGCTTATACGGCAGGTAGAGGTCTTCCAGGCGATTCTTGGTGTCCGCCGAATCGATGCTGGCACGTAGTTCATCGGTCAGCTTGCCCTGCTCCTCAATGCTGTTGAGGATCGTGGAACGACGGTCTTCCAGCTCACGCAGATAACGCAGGCGGTCTTCCAGGGACCGTAACTGGCTGTCATCGAGCGAACCGGTGACTTCCTTGCGATAACGGGCAATAAAAGGAACGGTGGCGCCACCGTCCAGCATTTCAACGGTGGCATTCACCTGCTGTTCACGAACACCCAGTTCGTCAGCAATGCGCCTGATGATACTGTTCATGCAACCTCATCTGATGCTTACGAGTCAAAGCGCAAAGGTACAGCGGCTTATTGCTGCAGGCAAGCAGCGCGGCTACGGTTGTCCAGGAATTGCACAAGATCTGCCCATGGCATGGGGCGCGCGTAGTAGTAACCCTGAATTTCATCACAGTGTTGCTGGCGCAGGAATTCCAGTTGTCCTTCCGTCTCCACCCCTTCCGCCACCACGCTGATTTGCAGGCTGTGAGCCAGGCTGATAATGGCACGGATGATATGCTCGGCGTCGGCAGACTGCCCCAACTCCTGAACGAAAGACTTGTCGATTTTTACGAGGGATATAGGCAGGTGCTGAAGATTGCTGAGTGAGGAGAACCCGGTTCCGAAGTCATCCAGGGCAAAACTGATACCCAGTTGATTGAGCTCCCGCAGACATCGCTGGGCATATTCCGGGTCATGCATCATGGCGCTTTCCGTAAGCTCCAACTCCAACAGACTGGTGTCGATATTGGCATTGAAGATAATGCGGAAAATGGTTTCGGTCATCTTGCGATCATGGAACTGACGGAACGAAAGGTTCACGGCAAACACCAGCCCCGGGTGCCCGAGATCTGAACACTCCTGAAGACGCTTGCAGGCCTGCTCGATCACCCAGTAGCCGATAGGAACGATCAACCCGCTGCGCTCTGCCACTGGAATGAATTCGTCCGGCCCCACCAACCCCCTTTCCGGATGATTCCACCGGAGCAGGCACTCCACCCCCCGAACTTCTTCCGACGCGAGGTCGATACGCGGCTGATAATACACTTCCAGCTCATTGCCCCGCAGAGCGTTACGGAGATCCGCCTCCAGGCGCAGTTGGTATCCGGCCGTTATGTGCAACTGACGATCGTAAAACCGGTAACTGGTACCTGGGTCGCGCTTGGCTTCAAACATGGCTCGGTTGGCACGTCGCAGAAGGTTTTCCGGGCTGTCACCCGCTTCCGGGTAGGTGGCCACACCGAGGCTGGCGCTGACGACGACATTCTGGCCGTCAAGGCTGAATGGTTCACCCATCGCAGTCACGAGCTTGCGGATGATCTGGGTAATATCCAGGGAGTCTTCCACTTTCTCGACAATGATCGCAAACTCGTCGCCGCCAATGCGCATCAGCGAATCCACTCGCCGCAAATTCTGTCGCAGCCGTTCCGCCAGCTTCAGCATGATCTGGTCACTCTTCTGGTAACCGAAGGATTCATTGAAGCTGCGGAAATCATCCAGGTTGATGTGCAACAACGCCAGCCGCTGGCTGGCACGCTCGGCCCTCAGCAATGCCTGTTGCAGGCGATCGAAGAACAGGTCACGGTTGATAAAACCACTGGCCACTTCCCGGCCCAACTGGCCGTGAGCGGACTCCGAAAGCTGCTGCCGATACCAAAGACAGCGTACCGCGCGGCGCAGCCCCCACTCTTCCAATGACTGGCGACTCAGGTAGTCCGAAGCGCCATTGGCAAGCAGGTCAACAGCGCGCTCGGAGGCTGGCTCGGCACTCAGTGCCAGCACCGGTTTTTCGTTGCTGGACACGGACAGGTACTGCAGGAAAGCGTCTTCGGAACCGCCATGAAACACACAGTCCCAGAGGATAACGTCAAAATGGGTATTGCGAATCAGATCATCGCAGTCGATAAGATCCGGGCACCAGGTCAGGTCCGGTTCCATTTCACAATCACGTGACAGGAGCGCACCCAGCCAGAGAAAATCCGCATACTCCGGCGTCAGCACCAGCAGCCGTACATGGCTGGGATTGGGTTGTTTTACTGCCAGGGTCATTAAGAAGCGTCCCGTTCCTCGTGATCAAACATCTCCGTTCCCTCAAGAATAGCTGATAGATCGTCAAGGTACAGCATGTCTGCCTAGTGTAGAATGTTTGCTTCCCAGGTTATCTCGGAATTTCCCGGATTGGCGCAATTATTGTGAACAAGCTCAACCCCCGACAGAGTGAAGCCGTCCGCTACGCGGAGGGTCCTATGCTGGTACTGGCTGGTGCCGGCAGCGGTAAGACCAGCGTGATCACCCGCAAAGTGGCTTATCTGATCGAACACCTTGGCATTCCAGGGCGTCATATCGCCGCCGTGACCTTCACCAACAAGGCCGCGCGCGAAATGAAAGAACGTGTCGGACGCCTGGTGGATCGCAAACTGACCCGGGGATTGATTGTTTCCACCTTCCATAACCTCGGGCTGAACATGATCCGCGAGGAGCACGAGCACCTGGGCTATCACCCCGGTTTTTCGATCTTCGATGCGGAAGATGCCAAGGCCCTGCTGCAGGACCTGATGATGCGCGAGGCCAGCGCGGATGCCGGCGATGAACTGTCTGACGTGCAGATGACCATCTCGTCCTGGAAGAATGCCATGCGCAGCCCCCAGGACGCCTGGAGCCGGGCCGCTGATGAGCGGGAGCAGCGTATTGCCATCATTTACCGCCACTACAACGAATACCTGAAGGCCTATAACGCGGTGGATTTCGATGATCTGATCCTGCTGCCGGTACAGCTGTTCCGCGACAACCCCGAGGTGTTGCAGAAATGGCGGCGAAAGATCCGCTACATGCTGGTGGACGAATACCAGGACACCAACCTGTGCCAGTACGAACTGGTCAAGCTGTTGGTGGCAGAACGGGCCGCCTTTACCGTCGTTGGTGATGACGACCAGTCGATCTATGCCTGGCGCGGCGCCCGGCCTGAAAACCTTGCTCAGCTCAAGGAAGACTTCCCTAGCCTCAAAATCGTCAAACTGGAGCAGAACTACCGTTCCACGGTTCGCATCCTTCGTTGTGCCAACACGGTCATTGCCAATAATCCCCACGTGTTCGAGAAAGCCCTGTGGAGTGATCATACGGTCGGGGACGAGCTAAGAATCGTCCGCTGCCGCAGCGAAGACGCGGAAGCCGAACGGGTGGCTACGGAAATTCTCGACCAGAAACTCAAGAAAGGCCTGGCTTTCCGGGACTTCGCCGTTCTCTATCGGGGCAACCACCAGGCACGGCTGCTGGAAATGAAACTGCAGGCTTACCAGATCCCCTATCACATATCCGGTGGCCAGTCGTTTTTCTCCAAGAACGAGATCAAGGACGCCATGTCCTATCTGCGTCTGTTGGTGAACCCGGATGACGACGCGGCATTCCTGCGCGTCGTGAACGTGCCCCGCCGGGAGATCGGCCCCCGCACGCTGGAACAGCTCAGCCATTACGCCCGCTCCCGCAACGTCAGCCTGTTTCGTGCCCTGGGCGATATGGGGGCCGAAACCCACGTTACCGAGAAGGGGCTGGACCGTCTGCGGCGCTTCGCTCACTGGGTGGACAACACCTGCGAGCGCCTGCACAGCGAAGATCCGATTCCGGTGATCAAGCAGTTGTTCACCGATATCGAATATGAGGAATGGCTACACCTGCATTCCGGCTCGCCAAAACAGGCGGAACGGCGAATGGAGAACATCTGGTATCTGGTGGAGTCCATCCAGCGCATGCTGGACGACGGCAAGGGTACGGCCGACGAAATGGGCATTGAAGACGCCATCAGCCGGCTAATCCTGCGCGACATGATGGAGCAGCGCGAAGAAGAGGACGACAGCGACAAGGTCCAGCTACTGACCCTCCACGCCTCAAAAGGCCTGGAATTCCCCCACGTGTTCATCATGGGTCTGGAAGAGGAAATACTGCCCCACCGCTCCAGCATTGAGGAAGGCAATGTCGAGGAAGAACGGCGACTGATGTACGTGGGTATCACCCGAGCCCGGGAAACCCTGACCCTTACGTTTGCCGCCCAGCGAAAACAGTACGGCGAAAAGCTGGAAACTATTCCAAGCCGGTTTCTTGATGAGCTGCCCGAGGACGACCTGAGATGGGAAGGCACCGGCGACCTGGACGTGGAAGCCAACCAGCAAAAAGGTAAGGCCACCCTCAGTGCATTACTCGGCGACCTCGGAAGCTGAATTTCACGTTTTTTCACAATCCCTGCAACCTTATGACCTCCTGATCCGTAACAGCCTAGGGAGCTTTGCTTCCGGCAAACACAAAAACAAGATCAGGAGAACACCATGTCCCGTCGATTCAATCGATTATCAAGCGTCACCGGTTCGCTGATTCTGCTCATCGCAGGATCAGGCACCGCCAACGCGGGCCTTCTCGGCAGCCTGCTGGGCGGCTCATCCGAGGACTCAACGACCCAGACTGAGGAACCGGCAGCTCCTGACAGTTACAACAGCAAGGGCACGTTCAGTGAGCCCTTTGCGGAACCCACCATTATTGTGGATGGTGAAGCTGTCGAAACGGACGAAAAATGCATTACCCGGGCTGATGGCATGGATGAGTGCAAACCCGCGGCCGGCACCATGGCACTTCTCAAAGACGGTCGCCTGCTTTACCTGAACGCCCTGGAAGGCACTGAGAACGTTGAGTTATCCATTGTTGCGGAATTTGGCGAAGTGTCCGTCAACGATCAGACCCGCGTTCTGTCGCTGGATGAAAACGACAATCCATCCTGGATCAAACCCTCTCCCCTGGACGCCGGCGCCAACCCGGATGGCAACGACAGTGAAACACTGCTGAATGGCACCGAGCTGGATGGCCTGCTCGATACCGCCGACAACACCAGCGCCAACGACGGCGCCCTGTTCTGCTCCGACGTCATCGGCCTGGCCAACGGTGATGTGATGGCCGTTGGCGGCACCGACTACTATTCCGAGCCAGGCATTGATGGCCTGCCTCTTGGGGTGGCGGAACTGGAAGGCATCAAGAATTCGAGAATATTCGACGAGGAGACCAACACCTGGCGCCAAAGTGGCGATATGACCTACGGGCGCTGGTATCCATCACTCGTAACCATGGGCAACGGCAACGTCTTCGTCGCCAGTGGTGTCACCAAGCTGCTGAAGCCAGTGTACCCGGATGAGCCACTGAACAGCGGACGCAACGTGGTGCAAACGGAGACCTACGACCCCTGCGCCGGTGCCTGGACGCAGAATCCGTCCACCGCTGATCGCTCCTTACCGCTCTATCCACGCATGCATCTGCTGCCGAATGGACACATCTTCTACAACGCTGGTGGCCAGGCCTTCAACCCATTCGGCCAGGGTTACGATCAGGCATTGTGGAACATTGTCGCCAGTTTCAACCCGGATACCCAGCGCTGGAACGACATTGGCTATGCCGGCCTCCCACTAAGGCTGGATGAAGCCGGGCTGGGTCAGTTGAGCAGCACCCTGAACATCACCAACCTGTCGCTTGATCAGGTCGGCTCACTGCTTGGCGATGTTCTTGACTCGCCCACGGATTTGCTGACCAGCGCAGCTGATCTTGGGGTATCTGAAGAAGATCTGCGCATGGCGATCGCCGGTGGTATGCGGGGCTCCACGTCGTCCACCATGTTGCCGCTGAAACCAGACGCCAGCGGTAACTACAATGAAGTGGAACTGCTGACCGCGGGCGGCGTACCCAGTTATGCAGTACTGACGAACCCCGGCGGCTACCTGCCCACCGACCAGACCCGCATCGATACTGTCACCACCAACGGCGACGAAATCGGCTACGAGTCGCGTTTGGCCGGCCCACTGAATCAGCCTCGCTGGTACGGCACAAACGTTGTGATGCCCGACGGCACCGTGATGGTGTTCAGCGGCGGCAATCGTGACGGTGTGGTAGCGCCCGGCCTGGAAGGCCCGATCCGCACCGCCGAGCAGTTCAACCCGGAAACCGGAGAATGGACGGAAATGGCTACCGGCCACCGCGCCCGCACCTACCACAACACTGCGGTACTGATGGAGGACGGCCGCGTTATGGTTGCCGGCCACTCACCAATCAACACCGCTTACCTGACGTTCGTGGATCTTCAGGATTTCGGACTCGCACCCTATGACGGCCGTGATCCGAGTTTCGAAATCTACACTCCGCCCTACGCCATGCGGGACGACCGACCCAAAATCAGAAGTGCGCCCAGCAATCTGACCATTGGCGACCGATTCAACATCAAGGTCGACCAGGTGGATCAGATCGACAAGGCCTTACTGATTCGCCGTACAGTCATGACCCACGTCATTGACGGTGACCAGCGTGCCATTGAACTGGTCATGGAGCGGGGCCCTGGCAACAAGCTGACTCTGACCATGCCCGACAACCACAACGTGGTGCCCGCCGGCGAATACATGCTGTTCGTCAGCAAGGACACCCCAGATGGCCGCGTACCCTCGGTGTCCGCGCCGATCACCGTGGTGAATGAGAATCTCGCCTGCATGGCGCCCACGCAGGTGGCCAGCGATACCACCACCAGCGGTGGCATCATTGAGTCAACCCTCGAGCTGCTGTGACCGTCAGGAGGGTTGTTATGAAACACATCGAACAGATCGGAGCTCGCCTGGCGGCCCCGGTGTTATTCGGCCTGGTGTCCCTGTCAGCCTCCGGGCTGGCAGGGGCCCACGGTGCACTGGAGACAGAGGACGTTCCGGACGGCATCGTAAAGGCTCGAATAGCCCATCAACCCGACATTCCCGGACTCAGTGCAATCATTCTGGATGCACCGCGCCCGGGCATATTGCTTCGATATCAAGGTGAAGAACCTCTGACCGTATTGGGCACGGACGGGGAGGCGTTTATACGATTTACCCGAACCGAAGTCACCGTTAATACGGAGAGCCCCAGCTGGAAAGCGCTACCAAACCAGTCGGCGGAAACGAGCCAGACGTCCTGGGTGACAATGTCTCAATCCGGCGCTTTTGGCTGGCTGGACTCCCGGCTCAATGTTCTGCATGACAGCAACAGCGCAGATGGGCCCAAAACCTGGTCAATTGCAGTGACAACGCCCAAAAACGGCACTGAGCGAATCGAAGGGCAACTGACCTATATGCCCATTCACTAACGGGCGAACATTCCGCTAACCAATAAAAAGCCCCCGTAATATCGGGGGCTTTTTGATCTACCGTGGGCCGGAGTACAGTTGCTACTGGCTGGCCTCAACCATGTGCTCGACGGCGCTCTCGATTTCCTCATCAGAGCACCCGGAACAACCGCCCTTGGCCGGCATGGCATTGAAGCCGTTGATTGCGTGATTGACCAGTGTGTCCAGTCCTTTTTCAATACGGGGTGACCATGCGGCTGTGTCGCCCTTCTTGGGAGCGCCTGCCGCGCCAGTGCTGTGGCAAGCGGTACAGGCTGCATCGTAAACGTCACTTCCAGAACGAGGGCCCGAGCTTGCGCTTGCAGATGGAGCAGCTGCCTGCCCACAGTCTTCACCCTGGACGCACACTTCGCCAACCGGGGCAATGCGAGCACGAATTTCATCTTCAACATTGGCCATTACGGCACCTGCGGTCAGGCCGAAACCAAGCAATACGGCAGCCAGGACTCTCTTCATCATCACAATGCACCTCACAATTGGGCGTTATAATCGTTAGTGCACGCATTATAGCGACTGCGGCAGGCCAAAAAAACCAAACTGCAAAATGAACCCCCGATTTCAATCAATTTTCGTTGCCATTTCGTAAGTCAGAGGGCTCCGGAAGCACTTTCCGGGTACCATGCACCAAACAGATACCGAAGGTTCGAATGTATGCCTGATACCAACCAGCCACACCCCTGGCGAAAGCCATTACTGATCACCGAGTTTACCGCGGTAGCCATACTGCTGGCGTCCATGGGCTGGTTTTCCAGCCGCGCGGCAGAGGGTGCCGCACTGAGCCCTGTGTGGTTATTGATTCCCGCCGCCGCAAGTCTTGCGGTATTCATCAGTTTTATCGGGCTGATGTACCTGCGCTGGGTGGTTGCAGCAGCTGCTGAACGCAAACCCCGGCATAAAATCGTATTTTCCCTGCTGGTGATGACGCTGCTCGGAGTATGGGCTTACGGCGTCGCCAACACCTGGATCAGTGTTTCCAACGCATAAGGACTGGACCATGCCCATCGTTCGCCGCCCTGAACTTTTGAGGTTTACTGGCTTGCTGTTGTCTCTGAACCTGTTCCTTCCCGGAACGGCCACCGCGCAGGACGAGCCCCCCGGGAACCGGAATTTTGAGGGAGTGAAGCCGGAAGACTGTGCCCTGATCAAGGATGGCGTTCAGCGTCTCGCATGTTACGACGCCATCAATGACCCGGCCAGCGCTCGCAATGGTGCCTCTGATGAGAGCCTGGACGCCATCGACAAGTCGACGGAGGCGCTGCAGTACGAAGAGGCAGCGAATGCGGAAAACGGCGATGCAACACTGGGGCCCGCGGAAGAAAGCACGACAGGAGAGGACGGAGAAGATACCGGCGTGATGTCGGCGATCCTGAACCGTTATGTCGCCGCAGAGAAGGCTATTTTCTCGTTTTCCGGCAGTTTTGTTGGCCATCGGCCGATGTATATCCTGCCGTTCAGCTATATGAAGAATGCCAATCGTGAACCCACAAATCCGAGACTGGGCGCAACCGATTACGACTATGGCATCGACAACCAGGAAGCCAAGTACCAGATCAGTTTCAAGGTACCCTTGTTGACTGGCTGGCTGGATGACCGCACGACGCTCTGGTTCGGCTACACCCAGAAATCGTTTTGGCAGGTGTATAACACGGATGACTCAGCGCCATTCCGGGAAACCAATTATGAGCCGGAAGTCTTTGTACGCTATGAGACGAATTATGACCTGGGCCCTGGCAGGCTGAATGGTGTCACGCTGGGCTTTAATCATGAGTCCAATGGCCAGTCGGAACCCCGTTCCCGCAGTTGGAACCGGATCGTGGGGTCGGCAGCCTACAGCTATGATCGCTGGCTGTTCATCCTTCAGCCCTGGTATCGACTGCCGGAGGATGACAGCGAGGACGACAATGAGGATATTGAGCGCTATCTGGGCTATGCGAACTACATGGCGATCTACAAGTGGAGTGAGGATCGGACGCTGTCGATGAAGCTGATGAACAACTTGCGGTCAGACAACAAGACGTCGATTGAGTTGGGTTATAGCTTTCCGATGGGGGATACGATCAAGGGGTATGTCCATTATTACAATGGCTATGGTGAGAGTCTGATTGACTACAATGAGCGGATTCAGCGGATTGGCATCGGGATTATGTTGAACGACTGGCTTTGAGTGGTTCCCGGCTTTTGCTATTGGTGCAAGACAGTCCGTCACGGTTCCCTCTCCCGAAACACGCTCCTTGCGGCACATCCATGTGACGCTTGGGCTTCGCCATCCATGGCTCCGCACAGTTTCGGGAGAGGGAACCATGTCGGCCAGCCCCAGAATTCGGAGTTAGCCTTCCTCGTTTAGCCTTTGCATTTCCGCCAGCAGCTCTGCCGTTTTTTCCTTCATCAACGCAATATCCCCCCTCGATTCCACGTTCAGGCGAACCACCGGTTCGGTGTTGGACATTCGCAGGTTGAACCGCCAGTCGTCGAATTCAATGCTGGCTCCGTCGACGTGGCTGACACTTTTGGCGCCCGGGCTGTATTTGGCCTCTATGGCGGCAATGACCTTGGGGGGATCATCGATCGTGCGGTTGATTTCGCCGCTGGCCGGATAGGCCTCGATTCGGGCGTCTATCAGGGAGGACAGCGTCTGGCCGGACTGGCACAGGCGTTCGGCGACGAGCAACCAGGGGATCATGCCGCTGTCGCAGTAGGCGAAGTCGCGGAAGTAGTGGTGGGCGCTCATTTCGCCGCCGTAGACTGCATCTTCGTCGCGCATGCGTTGTTTGATGAAGGCGTGGCCGGTTTTGCTTTCAATGGCTTCGCCGCCAACCGCCTTGACGAGGTCGATGGTGTTCCACGTCAGTCTTGGGTCGTGGATGACTTTACCGCCGCCGGTTTTGCGGAGGAACTGGTCTGCCAACAGGCCGACAATGTAGTAGCCCTCGATAAAGCGGCCGTTTTCGTCGAAGAAGAAGCAGCGATCGTAGTCGCCGTCCCAGGCAATGCCCATAGCAGCGCCATACTCCACAACCGCGTCAGCGGTGGCGGCGCGGTTTTCTTCCAGAATGGGGTTGGGGACGCCATTGGGGAAATGACCGTCAGCCAGGTGGTGTACTTTGACGAAGTCGAACGGCAAGTGTTGTTCCAACTCGTCGATAATCAACCCTGCCCCGCCGTTGCCGGCGTTGACCACGATGGTTTTGGGCTTGAGCGATCCTGCGCTTATATAACCCAGCAGGTGCTCGATATAAGCAGTCATCACTTCCAGTGGCTCATACCGACCCTGTTGGGGTGCATCGTCGAAGGGGGCTGGCACACGGTCGCGGATGTCATTCAGGCCGTTGTCGGAGCTGATAGGGCGGGAGTCCGGCCCTACCATCTTCATGCCATTGTGATCTCGGGGGTTGTGGCTGGCGGTGACCATAATGCCGCCATCCATCTGGAAATGGCTGGTGGCGAAATAGACCAGTTCAGTACCACACAGTCCGATATCGAAAACATCCGCACCAGCGGCCATAAGGCCTGAATTGAGGGCGTCGGCGATTTCACGGCTGGAAAGGCGGATGTCGTAGCCGACGATGACTTTTTTCGCCCCCGTCACTTCCACGTAGGCGCGACCGATGCGTTCAGCCAGCTCTGGGTTGAGCTGGTCCGGCACACGGCCGCGAAGGTCATAGGCTTTAAAACAGGACAGATCCATTGTCACTGATGTTTACTCCGCGGCGGACGACTGAAGCTGGATGTAGTTCTGAATACCCATCTTGCCAACCATGTCGAGCTGGGTTTCGAGCCAGTCGATATGCTCTTCTTCGCTGTCGAGAATGCCACGGAACAGTTCACGACTGGTGTAGTCCTTCACTTGTTCGCAGTGAAGCACCGCGTCTTTCAGATCCTGGTGGGCAATCATTTCCAGCTTGAGGTCGCAGGACAACATTTCTTCGACGTTTTCACCGATCAGCAGCTTGTTCAGATCCTGGAGATTAGGCAGCCCTTCCAGAAACAGGATGCGTTCGATCAGCAGATCCGCATGTTTCATTTCGTCAATGGACTCTTCGTATTCCTTGTCCGCCAGTTTGGTGATACCCCAGTCCTTGTACATGCGGGAATGGAGGAAGTACTGGTTGATGGCAGTCAACTCATTGGCGAGTACTTTATTCAGGAACTGGATGACTTTCTTGTCGCCTTTCATGACGGATCTCCTTTCGTGAGTGTGCGATCCTTACAAGGATAGTCTTTCACACGGGGAGAAAAAATCACATTTGGGAATCAGGTGCAGGCAAGAACGGATTCCGCACTCTCCCTATCACTACCCTATCCGTCAGGCGGGCTGGGCTAGCATGTCAGCCATGGCCAGGTAATCGGGGGTGCGGCTTTCGCGGAGAATTTCCCGTGCTGTGCAGGCACAGCGACCGCATTGCGTACCAACACCGAGCTCCTTGCCAAGCTGGCGCATGGAACTGACGCCATTGTCGGCGGCTTCACGGATTTCTCGGTCTGTTACACCATGGCAGAGGCATACGTACATAGAAGCATCTCACTAACGATAACAAAGCTAGTGATAATTATTGTCATTTGCATGCAGCTTTGCAAGCCCAAAGAGCGATTTTTGTGCAACTTTTTTTAACCGCCCGCCTCACGGGTCAGGTTCCGGGCGCCATCGAGAGTAACGACCACGTTATCCTCAATGCGAATACCGCCGCACACTCGTAATTCATCAATCACTGAACGATTAAAATACTTTCCGAGTGGCCCATCCAATACCGGGTCCAGCAATGAAGGAATGATATAAAGCCCCGGCTCTATGGTGACGACCATGCCTGCCTCCAGGGTCCGGGTCAGGCGCAGGAACGGAGCGTCTGACGGTGCCGGCTTTCGCTTGCCGGCGACATCATGCACCTGAATTCCCAGGAAATGACCAATACCGTGCGGAAAAAACGCCCTGGTAACGCCCTGCTCCACCAGGGTTTCGTCATCCAACCCCTGAACGATTCCGGCGGCATTCAACAGCGCTGCAATACCTTGGTGAGTCTTGCGATGGATCGCCACATAATCCACGCCGGGTGCAACCATCCCGCACAGCCGTTGCTGCAATTGTTCCAGCCCCTGAATCAACGCGGCAAAACGTCTTTCCCCTGCCCCGGGCGTAGTGCGGGTAATGTCGGAACAGTAACCGCGAAAACGGACACCGGCGTCAATCAGAAGGCTGCGGGGACGCGCGGGGGCTTCGGTGTCATAGTATTGGTAATGCAGGGTGCCGGCGTGTTCATTCACGCCGATGATACTGTGGTACGGCGCTTGGGCTTCACGCTGACCCGTCGCCTTCTGGTAGGCCAGGTTTATTTCAAACTCACTGCCTCCGTCCAGAAACGCCTTCCGGGCCTCCCGATGGCCGCGCACGGCAATCTGGTTGGCACGAGCCAGGCAGGCTATTTCATACGGGGTCTTATGCACCCGGGTTTCGTCCAGAGCGGACAACAGGCCCTCCGGATTATGCTCCCCATCAACCCCGGACAACTGGGACGGGTCGCCCACAACGGCAAGCCTGCCATCGAAGTTCATTACCGGCGCTTCCCGACGATCACTGGAACGCACCTCCATCGACTGCAGCCAGGACTCGTCCGGCAACTCCGGGGTGGCATGCCAGAAGTCCACGGGGTGATAAAGACTGAGCAGCGGCTTATGCCCGGGCCGGATAAGTAACCAGCTGTGTTCCTGCCCGGTCAGCCCGGTCCAGTGCAGGAACGGGCCATAACCCTGAAAATGCCATGCCTGGTCGTCACCATAACGCACGGGTGCGGCGCCGGAACTGATCAGCAGACCGTCATAACCCCGCTCGGCGATGGCGTGCTCGTAACGCTGCTGAAGCGTGCGAATATGATCCGTCTGCAGTGACAGTAACTCGGTGTCAGACATGCTTGTCTTCCAGTTTTTTCCAGAGGGTTAGCAGATCGTCGGAACGGGGCTCACGCAGGCGAATCAAGCGGATCTCCAATGGCACATCGCAACGCTTGTCCCCGGCCCGGGTAAGGCTGCCAAAACGCTCGCTCTTTTCCGTCATTCGTTGTGGCAGCCACCCCATGCCAAAGCCCTGTTTTACCAGCGCCTTGATACCGGCCGATTGGGTATTTTCATTCAGTGGCAACAGGTTGGCTGGCAGCTTGCGCCTGTTCAGGTGCCCCTCGATGGCAGACTGCAGGAACCCCCGGGAGTGATAAGCAATCAGCGGGACGGGCTGCTCTGGCGTTCCCGGCAGCGCAAATCGTGGTTGCCCGTTTTCATCGGCCACACTCACTGGCACCAGAAACTCCCTCGCCAGCGTCACCCATTCGTAGCGATCCTCGCTCAGGTGCTCCTTCCAGGGCAGATCCTCATGCCAGTAGCACAGCACCAGATCACATTCGCCGTTATCCAGCGCATCCAGAAACTGCTCCCCCACCCAGTTGGTGGCTTTCAGGTTCAGTTGCAGCCGCTCAGCCAACCCCTCCTGCCGGGCCCACCCCTGATAGAAATGGGAAAACAGGCCCTGGGTTGATCCCACACTGATCCGGGCTGACGCCTCGGATTCCATGTCACTGATCCGGTCTTTGGTGTCACGAACGTCCCGCGTTACGCGCTCGCACAGCTCAACGAAAGCCTCCCCCGCCGGTGTCAGTGACAATGGCAGGGTCTGGCGGTTGATCAGGGTTGCCCCCATCGCCTCTTCAAGAAGCTTGATCCGGCGGCTGAACGTCGGCTGGCTCACATGCTGCAATTCAGCGGCACGTGAGAAATGACGCGCACGGGCCAGCGCCATGAAGTCTTCAAGCCAGCGTATTTCCATGGTGTCACCAGCGTTGGGAATGGTAGTCAGGCATCATAGCCCATCGTAGCGAACTGGCTATAACCGCCCTTCCTCCACCGCGTGACACGCAACCTGGGCGCCGCCATCCGTCGCGATCAACTGAGGTATTTCCTGCCGGCACCGGTCGTTGGCATACGGGCAGCGACCATGGAAGACACAGCCTGACGGCAACTGAACCGGTGTCGGAACCTCGCCCTGTAACCGGATATGGTTGGGCCGGTCGTCTTCCAACTTTGGAATCGCCGACAGCAACGCCTGGGTGTACGGGTGCCTTGGCGTACTGAACAGCGTTTTGGTATCTGCCAGCTCGCATACCCGGCCAAGGTACATGACCGCAACCCGGGTACCAAAATGCTCTACCACCGCCAGGTCATGGGTAATAAAGAGATAGGTCAGGTTGCGGCTTTCCTGGGCGTCCATCAACAGGTTGAGCACCTGGGCCTGAATGGAAACGTCCAGCGCCGATATCGGCTCGTCCGCAACGATGAACTCCGGGTCCACCGCCAGCGCGCGGGCAATGGCAATGCGCTGGCGCTGACCACCGGAAAACTCATGACCAAAACGGCTGCCCCAGTCCGGGTCGATCCCCACCGATTCCATAACATCCTGCACCTTGTCACGGATCTGGGACTCCGAGGCATCCGGCTGATGAAAGCGGATAGGCTCTTCCAGGGTTTGCTGAATGGTCATCCTCGGGTTCAGCGAGGCGTAGGGGTTCTGGAAGATCATCTGCATTTTGCGGCGGTAGGGCAGCACCTCCTTACCGTCAAGATTGTCGATACGCTGACCATCGTAGTGGATCTCGCCAGCGCTGGGAGACAACAACCCCATGACGGTACGAGCCACGGTCGATTTGCCACACCCGGACTCCCCTACAACGCACAGTGCCTCGCCTTTCTGAACCTGCAGATCAACCCCATTGATCGCATGGACGGCTTCCTGTTTGCGGTGGAAACGACCGCCTTTGAATGAGATCTGTTCCAGCAGGCCACCGGAAAGATCAAACTTCTTTTCCAGTCCGCGAATATCGACCAGCGTGGATGACGGGGAGGTCACGATTCCACCTCCTGCATGCGTTTCTCCTGCTCAATAAGGTTGCTGACTTCGTAACAGGCCACATCCACATTACCCGACCGAACATACTCCGGCATCCGGCGCTTGCACTGATCGGTGGCGAAGGAACAGCGTGGGTGGAAGGGACAGCCTGTGGGCACATTCTTCAGGGACGGCATGGAACCCGGGATCTGGAACAGCCGCTCGCCGGGCTCGCCCATCTGGGGCAGCGCGTTGATCAGCCCCTGGGTATAGGGATGTTGGGCATCATTGATGATTTCGCGGGTGGGCCCCTGCTCAATGATCCGACCGGAATACATCACCAGCATGCGCTGGGTGACCTGAGACACCACGCCGAGATCGTGAGTGATCAGCATCAGCGCCACGTTGTCCTGCTCGCACAACTCCAACAGCAACGCCATGATCTCAGCCTGAATCGTCACATCCAGGGCCGTCGTCGGCTCATCCGCGATGATGATCTCCGGGTCCAGCAGCAATGCGATGGCGATGATAACGCGTTGGCGCATGCCGCCAGACAGTTCATGGGGGTATTGATCCAGGCGCTTGTCCGGCGACGGAATCTGTACCTTCCGCAGCTTGTTCAGGGCGATATCCCGGGCCGCCCTGGTGCTGATCCGGCGATGCGCCTTGAGCGCTTCCACCATCTGGGTGCCAATGGTCAGAACCGGGTTCAGGGTCATCATCGGGTCCTGGAAAATCATGGCGATGCGGTTGCCGCGAATCTTGCGCAGTTCCCGCTCGCTCATGGCGGCCAGGTCCTTACCCTCGAACAGGATCTGGCCAGCGGCAATGTAACCGGGCCGGGCGATCAGGTTGAGAATGGAGAAAGCCGCTACGGATTTACCCGCGCCAGATTCCCCCACCAGCCCCAGGCGCTCGCCCTTGTCTAGGCTGAAACTGATGCCACGCAGAGCGGTAAGGTCCCCGCCACGGACAGCGAAGCGGGCCTCAAGATCTTTTACTTCCAGCAATGACATGGCGTTACCCCTTGTACAGCCGTGGGTTCATGACATCCCGCAACCAGTCACCCAGCAGGTTGATGACCAATACGAGTACCACCAGCACCAGACCGGGGATCAGGGTGATCCACCAGGAACCACTCTGGATGTAGTCAAAACCGGATTTGATCAGCGAGCCCAGCGACGGCTGGGTTTCCGGCATGCCCAGGCCCAGGAACGACAACGCGGCCTCGGAAATGATCGCGTTGGCGATCTGTACCGTGGCAATGACGAAAATCGGTGACAGGGTATTGGGCAGGATGTGGCGGAACATGATCCGACGGGTGCGAAACCCCATCACCTTCGCCGCATCCACGTATTCCTTTTTCTTCTCCGCCAATACCGAGGCCCTCACTGTACGGGCAATCTGAGGCCACTCTGCCACACCAATGATGAAGATCAGCATGTAGATAGCGACTTCGCCGAACATCAGATTGCCAAAGCTGGCCTTGAACACGGCACCCACAATGATCGCGACCATCAGAGTAGAGAACGACAGCTGCACATCGGCAATCCGCATCAGGATGGAGTCGACCCGACCGCCCAGATAGCCCGCCAGCAGGCCGAACAGGATGCCCAGCGCCGCTTGCAGGACAACCGCGCCAAACCCGATCAACAACGACACCCGGGTGCCATACAGAATGGTGGAGAGCAAATCCCTGCCCTGGGCGTCGGTGCCCAGCGGGAAGGCCGGATCGGAGCCATCCAGGCCGACCGGTGGCAGCTCGGAGTTCATGATGTTGATCTGGGCCAGGTCGTAGGGGTCGGCCGGCGCCAGCAAAGGCGCAAAGACGGCCGCCAGCACCATGGACAACAGCACGATAAAGCTGGCAATCGCCACCTTGTCGCGCTTGAAGCTGTACCAGAGGAAGGACTCGCGAAAGCGATCCCAGCGTGAAAGAGTCGCCGTCGTCATGCTTTCTTACCTGTCAGTTTTACGGTGGGATTCACCAGACCGTAGATCAGATCCACCACGGTATTGGTAATCACGAATATCAGGCCTACCACCATCAGGTACGCCACGATCAGGGGAATATCGCTGCGGGTGATGGCCTCCAGGAACATCAGCCCGACACCGGGCCACTGGAACACGGTTTCCGTAAGAATGGTGTAGGCCACCATGATGCCGATCTGCACACCGCCCACGGTAATCACCGGCAGCATGGTGTTCTTGAGCGCGTGCAGGAAATAGACCCGGGAAGAGCTCAGGCCCTTGGCGCGGGCGTACCGGATGTAGTCGCTCTGCAGCACTTCCATCATTTCCGCACGGATCAGGCGGATGAACAGCGGCAGCATGATGGACGCCAGCGATACCGACGGCAGAATCAGGTGCAGGAGGCCGCCCTGGGAGAAAAAGCCGGATTCCCAGGTGCCGAATAACGGCGTCAGGTCATCACCCCGACCGTAGGACGGCAATCCGCCTTCAGTGGATAGTGCGGCGTTCAGCCACTGCCCCCAGCCAGCATCCTGCGGGAACCAGTCGACGGTGATACCGATCGAGAAAATCTGAATCAGTACGATGGCGGTCAGGAACACCGGAATGGAAATCCCGACGGTACTGACCCCCATGAAGAATTTGGACAGCCATGCCTGAGGGCGAATCGCGGCGAACACCCCGATGGGCACCGAGAACACAATAATAATCAGGCTGGCGCCGATCACCAGCTCGAGGGTGGCCGGCAGGTGCTCAAGGATTACGTCCATGGTGGGCTTTCCGTAAAAATAGGAAATACCCAGGTCACCCTGCAGGGCGTTACCGGCAAACCGGACGTATTGCACAACCAATGGGTCATTCAGTCCCATTTCCTCACGGATCGCTTCCCGCTCATCCTGCGAGACGGACATGCCCACCATCTGTTGAAGCGGGTCGCCCAGGCCATCCTGAATGGCGAAAGCAATCACACTGATCACGAACATGACCAGTACGGCCTGGGAAATTCGCTGAACCAAAAACGCTAACATGAAAAATTCCGGGTCAAGCTGCAAACAAAAGGCCGGCTCCAGGCTGATCCGAAGCCGGCCCGCCCATAAAGGCTGTTACTCCACGACCAGGTCGCCCAGGTACGGGAAGTTCATCACGTTGAGGATCGGTTCGATCTTCACGTTCTTCTTGCTGGCCCAGGCCAGGTCCTGCCAGTGCAGGGGAACGAACGCTGCGTCGTCATACAGGCGCTGCTCCACCTCTTTCAGCATGGCCGTGCGCTTGTTCAGATCCGTCTCGACGTTGGCCTTGTTGACCAGCTCATCGATCTCCGGGTTGCAGTAGTTACCGGCGTTGTACTGGCCCGAACCGCTATCCGCATCCGGGCAGAAGGTCAGGAACTCGTAGAAGTTGGCGGAGTCCTCGGTGTCTGCGTGCCAGCCTATCATCATCATGTCGGCGGCGCGGGCGTCATACTCCGGCCAGTATTGGGCTTTCGGCAGCGTTTTCAGATCCACCTTGATGTTGATACGCGCCAGCATGGCGGCAACCGCCTGGGCGATCTTGTCGTCATTCACGTAACGGTTATTGGGCGCCATCATGGAGATGGTGAAACCGTCTTCATAACCGGCTTCTTTCATCAACTGCTGGGCTTTTTCGACGTCAAACCGCGTTGCCAGGGATTCGTTGTGGCCCTGGTAACCTTCCGGCGACATCTGAGCGGCCGGGGTAGCGAAGCCCTTCATGATCTTGGCGGCAATGCCTTCCTGGTTGATGGCATAGGCAATGGCCTCGCGCACTTTCGGGTTCTTGAACGCTTCAACCCGGTCCTGGTTCATGTGGAACAGGATGATGCGGGTACCGCTCATGGTCACCAGATCGGCGTTCTTGTCACGGCGAATACGCTCCAGATCGGTCGGCGGCACCGGTGCAATGAAATCCACACCGCCAGACAGCAGCGCGGAGACACGGGTGTTGTTTTCCTTGATCGGAGTCAGCACGATCTTGCCGACGTTACCCGGTGACTCGGTGTCCCAGTAATCGTCGAAGCGCTCAAACTCGACACGCACGCCCTGCTGACGACCGGTAATGACATAAGGGCCTGTGCCGGACAGATTCTCGGAAGCAAAAGAATTGCCGTGCTTGGTGATGGCGCTCTTGTCTTTCCCGCTTTCGGTCTTACCGGTGTAAAACTCGCTGTCCAGCGGGAAGATGTAAGTCGCGGTGTTCAGCAGCAGCGGGTATGGCTCGTTGGTCACCAGCTCAAAGGTGTAGTCATCAATCACCTTGAGTTCGCTGAACGGTTTGAAGATGGCTTTATAGTCCTGGCTCTGCTTCAGGCGATTAAAGGTGAACTTGACGTCTTTGGCGGTCAGCTCGTTGCCAGAGTGAAAATTCACACCTTCACGCAACTCGAAGCGCATGGTGTTCTCGTCAATACGCTCCCAGCTTTTTGCCAGACGCGGCTCGAAGCCGAGATCCTTGGTCCAGCGGATCAGGGGATCAAAGGTCATGTGGCTTAGCTGCAACATGCCGCCGGAGAGCTGTTCGTGAATGTCCAGGCTTACAGGGTCGGCGTCGTACGCCATTTTCAGTTCCTTGTTCGCCTCGGCAGACATCGCCATCGGGGCTGTTGCCAGGGCCATGGAACCAACAAAAGCAGTCAGTAGTGTTTTCATCGCGTTTTCCGTCGCTGTTTTAAGAATTTTTGCGGCACATCGGCGCAACTTCACGCCAGATGTCTGCGCTAAAAACTAGTCGTGGAAAACCCGAACAGCAATCGAAATTGCGACTTGGCGTTATTCGTGAAGTGAATGACCCTGTTTGGGGCGCTTACCAAAGGCGAAACGCCAGCGGCAGAATCAGCGCGGTGAACACCCCTGTAAGCCCCATTCCCAGGGAGGCAAAGGCACCGGCTGTGCGACTGATCTCGAACGCTCGCGCCGTTCCCACCGCATGGCCGTTCAGCCCGAGCGCAAAACCCAGAATGCGGTCATCGGTGATCGACAGCGCCCTGGAAAGCAGGTCGACAAAGAGCGTTGCGACAACACCGGTCACCAGAAGCCCGCCCATCATCAGCGGCACCGAACCGCCCAGTTGTTCGGTAATACCAATGGCAATGGGCGCGGTCACCGACTTCGGCGCCAGGGACGCCAGCACCAGAGGTGTCGCCCCGAGAGCCCAGGCGATCACGACCGCATATACGGCCGCCAGGGTGGCCGCTATTGGCAGGGTGCACAGAATCGGACGCCACAACGCCCGCACGTGGTGCATCTGCTGGTACAACGGTATACCGAGCGCGACGGTGGCTGGCCCGAGCAACAGCATCAGCCACTGGGCTCCCTGCTGATACCGGGCGTAATCCAGTGACAGTAGCGCGATGGTGGCCGACAACAGGAAGGCCGAAAGCACCACTGGTGGTAACCAAAGCGGGCGCCCCATCCTCCGGAAAAGCCAGTTGCCCGCAAAGAAAGCGCCCAGGGTTAACCCAATCGCCAGTATCGGGCTCGCAGACAGGGTATTGGGAAGTGCGAGAAAACGCTCCAGGAGATCAGTCATCCGATGCTCTCCGCTGCCCTGCCTTGACCAGAGACGCCATCAGCAGCAGCGTGGTCAGCACACTCAAAAAGGTGCCCACCAAGAGCGCCCCCGCCACCGCCAGCCACTGGCCGCTGAACTGATCAGCAGAGAAGAACACACCCACCACGCCCGGCATGATCAGCAGCACCAGCACCGAAATCAGTCCCTGGCTCGCCGTGGCCAGGTCATCACTGACACTGCCCTTAAGCATCAGCGTGATTGTCATCAGAATCATGCCCAGCACACCGCCGCTGACCGGAATCAGGAAAACCAGTCGCAAGGCTTCGCCAAGCATGAAACATAAAACCAGAGTCAGGAAACCCCGCAACATCGACATATTGTCATGCTCATCAAGTAACGAATTGCTCTACACTAGCCCATACCCAAAGTTTGACACCAGTTCGGATACCCCATGGCGCTCAAGGCAACCATCTTTAAAGCAACACTGAACATCGCGGATATGGACCGGCACTATTACGGTGACCACCACCTCACCATCGCCCGCCACCCGTCCGAGACCGACGAGCGCATGATGATACGCCTGCTGGCTTTCATACTGAACGCCAGCGAGAGCCTGGAATTCACCAAAGGGATCAGCACGGACGACGAGCCGGATCTGTGGCAAAAAAGCCTGAGCGACGAGATCGAACTGTGGATCGAGCTCGGCCTGCCCGACGAGAGCCGCCTGCGCAAGGCCTGCAACCGGGCGGATCAGGTTATCCTGTACACCTACGGTGGCCGCGCCGTGCCACTGTGGTGGGAGAAACACCAGGGCAAACTGACTCGCTTCGACAACCTCACCATCATCGACCTGCCGACTGACGACACCGAATCTCTGGCTGCCCTGGCTGAGCGCGGCATGAACCTGCAATGCACCGTCCAGGACGGCACCGTCAATATTGGCAATGACGACACGCTCGTCAGTGTGACACCCCTGCCGCTCTACCCTGAGTAAAAAATCCCCCGCCGGGGTCTACCAGAACGATCCAGTTTACGTTAAGGTAAACTTTAGCCGATATTGACCCGGGCCGCACCAGGTTCCGTCAGTTTGGCTATACTCAAAGCAAGCATCGACACCCTCACAAGGGGTGTTTTGTTCCTCAGGCCACTACCCCAGGAAGAGGATTATGACAACAACAAAATCCAAAGTTGTTTATAACCCGGTTTTCACCGACGGTGCGGAGTTCCGAATTCCCACCTTCAAGTTACTCAAGCAGGACGGCTCGCTCTACAAAGGCGCCAAGGCTCCTGAGCTCGACAAAGACAAAGCCCTGCGCATCTACCGGGCGATGGTCACCACCCGGATTCTCGACGAACGCATGCTCGCGGCCCAACGGCAGGGGCGCCTGAGCTTTTACATGCAGTGCACCGGCGAGGAAGCCGCGGTTATTGGCAGTACCGCCGCACTGGATGACGCCGACATGATCATGGCTCAGTACCGTGAACAGGGCTCTCTGACCTATCGCGGTTTTTCTATTGATGAGTTCATGAACCAACTGTTCGGCAACGAACTGGACTACGGCAAAGGCCGACAGATGCCGGTTCATTACGGTTCCCGCAAGCTGAACTACATGACCATTTCCTCGCCACTGGCCACGCAAATCCCCCAGGCCACGGGCTACGCCTACGGTCAGAAACTGGCGGGCGAAGGCCACTGCACCATCACCTACTTTGGCGAAGGCGCCGCTTCGGAAGGAGACTTCCACGCTGCCCTGAACATGGCCGCCGTCCACCGCGTTCCGGTTATTTTCCTGTGCCGGAACAACGGCTACGCCATTTCCACCCCCGCCGCCGAGCAGTTCGCCGCTGACGGCGTGGCACCCAGGGCGTATGGCTACAAGATGGACGTGATCCGTGTCGACGGCAACGACATCCTGGCCGTGCACGAGGCCACCAAGGCTGCCCGCAAGCTGGCGGTGGAACACAACCGGCCGGTGCTAATTGAAACCATGACCTACCGCCTGGCGGCACACTCTTCTTCTGACGACCCCTCCGGCTATCGCAGCAAGGACGAGGAAGCGGTATGGCGCGAGAAAGACCCTATCCTGCGCATGCGTCTCTGGCTCGAACGCAAGAAGTGGTGGAGTGAGGACGATGAGAAACAGCTGCAGGAAAACATGCGCCGGGAAGTGCTCGAAACCATGAAACGGGCACAGAAGCGGCCGCCACCCGCGCTCGACACCCTGGTGAGCGACGTCTACGACGAGGTACCGCCGGGGCTGGCCGAGCAATTCGACAAACTCAAGGCGCACATCCGCCGGCATCCGGACGAATATCCGAAAACCGCAGAACAAGCAAAGGGAGGTGCGTGAGATGACCCAGATGAATATGCTCCAGGCCATCAACAACGCCCTCGACACTGCCATGGCCGCCAACGAGCGGGTGCTGTGTTTCGGTGAAGACGTGGGCATTTTCGGTGGTGTATTCCGCGCCACCAGCAACCTGCAACAGAAATACGGCAAGGACCGCTGTTTCAACACGCCGCTGGTCGAGCAGGGTATCGTCGGTTTTGCCAACGGCCTGGCCGCACAGGGTTCCGTGCCCGTGGCCGAGATTCAGTTTGCCGATTACATTTTCCCGGCCTTCGACCAGATCGTGAACGAGTCGGCCAAGTTCCGTTATCGCTCGGGCAGTCTGTTCGACGTGGGCGGGCTAACGATTCGTGCGCCCTACGGCGGCGGCATCGCCGGCGGGCTTTACCACTCACAGTCGCCGGAAGCCTACTTTGCCCACACACCGGGCCTGAAAATCGTGGTGCCCCGCAACCCGCATCAGGCCAAAGGTCTGCTACTGGGCGCCATCCACGACCCCAACCCAACCCTGTTCTTTGAACCCAAGCGTCTCTATCGCGCCTCCGTCGGGGAAGTGCCCGACGAAGACTACCGGCTACCGCTGGGCGAAGCCGAAGTGATCAAGGAAGGCACCGATATCACCGTATTGGGCTGGGGTGCGCAGATGGAAGTGATTGAGCACGCCGTCGAACGGGCGGAGAAAGAAGGCATTTCCTGTGAAGTCATCGACCTGAGAACCATCCTGCCCTGGGATGTGGAAACCGTGGCCAAGTCGGTACTCAAGACCGGGCGCCTGGTGGTCACCCACGAAGCGCCACTGACCGGTGGTTTTGCCGGTGAAATCGCGGCGACCATACAGGAGCGCTGCTTCCTGTACCTGGAATCCCCGATCGCTCGCGTGACCGGGATGGACACCCCCTTCCCACTGGTGCTGGAAAAAGAGCACCTGCCCAATCACCTGAAGGTCTACGAGGCCATCAGGTCGAGCGTGGATTTCTAGGTTGATATCAGGACAGGAGAGCAATCATGAGTGATTTTATACTGCCCGATATCGGCGAAGGTATCGTGGAGTGCGAACTGGTCAAGTGGCTGGTCAGCGAAGGCGACATCATCGAAGAAGACCAGCCGGTGGCCGAAGTCATGACCGACAAGGCGCTGGTGGAGATCCCGGCGCCCTATAAAGGCAAGGTGACGCGCCTCTATCACAAGGAAGGGGACATCGCGAAAGTGCACGCCCCGTTGTTTGAACTGGTGGAGGAAGGCGGCGACAGCCAGCAAGATTCAACGCCTGAGCCCAAAGCCCCGGAAACGGCCAGCGAAACGCCGGCAACCCAGGCACAAGCAAGCTCCGGCGAAGCCGATGGCGATGACCCAACGGAGGACTTCATCCTTCCCGACATCGGCGAAGGCATCGTCGAATGCGAAGTGGTGGAATGGCGCGTGGCCGAGGGCGACGAGATCGAAGAAGATCAGCCGGTGGTGGACGTCATGACCGACAAGGCCATGGTCGAGATCACCGCCCCCAAGGCCGGCCGTGTCACGAAGCTTTACCATAAGCAGCAGGAAATGGCGCGGGTGCATTCACCGCTGTTTGAGTTCGTTCCCCGTGAGCGTGACGAGACGGCTCAGGCCCAGAAAACGCCACACGCAGCCCCGGAAGCAGAATCGAAACCAACGCCGACCACCGCGCAACCCGTCGTATCCCGCAACCAACCGCGGACACCGGCCAGCCCGGCTGTACGCCGCATTGTTCGCGAACACGACCTGGACCTGGCGGACATCACAGGTTCCGGCAAGGATGGCCGGGTACTGAAGGCCGATGTACTGGCTCATCTCGACAAACCCGCCACAACCTCACCGGCACAGGACAGCTCCGGCGAATCGCAACCGGCAAGCTCAGGCGGTGAGCGCCGCCGGCCATCCCGGGAACAGGAAGTGCGCGTTGAGCCCATCCGCGGCATGAAAGCCGCCATGGCTCGCAGCATGGTTACCTCGGCGACCACCATTCCCCACTTCATCTACAGTGAGGACATCGATGTCACCGACCTGCTCAAACTACGGGAACAGCTGAAACCAGAAGCCGAAGCCAGCGGATCAAGGCTGACTCTGATGCCCTTCTTCATGAAGGCCATGGCCCTGGCGGTGCAGGAGTACCCGGTACTCAACAGCCGCCTCAACGACGACGTCACCGAGATCCACTACCAGCCGCAGTGCAATATCGGCATGGCCGTGGACGGCAAGGCCGGGCTGATGGTTCCCAACATCAAGGGTGTGGAAGACCTTACCCTGCTGGGCATTGCCGACGAGGTAGCTCGCCTGACCGAGGCTGCCCGCTCGGGCCGTGTCAGCCAGGAGGATCTCAAGGGTGGCACCATCACCATTTCCAATATTGGCGCTTTGGGTGGCACCTACGCAGCCCCGATCATCAACCCACCGGAAGTGGCGATTGTGGCCCTTGGCCGTACCCAGAAACTGCCGCGCTTTGACAGCTATGGCCAAGTGGTCGAGCGGTCCATCATGACCGTGAGCTGGGCAGGCGATCATCGCATCATCGATGGCGGCACCATTGCGCGCTTCTGCAATCGCTGGAAAGGCTACCTGGAATCGCCGCAGTCGATGCTGCTGCATCTGGGCTGACGGAGCATCATGGCGCAGAAGACGCAACTGCAGCAGTTCTACATCCCAGAAGAGCAGTCGATCTATCTGCTCAGCCATGACGATGCCAAGAAGCTCAAGGACTGGGTGGCGCTCTGCGCCGCCCAGCTCCGCCAACTGGGTTACCAGGACATCGAACTGATCGGCAAAGGCGCCTACGGCTTCGTATTCGCCGGCCGCCTGCCACACCAGGACAGCTCCGGCCCCGAACACGTCTTCAAATTCACCCGCATCAACCTTCCCCAACACCTGCAGGACCGACTGGAGGATGAAGCCTATATCCTCGAGCAGGTCCGGCATCCGAGGGTGCCTCGCCTGGTTGCCTATCAACGGGCCCACAACCAACCCATCCTGGTGATGGAACGCGCGGCAGGCCTGAACCTGGAAGAGGTGTCCCTGCGGGAGGGCCGACTGAAGCCCCGGCTGGTCATGCGGATTGCCGACCAGATTGCGGATATCCTGCGCAACCTGCGCCGCGAGAATGGCCCCTCGGGGCGCCCCATCGTGCACGGTGACATCAAACCCTCGAACCTGGTGTTTGACGCCAGCACCGAGAACATTGCCCTGATCGACTGGGGCTCGTCGGTGTTCGCCCAGCTGGACGCTAACCAGCAGTTCCTCACCACCAACGTGATGGAATTGATGTCCGATAACCTGCAACAGACCAACGCCCGGCTGGGGGATGTCTACTTCATCGGTGAGGAACAACTGAACGGTGGGCTGTCTTCCCCTCGCTTTGATGAACAGGGCGCTGCGGGCACACTGTATGCGCTGGCATCCGGCCAGTCTTGCCGGTTCGGGCACCAGGCCATTCCCGCCGCGTCCCTAGGGCTGCCCATGGAATTCGCCCGCATGCTCGACGGCATGCTATCCCCGGACCCACAAATGCGCAGAAAAGCCGGTGACCACTACCTGAACGAAATGCCGCGAATGGCACGCACGGTGATGATCGACCTCAAGGAACCACCGCTGGCCCCCATGGTCCCGGTGTGGACCCGGCCCTCAGACCACGAAATCGACACCGTCGTCTACAGCTCCCGGAAATCTTTCCTCCGCCAGGAAGGCGCGCCGGAAACCCTAAATGATGTGAACGATGTGCAGCTGGACCGCTACTATAAAAATTTCATGCAAGGCATGGGAGAAACCGAAAAAGCCTTCCTGGCCGCCGTCAGCCGGCTGGGGCGCTACCCTGTCGAAGGCGGCCTGGCCGTGCGCTGGGAAACCGATGGCGTGTATATCGACACCTCCCTGAACCTGCATGACCCGACACTGAAAACCGCGTTCATCCGCGCCGTCAACAACATGGTCTACCTGGCCCAGGCCATTTACCGCCAGGGAATTTTCAAGAGCTGCCTGTTCAACGCCCGTAACACCCTGCACATCGACCGTGCCGAACCCGACCAGCCTTTCACGCCCGAGCGCGGCATGCAGCTGAAATACGAAGTCAGCGCCGCGCCGGAAGTGGAAGACGAATCCCGGGTGCACTCCTACTTTGAAGACGGCCCCGACCCGGAAGAATTCCTGGTACTACCGCAAACCATCATCACCGCGCTGGAATCTCTCAACGACATCCATCACACCGGCATGATCATCTTCGAAGCCCTGCCCCGCCACCTCAAGATCCACAGCCACTACCGCCTGCTGGACCCGGACCGGGAGAGTGAATTCAGCCGCCTTCTGGGCGAGATACTGTCCGCTGTGAATCAAATCACTGGCTTGGGTGTCTCGGGCTTTATGAAAATGCCCTACAAGGACACCCGCTTCTTCCCTCATATCGAACGTCTGCCGGAGCGTTACTACCCCAAAAATCCAAGGGCGAAGAGCGGTTAATCGAAAGCTTGCCGCTGCATATATCAATACCAACAGGACTGGACAGAGCCCCCCATCACACGTAAGATTGCGCACTCGAAATTGACGCCAAAGCGTTGGATTTCATCCGCCCGTAGCTTTTATGCTGGGAGCGAAGCGAGACAGTACAGCTGAGTCATGCGAAGCATGGCCTCTCAACCTCTCGAACAAAGTTTAATCCGCCCGTAGCTCAGCTGGATAGAGCGTTGCCCTCCGGAGGCAAAGGTCTCAGGTTCGAATCCTGACGGGCGGGCCATTTTCATGAAAAATCAGTAAGTTACACCTCCCGCCTTTAATCATCTTCAAGATTCAAATTTACTCCCTTTCAAATTTCAACCTAGGCAATGACATTCATCCTGGTTCTGGTGTAATACCCCCAGAAACTGATTCTATGGCCAAATTGTGTCCATGGTGCATCCACTCAATTGAAGAAGCTCCTTTCAGCAAGAAAACTCTGTGTAGTGGTCAACTAATTTCGGAAAGTATTTCAAGACTGTCCGCAACAGACGAAAAACTCTTATCAGTGGTGCAAATGTTTTGGGTGCTTGGTAGCGAACTGTTTGGTGCAAAAGAGCCCCTATGATGCCCTCGTGGATGACGGCCGAACTTTATTGAGTGACCACTCAATAAAAGCTAAAGTACCGGGCAGTCATAAAAATCCAAGAATCACTGATCAGGAGTCAACAGCAATGAGCCCCACCATTGATTATTACTTCAGCTGCCTTTCACCGTTTACCTACCTGGGACATAAGGCTTTCCTTGAAACCGCAGAACAGGCGAAAGCCAGCATCAACTTCAAGCCAATAAGGCTGCCAAAGGTGTTCGCCAACTCGGGCGCGAAACCGCTACCCGAACGCCCGGCATGCCGCCAAGAGTACCGCCTGCTTGAAATCCAACGATGGGCAAAAAAACGCGGCTTGTCCGTCAACCTCAAACCAGCGTATTTTCCCGCAGACCCGAGTCTGGCTGACGGTTGTGTCATTGCCCTCCAAGCGACAGGCCAGAATCCTGGAAATTTTGTGCAGAGAGTGCTGGCAGCCTGTTGGGCAGAGGAGAAGAACATCGCGGATGAAGCGGTAATTCGTGACATCCTGAACACCCTTGAACTGGATGCAGAAGGCCTGCTTGAAGCGGCCCGGTCATCAGACGTTACTGAACAGTACGACCGTCATACCGACGAAGCGATTGGCGATGGGATTCTCGGAGCTCCGGCCTATGTGTTGGATGGCGAACAGTTCTGGGGCCAGGATCGAGTTGAACTATTGTCCGAAACCATGGCTTCAAAAGCCTAATTGCGCGACCGCCTATTACCATCCTCTGGCGGGCCGGAGCCAATAACGACGTTCCGCGCCAGAGGTATCCAACGACGATCGCGACAAAATTTCCGAACGTCGGGATTGGGTCGATCGGCCCCTCAGCGACGCTGGGGGGGTACCCAGACTTTTTTAATTAATTCCATTCTGATAAGCAATATTCCGCGCGCGCTGAGCCTGTCGTCGATCCGCTAGCCCGACCACCAGAATTCCCAGACCAACCAAGCAGAACCCGAAAATATCCGAGCCGCTCGGCTGTTCATTCAGAACAACGGCAGATGAGAGCAGCCCAACCGCTGGAACCGCGGCGGAACTCAGCGACATGGTCACTGCGGGTAAAGACCGGATGGCACCGACCTGAGCTGCAACGCAAAGGCCCGATGCAATGGCGCCGCTGAAGAAGATGTTCACCAGAAAAGCTGGCTCCCATCGGATGGTAGCAAGGTCTTCCACGAAAAGGGCCAAGGGTACCAATAGCAGCAATGACGAAAGCAGTTGCCAGGGTATCAGCGACAGCACATCCCCGCGCCACTGATGCCGACGGACATGAATCAGTCCTGCCGTCCAGACAATCGTCGCCAGAACGATCAATCCGCCCCCGGTCACCATCCCTTCAGCGTGCCAGTCGACGGTCAGTGGATTAAATATAGCCAGCAGTCCAGCGAGTCCAAATCCGGCACCCAATGCCCTGAACAAGGTTAAGCGCTCGCCGAGGAACAAGGCGGCTGCCGGCACCACCCAGATTGGTGAAGTATAGGCCAGAATCGCCGCCCGACCGGCGGGCATATACTGCATGCCAAAGGTCACCAAGGTGATAAACCCCATGTTCTGAAGAATGCCCACGGAGAAAACCACCGGTATGTCCGCCCGGTGCGGCATCCGGAGAATGCCCATCATTCGCGCAATCAAGAACATGGTGAGGGTCCCGAGGACCATCCTCAAGGTCGTGTACAACAGCGGCGGGCTGTAGGCCAGGCCTATCTTCATGATGGGGAAATTAATCCCCCAGGCCAGTGCGGTAAAGGCCACCAGCAGGTACCCGTTGCGCCAAGCATAGCCGGCACCCGATGCAGGCATTACCGAAGTAGACCGCGACATGGTCAGTGCTCGACCTTCAATGCACTCTCATGCCAGTTACGCAGTGCCCGGTCGGACATCCAGACCATCAGTGCGAACAACAGGATTCCCGTTACGGTGATCAGAATCAGCGCCGCAAACATTTTGGGAATCTGCAGATTGTAGCCGGATTGCAGGATCATGTAGGCCAGGCCGGCCTTGGCTCCCCCGGTACCAGCAACGAACTCGGCCACCACCGCACCGATCAAAGCCAGCCCGGAACTGATGCGCAAGCCTCCGAAGAAGTAAGGCAGGGCGCTCGGAACACGTAAACGCACCAATTCCTGCCAGCGGCTGGTGCGATACATCCGGAACATGCTCAACAGGTTCGGATCGACACTTCGCAGCCCCAGTGTGGTGTTGGAGATAATCGGGAAAATAGCTACGATCACCGCACAGATGGTCAGAGCCCACGTGGTGTCGTTTACCCAGATGATGATCAATGGCGCAATGGCCACAATCGGTGTTACCTGCATCAGCACCGCATAGGGGAACAGACTGATCTCAATCCACTTGCTCTGCACGAACAGCAACGAGGCCGCCACTCCCAGAACCACCGAAATAGCAAAGGCCAGGAAGGTTACCTTGAGGGTCATCATCAAGGCATTAAACAGCGAATTGAAATCAGACACCAGCGACTGCCCGATATCCACGGGGCTGGGCACAATGTATTTCGGTACTTCAAACGCCACCACCGTCAATTGCCACATCAGAAGCACCAAGACTCCCACAAGCAAAGGGGCAGCGACCTGAACAAAGCGCTCGTTCTGGATCAATGGTGTTTTCATGAATCACTCCCCTCTTTGCTTTCTCCCATGGCACTGGCTCGCTCAAGAGCCATCGACACCTGCCGACAATATCCGGCAAATTCGGTGGATACCCGGAAATCAGGGGAACGGGGATAGGGTTCTTTGATTTCGATGTCATCCACGATCCGTCCGGGGCGAGCCGCCATGACAACCACCCGACTGGACAGATAGACCGCCTCGTAAACACTGTGAGTCACGAAGACAATGGTCCAGCCCTTTTCTCGCCAGAGCTTCAGAACATCGTCATTCAGCTTGTTGCGGGTCATCTCGTCGAGGGCTCCGAAAGGTTCATCCATCAACAACAGGTTAGGTTCGGTTACCATGGCCCGGGCGATGGACGCTCGCATTTGCATGCCGCCGGAAAGCTCTCTCGGGAAGCTCTCATCAAACCCCGTCAGGCCCACCATATCGAGGGCGTCATCAATCTTTTTCTCGACTTCCGGTGCATTACCAGCGTGGTCCAGATCCAGCGGGAGACGAATATTTTTACGTACCCGAGCCCAGGGCATCAGCGTGGCATTCTGAAACACGAAGGCCAGCTTCCGGCCCTTGCTGCCAACCACTCCGTAATCCTGCTCCCACCATTTGACCGTACCGGTGGTCACTTCACCCAGGCCCGCCATAATCCGGAGTAAGGTACTCTTGCCGCACCCGGAAGGCCCCAGGAGGCTGACGAACTCCCCCTGTTTTATAGTCAGATCGGCTCCTTTCAGAGCGACCGTGCCATTGCTGTAGATTTTGTTAACCCCGTCCACCTGCAGGACCGGTCTGCCCGGGGCGAGCGCCTCTGGCGCTGGAGCCATAACATTCGGCTCCCGGGCCGGATTCAGGGGTGTTACTTTGTCCGCTGTCATAATGATATCTCCAGGGCCGATCAATGGCGTCACCGACCGGCATCAGGATAGGGTTCGATGCTTACGGCAGCACCGGCTCTTCGGGCAGAAATTCCAGGGTGAAAACCTTGCTGAGATCAAGATCTGCCGACGCAAGGCCTGCGCCAACCATGAAATCCTTGATCTTCGTCCAACGTTCTTCGGTCATCACTCCAATTCCCTGGGTTCCCGCGTCGCCGCCAGTCACCAGTTCGTAGTCCTTGATCTTTTCGATGCCATAGGCAATTTGCTCAGGCGTCATCTCAGGGTTTTCCTGCATGATGAGCTTGTTCCCGGGCTCCGGGTTCTCCAGGTAGCTTTGCCAGCCTTCCATGCTTGCCTGCACAAACCGTTTGACCACGTCTGGCCGCTCTTCAATCATGTCGGTTGTGGTTTCGATGGTGGTGGCGTACGGAGGGTAACCGTAGTCCGACAACAGGAAGACGTTCGGCTCAATTCCCCCTTTCTGGATTGCAAAAGGCTCCGACGAGAGGTAGCCCTGCTGAACAATGCTTTCATCGGTCAGAAATGGCGCAACACTGAAGGTATAGGCGTGCACAACATCGTCTTCGAACCCGTACTCTGCCTTCAGCCATGGCCAAAAGGTGGAATGGGCATGGGTTGCCAGATAAATGGGCAGGCCCTCTTCCTTGATCTGCTCAATGGATTCAACGTGGGGATGCGCAACCAATGACTGAGGATCTCCCTGCATGGAGGCAGCCACGGTCATAACGGGCAAGCCCTTCTCGACCGCGTTAATGTTGCCAATGGGATAGCCCATGAGCAGGTCATAGCGCCCAGTTACCAACAACTGGGTTCCGTTTACCTGCGGGCCACCCATTCTGATTTCTACATCCAGCCCGTGCCCCTCGTAAAGGCCTGTTGCCAGTGCTTGATAAAAGCCACCATGCTCAGCTTGGGCATACCAGTTGGTTCCAAATACGACCTTATCCAACTCGTCCGCATTTACCGGCGAAAAAGCGACCAGGCCGGCCATCATGATCGAACCACCCAGAACGGTGCTTAGCTTCATCTTCATGGATACTCTCCTAGACCAGGCGGTTTACGCCTCTTTTAATTGACCAATTGCTCAGGTTTTATAAGGCAACCTTCATGCCATATAAGAAATAAGTTTTTATTATTTAATATCATTAGCTTAAAAAATATAGAACACAGAAAAACGCACCAGTTTTAAACAAACTCTGGCCAACTGCTCTACTTTTGAACAAGCCAAAAAAAACCGCCCGAAGGCGGCAAAAGGACTACACAACGTCACGCTTACACCATTCCCTCGACCTAGGTGGCGTATGCCGCAAGTTCAACCGACGATGGCTCGAGTGTTACCCAGCCTGACAGTCTCGCCACCCTTGCCCCCAATGCACGGGCAATGGCAAGTTCGTTCTCGTCAACTCCCCTGTTTCCATCGAATCCAGTAACCGTTGTCGCCCCATAGGGCGAACCTCCTTTTTCGGTCCGCACCAACTCCGGAACACTGTGGGGAACACCGGCCAACACCATCCCATGCTGCATGAAGGGCAATAAAAGAGAGAGCAACGTCATCTCGTTTCCAGAATGCATACCTCCCGTGGAGGTAAACGCAGCCCCCACTTTGCCGATCAAGGCACCTTGCCGCCAAAGAGGTGCCACTTCATCGATAAACGCCCTAAGCGGTGTACTCATCAACCCATATCGGGTGGGAGACCCCCAGACAATTCCTTTTGCCCAGTCAAGATCATCGGCAGTGGCTCTGGGTAGCGCACGGAATTCTGCCTGGGCCGCAATAAAATCAGCCCGTTCCGAGTCCACACTGAATTCGGGCTCATCTATGGCCACTCGGCAAAGACGAACTTCCGCACCTTCCGACAATGCGCCTGACGCCACTGCTCGGGCGAGCGCCAGTGTGCTGCCGTATCGGGAATCAACAACCACGGTGACACGGCTTGCTGTCATGACGCCCTCCTTCATTGTCCGTGCTTCTGCCAAAATACTTCATGCACTTTTGCTGCATCGTCCTCCAGGACCGGCCCGATCACCTCGACTTCGCGCTGTCCGGAATCAAACACCTGCCGGCAGGGCAGATCGAGCGTCGGATTTTCGGGATGGTTGCCGGTAATGTTCTTCAGCCGGTGTTCACTGAGCCCGTAGACTATTCTCCCCAAACCGGCCCAGTAGGCCGAACCGGCACACATGCAACAAGGCTCTGCGGATACGTACATGGTGCAACCGGCCAGAAAGTCTGGACGCCAGGCCTTGCTGGCCCGAGTCATCAGAACGCGCTCGGCATGACCTGTCATATCACGGTCCGGGAGGTAAGCGTTGCCCTGCTCCATCAAGACAGAGCCTTCACTGTCGACCAACAAGGCGGCAAACGGATGTACTCCGTCTTCCGCCAGCCCGTTTGCCATGGCGATGACCTTTTGCATCATTGCCAGATCGGTATTGTTCAATCTTTCCTGTTCAGACAATTCGTTAACCTCTTATGACATGCTTAGCCCTGTTTTTTGGGCAGGCTCCATGGGAAAAAGATCTGCTGCGCCCAGTGCACCGACTTGAACAGCAACAGGCTGACCACTGCCAGAAAGAACAGCCCCGCGAAGGCCTGCGGAATCCGGAAAAACGACGTCGAGAACTGAATGAAGTAACCCAGTCCCTCTTCGGCGGCAACAAATTCCGCCACCACGGCGCCGATAATGGCCAGAGTGATGGCCACGCGCAGGCCGCTGAAAATATGCGGAATGGCGTAAGGAATCCGGATCTGCCAGGTTTCCCTACGCAGCGGGGCATCCAGCGAACGACTCAATTCAACCAGTTCATCGGGGGTTTCGTTGATCCCGGTCGCAGTCGAAACCACCAGCGGGAAGAACGTCAGCAGGCAGGTAATCAATACCCGTGATGGGTCATCGGACCCCATCAATACGATGATCAGTGGCGCAACCGCCACCACCGGGGTGGATTGAACCACCACCAGTAACGGAAAGAGAGTGCGCGACAGCAGCTCCGATCGCATCATGGCGATGGCAATGGGAATCGCCACCAGGATGGACGCCGCGAACCCCATCAAAGCCACCCGCAGGGTCGCCCACAGATGGGTAAACCAGCGGCTCATCTCCACATTGAAAAAAGCCTCGACGATGGCCGAGGGGGCTGGCAATACATAGGCCGGCAAAGAGAACCCCTGACAAACCAGTTCCCATAGCAGAACCAGCGCCACAAAGAACAACCAGGGCGCCGCCGTCAACAGGGAGCGGCCGGCCCTATTCTCAAGCTTCAGGCTCATAGATATGCTTCCTCAGTCGCTCAGTTAACTGGCCGAATCTGGGTTCGGATATGGTTTGGGTCGTGCGTGGCCTAGGCAGGTCCACATCCACCATCTCCAACACGGTACCGGGGCGCTTGCTCATCACCAGCACCCGGTCTGCCAGCAGCACGGCTTCGGCGATGGAATGGGTAATGAATAGCACGGTCTTGGGGTTTTCCTGCCAGATTTTCAGAAGATCGAACCCGATCTGCTCCCGAGTCATTGCATCGAGTGCCGAGAAAGGTTCATCCATCAACAGAATATCCGGGTTCAGCAACAGCGCCCGAACGATTCCGACCCGTTGCTGCATGCCGCCAGAGAGCTCATTCGGCATCTTGTTGGCAAAACTTTCCAGGCCCGCCATGGCCAGCAAGGCGTCCGCACGCTTTTCATCGTCACGACCGTAACGGCCGAACTTGTGCTTGAGCGGGAAAAGCACGTTCTTTCGGACAGTCAGCCAAGGCAACAGCGTTGGTTTCTGAAACACGATACCAACGTCGTCCCGGGGTCCGGAGACCTGCTTTCCAAATACCGAGACCTGTCCCTCTGTTGGGGTCAACAGCCCGGCAATCATCCGCAGCAAGGTGGATTTTCCGCAGCCGGAAGGTCCCACCACCGCCACGAACTCGTGACGGCGGATGTCCAGTTCAATACCGGTGACCGCGGGCGGGATTGCCGGGTTGGGATCGTAACGGTGCCCGACTCCGGAGAGCCGCACAAACGGACGATTAGTGGCGGGCTCAGTCATGCTTACAGCGCCTCAAAAAGGGTCCGGTCGATGATGATTTCCGGGTCCAGTGCATCACCGGCCAGTTTCTCGGCTTGCGCCACCCAGCTCCAGGTCAGCGCCACACGTTCCTCAGTGAGGGCTCCCAGGCCATCCCGGTCGCTGACGTCGTTCATAACCAACTTCATGGTGTCGCCAATCTGGCCGGTTGCTACATCGACATCCACTTCCGGCACCATGCTGTTCAGAGCTTCGGCTGCCTTGCGCGGATTCTCGCTGGTGAACTTGAGAGACTTGTCAAAAGCCCGCAAGAAGCGCTTGGCCACGTCCGGACGCTCACTCAGGAAGGCCTCGCTGGCCACCACGGATGCCGAGTAAAGTTCCAGTCCGGCATCGGACCATGGCAGTACCACCAGCTCGTTACCGGTGGCTTTGGCCTGATCTGCAAACAGGGCGATATTCGTGACCCAGGCAATGATGGCGTCGGTTCCACCGTTCATCAGCATCGGCCCCAGGGCACCTGGGTCAGCCTTGGTCAAACTCACCGCATCCTCAGCCATGCCGTTCTCTTTTAGCACCAGCGGCAGGAACGCATTGGAGGATGTGAACGGTGATGTAGCGACTTTCTTGCCCTCGATATCCGTCATCTCGCTGATGTCGGCCTTCTGCAAGGTAAAGAACGCATGAGGTGCCTGGTTGAAGATGCTATAGACGGCTGTCACCGGCAGACTATTGTCCTGGACCTTGGCTGCCATCAGCGCCCCGATGTCTGCGCTGCCGATGTCGGCTTGTCCGGTGGCAATCTTGGTAATCGCGTCGGTCGAACCCCGGCCACTGGCGATTTTGACTTCCAGGCCTTCGGCTTCAAAGAATCCCTCCTGTACACCTACATACACCGGTGACTTATCCCCCCCTGGCAGCCAATCCAGTTGGTAAACCACTTTGTCGGCCGCCAATGCTGCCTGAGCCATCAACCCGCCAGCCAGTGAGGCAGCGATCAGAATCGAGCGTTTGAAACCTTTGTGCATGAGTATTCTCCTTCGGGTTTAATCTTTCCGAGCTTTATTGATCATTCGGTCAGGTTTTAAAACTGAACTGCAAAGGACAGGCCAGAATATGTCTGTTACCGCACAATTCGTTGGAAACCTCACCTTTACCGCTGAAAACACTCCAGTTTCCGGGCCTGTGTTGCGTGTGGAAGGCCAGCCCACACATCTCTACATGTAAGCCCAAACAAGCGCTGGACCGCGTTTTATGGCGCGCGAATCTGGTGCATTAAATGGGGAGCCGCCCTGATATGAAGCCTTTACGAAATCCGCTGCAACGCCACTGAACCCTCGAAAACCGTGGTATTTCCGGCCATCCGCCCGACCAACGATATTTCTTGATTGGCACGCTTTGTGAATTACTGACCACATGGACAGTTTTAGAATCGTAAACCGGAGTTAAAGCATGAGCAGCACGAATGAAACAGGCGGTTCATTACCCATCATTGACCTGTCGTTACTCTCGGGAACCGAGCAACAAAGGCAGGCGCTGACGAGCTCGCTGACCGAAGCCTGTCTGCATACGGGGTTCTTCTATATCCGCGAACATGGCATCCCCCCAGAGCTGATCGATCAGGTATTCAGGGAGTCACAGGCTCTGTTCAACCTGCCAAAAGAACACAAACAGGCGATCCACAAGGCTCACTCCCGAGCGAACCGAGGCTATGAATCAATGAGGGGGCAGACTTTGGAGACCGGCGCGCCCCCAGACTTGAAAGAAGGGTTCTACATAGGCGAAGAGCTGGACGAAACCGACCCCCGCGTACAGGCCGGCCGATTCAACCAGGGTGGAAACCAATGGCCAGAAACACTGCCCGGCTTCCGCAACACCATGACCTCATACTTCAACGCCATGAACCAGCTCAGCACCCGCATAATGGAGGCTCTGGCCCTAACCCTGGATCTGAAACCGGACTTTTTTACGGACTTCTGCCACCAACCATTATCCACCCTGAGATTGCTGCACTACCCACCTCAACCCGCCCAGCCGGCTCCCGGGGAAAAAGGGTGCGGAGCCCACACAGATTTTGGCGGCATCACCGTCTTGCTGTTAGACGACAAGCCGGGGCTTCAGGTGTGGGATGTCCGTTGTGAGCAGTGGATCGAAGCAAAACCCATCCCCGGCACTTTTGTGGTCAACCTTGGCGACATGATCGCCCGCTGGACCAACGACTGTTACCGCTCAACCCTGCACAGGGTCGTCAATACGTCGGGCGCCGAACGCTACTCGGTGCCGTTTTTCTTCAGCGGCAACCCCGACCACACCGTCACCTGCCTGCCTACCTGCCTTTCCGAGGGTGAGCAACCTCACTACCCGTCCACAACGGTTGAAGCCCACCTGATGGAGATGTACCGGAGAACCTATGCCTGAACAAATGACGACCGCCGTTCTGATCCATGGCGCCTGGGCCGGCGGCTGGGTATGGGAAACCATCACCCCTTATCTCAAAGAGCAGGGCTTCAACGTTATGGCACCGGATCTCCCGGGGTGCGGAAGCCGCCTGGGCAACCCGGCCGACGCCTCTCTCAGCCAATGCGTCGACGACCTGGAAAAGATGCTTCAGAAGGTCGAAGGCCCACTGCTACTGGTGGGGCATTCCGGGGGCGGTGCCGTTGCAACCCAACTGGCAGAAGCCATTCCTGAACGAGTCATTGGCGTTGCCTACCTGGCGGGCATGATGCTGCCTTCCGGTACGGGTTTTGGCCAAATCGTCAGCGACATGCGGGAACAGTACCCCGAAGCCTCCGGCATTGGCCCGTTTCTGACCTGGGAAGACAACGGGCAGGTTTCCCGCGTACCGGCAGATGCCATACGTCAGATTTTCCTGCAAGACGTCAGTGAGTCCATTGCCGAGCAGGCAATTCCCCGCTTCAATCCACAGGCCGAGGGCAGCCGGATGCTGGTGCCTCACTGGACTGACGCCCGTTTTGGAAAGCTGCCAAGGCTGTACATCGAGGCGAGGCAAGACCGCTCTGTGATCTTGCCGGTGCAACGGCGAATGCAGCAGCTGGTCCCGGGCGCATCGATCGTTTCTCTGGATACCGGTCACGTTCCCCAGGTCGCAGCACCTGGTTGTGTTGCCCTTGCCCTGGCGGAATTTGTAGCCAGCCAGATGTAAAAAAGGACGGCCTTTCGGGCCGTCCTTCTGATTCATACTATCGGGTACGCTGATCAGTCGGCGTAGACCGATTGTATATAGGACAGATCAAACGCCTTTTTCCAGTCCAGATCCTCCGGCAGGGTGCCTGCTTCAACCATATCCTCAAAGAATGCCTGCCAACGTTCCAGGGTCATCATCCCGTAACGACCGTCCTCGGCAGCGCCGGACAGAAGAATACCCTCCTCCTGCATTTTCGCATGGCTGTAGGCCAGCAACGCATCCTGCATTTCGGGGTTGTCTTCCTTGATCAGGGCATTCGCCGGGGCCGGATTCTCGAAATAGGCCTTCCAGCCCTCCGCTGTTGCGGCAACCATCTTCTGCACAACCTCCGGATTCTCTTCGATCCTGTCAGCCGTGGTATCCAGCGTGGCCGCATAGGCCTCCCAGCCATAGTTGGCCAGTAGCAGGCTTTTTCCCTTGACCCCGGCCTGATCCAGGAAGAAACCATCATTGGTTACGTAGCCCTGCTGAATCGTCTGATCATCCTGGATGAACGGAGCGAAGCTGTAGTCGTAGGCCTGCAACTGGTCATCGGTGTAACCATATTCAGTTTTCAGCCACGGCCAGTAGGCAACCCGTCCTGCGGTAGGAACACGCATGGATTTGCCCTTCATGGCTTCCAGAGAGTCATTGCCAACACCCTCATGAACCACTAACGACTGCGGATCTTTCTGGAAGAATGCGGCGACTGTTACCAGAGGGATTCCCTGGTTAACGGCGTTGAGCGACTGCAGGCTGTAGCCCATGATGAAATCCACCGACCCACCCATGAGCAACTGCACATTGTTCACCTGGGGGCCACCCATCTTGATGGTGACATCCAGTCCGTGCTTTTCATAAATCCCCATGGCCTTTGCGGCATAGAAACCACCGTGTTCGGCCTGGGCATACCAGGTTGTGGCAACGGTTACCGGGGTCAGTTCCTCTGCCTGGACGAAACCGGCGGCAGCACCGAACGACAGCGTGAGACCCGCCGCAATGTTCTTCAGTTGTTTCATTGTCATTCCTCAGTTCTGGGCCTGGGCCCCGTAGGTGTTGGTGAGTTTTTCATTCAGGTGCTGCCCTGCCGAGATAGGCCCATAAATCGCAGGGTTGTCTGCGGTGGCGCAACTCTCGATGCAGGCTATTTCCGATGTTTTGTTGGGGTGGCAGAAAAAGGCAATGGAATAACGATCACGATGACGATGCTCTGGTGCGACGTTCACCCGATGCGGCGTCGAACAGAACACATGGTTGGTCCAGCGATGCATCAGGTCCCCGGTATTGACCACAACGGTGCCGGGTATCGGCGTCGCCCGGATCCATTCTCCCGAGCGGGTGCAGACCTCAAGACCGCCAACATCATCCTGGAACAAGAGGGTGATACTGCCGTAATCGGTATGGGCTCCGGCACGACTTTCACCGTCTTCCGGCTCAAATCCTTCGGGTAATGGCGGGTAATGCAACAGCCGCAGGGTATGGTCGTGTTCGTTGTGGGCATTCTTGAAGAAATCTTCCGGCTGCCCCAGCGCGAGGGCGAAAGCTTGTAGCACCCGGTCGGCGGTTAGAATGCACTCCCCGAGAAACCGGGTCATAACAGTCTCGAAACGGGGATAGCCGGCGGGCCAGAGGTTTTTATGGGTGTCCGGACCGGGGCCTTCCGGCGCTAGATTGAAAGCCTCTTTCAAGTCACCCGGACGGGTGGGATCAAGCTTTTCCCGCTTGATCCCAACATAACCTCGATTACTCTCCGGGTTCTGCCAGGCGACCCCTTGCTTATCCTTCTGTGGCAGAGCAAAAAACGCTTTCGAACCGGAGAATGCCGCTTCCAGCTGCTCATCTGGCATTCCACAACCCGACAGATAGAAAAACCCCCAATCCTGACTGGCCCGACGCATCTGGTCCGCCACCGATTTACGTTCCGCACTGGTTCCGTTCAAGAACCGCTCAAAATGAATTACGGGTATTTCCTGTGTCTCGTTCGGCATGTTTTCTCCTGCATCACTCCATGCTTTGTTATCCAGTTGGTCAGATAATTTGCAAATGACATGCCATAAAAATCCGCCTTAAAAGCCCCATTATCGGACTCTTTAACAGATATTCCGCCTCAAAAAAGTGCACACTGCTATTTAATTGACCATAAGGTCAGGCTTTTACCGAAAACCAGACAGGCATTGCTCTTGCATAGTAATCAGCCCCATTTACCACCAAGACGATTTCAGCAATGACAGAAACTCTGCTACTTAAAAATGCTCGCGTTATCGCCACCATGGACGACAACGACAGAGAGATCGAGAATGGTTACATTCTGGTCCGCAACAACCGTATTGAAGCGGTCGGCGCTGCCGACGACTGCCCCGATACTGCAGATCGCACCATCGACCTGAAGGGTCATGTGGTGAGTCCGGGGCTGATCAATACCCATCACCACATGTTCCAGTCTCTGACTCGTGCGCTGCCCGCTGCACAGAATGGCGAGCTGTTCGACTGGCTGAGCGCCCTGTTTCCAGTCTGGCGAAACATCACCCCGGCCATGCAACGAGCTGCCAGCCGAACCGCCATGGCGGAGCTGATGCTATCGGGATGCACCACCGCCGCCGACCACGCCTATCTGCATGTCAACGGCATCACTCTGGACGACAGTTTCCAGGCGGCCGCAGAAATGGGCATCCGTTTCCATGGCGCTCGGGGCGCCATGAGCCTGGGCCAGAGCAAGGGTGGGTTGCCACCGGATGAACTGGTGGAGCAGGATGAAAGTGCGATCCTCAAGGACATGTTGCGAGTCGTGGAAACACACCATGATCACAGCCCGGACGCCATGGCTCGGGTGGCGCTGGCACCCTGTTCGCCATTTACCGTAACAACCGACCTGATGCGCGACGCCGCCACCATGGCCCGGTCATTGAAGGTAGGCTTACATACCCACACGGCGGAAAACTGGAAGGATCTGGCCTTCAGCCAGGAACGCTATGGCATGACGCCGACCGAATATACGGAAGAGGTCGGGTGGGTCGGAGAGGATGTCTGGCACGCCCACTGCGTACACCTGGATGACCCCGGCATTGCTCTGTTCGCTCGAACCGGTACTGGCGTCGCTCACTGCCCCTGCTCAAACATGCGATTAGCCTCAGGCATTGCCCCGGTCCGGAAAATGGTGGATGCCGGGGTAAAGGTGGGACTCGGCGTGGACGGCAGCTCCTCAAATGATAGTGGCAACCTGCTGGATGAGGCACGCCTGGCCATGTTGTCAGCCCGCGTGAGGGATCAGGAGCCCGGCGCCATGACCGCCCGGGAAGCGCTGCGGATCGCTACCCGTGGTGGCGCGGAAGTGCTCGGCCGGGGGGATGCCCTGGGCAGAATTCAGCCGGGCTACTGCGCGGACATCGTGGCTTTTCGCACCGATGATATTGCCATGGCCGGCGGCCAGAGCGATCCACTGGCCTCGCTGGTGTTCTGCACACCACCGCGCGTGCAATGGAGCATCATCAATGGTCGTGTGGTGATAGAAGAGGGCCACCTGCTGACCCGTTCCCTGCCTCACATCATTGAAGAACAGAACCGGATGGCGGAACAACTGATGGCTTAACGTTCCATGCTGTCCGGGCGGTCGGTTACCGGACAGCAAGAGACCCCGTCACTCGCTTTTCAGACGGTGGTAACCCCGATCAAAGTAGACCAGACCACCGATATCATCCTGATGGCGGACGTTCGCGACCTCACAGAACAGAATGTCGTGAGTACCCACACTTACCCGCTTGCTCACGGTGCAGTCGAAGCTCACCAGCGCCTCTTCCAATACCGGTGCGCCGGTGACCGCGGTGCTCCAGGTTGCGCCGGCAAAGCGCTGTTCCATGGTCGTTTTGCTGCCGAACAGATTCGATAAATCGGATTGGTGATCAGCCAGCGTGTTGACGCAGATGCTGTCATTCTGCCGGAAGGCGTCGTACACCGATGCGCCACGGTTCAGGCACACCAACAGGGTAGGCGGCTCGTCGCAAACGCTGCAGACAGCCGTAGCAGTGAATCCCGCTCGACCACCCGGCCCATCGGTAGTGACAACATTGACGGCTGCGGCCAGGGTGGACATGGCATTGCGGAACGACTGCTTGTCCACGAGCGGCGGCATGGTGAGCACCTCACGAAGTTGCGGTTGAGATTTCATCATTCTCTCCTTATGCCAGTCGGCAAGCGTTGTCGAATTCCAGGCGAGGCAATCTGCCATAGACCTTGTCCGGATTGCCGTGGCCAAGGTTGATCAGAAGATTGACTTTCCACGTATTCCCAGCGAAGAACGCCTCATTGACCTTGCCAGGATCAAAGCCGGACATTGGCCCGGTATCCAGGCCCAGCGACCGGGCAGCCAGTATCAGGTAGGCAGCCTGCATTGAACTGTTACGAAATGCAGTTTCGTAAGCCATTTCGGGGCTGCTGGTAAACCAGCTTCGAGCATCGCCATGGGGAAACAACTCGGGCAGTCGCTCGTAAAACTCTTCGTCATAAGCCACGATCACCGTGACCGGAGCACTCATTGTCTTGTCCAGGTTACCGCTGGACAGACAGGGCGCCAGTTTCTCCTTTCCAGCGGCACTTCTGACAAACACAAATCGAGCCGGGCTGCAGTTGGCAGATGTCGGGCCCATTTTCACCAGGTCGTATAACGCCCGGAGCGTGTCTTCCGGGATGGACTGATCCAACCAGCCATTGTGGGTGCGCGCCTCGGTAAACAGTTGACCGAGGGCCTTTTCATCAAGTTGTTGGCTCATAGGGCCTCCTGGGTGGTTAACGCCGCTGCGGGCAAACGATGTTTCCTGAGGTGATCGAGCATCAGTTCATTGAACCGTTCAACCTCTGTGACATTGACCCCATGACCACCTTCGGGCAGAAGCCGAATGCTGGAATTTGGCAGACGGGCCGCCAGCTTCTGGGAACAGGTCCAAGGCACCAATGAGTCATCACGGGTCGCAAGCACGAGCGTCTCTGCACGCACTTTGGCCAGCTCCTGCGCAGCCGGTTGCCAGGCCAGAAGCGCCGCGATGCGCCTTAGAACATTTGCCGGAGGCGGGAAACTGGCCAACGCATGAGAAGACTCCTGCTCCAGCCACTCAGTGTTGGCGGCTATCCATACCGGCGTGTACAGGAACAGAGGCTGGGCTTCGAGATACGCCTCAGGCCCGGAATTCAGCAGTAACTTCCTGCGCACCGAGAAGCATCGCCGGGAATGCGCATTGGGTTCTGACCAGGCGTTGATTAACAGCAGGCTGGCAACCAACTCCGGCGACCGTCGCGCCAACTCCAGACCGATCAGCCCGCCCAGTGCATGACCAATGAAATGCACCGGCCCGGACACCTGATCCTCCAGCAACCCGCCAAGCTCTGCCGCCATCGCTTCAACCGTGTAGAGCTCCGGGATTTCACCCCGGCTGCGCCCGGTGCCGAAATGGTCATAGACCAGCACCCGATAATACTTGGTTAGAGCGGGCAACTGAGCCGCCCAGTAATTCCTTGACCCACCGAGCCCGGCACTGAGCACGACGAGCTCACCGTCGGCCGGGCCATGGATTTCCCAATAAAGTGAGCTTACGGCACCAGTCATCATTTACCTACGTGCGCAATACTGGCGATTTCAACCAATGCATCCGGCTTCACCAGGCCACATTGAATGCAATAACGGGCCGGTTTCTCTCCCGGAAAGTACTCGGCATACACCTTGTTGACCGCCGCGTAGTTGTCCCAGTCGGTGACCATGATCATGTTGAAGGTAACGTCGTCCATGGTTCCGCCCGCCGCTTCAACAACGCCTTTGATGATCTCCAGTACGTGCCGGGTCTGGGCTTCTGCGTCGCCGACGTGAACCACGTTGGTGTCCTTGTCAAACGGCAAAGTCCCGGAAACGTACACAACGCCATCGGCCATGGAGCCGGGGACGTAAGGAGCCAGCGGTTTTCCTGAACCTGCGGGAATAATGGAAGTCTTTGGCATGGTGTATCTCCGTCTTTTATGCAGCTGTGGATTCAGTTTGAGCTGTTTCTGCGTCGCCTGTAGCGCCGCCGAAGGTCTGGCAGAAATCTTCTGTGCTGGACACCCAGCCGAAGAACGTTTCAATGTTGTACAACGCGGCCTGCTGGATGAACTCCGGGCCAGCCTGGTGCGTGGCATCGGCCAGAACCACCCCGAAGTACTCCAGGAAAAAGCCGTCTCTCAGGGTCGATTCAACACAGACGTTGGTCGCGATGCCGGTAAAGATCAGGTTGCGAATACCCCGACTGCGCAGAATGCTGTCAAACGAGGTGTTGAAGAAACCGCTGTAACGGGGCTTGGGTATGACTATATCGCCGGGCTGTGGCTGAAGTTCCTCCACCAGATCATAGTCCCAGGTACCCTTGGCAAGAAGGCTGCCATTGAGTTCCGGTTTCTTACGCATGGTTTTCAGGGCATTGGATTTGTACCAGTTCGGGGAACCGGGGCCACCAGCTTCAACGTACTCTGGGTCCCAGCCGTTCTGGAAGAAAATCACCGGAATGCCTGCCGCCCGCGCCACAGCGATCGCCTTTTTGATCTGCTGGATGACAGGTCCGGTTGTGGAAACGTCGAAGCCGGCCCGGTCCAGATAACCTCCGATCGTGGAATACGCGTTCTGCATATCCACCACGACCAGCGCCGACTCACTGGCGCGGACATTCAGGGCTTCCGGTTTTCCCGGCAATTCCAGAACAGGTTCCGCGCCGGTATTCAGGATGTAGCCCGATTGCTCCGTTTCGATGTTCATACGGCCTGCTCCAGTTCCTGGTTGATATGTACCCGCGTTTTCATCAGCGGCTGAATGTACTTGCCGAAGTCCTCAATGCCCTGAACGAAATCGTCAAAGGTCAGCATTACGCCACTGACACCCTCAACCGTACCTACTTCATCCAGCATCCGAGCGACACTCTCGTAGGAACCTACCAGGGTGCCCATATTGATGTTCACTGCGGACGTCGGATCTGCCATCTGACGGATGTTGGTATCGGATTTGGACTTCTTGTCCGCGGCACCCTGTTCACCGAGCCAGGCCACCGCCTCTTCATCGACACCTTCCTTGTAGGATTCCCACTTGGCCCGCGCCGCTTCATCAGTTTTGTCGGCAATCAGCATGAACAGGGCGACGGAACTGACCTCCCGCTGGGCTTCTTCGGTAGCCTTAACCAGGCGCTCAACGGTTGGCGCAAAGGCAGTTGGCGTGTTCACCCCTTTACCAAAGCAGAAGTTGTAATCGGCATATTTGGCGGTAAACGCCATCCCGGCCTCACTCTGCCCGGCACAAATAACTTTCATGTCGGCCTGCGGTACGGGGCTAACACGACAATCATCCATCTGGAAGTGCTCGCCTTTGAAATCACTGTGGCCAGTCGCCCAGAGATCCCGCAGCACCTGGGCATATTCACCAAGATACTCATAGCGGGAGCCGAAGAATTCATCGCCCGGCCATAGCCCCATCTGGGAGTATTCCGGTTTCTGCCAGCCCGTCACCAGGTTCACCCCGAAACGACCATTGGAGATGGAATCAATGGTGGAGGCCATACGAGCAACGATGGCCGGCGGCATGGTCAGTGTTGCCGCAGTGGCGAATAACTGGATTTTGCTGGTGACTGCAGCAAGGCCCGCCATCAAGGTGAACGACTCCAGATTGTGCTCCCAGAATTCAGTTTCACCGCCGAACCCGCGCAGCTTGATCATCGACAGCGCGAAGTCGAAGCCGTAGCCCTCTGCTTTCTGGGTAATCTCCCTGTTCAACTCGAACGTCGGCATGTACTGAGGCGCGTTCTTCGAGATCAGCCAACCATTGTTGCCGATGGGAATGAAGACGCCGATATTCATCTGTTCGCTCATGGGGTTCTCCTTGATGTTTCCGGTCTGATGGCGCACTCGGGCCACCACCTGTGACTCACGTTCCCCAACAGCAACGCATAATGTCGGCCATAATGCTTTTTATTATTACAAATCAATTACCTGCAACTTTTCACTTAATAATTTCAGACCATTTGGTCTGAAATAGAGCACTCGGTTTGTGCACTGCGGGCGTTTTTGGGGCAAACCGGCTGATCGCATCTAAAAGACCTATTCACCGAGAAATCCGGTGCTAGAATGAGCGTCCGGTCAATCCAGCGGAGAACTACGTGAGCGTCATCAGAAAGGGCAAGGAAACAGCCAGCGAGGGCAAACGGAAGCCACAGCGGGTTCCCTCCGCTGCGGCGCTCAATAGAAGAATGCGCAATAGCGAGAAGAAACGGGCAACTATTCTGGATGCTGCGCTAAGCACCTTCTCGAAATACGGATTGCACGGCGCCAGTATCGACCAGATTGCACTTCAGGCCGATGTATCCAAAACCAACCTCTTCTATTACTTCAGCAGTAAAGAAGAGCTCTACGTCAGCGTACTTCGAGAGCTTCTGGATTTATGGCTCAAACCGCTGCGGGCATTCACGGTCGAGCAGGATCCTATAGAGGCCATCAGGGACTACGTTCGGGTCAAGCTGGAGTTTTCGAGGGACCACCCCGCCGAATCCCGACTGTTCTGCATGGAAGTCATGCAGGGCGCGCCGTTAATGCTGACCGAACTGCAACAGCCACTGCACGATCTGGTCGAGAACAAAATAGAGGTTATCCAGACCTGGATTGATCAGGGCAAACTGGCGCCCGTAGAGCCTTACCACCTGGTTTTTTCGCTATGGGCGACCACCCAGCACTACGCCGACTTTCGCGTACAGGTAGAAGCCGTTGCCGGGAAAACGCTGGAAGATCCGGGCTTCTTTCAGGAAACCCTCAGTAGCCTCGAAACCATCATTCTTAACGGCGTCCGCCCCCGCTGATCGGAGAGCAGCTCGTTCCCCGAAACTCTCCTGCCCCTAATTTGGGCTCAAAGTAGAACCATACGCTCTAATTTAGACCATTTGATCCGGGTCAATTTTTCATAAACCACTAACTGATTGTTTTTTAACAAAATCGAAAAATGGCACGCTTGCTGCTACGTCAATCAGCGAGCGAGAACGACTCCTTTGTTTTTTATCCGGGCCCTTCTCGCAAAACTGAATTGAAGGAGGTTGTGCCATGCAGTTGCAACACGTACCAACGATCGACCTTGCCCCTTACTTCGAAGGCACCCCTGAAGGGAAGGCCCAGGTGGCGAAGGAGGTCGACAGGGCCTGTAAGGATATTGGTTTCCTGGTCATCACCAACCACGGAATTCCCAGCGAACTGGTGGATCGCGTCTATTCACTGAGCCGCAAGTTTTTCAACCAGCCCATGATCGAAAAGCGGAAAGTGGATCGTCCCAGCCCTGATATGGTGCGCGGTTATAGTGCCATTGCCGAAGAAAGCCTGTCCTATTCGATGGAAGAAGCCGCGCCGGGAGACCTGAAAGAATCCTTTTCCATCGGGCCCACAGACGTACCGGACGACGAGTACCACCGGGGCGCCGCCGCAGGCCCTCACTTTGCGCCGAATGTGTGGCCGGAAACCATTGAAGGCTTCAAAGAAGCCTACTCAGACTATTTCGATGCCATGAGCGACCTGGCCCGTTCGCTGATGCGTATTTTTGCCCTCTCCCTCAAGCTGGACGAGCATTTCTTCGACGACAAGATCGACAAAGAAATCAGCATGCTGCGCACCCTCAGCTACCCCAACATGGGGACAAACATTGAAGCTGGCCAGATGCGTGCAGGGGCCCATACCGACTATGGCAGCCTGACCATTGTCAAACCCGACAACTCACCGGGTGGTTTGCAGGTATGCAACCAGAACGGGGAGTGGGTCAGCGTGCCCTATGTGGAGGGCAGTTTCGCGGTCAATATTGGCGACCTCATGATGCGATGGACCAATGACCAGTGGATCTCGACCCTCCACCGTGTTGTCAATCCGCCGCTGGACGCCAAGACCGCCGAGCCGCGCCAGTCCATTGTCTTTTTCCACCAGCCAAACTACGACGCCATGATCGAATGTCTGCCCAGTTGTCTGGACGAAGCTGGCAAAGGCAAATACCCGGCTGTCAGCTCCGGTGACCACCTGAAATCCAAATTCGTCAAACAGACAACCTTTGGTGGCACCCAGGAGGTGGCTTGATATGGGGACGCTCTCTTACGTCAATGTTTTCGCCAAAGATATAGAAGCCCTCAGTGTTTTTTACCGGGATCTGTTCGGATTCAAGGAAATTCCGGAGATCCGTTCACCCATCTTCCGCGGCCTGGACACGGGGCGCTCCTGCATCGGTTTCAATGCGCTGGATGCCTACGAACTGCTCAAGCTCGATGATTACTCGGACACAAAAGGCTGCAAGTTCCTGTTGAACATTGATGTGGACAGCAAGGAAGAGGTGGACGAGTACGTTCCCAAAGCTCTCACCTCTGGTGCAACGCTCATCAAAGAGCCCTACACCACCTATTACAACTGGTACCAGGCTGTAATGCTGGACCCGGAAGGTAACGTTTTCCGAATCAATCACATGATGTAGAGCCGTTTCTCCCAACCAAAGGAAGTACCAACATGAAAAAACTCATATTCAGTGCCTGCTTTGCACTGGCCGGTTTCCTGGGCCTATTGAACACCGCTCACGCCGAAGGCTTCACTCTCAAGAGTGACCCAAAGATCGCCATGCTCTATATCTCTCCGACCAATGACGGCGGCTGGACTCAGGCTTTTGATGAAGCCCGTCAGCGCCTGGAGGATGAACTGGACATCAAGATTCAGTACGTGGAAAGCGTTCCTGAATCTGCCTCGGCCATCCGGCCGGCCGTCGAGCGTTTTATCAAACGTGGCGCCAACATTATTATCGGTACCGCTTTCGGTTACTCCGATACATTCAAATCATTGTCTGAAGACTATCCGGACGTCGCCTTCCTGAACGGTTCTGGCACCACCAACGGCCCCAACCTGCTGTCTTACTACGGCCGTACCTACGAGAGCCAGTACCTTTGTGGCATGGCAGCCGGCGCAGCGTCTGAATCCGGCAAGCTCGGTTTCGTCGCTGCCAACCCGTTCGGTGTTGTGAACTGGACCATCAATGCTTACGCCATGGGTGCCCGTGAAATGAACCCCGATGCAACCGTCACCGTGGTCTATACCGGCGCCTGGAATGACCCCACCAAAGAGCGCTCCGCAACCAAGGCCCTGATCGATCAGGGCGCCGATGTCATCGGCCAGCACGTAGACACCCCGACACCGCAACTGGTTGCCCAGGAAAATGGCGTCTACGGCACAGGTCACCATCGTGATTTCCGCGAGTTCGCACCGAAGGCTACGGTTTGTTCGTCAGTCTGGGTCTGGGATCGCTTCCTGAAGAACGAACTGGAAAAAATCATCGCCGGCAACTGGGTACCAGCCCCCCATGGAGCGCTGCTGTCCATGAAAGAAGGCGGTACCGACATCGCCTGCTGTGGGCCGAACGTTGATGAGGAAGAAGAAGCCAAGATTATGGCGGCCCGCGAGAAGCTGATGAATGGTGAACTACAGGTCTATGCCGGCCCGCTGAAAGACCAGAACGGCACCGTTCGCGCAGCAGAAGGCGAAGTCGTATCCGATGGCGCCCTGTGGCAGATGGACTGGTTTGTTGACGGAGTGATTACCCAGCAATGAGTACACAGAACGCGATCCAGCTGAGCGGCGTCAGCAAGACCTTCGACGGTTTCAAGGCCCTGTCCGACGCTGACTTCACCGCCAGGTGGGGCGAAGTTCACGCCCTGCTCGGCGAAAACGGAGCCGGCAAGTCGTCCCTGATGAACATCGTGGCCGGCCTCTATGGTCCCGAAGGCGGATCGCTGTTCATCGACGACAACCCAGTAAAACTGAAAGGCCCGAAAGAAGCCGCCAAACTCGGCATCGGAATGGTTCACCAGCACTTCAAACTGGTGACTCCCTTCACCGTTGCCGAGAATATCCTGCTGAACCTGGGTCATATCCAGGCCAGCGGGCTTTATCGGGAACGCCTACGCCGGGTGTCTGACGACATCCGTGCCATGGCCGAGCGCATCGGGTTCAGGATTGATCCCGACGCCCGCATTGATCAACTCTCCATCGCAGAACAGCAACGCGTGGAAATTCTTAAAGTACTTCTGGCCGGCGCCAAGATACTGATTCTGGATGAGCCTACCGCCGTGCTTACCGAAGAAGAAGCCGAAAACCTGCTCACGACCGTGCGGGGATTCGCCCATGAGGGCGCTGCTGTCATCCTTGTAACCCACAAAATGAACGACGTGCTGCGCTATGCCGATCAGGTCACCATTATGCGTTCGGGCCGAACCATCAAAAGCCTGAAGCCGGATTCGGTATCCGTGGATGAACTGGTGAAGCTGACCGTCGGCGAATCAGCACCGGAGCAGAGGATTCCTGTAGAGGAACGGACATCTGGTGAGCCTTATTTGAACGTCAAGGGTCTCACCAGCACCGGTGACCACCGGGCCCTGAATGGCCTGGACCTGACCCTGAACAAGGGGGAAATATACGGTATCGCCGGCGTCGGCGGGAACGGCCAGAGCGAACTGGCCAACGCCCTGATGGGCATTCCAGAGGGTGTCGAAGGCACCATGAAGCTGATCGGCGAAGGCGATCTGGCCGACTTCGATGCAGCCCGGCGCCGCGCCATCGGCGTCGCCGCCATCCCTGCAGACCGTTATGGTTCTGCTCTTGCCGGCCCGCTCTCTATCGCTGACAACTTTGCCTTGGGCGACATCCATTCCGGACGATATGGCCCGTTCTGGTATCTCAAAACCGGAGCCATCGAAGCAGACGCGGCGGAAGCCGTTCGACAATTCGATGTCCAGGGTGTTCGTTCGCTGAAACAGAAATCGGCACTGCTCTCCGGAGGGAACGCACAAAAGCTGGTCATCGCCCGGGAGTTCAGTCATCCCCCTAAACTTGTCCTCGCCCACAGCCCCAGCCGGGGCCTCGACGTCAAAGCGACCGAAGCTGTCAGGAAACGGCTGCGTGCAGCCCGGGATAATGGCGCAGCGGTTCTCCTTATCAGTGAGGATCTGGACGAAGTCATGGCCATGGCCGACCGGATAGGCGTCATGTCCGCTGGACGTATCGTGAACGAGTTTTCACAGCCTGCCGATCGTCAGGCCATTGGCCAAGCAATGGTGAACCATGTCTGAATTTGCATTACAACGCCCGCTCATAAAGCGCAGATATACCCTGGAAGTCCGCCAGCAGATGGCCTGGCACTGGCAGGCACTGATTCTGGCCGGGTCCATGATCCTAGGCCTGCTGATTTCCGGCACCATCCTCGTGGTCGCGGGAGTTCCGGCAGGCGAACTGCTGAACGAGTTTGTGATCCTCACTCTGTTTGATAGCCAGAGCCTGACATCGGTGCTCTTTCAGGCCTCACCGCTGATTATGGTGGGCCTGGCTGGTTGCCTGGCGTTCCGGGCCAAGTTCTGGAACCTCGGCCTGGAAGGCCAGATGATCTTCGGGGCCATTGGCGCCACTGCCATCACCATGTGGGACATCGGTGCTCCGGGCATGCGTCTTCCACTGATGATCGCCGCCGCCATGGCCTGCGGATTATTGTGGGCGGTTGCCCCGGTACTTCTTCGGCTCAAGCTTCAGGTTAATGAAATTGTTTCGACCCTGATGCTCAATTACATTGCGATTAACGTATTGCTGCACCTGATGTACGGGGCCTGGAAAGACCCCAAAGACGCGTTCCCATACTCTCCCAAGTATGAAAGCTTCGAGCTTCTGCCGGAGTTGGGAAATGGCCTCAGCCTGTCGATCCCCATCGCCATTGTCATTGCCCTACTCGTACTCTGGTTCGTCAACATCTCCCGCGCCGGTCTCTATCTACGGTTCGTGGACAAGAGCCCGAAAGTCGCCAGTGCCGTTGGGGTTCCTGTTGCCAAAACCATCCTGATGGCAGTGCTCTTTTCCGGCGCCCTGGCGGGACTGGCTGGCCTTATGGTCGCCGCGGGCCAGGAGGGTCGCCTCACACATTCCTTCTACGTGGGCTATGGGTTTTCAGGCATTCTGATCGCGTTTCTGGCCCGAAATAATCCCATTGCGGCCACCTGCGCCGCGTTGCTGATTGCCACCCTGTTCGTTGCGGGTAGAAGCCTTCAGGTGTTCTATCAAATCCCGTTTGCCATGGTGCAACTGATCCAGGCCGTACTGGTGATCTGCGTCGCCTCTTCAGATTTCTTTATTCGACATCGTATTCGCCGCGTGCAAGGGGAAGACTGATCATGGACCTGATTACGAGCTGGATGGGTAACATCCCTGAGTTTGCCGTGCCTTTTGCCCTCGCGGCTCTGGGACTGATCATCACCGAGAAATCCGGTGTTCTGGCACTGGGTGCCGAGGGGCTGATGCTTGTTGGGGCCGTTGCCGGGATAGGTGCCTACCTGACCTTCGAACACACCGCGCTCGCGCTGATCATGGCCATGTTTGCCGCCAGCGTGGTTTCCCTGCTGTTTGCCCTGATGGTTCTGGTCATGCGCATGAACCAGGTAATCTCGGGTCTGGTACTGGTGTTCTTCTGCCAGGGACTGACAACCCTGACCGGAACACTGATGGGCTGGACCAACCAGCCTGTGCCCGGACTGGAGACCATCGCATTCTGGCCACTCTCCGAGTTGCCCTACCTGGGCCGGTTTTTCATTCAGAATCCCGTGGTCTATCTAATCCCTGTGATTTTTCTGGTTTCCGTCTGGGCCCTCAATCGCACTACGCCCGGACTGCGCATGCGCGCCGTTGGCGAAAATCCACAGGCAGCGGACGCTGCCGGCATCCCGGTACTGAGCTACCGGTTGGCGGCCATTGTGATCGGCGCCGCGTTGATTGGTCTGGCCGGTGCATTCATTGCCGTTCTGAGCACCAAACTCTGGATTTCAAACATGACCGCAGGCAGGGGATGGATTGCCGTCGCACTGGTTATTTTCGCTCGCTGGTCACCCTGGAAAGCACTGGCCGGGGCCATTCTGTTCGGCTGCATTGAAGCACTAATTCCTCAGTTGGCCGCTTCCGGCATCAAGCTATCGCAATACTTTGTGTTCATGGCCCCTTACGCCATCACCCTCGGTGTCATGATCTGGGTGGCCGCATCAAAAAGGGACAGCAACAGTCAGCCCGGCGCCCTGGGGGCACCCTTTATCCGGGAAGAGCGCACCTGATCCGGCGCAGAACAGACACCCTACCGATCACCAGGAGAGTACCTTGAGCAAGACTCTGTTTATCACCGGTGCAACCTCCGGCTTTGGCGCCGCCACGGCCCGGCGGTTTGCCGCCGACGGCTGGTCCATTGTTATCTGCGGCCGCCGGGAAGAACGCCTTTACGCTCTGGCCGATGAGCTTGGATGCCTGACACCGGTGCATCCTCTGAAACTGGATGTCCAGGACGCCGAAGCGGTGACACAGGCGATCGCCTCGCTGCCTTCAGGCTTTCGTCGGATTCATACCCTGGTCAACAACGCCGGCCTGGCACTGGCACCGGCTGCCATGCAGGATGTTCAGCTTGCCGACCTGCACACCATGATCAACACCAACATTACCGGGGTGGTCAATGTGACCCATGCCCTGCTGCCCACACTGATTGAGACCGGGGCCGGCACCAACATCATCAACATCGGCTCCACTGCCGGTGAGTGGCCGTATCCTGGCAGCCATGTATACGGTGCCAGCAAGGCGTTTATCAAACAGTTCTCCTACAACCTCCGCTGTGACCTCCTGGGCACCGGGGTGCGCGTCACCGATCTGGCACCCGGCATTGCCGAAACCGAGTTTTCGGTAGTTCGTAACAGCGGCAACAAGGCCGCAGCAAATTCTGTTTACGAGGGAACCGTGCCGTTGTCTGCCGAAGACATTGCCGAGCAGATTGCCCACATCGCCAACCTGCCCGACCACATCAATATCAATCGTGTGGAAATGGTACCGGTACGGCAAGCCTGGGGGCCCTATGCCATTCATCGCGAACAGAGCCCGAGCCACGAACAGGACGCCTGAACATGCCGAAACTCAGATATGCCTGGCCGGTCGTCACGGGTCGTACCGCCCTGATTGTGGTGGACATGCAGCGAGTCTTCTGTGAGCCCGAGGGAGATCTTTACGTTCCATCGACCACAGCAATCACGCCACGAATTCAGCAACTGGCCGACGTTTGCCGGAAGAACGGAGTCCCCGTTATCTATCTGCGTCACATCGTTCGCGGTGACGGCACTGACACCGGGCGCATGAGCGATATGTATCCGGATGTCGACGAGGTTCTGGCGCGTGACAATCCCATGGTTGAGATTATCGAGCAGCTTGCGCCGCTGACCGGAGATGTGGTGGTGGACAAACTCTTCTACAGCGGCTTTCACGGCACCGACCTGGACACCATACTACGTTCCCGGGATGTGGATACCCTGATCGTTTGTGGCACCGTCACCAATGTTTGCTGTGACACCACCATTCGCGACGCCGTTCACCGGGAATACAAGGTTATCGCGCTGAGCGATGCCAGCGCCGCCATGCCCTATCCCGATCTTGGCTGGGGGGCCGTTACTGCAGACGAGGTTCAAAAGGTCGCCCTGACCACCTTTGCCTACGAATTCGGTGAGGTGACAAGCACGGACGATATTGTGCAGAGGCTGCAGAGCCGGGAGTAACTCCCGGCCCGTCAGGACATCAAATCAGAGACTACTCCTGACCGGACTCATACTTGCGCTCGGGAGGGTCGAAACCAAAGTCCCGGCCGTCCACCAGATCCATCACCGGAGACTGCCGACGGTCTTTCCCCACCAGCTCACATACCCGGCGGGTCTGGGCTTACAGATGCAAACCTGGCACGGTTCCCGGATGGCTGGAAGGTTGTCGCTGCCCACGTCAGCGTGATGCGGACAGCATCCTGATCACTCCGGTTCCCGGTGGTCGTACGTTGCGTTCAACCGTGACGCAAGATAATCCGCACAGGTAATCGGCTGATACTTTGGCGCCTGGTCCGGTACGACATCCCGGGGATCCACAACCGAGTCCGGGTTTACTTCCAGAAAGTGCGCGATAGAGTACCGCTCCTGCGCAGGCGGCCTGACCCGGTGCGGGGTGGAGACGTAAACGTCGTTACTCCAGCGCATCAGACAATCACCGATGTTACAGACAAAGGCTCCCGGCACGTGGGGGGCCTGAATCCACTCGCCCTGTCGGTTCAGCACTTCCAGCCCGGCAACCTTGTCTGTCGCCAAAATGGTGATGTTGCCGTAATCACTGTGGGTTCCAGCACCACCGTCTTCCCGGGTGTTGGTGCCGGCGCTCGGTGGATAGCGCAGCATGCGCAGGGTGGCAATCGGCGATGACAGATGCCGGGCAAAAAACTCTTCATCCAGCCCCAGATCCATACTGAAACCACGATGAATAGTTCTTCCCAGCTCCAGGCAGTGGTTGAAATAGTCCAGTGCACGCTGACGCCAGCCGTCGATCGGGGGCCAGAAGTTGACGCCGCGAAACGGTTTTCCTGCCAGGACATCCGGGTGATCCTCCGGAAAGTCCGTTCCGATATTGAAGGCTTCCTTCATATCCGCACCAGACTCCGGATTCAGCTTCTCATCCGCCATCGCCACGTATCCGCGGTTGTGGGGCGAGCGCTTGATCGACAGCACTTCTTTCTCGGCGATCGGCAGCGCAAAGAGTTCCTTTGCCAGGGTAAACGCATCCTCGCAGACCGCCTGGGGGATTCCGTGATCCGTAGCGTAGAAAAAGCCGACTTCCCTGCAGGCCCGCCCCAGCTCAGCGGCGGTGGCCCGACGCTGAGCCGGGACGTCGCTGCGCAGGCCGGCCAGGGAAATAATGGGTAATGCAGACATCGTGATCTCCTGAATATGCTCGCTGTCAGACCATGGACATTCGTGTGTGGGCCAGTTTCCGACAGGCCTCATGCAGAGCAAGCCCCTGCCGCTGGGCATCGGCAATGACCGCCTGCTGGCTGACCTGCACCGCTTCACCACGGCGAAGCAACTGCCGCCCGTCCACCCAGACACCGGACACATTGCCCGGACCGGCCGCAAACACCAGGTTCCAGATCAGGTTTCCTCCCTGCTCGTTCACCGACACCGGTGCCATATTGGCGCCACCCAGATCCAGCAACAGCAAATCGGCTTTCTTGCCCACTTCAAGGGAGCCGATTTCCCGATCCAGGCCCAGTGCCCTGGCTCCGTTGATCGTTGCCATCCTCAGAATCTGCTCGGCAGGAAGTACCGTGGCATCCAGCCGCGTTGCCTTCTGAATCAGGGAGGCAAACTTCATCTCCTCAAACAGGCTGAGGCTGTTGTTACAGACCGGCCCATCGGTACCCAGGCCCACGGTGACACCTGCCGCCAGCATTTCCGGCACACGGGCCACACCGCTGGCCAGTTTGGCGTTACTTACCGGACAGTGAGCGATGCTGGTGCCGGTATCCGCCACCCGGGCGATCTCCTCATTATTGAGCCACACGCAGTGGGCCAGCAGGGTCCGCTCCCCAAGAATGCCGTAGTGATCCAGCATCGCCAGGGATCGACGGCCAAACTCGGCCGTGACTGCCTGCTCTTCTTCCTTCTGCTCACTGCAGTGGGTATGGATGCCCACGCCATACTCACGACTTAATCGGGCGGCGTCCCGGTAGGCATCTTCCGTGCAGTAAAACAGATGTTCCAGCCCCATCCAGACACGAATGCGGCCATTCTGGCTTTCATGGTGAGACCGGATCAGTTGCCGGTTCTCCTCCCGGGTCGAGAAGAAATCCTTGCCGGGCCGGTCGGCCACATATGGTGCCAACTGCACCCGCAGCCCTAGGTCAGCCGCAGCGTCGGCGCAGCGATCCATGTACCGGAACATATCCATCACGCAGGTAATGCCGGACTGCAGAGCCTCGAGGTAGCAGAGGCGGGCGGAATGGTAAGCGTACTCCTCGGTCATGGCCCGGTGTTCCAGTTGGTACCAGGGCAACCAGTCCATCAGAGGCATGTTTTCGGTCACACCACGCATCAGGCTGGAGTGGGAATGACAGTCGATCAGGCCGGGCAGCAAGGCGTGGCCGCCGGCATCGATCACCTCTACGCCTTCCGGGATAGTCACTTCCCTGACATCGCCAACCTGGCGAATCATCCCGTCTTCGACCACCAGTGCACCATCGGCAATCACCCGATTGTCCGGGTCCACAGTGAAGATCGCGGCGTGACGGATTGCAAAACTGGACATAGCTCCCCCTAGGTTTCAGAACTCGTCTCTGTGAGCACAGCAATGGCACGTTTCAGACCACCGTATCCGGTGCATCGGCATAGGTTGCCGGCCACCGCCTCTTCAAGATCAACGACATCACCGTTCTGCTGCTGACGCAAACCTGAAACCAGCGATACCGCGACACCCGGCGTACAATAGCCACACTGCAACGCGCTTTCGGTCGCCAGGGCGTCTCTTACCTGAGCAAAATCAGAGGCTTCGGCCAAACCTTCAGCCGTTTCCACCGTGCATCCCGAGACCTGCCAGGCCATCACCAGACACCCGGGAACCGCCTGACCGTTCAACAACACCGTGCAGGCCCCGCACCGGCCGATACGGCAACCGGCCCGGGCAGAGGTGATCCGCCCGGAGCCCCTCAGGATGTCCAGCAACGTGGTTGCCGGCGATACCCACTGTGAAATAACGTCGCCGTTCAGTTCAAACGTCACGTGTTCCGGCGCGCAGGGTTCCGGCTGAGTCTGTCTGGTCATGAACAGGTTTCCTCTTGGGCACAAAGCTCGGCCAACAGGTATCCGGCATCCACCGGAAGGTGCCGGACCCGGATACCGGTGGCCGCCTCAATCGCCGAGCAGATGGCCGGCGCCACCGCCTCAATACCCAGTTCTCCAACTCCTCGAACCGGAAAGCGATCAGTCGTCGGTGTGTTATCCAGAACATCCACACGTTGGTCAGGCACATCCTGCAGGGTGGGGATTATGTACTGGTCCAGATTGTCAGCCAGGTAGCGTCCTTGCCGGGTCGGCATGTCCTCGCTGAGCGCCATGCCCAGCCCCATGATGGCTGCTCCCTCAATCTGGCCGAGATAGCCGGGAGGATAGATAACACGGCCCGCCGCGGTTATGTGGTGAAGATCAGTCACCCGGACCCGACCGGTCAGGCGGTCTACGGCAACCCTGGCCACCGTCGCAATCTGCAACTGAAGGTAACGACCCACGAGTTGATTTCCTTCCGGAGCAACAGGAAAGGCCTGACTGGCATCAACCCGAGTCTGTTCAGGTTGCCCTTTTTCAGCCAGTTCCCTGTAGCTCAGCACCTGGCGCCCCCCGGCGAACAAGCCTCCCGGGCCGCTGTACAGTTGATCACAAGGCAGGCCGGTCAGCACTGCAGCCTGATCCCGCACGCGGTCTTTCCAGCGGGGGAGAATGTCGGCCAGAACACCATGAATCAGAACAGAGCTGCGTGAAGCACTGGTGGGACCGGAATCCGGCCCCCGCGAGTTCCCCAGCACCACGTCGATATCGCCGGCCACGCAACCCAGGGTCTCACAAACGAGGCAGGTGATCGCTTCGGCAAGGTTCTGGCCATAGTCGGAGAAGCCAAATTCCAGGCGGATCCGGCCTTCAGCGCTCAAACTCACCCGACCGCCGCCTCTGTCGGGCAAGCCGTCGCCAAGTCCGTTACCCTGAGCCCCCATCGCCATGCCGGTACCGGTCAGCCAACGCCTACGGGCATCCGAAACCGCGGGCGCCCAGAGGGGTGAGGCGCCAGCCTCGGCCAGAACATCGGTCGGCGGTGCACTCCAGCGCACCACCTGGCCCCGGCTGCCGGGTTCATCAACCGTGCGCAGATTGATTCTGCGAAGCGCCAACGGGCACATAGCCAGCTTTTCGGCCAGGGCGTCGAGTTGTGATTCCACGGCAAACGTTGCCTGATTTCCGCCAAACCCCCGAAAGGCTCCGGAAACGCCATTGTTAGTGTAAACCAACCGTCCGGAAACCGAATACGCCTCGATCCGGTACAGGGGCGCCGTGGCATGATCCAGGAAGTTTTCCAGCACCGCCGGCCCCAGGCTTGCGTAGGCACCGGTATCGAGCAGCGCGTCGACACGGTGGGCCAGAATCCGGCCCTGGCGGTCACACCCGGTGGTCATGATCATCGACACAGGGTGTCTCTTGATTCCGGTGCGACAGGACTCGAAACGATCCAGATGAATCAGAACCGGGGAACCGGTCTGTAAGGCCAGGATGCCGGCCGCCGGCTGAATGGTCAGCTCATCCTTACCACCAAATGCGCCCCCCGTCGGGGTTGCCTCCACCGTCACCTGAGAGGGTTTGAGTCCGAGAATGTCGGCCAGCTGTTCGGCATCACGGTGGCCTGACTGACAACCGACCCGAAAGATCACACCACCGTTGTTATCCGGAATGGCCACACCGCCCTCGGTCTCCATGAAAGCGTGCATTTGCCGGGGCGTCTGGTAGTGATGCTCCACGATCACGGCACATCGGGCAAAGGCTGCGTCGGTATCGCCCCGCTCAAAGGCCTCCCGGGCCAGAAGGTTGCTCTCGCCATGCAGGGGCGACATCTGTTCTGCCGTTTCAGCCTGATCGACGACCGCCAGGGGCGCGTAGTCGACATCAATCACCTCCAACGCCGCCCGGGCCTGCTCCACCGTATCGGCGGCCACCGCCGCAATGGCATCGCCCTCATAGCGGACGCGGTCTTCACACAACACAGGCTGATCACGCACAACAATGCCAAGGCGGTTGAGGCCCGGCACATCTGCTGCCGTCACCACCGCTCTGACGCCGGACATCAATCGGGCCCGGGAGGTATCTACCCGCAGCAAACGGGCGTGCGCATGCCGACTGCGCAAGATGGCCCCGTGCAATAAACCGGGAAGGTGCTGCTGATCCGTGGCGTAGCCAAACCGCCCCTCTATACGTTCAAGAACACTGGTTTCCGCCATACCGGGTTGGGGTTTAAGTTCCAAGAGCCACCTCCGACAGAAGCCCCGTTGTCATTCGTCGCAACGCCATCCGCAGATGGGCGTCCTGCCAACCATGAGCAGCCAATTCGCGGTCGATCACCGCCCCGACATCACCCGATGCCAGATCAGCCCGATCATTAACAAACGTTTCCGGCGCCACCAGGCGAAGCAGGCCGCCCTCGCCACACACCGCAAGGCGCACCCGATCACCATCATGAACACAAACCAGAGTAGCGCGAGTCGGACTGAACCTTTCCCGATAGCCGAGTTTTTCCAGCGAGATCCGCCAACCCCTGCAATCCGGAATCGTAAAGCCACGCAACAGATCGTCCGATGCCCGCTCCCTCAACCACCGGGAAAGTGGCAGTGTCCGCTCTCCGGTGCGGTTGAGGACGTCCACCCGAACATCAAGCGCCATGGCCAGGGCAGACAGATCTCCACCCACAGCCAGATTGCCGCCAACGGTTCCCAGGGCCCGGACACCCGGCCCTGCCACCCGATTCAGAAACAAGGCCAGCGGAGGCAGATATTCTCGGACCAGAGGATGCCGAGCCATCTCCGACAAAGACGTCAGCGCACCCACGGTGAGCCCCCGTGAATCATCTTCCAGCCCCCGGAAAGCAGGCCAGGCAGCATTCAGGGCCACCAGTTTTTCCGGCCAGCACTGATCCCGCTCATGGGTCGGCTGAAGCCATGTCCCGCCCGCCATGTATGGCACCTTGAATCGCCGGGCCAGACTGACTGCTTCACTGGGAGAATCGGGGCGTAGAACCCGAATCGCTCGCCTTTCGGTCACCGGGTTCAGTTCGGATAGAGGGTCTGACATGGGGAAACCCTAAACAGCAGCCAGAATGGGTCTGATGACTTGCTGCAGGTTGATCTCATCACAATTCTGACCCGGCCCCTTACGGTCAACCACCAGATAATCGGCATCGGCTTTCAGAGGTAGCAACGGTGCGTGCCATGTGCCGGCGTGGTATGTGACGCCTTGATGGCCTTTGACCAGAAATACCCGGACGGCGGTTTCGTCGAAATCACCTGGCAGTGCAACGACTGCCAGAAAGTCGACGTTGTTCATGGGTATGAATGACTGACTCCCCAACGGGTGACGTTCCATCAGATCTAGTTCGAGAGGAACAAGAGGCTGGCCACGAAAAATCGAAAGAATGCCCCGATCTGTAGCACCCGATAGAGCCACAGTGGACAAGGCATGAAAACGCTCGGTACGCCCCTGGTTAATGGGAAAAGACTCGGCACCATCGGTATCAATCACATCTCCGAACGGAGCGAAAGCTTCGCGGGTCAAAGGCTCGGCAACAAGACGTCGGAACTGTTTCATGACACGGGTGTTCCGCACAGGCGAACGCGGCTGACGCCACCGTCAGGAATGCTATTGAACCGGATGTGGGTAATCGGCCCGAGGTCCTCCAGCGCCTGGAACTGATGGATACGGTCAGCCGTCAACGGCTGCTGATCCATCAAGGTCGGCCAGAACATGCTTTGGGTAATCAGAGACTGTGCCGTGCTGGCTCCATCCTCCACGCAGGCCGCCTGAATGGAGCAGGCGGCCGGAAAGTTGCCTTTAAAATGCGCTGTATCCACCTCTATGCGTTCAGCAACCCCCTTGTGACCAAGGGCCAGAATGCACCAGTCGTTACCGGGTTCGCGCCGCCGGCGGGTTTCCCAGCCATCGCCCATATTAAGGCCTCGTCCCGGTCTCAGTAATTTGCGCGGCTCGCCGTAGTGGGCGTCGCTCCAGGCCACCTGATCTGCGCCATGTTCCAGTGCCAGAAGATTTCGGCTCTCACCGGCCGCCAGCATTATTTCCCAGTCACAGAAGGGTTTGCCATAGACTCGCAGGCGCGCCAGTCCGCCATCCGGATAGATATGCATGCGCAGGTGCGTCCATGGCTGACCGGATTCAATGGCGCAAAACCGGTGATCATTACCGCTCAGCCCGGTAGCGGGCACCAAAACTTGCCAGCCTGCGTGTTCATCCGGATCGCCGTCCGGACTGAAACAGGCTTCCAGAGAGGCCGCCGGAGGAAAGTTTCCGGTAAAAAAGCTGGTATCAAAATCAACGCCCATCAGAACGCCCGGCATGGCCAGACGCACGATGCACCAGTCGTGGCCGGTTGTCCTTCGGCGACGTGTTTCCCAGCCGTCCATCCACTTGCCATGGTCGTCGTAGCGGTCGGGATAGAATACAGGCTGTGCCGGGTTCAGCATGCGATCCCTGGGTGCAAAAAACTCATCCGTCACCCGGGTCACTTCCGCTCCCAGACTGCGATCTGCCAGATTCAGGCCCAAGCGGGTAAACTCCGGCCCATCCACAACAGGGGCCACAACTGCATCGGTCATTCGAACACTCCGGTATCAATCGGGTTGGTAAGGGTGCACTTGCTTCCAGTGGCGGGCGATATCGATACGCCGGCATACCCAGACCCGGTCCTGTTGCTGGATATAATCAAGGAATCGCTGCAACGCACGGAACCGGCCCGGACGCCCGACAACCCGACAATGCAGGCCAACAGACATCATTTTCGGAGCCTCCGCACCTTCCTCATAAAGCACGTCAAAGCTGTCTTTCAGGTACTGGAAGAACTGCTCTCCGGAATTAAACCCCTGGGGTGAACAAAAACGCATGTCGTTCGCCTCCAGCGTATAGGGCACCACGAGATGGGGCTTCTGTTCGCCCGTGCTGGTCTCGACGGTGGTCCAGAATGGCAGGTCATCACCGTAGTAGTCGCTGTCGTATTCCAGGCCGCCCTGCTCCACGACAAGTCGACGGGTATTCGGGCTGTCCCGACCGGTATACCAGCCCAGAGGAGGCTCTCCGGTGAGTTCGGCATGCTGCTCGATTGCCCGTTCGAGGTACCGGCGCTCTTCCGATTCGCTCATGTCCTGGTAATGGATCCAGCGCTGACCGTGGCAGGCAATTTCATGGCCGTCGTCCAGGAACGCCTGAACAACATCCGGATGACGGGCCAACGCCATGGTGACCCCGAAAACAGTCAACGGCAGTTCCCGCTTCCGGAATTCTTTCAGAATACGCCAGACACCGGCACGGGATCCGTACTCATAGAGGGATTCCATACTCATGTGCCGGTCCTGGTAGGCAACCGCGCCAATGATGTCAGAGAGAAAGGTTTCTGAGTGCTCATCACCGTGAAGCACACAGTTTTCCCCACCCTCTTCGTAATTCAGTACAAACTGGACCGCAACCCGGGCATTTCCGGGCCACTGGGCATGAGGAGGGTGTTCACCATAGCCCCGCATATCCCTTGGATATGAAACACATTTTTTCATCTCGGACTCTCAAGACCACACCCCCGGAGGATCACACCGGTCAGAAAATCCGCCGCATGGTCGAAGTCGCGCTTCTCGTATTCGGCTTTGTTTTCCACCATCAGGATCTGCACCTGGAAGTCGGCGTAATGTTGGGTTGAAGACCAGATCAGAAAAATCAGCTGCACTGGGTCGACCGGAGCCATGCGCCCGTCGTCGATCCAGGACTGGATAACCTCCGCCCGGCCCCGGACCCACTCGCGCATATTCGTGCGCAGGTGCTCAAGCAGGAACGGTGCACCCTGGATAATTTCCATGGCAAACAATCGGGACGCCAGCGGGTACTTGCGGGACATCTCCACCTTGTTCCGGATAAACGTCGCCAGGGCTTCCGACGGGTCGTCTTGCGGACTGATCTCCGTGAACACCTTGTTCCAGCGCGCGAGAATGTCGTCAAACATAGCCCCGTACATGCGCTTCTTGTTGCTGAAGTAGTACAGTACGTTGGACTTTGGCAGCCCGGCCCGCTCGGCGATATTCTGGATCGTCGTACCTTTGTAGCCGTTCAGAGCGAACTCTTCCTCGGCGGCAATCAGTATTCTTTCCCGGTTACGCTCCCGTATCCTTCCCGGGCGATACGTCCGGTTCTTTCCTTTGCTGTCTTTTTTTACGGCAACGGAGCTTTCTGCAACAGAAATGTTGGTCATGAGCCTCTCACTTGTTGTCCAGTTGTTCAGGAATCCGGCAATAAGATTCTGCCGGACTCCTGTTCAGGATCAAAAGTGAAATTTCACCAGTGCACTGACGGAGCTCTGATCATCGATCAGCGTATCGCCAAGACCGTACTTGTTGTTCCAGTACTGGTATTCAACACCAGCGTAGAGAACCCCCGGAGCTCCCCAGAAGTTACTCACATCCAGCTTGATCTGAGGCACGAACTGAAATTCCGACTTGTGGTCAGATTCTGCTGTGGACCAGTCAATGTAGCCGTCAATCAGAAAGAGGGCCGAACCCATCTCTAACGGAGCACCCCAGGTAACGGTCAACTGATAATCATCACTGACCTGATCGTTATCGACGTAGTAAACGGAGGTGTTGAAATACATGAAGCCAGGCAGATCCCAGGCCAGCCCCAAACCACCCATGTAGTTGTTGACCTGCGTGCTTCCGCCGAATTCGTATTGAGCGCCCAAAGTGACGTCCTTGACCGGACCAAAGCTCATGTCAGCACCGGTTAACCAGCTTGTGCTCAGGGTGGGCGCAAATTCGCCGTACACATTGTCAGAGCCTTCAACATCGCCCTGTCCCTGATCACGGTCGATGAAGAAGAAGGTGCTTCCCCAGTTGTGAGCCGTCGCGTTCTCGAAGGTGAAATAGGTGGCTTCGTATTCAAAGCCGCCGTTACCGCCGGCGTCGAACTGAACACCCTGGTACTGGTCACTGTGCAGAATGGAGATGCTCGATGAGCCGAAGAATTTCTCCGCCTGGGCTGCTGGGGCAAAAGACGCTGCGGCCACACAGCCGGCGATCAGTATTTTACTAAATGCTTTCATGGATTTACCTCTCAGTTTACGTTCTTTTTGAGTCATTGTTGGTGCACATTTGATGGTTATTGTTAGCGTCCCGGCCGATAGGGCTGGCCTAGGGAAAGGGGGGTATTCAATCGGGTTCGGCCAGGATTCCAGGACAACAGAACCAGCATCAGAATAGTGACGACGTAGGGCAACATCGCCAGCAGTTCCGTGGAGCTCTTCCAACCAAGACCCTGTAGAACCAGGTGCAGAATACTGGCTGCCCCGAACAGGTAGGCGCCGAGAACTACCCGCTCAGGGCGCCAGGTAGCGAAAACGACCAGCGCCAGGGCTATCCAGCCCCGCCCGGCCGTCATGTTCTCGGTCCAGAGTGGGGTATAGGCAAGTGACAGGTACGCACCAGCCAAGCCGGCCATGCCGCCGCCGAACGCCACCGCGAGATACCGTAAAACCAACACGTTCAGGCCGTTGGCGTTGGCCGCTTCCGGGTCTTCCCCAACCGCGCGCAACAACAGGCCACCACGGGTTTGACGGAGGAAAATGGCCACACCGGCAAAGGCCATCAGGGACAGGTACACTAATGGATCCTGATCAAACAGAACACGCCCCAGCACCGGGATATCGCTCAGGAAGGGAATTGCGACACGCGTGAAGCCATCGATGGATTGTCCCACAAAGCCTGCTCCGAGGAAGGCACTTAAGCCGGTCCCGAAAATGGTCAGTGCCAATCCTGCAGCGTACTGGTTTGCAGCCAGGGACACCGCCATAAACGCGAACAACAACGACATGCCGATCCCGGCCAGTATCGCAGCGGCCACACCCACCACCAGGCTGCCACTGGTCAGTGCCGCTACAAACCCCGCGACGGCCCCCATCAGCATCATGCCTTCCTGCCCAAGGTTCAGGACCCCGGAGCGCTCGCAGATCAGCTCACCAAGCGCCACCAGCAGCAGCGGAGTACCCGCAACAACAGTGGCAGCCAGCACGTTCGTCAGCAGTTCCATTTCAGGCATCTCCAGTGACAGTCTTGGCTGCGATGGTGGTTTGCCGCGACGGCCATTTCAGGCGGATGCGGTAATGGATAAAGGCGTCACAGATCAGCAGGTAGAACAGCAGCAAGCCTTGAAACAGACCGGTAACAGCCTTGGGCATATTCATGGCGATCTGGAGCATCTCCCCCCCTATAAAAGTCAATGCCAGCAGCGCGCTGGCAACAACGATGCCAAGAGCATGCATACGACCAAGGAAAACAACGATGATGGCGGTGTAGCCGTACCCGGGAGACACCTGCGGAACGAGCTGACCAATGGGGCCCGTGACCTCCGAAGCCCCGGCCAGGCCGGCGGTGGCACCACCCACCAGGAAAGCAAACCAGGTCAGCCGTCGGGCACCAAAACCTGCGAAAGCGGCTGCCCGATGATCCTGCCCTACCACATTGAGTTGAAAACCGATAAAACTGCGGGCAAACAGCACCCAGACCAAGACCGCAGCCAGCAACCCGAACGCCAGCCCCAGATGCAAGCGTGTGCCGGGAATCAGCGCTGGCAACAGGGCCGAGTCAGCAAACATCACGGACTGGGGAAAGCCAAAACCATAAGGATCTTTGAGAGGACCGTGCACCACATACAGCAGCAGATTCAGCGCGATGTAATTGAGCATGATGGTGGTGAGAATCTCGTTGCAATGCAGGTGCGTTTTCAGTCCTGACGCAACGGCCGCCCACAACATTCCCGCCAGGGTTCCCGCCAGCAGAACTACTGGCAGCACCCAGAAGCCGTCTGCATCAACCAGCCAGACCGCCATGATGCTGGCACCTAAAGCCCCCATCAGAAAGTGCCCTTCAGCACCGATGTTCCAGAGTTTCGCCCGGTAGCAAACGGTCAGCCCCGCCGCACACAGAAGCAGCGGCGCCATTTTCAGCCCGAGCTCTGCAAGCCCCATCAGGTCGCTGATCGGTGTAATGAAGAAAAACTTCAGGCCATCCATGGGATCCTTGCCCATCGACAGAAAAAGGACAAAGCCGGTAGTGACTGTCAGAACCAGGGCGAGCAGTGGCGATGTCCACCTCATCAGAGAGGAATCAACGGGACGACGCTCAAGCAGCAACATGGTTCACCTCCGCAGACTCGAACTCTCCCGCCATCCATTGGCCAAGCTGTTCGATGCTCAGTTCAGAGGTAGACGCGAGGGGTGAAAGCCGCCCGTTACACAGCGCACCCAGCCGATTGCAGAGTTGGTAGAGCTCATCGAGGTCCTCCGAAATCAGAACAATAGCAGCCCCGGCATCCCGCAATTGGACCAGAGCTTCATGGATAGCCACCGCAGAGCCGACATCAACGCCCCAGGTAGGGTGCGACGCCACCAACAGACGGGGGTTCTGTAACGCTTCGCGGCCAATAATGTACTTTTGGAGATTGCCTCCCGAGAGGCTGCCGGCGGTGCTGCTTTCGTCGTTACACCGGACGCCGAAACGACGGATCACCTCCCGGGAAAATTCGCGGACCCGACCAAAACGAATCAGCCCCCGGTTCACCAGCCCCTGACCGGAGGCTGTCAGCAGTGCGTTATCTGCCAGGGTCATATTTGGAACCGCCCCCCTTCCCAGGCGTTCTTCGGGAACAATCGCAACACCAAGATTCCGACGTTGATTCGGCGCCAGATTTTCAATTCCCCGGCCGTCCAGACTGATGCTGCCAGCATCCACCAGAATCTCTCCAGACAGGGCTTTCAGCAGCTCATCCTGGCCGTTGCCCGCTACCCCTGCGATGCCCACAATCTCACCCTTGCGCAACTCCAGGGCGACGCTCTTGAGGCTGGTGCCAAACGGATCGTTACTCTTCCATTTCAGGGCCCGGACATTGAGCAGAACCTCCCCGGGCTCCGCTGCGGTCACCTGAGTTGAAATCGGCGTATCGTTACCGACCATCAGTCGCGCTATGTCGTTCGCCGACACCTCCGCCGGCCTGCAGTCGCCACTCACGCGCCCCTGGCGCAAAACCGTTGCGTTGTGACAAAGGTTGCGAACCTCTTCCAGCTTGTGACTGATGAACAAAATGCTGCAGCCTTCGCTCGCGAGCTGCCTCAGCGTGGCAAACAGTGAAGAGACTTCGTGGGGCGTCAGCACCGATGTCGGTTCGTCCAGAATCAGCAAGGTGCTTTCCTGAATCAAACAACGGACAATCTCCACCCGCTGACGCTCCCCGACTGACAAGGTACTGACATAGCGACGGGGATCCAGCGCCATACCGTAGCGCTCCGACACTTCACGGATGCGTTCGTCGAGCCGCTTCCGGTCCCGGGCTTCAAAAGGAGGCAAGCTGAGGGCGATGTTCTCGGCGACTGTCAGGGTTTCGAACAGGGAGAAATGCTGGAACACCATGCCAATGCCCATACTCCGGGCCTGAGCCGGGCTAGTCACCCTGACTTCATGACCATTCCAGAGCATCCGGCCTTCATCCGGCTGAACAACGCCATAGATCACCTTCATCAAGGTGCTCTTACCGGCGCCATTTTCACCCAAAAGCGCATGAATCTCACCGGCTTCCACCGTGAGGTCAATTCCATCGTTGGCCCGGCAACCCGGGTATTCCTTGACGATGTTTTTCAGCTTAAGGCGCAACGCCGCAGCCATACACAGCCTCTCATTCCGTTATGTATGCCTGGCCAGCCGATTAAGAAACTGACCAAGTAATCAACATTTCAGGTGAGAGCAATATGCTTGCCAATAGTTAATAAAATCGAAAAATTATTTAATTGAACCAGTTGGTCAGTTTTTTGCAGAAACCCTTCCTAACGCTGCGGAAAACCTGCCTGAAGAGAGGAATGGGGTGCCGCTATACACCGCAAATAGCCTGCTAGCGGAGAGAACCATGATCGAATTTCTTCTGAACGGCCAAATTGAAAAAGTTGACCAGTTCGACCCAAATTTGAGCATCCTGGAATGGTTGCGCACCAAAATGCGCCTTACCGGTACCAAAGAAGGCTGCGCCTCCGGAGACTGTGGTGCCTGCACGATCATTACAGGAACAGCTGACCAAGATGGCAACACTCATTACGACGCAATCAACAGTTGCATCACCTTGCTGGGAAGCCTTCATGGCAAGGAACTGATTACCGTCGAAGCCTTCCAGCAGAAACCACGTCATCCGGTCCAGCAGGGCATGATGGAGAAGCACGGTGCCCAATGCGGTTTTTGCACGCCCGGCATCGTGATGTCGCTGACGGCCCTGCATGCCAACCGCAAGAACAGCACGGTCAGCCGTCATCAGATTCTTGAGGCCCTGTCTGGCAATCTCTGTCGCTGTACCGGCTATCGTCCGATCATTGAGGCAGGACAGGATGCCATGGTTAAAGAATGGACACCGGATACTGAGCACCCGGCCGCTGGCATGGCCCCCGGGTCGTCGGAATCTGCTCTGAGCCGGATTCACCAGAACAACATCACCATCGAAGCAGCCGGAGGTTCACGGTATGACGCGCCGGTCTGCCTTGATGACCTTCGCTCATTGCGCCGCGCCTATCCCGATTCCAGACTGGTCGCCGGCAGTACGGATCTGGCACTGGAGATCACTCAACAGCTGAGTTCCCTGGATCATCTGGTCAGTGTGGAACGCGTACCGGAAATGAAAGGCTGCGCCCTAGAGGGCGACGAGTTGGTGATAGGTGCTGCCACTACCTATCAGGCATTCAGGGAAACACTGTGCGAACTTTGGCCGGCGTTCGACGCCATGCTCGAGCGACTCGGCTCACTACAGATCCGCAACCGGGGCACTTTGGGCGGCAACATTGCTAACGCTTCGCCCATCGGCGATATGCCGCCACCGCTGATCGCACTCAATACCATTTTGGTGCTAGACGGCCCGGACGGGCAGCGCTCGATGCCTATCGAAGACTTTTTCCTGGGCTATAAAGAAACGGCCCTGAAATCGGGCGAATTCCTCCACTCTGTGCGGATCCCGGCACCGAAAACCAACGAAACTTTGCACATCTACAAAATCTCGAAGCGATTGGACGACGACATCTCCGCCGTTCTGGGCGCTTTTCGACTGACCATAACCGATGGTGTGATCAGTGACTGTCGCCTTGCCTTCGGCGGCATGGCCGCCACGCCCGCCCGGGCACTGCAAACGGAGAACGCGCTCAAGGGGCAGCTCTGGAACGAAAACAACGTGGCCGCTGCGATTAACGTCCTTGGCAGCGACTTTTCACCCCTGAGTGATGTCCGGGCCTCGGCCTCTTATCGGCTTCAGGTTGCCGGCAACCTTCTGCGCCGCGCCTGGCTGTCTTCGGATTCACTCCCACGCGAGCAACTGACGGTGACCGACTATGCGTAAACTGCCCCTGAACACACCCACACCGGCCCACACTGCCCAAGGGCTGGCCGGACAAAGCGCCAAACACGACAGCGCCTGGAAACACGTCAGTGGTCAGGCCCGATACATTGACGACTTACCCATGCCGGAAGGCATCCTGCACGCCGCGGTCGGTCACAGCCAACAGGCCCACGCCCGAATAATGTCCATGGATCTGGAGGCCGTCCGCCGATACCCCGGTGTCATCGCCGTAGTCACTGCCAAGGATGTGCCTGGCCATCTCGACATCGGCCCGGTGTTCCCCGGTGACCCGGTACTGGCGGATGAGATCGTGGAGTTTATCGGGCAGCCCCTGTTCGCCGTCGCCGCAACCTCCCACGAAGCTGCACGCAAGGCAGCGAAGCTGGCGAATGTTCAATACGAGCCCCTGGATGCGGTCATTACCGTAAACCAGGCACTGGACAAAGAATTGTTTGTTCGCCCCAGCCAGACCCAGTTGCGAGGTAACCCTGATCATGCTCTCTCCCAGGCATCTCATCGCCTGATCGGCGAACAGGTCGTCGGTGGACAGGAGCATTTCTACCTGGAAGGACAGGCTTGTCTAGCCGAACCCACCGAAGACAGGGGTATGTTTGTTCACACCTCCAGCCAGCATCCCTCCGAAGTACAGAAGCTGGTCGCTGAGGTATTAGGGCTGCCCATTCACGAGGTCCAGACTGAGGTTCGAAGAATGGGCGGCGGCTTCGGCGGGAAAGAGACCCAGGCGGCCCCAGTCGCCTGCATTGCAGCCCTACTAGCCAATGCGACGAGCCGACCGGTGAAGTACCGTTTGTCACGCCCCGACGATATGATCCAGACCGGTAAGCGGCATGACTTCTTCAATACCTATGACATCGGCTTTGACGATGACGGCCTGATTCAGGCGGCCGACATTATGGTCGCAGGCCGTTGCGGTTACTCCCCCGACCTGTCCGATGCCATCGTCGATCGTGCCATGTTTCATGCCGATAATGCCTACTATCTGAACCAGGCCCGGGTTACCGGCCACCGCTGCAAGACCCACACCGTTTCGAACACGGCATTCCGGGGCTTTGGCGGACCTCAGGGCATGATGATCATAGAACAGGCCATGGATGATATGGCCCGCCACCTTGGCCGCGACCCGCTGGATATCCGCAAGCTCAACCTGTACCGGCCCGGACGCGACATCACCCATTATGACCAGACCATTGAACAGCACGTACTTCCGAAGCTGATGGAGACGCTGGAAACCAGCTCTGACTATCGTCAACGGCGTTCGGAAATCACCAAATTCAACCAGTCCAGCACGGTACTCAGGCGGGGGCTGGCGCTGACGCCTGTAAAGTTTGGCATCTCCTTCACCGCCAAACACCTGAACCAGGCGGGCGCACTGGTTCACATCTATACCGATGGCAGCATTCATGTAAATCACGGCGGTACCGAGATGGGCCAGGGGCTCTATATCAAGGTGGCGCAGGTGGTTGCGTCCGCTTTCCAGGTCGATCTTGAGCGCGTCAAAGTGTCCGCCACGCGCACCGACAAGGTGCCCAACACCTCGCCAACCGCCGCCTCTTCCGGCTCCGACTTGAACGGCATGGCAGCACTGGACGCCTGTGAAAAGATTCTCGCGGGGCTGACAGACTTTGCAGTACAGAACTGGTCGGTCTCACCAGAAGCCATCCATTTCTCGGATAACCAGGTGCAGATCGGCGACCTGCAGATGCCATGGGAAAGCTTTGTTCAGGCCGCCTATATGAACCGGGTACCACTGTCTTCCTCAGGTTTCTACGCCACTCCCAAGATCCACTACGACCCGGAAAGCGGAAAGGGGCACCCGTTTCTGTATTACTCGAACGGCGCCGCCTGCTCTGAAGTAGTGATCGACACCCTGACCGGGGAATATCGGGTCCTTCGTACCGACATCCTGTTTGATGCCGGTCGCTCCCTGAATCCCGATATCGATATTGGCCAGATCGAAGGCGGGTTCGTCCAAGGTATGGGCTGGCTGACCACGGAAGAACTGGTGTACAGGGATGACGGCAAACTGCTAACAACCGGCCCTGCCACCTACAAGATTCCGGCAGTCTCGGACTGTCCGCCCGACCTGAGGGTTGCTCTGCTGGCCGACAGCCCGAACCGCGAAGCCACGATATTTCACTCCAAAGCGGTCGGGGAACCGCCATTGATGCTCGGCATCGCCGTCTGGAGCGCCCTGCGGGACGCAGTCTCGAGCCTCACCGACTATCGCTTCAGCCCACCGCTGGACACGCCCGCCACACCAGAACGGGTGCTGGGTGCCGTCACCGCTAGCCAGGCCTGGCTTGGCAAGCAGCAGGAGGCATCCTGATGGAACGTCGAAAGCTCTGGTACCAGGCCGTAGCCGACTGCGAAGCACGCGGTGAGCCCTATGCCCTGGTCTCTGTTCTCGGCGTAGCCGGGTCGGTCCCCCGGGAGCCGGCCAGCAAGATGGTGGTCACTGGTGAACACAGTTACGACACCATCGGTGGCGGGCACCTGGAGTACCAGATTTGCCAACAAGCCCGGGACAGGCTGGCTCGTCAGGACTATACCAGCGACCTCGCACACTTCCCGCTGGGCGCCAGTCTTGGTCAGTGCTGCGGCGGCAGCGTGTCGGTACTACTGGAAGCACACCCGGGGAGTGAGCAGGAACTGATACTGTTCGGGGCCGGCCATGTCGCCAAAGCGCTGGTCACTATCCTCGCTCAGCTGCCCTGGCGAATCACCTGGGTGGACGAACGTCTTGAGCTGTTTCCATCTGATGTACCCGCCAATGTCCATATCCACCACACGGATGACCCCGTCGGTGATGCACCCAACCTGTGCTCGTGTAAACACGCTCTGATCTTGACCCACAATCACCAACTGGATTTCGATCTCTGCCGCGCCCTGTTAACCGCCGGCGGTTGCTCAAGCCTGGGCCTGATCGGGTCAGAAACCAAGGCAGATCGATTCCGCAAGCGGCTGGACCACCGGGGTTTCAGTGCCGATGCCATCGACTCCATCCGCTGCCCCGTTGGCCATCCTGATGTCCCCGGTAAACGGCCAATGGAAGTGGCCGTCTCGATCAGCGCCGAACTGCTGGCTCTGACCACCCCCCACCGGACAACTTCCGCCCGACGAGGGTTGCCCTGGCGGCAACTGCGGGGGCTGATCCAGAACACCGATACGAAAGAGACAACCGAATGACCATTGAAGCACTCAACGCCCTGCACCATGAGGAAGCGGAAGCCCGACTCGCCCGCAGCCATGAGTTCTGGCCAAAACTGACTGAGCAAGACTGGTTCGATGCCTTTGAGGCTCATCCGAAGATGGGAGACATCAACAGTCTGCGTGCAACGTATGCCAGCATCAAAGCCATGGTCATTGGCGAGCAGGCCAGGATGACCAAATTGCGACTGGAGAAACTGCTATGAGCGCAAAAAGCTCCGTTACGACTCACATTCTCGATCTCGGCAGTGGCCAGCCTGCCGCCGGTGTGGCGGTCAGCCTGTATCGGGTTCAGGGCCAGGGTCATACCGCCATTGCCAGTGGCACAACCGATGCCGATGGCCGCGTAATGGACTGGTTCGATACCGCTCTTGAAGCCGGCCACTACCAGCTCCGTTTTGCGACCGGCGACTGGTACCACAGCCTCGGGATGGACGCCTTCTTCCCCGAGGTCTGCCTGGAGTTCCGGGTCAACGATCCGGAGGCCCACTACCACGTTCCCCTGCTGTTGAATCAGTGGGGCTACTCAACGTATAGGGGGAGCTGATGACCACAATGACAGATCCATATCTTCCACTGGGCTGCAAGGCTCACCGGGGCACAGTGCTCCATTTCCTGGAAGACCCGGGCAATGAACCGGAGCCCGCGGCGGGCAGCGTGGCCTTCTTCGAGGACGGCCTGCTGATTGAGCACCATGGCAAAGTGCTGGTAGCCGGTGACGCCAGTGCATGGTTGCACCAATTGCCCGAAGGCACTGAGGTGACCCACTGGAAAGACCAGCTGATCCTGCCGGGTTTTATCGACACCCACGCACACATGCCCCAACTGGGGGTTATGGCCAGTTACGGTGCCCAGTTGCTGGACTGGCTGGAAACCTACACATTTCCTCATGAGGCCCGATTCAGCGACATGGACTGGGCCCGGACTGAAGCGAACCGGTTTACCGATCTGCTGCTACGCTACGGCACCACCTCGGGCTTGGTATTCTGCACCTCCCATCCTGAGTCGGTGCATGCCCTGTTCGAGGCTGGCGAGCAACAGGGAATGGCCCTTACCGCGGGCAAGGCCATGATGGACCGCCATGCCCCCGAAAACCTGAAGGACACGGCCCAGAGCAGCTACGACGACAGCCTCTCGCTGCTGGAAACCTGGCACAAACGCGGACGCCAACGCTACGCGATTACACCCCGGTTTGCCGCTACTTCGACGCCGGAGCAGCTTTCGCTCGCCGGCAAGCTCGCCGCAGAGCATCCGGATGTCATGGTGCAGACACACTGGGCGGAGAATACCGGCGAAATCCAGTGGATCCGTGAACTGTTCCCGGAGCGCTCCAGCTATCTGGATGTGTACGATCACTATGGCCTGCTGGGCGATCACACCGTTCTGGCGCACGGGATTCACATTGATGATGTAGACCGCAAACGACTGTCTGAGACGGGCACCCGCATCGCTTTCTGCCCCACCTCAAATACCTTTCTGGGCAGCGGACTCCTCGACTTCCGGGAAGCCCGCGAAGCTGGGGTTTCGGTCGGGCTGGCCTCTGATGTTGGCGGAGGTACCAGTCTGTCGATGCTGACCACCATGGCCGAGGCCTACAAGGTTTGTCGGCTACGCGGCCAAACCCTGACGCCCTGGCAGGCGTTCTATCTCGCCACACTCGGCAATGCCCGGGTCCTGCATCAGGACCAGCAGACCGGCAGTTTTCAATCCGGGCGCTTTGCTGACTTCGTGGTCCTAGATCCGAGCGGAACACCGCAGTTGGCCATGAAGCAGGAATTCACACACACGCTCTTCGAAACTCTCTTCAATCTGATGATTCTGGGCGACGACCGAGCCATCACCGCCTCTATCGTGGCCGGTGAACTACGCCACCAGGCAGCAGGAACTGACGCTGCCACCACCTACTTCACGCAAGGAGCCTGAGCCATGGAAGCCTACCTCAGCGAATGGTTGTCCCTTCTGGTCCGCTGGTTTCACGTTATCGCAGGCGTTGCCTGGATCGGCGCATCGTTCTACTTCATCTGGCTGGACAATCACCTGCGGGAACCACCGGAATGGAAGAAAAACGAGGGCATCAAGGGCGACCTGTGGGCCATTCACGGCGGTGGTTTTTACGAGATCGCCAAGTACAGACTGGGGCCGAAGGAAATGCCCCGGGAACTGCACTGGTTCAAATGGGAAGCCTATTCAACCCTGCTTAGCGGTCTGGCCCTGCTGTTTGTTGTTTACTACATGGGCTCACCGGGCTATCTGATCGACCCGGCCAAGGCCGATCTCAGCACCGGTGCCGCCATCGCAATCGGCCTGGGCAGCATTGCCGTGGTTCTTGCCATTTACGAAACCCTGATTCGAAGCCCTCTTGCCGACAAAGGCAAGGCGTTTGCGCTAATTCTGTTCGGCATTCTGGTTCTCGTCGACTGGGGGCTGTTTCAGGTGTTCTCAGGCCGGGGCGCGTTTATCCACGTCGGGGCGGTGATCGGAACCATCATGGTGGCCAACGTCTTTCTCGGCATTATTCCCTCACAGCGGGCGCTGGTCGACTCGGTCCGGGCGGGGGAAGAAGCCAACGAAAAGGTCGCTCGCCTGGCCATGCTCGCCAAGCTGCGCTCGACCCACAACAACTACCTGACGTTGCCGATCATCTTCATCATGATCAGCAACCACTACCCGCTGCTGTATGGAAACCCTCACGGCTGGGCAATCCTGGCGGCCATCGGGTTCATCACGGCCTTCGCCCGGCACTACTTCAACCTCCGGCACAGGGACATCAACCAGCCCTGGATATTGGCGGTCGCCGCAGTGCTCACCGCTGCCTTGATCTGGCTTGTGGCCCCGGCCCCGGCAACCACGCTGGATACGGCCGACCACCCGGAGGTCAGTAATGAGGTCGCAATCGCTCTCATCAACACCCACTGTGTGGCCTGTCATGCCAGCAGCCCCGGCCATCCGGCCTTTCAGGCACCGCCAGCGGGCATCAAACTGGAGAACCTGTCGCTTCTTGCCATGCACGCCGACAAGGTACGCCAGGCGGCGGTAGATTCTCACTACATGCCACTGGGCAACCTGACCGGCATGACGAACGAGGAACGCCAGCTACTGGGGCAATGGCTACAGCACAACAAACCCTGAAATCATCCTGAAAAAAGGCCTCCCGAAGGAGGCCTTTTTCACTTTGGAACGTTCTATCCCGATTACTTCCGGGCTTCGGCCGCCTTCTCTGCGGCATCAAAGTTGGCCTGGATTCGCTGCAACAGGTAGTCCCGTGCAGAGATCGGCGGGTATTTCTTTCCCGGCCCCTGAATAACCTGCTCTTTGTTCGCCTGACAGAAGAACGCCATGCTGTATCGGGGCCCCTTGTATTCGCCCTCTTTCGGCATCCTGACCCGATGCAGGGTCGACTTCAGACGGTCATCGCTCCAGCGCATCAGCATGTCGCCGATATTGCAGGTAATCCGGTCCTCTTTCGGCGCCACAGTGAACCACTCCCGGTCATCACCTTTGCCCTCGGCGTCTTTGCCCGGGCTGACCTGCAGGCCACCCTGGCCTTCCTGCTGGAACACCATGGTCAGGCAATCAAAATCGGTATGGGCCCCGGCGCGCCAGATGGATTCATCCAGGCGGGCATCGTCGGCCAGGGGCAAATAGTGCAGCAACCGGAGCGTGCTCTGATAATCCTCCAAACTGCGATCATGGGCCCGGCCAAAGAAGTCCCTCTCAAACCCGAGACGATCGGCAAAGCACGACAGAACCGTCATACCCAGCTGCCAGGCGCGGTTCTCGAAATCCAGCATCACCCGGCTGAATTCCGGGACCACCGTCTGGTTCGGCCAGAGATCATCCATGTGTGGGAGCGTAATCTGGAACGACTCTTTCTCATCCGCCGTTCCGGTGGACGGCCGTACCTGTGACTTGAACTCCCAACCGGAATTCAGTCCTTTTTTCAGCGGATACTGTTGTTTGCTGCTTTCCGGCAACGCAAAAAAGCACTCGGACAATGCAAAAGCCTGCTTGATCAGGTCGAGTTCAAGCCCGTGATTGGACAGTTGAAAAAAGCCCACGTCAGTGGCAGCTTGCCAAAGCTGATCAGTGATCTCTTCTCTACGGCGATCAAAGTCGGACAGATCGATAACGGGTATGTCCCCTTCGACCTCCCGACCCATACCACCAAAGGTCGTTTCCAGGTCCAGTTCTTTCAGCGCGTATTTTTCTGCAGTGTGAGTCATTGTGCCTCCCGGCATATCGCCAATGATTAGAACGGTTTCCGAAAGCAAACATGGCAGGAATGCGGGAGGCAGTGCATGGCCATCGCCGCCAACCGCGCCTGCAGGCACTTTCGGTCGACGACTGAGCAATGACCCGAAGTCGCGTGTCTGGCGATTCCTGACTGCTTCTACTCAGACTCGCAGGCGATCCCCGGAGGAACCTGACCTGCCATGCAAAAAGATGCAGCATTTGTGCCATATGACTAGCTCTGCAACCGCTTTGAAATTCAGGGGCCCGGGCCTGCACGGCGTATCAGGGCGAGCTTCAGGAGAGCCATTCGAGTGCAGCCTTCGGAAGCCTCGCACCAGCGTGGCGCATTAAAACCGCCGACAACGAGGCAGCACCTACTCTGACCAACCGGTCAGCAAATGGCCGCAATCTTGCATTGCAGTCCGGGGTAACCACCATTCAGAAGAGTAGAAGCGGTCAGAGGAACGCGCGATACCGGCAACACCTCGGGACATTGCTCTTGAACATCGAGAGGAGCAACCATTGGACTACCTTATCAAGAACGCCGTCGCAGTCGCGTCCACCGGGTTTTCGGATGCCCGGGACCTGCGCATCCGGGGCGGATACATTACCGAGCTGGGCAACGCCCTCGCCCCCACACAGGAGGCCCCGGAAACCGTCATTGATGCGTCCGGCTGCGTGGTCTGGCCAGGGTTGGTGAATACCCACCATCACCTTGCCCAGTCCATCATGAAGGGCGTACCGGAAGGGCTGAATCAGGATCTTGGAGGCTGGCTCAGCAGCGTACCCTACCGCTTCTGGCCAAAGGTGACGCCAGAACTTATGTACCATGCCGCTCGTCTGGGACTGTATGAACTGATTCGTTCCGGCGCCACCACTTGTGCCGACCACCATTACCTTTACCACAGCACCACCAGCTCGGAGTTGGAAGACGCCGTCTGGCAGGCCGCCGAGGAACTCGGCATCCGGATGGTTCTGTGCCGGGGCAGCGCCACGGAAACCGGCTCCCATGAAGGCATGATCGAACACAAGATCGAGCCGGAAAGTATCGACCAAATCATCGACCGCCTCGACACAACCCGAAAAAAACACCATCAAGCCGGGCCAGACGCCATGAAAAAACTGGTTGTGGCGCCGACCAGCCTGATCCATTCCAGTTCTCCGGAAGGCCTGAAAGCCCAGGCGCAATGGGCACGGGAAAACAAACTGAGAATGCACTCGCACTTGCTGGAGGTAGACTTCGACGAAATTCAGGCCCATAAGAGATATGGTCAGAGCGCGATCGATTATGCGGAATCCTGCGGTTGGCTGGGGAAGGACGTCTGGTACGCGCATCTGGTTCACAGTGACGCTCATGCCATCGAACGCCTCGCCGCCACCCAGACCGGCATCGCGCACTGCCCCACCTCAAACTGCCGCCTTGGCAGCGGGATTGCCCCGGTGATCCTGATGGCTGAAGCCGGTGTGCCCATTTCCCTGGGAGTAGACGGTTCGGCCTCTGCCGAATCCGGATCGATGCTGCAGGAACTGAACCTGACCTGGTTAATTCACCGGGCTCAGAACGGGCCCGATGCCACGACACTGGAGCAGGTTCTTGAATGGGGAAGCCAGGGTGGCGCAGACCTCCTTGGTCTGGAAAATACCGGTAGCCTGGCCGTCGGAAAAGCGGCGGACCTGGTGCTGTATGACGTCAACAATCCACGCTTTGCAGGCGTGCACGCTCCACTGATGTCACCGCTTATGTGCGGTGAGCCGGTACACGTCAAGCACAGTTTTATACACGGCAAGCGCATCGTCAGCGACGGATGTGTCGCCGGCCTTGACGAAGCGGACTTGACACGAAGCGTCCGGAATAGCGTTGCGGCACTCCTGAAAAACGCCTGAACAAGCACTTCCCATAATAAAGCCGGCAGGCCACTTACCTGCTGGCTTTTTATGGGCAAAAGCGCAAGCTTTTATTGCGGCAGCGTAGCGGTCATACCTTCAACGTACCAGTTCATGCCAGCCAACTCTTCCTTGGTCATTGAAACACCTTCAGGCACCCGAAGTTCGCCCGACTGGTCTTTCAGGGGACCAGTGAACGGATGGAACTCACCCTTGTCGATTGACTCCATTACCGAATTCACTTTGGCGCGCTGTTCATCGGTCAGGCGCTCTGAGATACCAACCACCTGAATCACGTCGTCAGAAATCCCGCCCCAGTAATCGGCCGGCTCCCAGGCCCCGTCCATGACCGACTGCACGGTATCGATATAGTACGGCGCCCAGTCATTTACCACAGACAACAGGTGCGCATCGCCACCAAACTTCCGCATATCAGAGGCCTGACCAACACCCCAATTGCCTCGCTTGTCTGCTGCAATCAGCGGTGCCGGGCTGTCGGTGTGCTGAATAATCACGTCTACCCCCTGGTCCATCAGGGCATTGGCTGCATCAGCTTCTTTAGCCGGGTCGAACCAGGTGTTGACCCAAACGACCTTGAGCTCAATATCCGGATTCACCTCCTTGGCACCCAAGTACACGGCGTTGATGTCGCGAATGACTTCTGGAATAGGGAAAGAGGCGATATAGCCCAGGGTATCGGTTTCGGTCACCAGACCAGCGGCCGTTCCAGTGACATAGCGACCTTCATAGGTGACGGACAAGTAGGTGCCAAGGTTTTCACCTCGCTTGTACCCCGTGGCATGCAGGAAGGTAATGTCGGGAAATTGCTCTGCTACACGGGCCGTCGGATTCATGAATCCAAAGGAGGTGGTGAAGATTACATCATTGCCGGCCTGAGCGAGTCGCCGAATGGTACGCTCTGCGTCAGCACCCTCACTCACGTTCTCGACATAGGTGGTAGACACTTTATCGCCAAAATGCTCTTCAAGGGCCAGACGCCCCAAGTCATGCTGATAGCTCCAGCCGTGATCCCCGACGGGACCAACGTAAACGAAGCCAACCTTCATGGGGTCTTCTGCCAGTACGGACATGGACATACTGAGTGTGGCAGCAAGTACCAGGCTAGATTTGGGTTTCATGGATAATCTCCTGAGCTTTTGTTTCATTTCGCGTTTTGGTTTAAATCGCTTACTAGACGGTCACAGCAAAAAGCTGGCCAACTGCTCAGGTTTTTCAGTCCATTGTTTTAACTAACATTTATGAAAGCTTCACCCCGCTCCAAGAAATACCGGGCACCAACTTGGATCAGTTTCTTCTGACTGCACCTCAACGACTCGTTTACCTTCGCTAGGGTGAACTCCATCCAGCGCAGCGAATCAAAGGTCATTCTTGAGGAATCAGAAATTCTCACTCGGGAGTACCACGGGGTTCCAGCCCTTTCCACAACCGATTTTACCACGACAGATCCCTTTTCAATCTTGATCGGAAAATCTGCTTTTCCAGCTCGTCATGGTTCATCTGCGCTAATGCCTGCCTCTTCGCCAAAACTCGGAACTCGCGAAGCCAACAACAACGTGACCCGGCGATCGGGCTTGTGGCAGTCTTTAAGATCATCACCTCTCTTGCCTTTGCAACCTTGCCCGGTCACCGAGCTATCCTCGCCGTGGGCCGTGTCGTTACCGTAAGCTCTTCAGGTTCTGGTTCATGCTCTGGTGCGAGCTCAGCCACGACCTGTGGCTGCCCGGTGATGCTCACATCACATTCCGACACAGCCAGTTCTTTCGTCCACTCTGTGGTTCTCCAGAACCAGCGTGCCTTCGCCGGTTTTCATCAAGCCGTTGTTGCCGCTGATCACACTGTCGATGGTGGCCTGATAGCCACTACTGGCCGTCGGCTTCCACCGCGCCATCCACATCAGATACCTTTACGGTGCCGGCATCCCCCGCAAAGATGGCAAAGCCGGGGCTGGGGATCATGGGACCGGTGACAGAACCGCTGGCATCGGTCCAGACGGAATTCGTCGCTGTCCAGGTGCCGTCGCCGCCGCCCTGGGTAGTGCCGCTGGCCAAGCCGTTGGCGTTCCAGAAATTCAACGTGGTGCCACCGGTGTTGATCAGGTTGATCTGTTTGTCGCCGGTAAGGTATTGCAGGCCGTAGGACGGATCCGGGCTGGCCAGCTGCAGGCCACCGTTGCTTCCGGAAAGGGAGCCGGTGTAATCAAACAGGCGGTACAGGCCCCGACCAAAGCTGCCGGTGTCGTTCAGGGTCAGCGTGGCACCATTGATAGCCAGATCGCCGTTGATGGAAACACTGTCGCTGGAGCCCGGTGTCGAGAAATCAACGCTTGGCGCACCAAACTCGAAATCCAGCAGGCTGCCCTGGGCCAGGGTCAGGTTGCCGTCGACGGTGAGCGTGCCCAAGCCTTCGCCCGGCGCCAGGGGGGCCGCCGGATTGCACCGTGGTATTGCCCAGTGCGCCGCTGCCGCCCAGCAGGCCACCTCTGTTCACGGTAAAACCCACCCCATTCATGGCGCCGTTCTTGATCAGGTTACCGTCACCAGAAATTGCACCGTCATAGAGGTAGTCGTTGGCCCGATTGATTTCCAGGGTGCTGACACGACTGAAGTGCAGATCCCCCACAATGGAACCGGTATTGCCGGCGGCACCAAGGGAAAGGCTCGCACCATTGTTAAGAACGGCAGAGCCAGTAAAGGTATGGTCGCCAGTCCAGATGACGTCCGAGCCAATCAGACCGAAGTGCCCCCCCCCCTCACTCACCCATCAGTCCTGAGCAGTGCCTTCCGTTAACGTCCAGGCGCTGCCACCGGCTTTTTCAAAAGATTCGAATCTACGAAAAATATCGGAGGCATCCGTTCCAACTAACGAAGTATCAAAGGTGCCATCAGCGCTGCCGCCCAGTGCCAACACATCATTATTGCCATTAGCCTGCACATTGCCGCCCAGGCTATAACCGTTTTCTAGGGTCAGGCGATTGTCACCACTGACAAAGTGAGCCGCCGTTGCTTGGTTGGCACCCGCATTGACCGTACCGACCTGGGTCACCGCCAGGGCGGAATCGGTGATGCAGTAACCACCCAGCACCTGAGCACCGGCGTCGATACGAATATTGGCGCTGGCGTCTACCAGGATCCCTGCGCCGCCATCGCCACCTTAGCCGCCGTTACCATTAAATAGTCAGACTTCCCGCCGGCCCCGCCGTTACCGCAATGCTCAAAAGGCGGAGGGCTGCTGCCCACAATCACCGGCACGGCACCAAAGTCGAACCCTGTGGTGGAAAGCGGCGTTCCGGTTACATTCGCCAGCTCCATAGACAGAAAGTTCCTGCTGCCCTGCAGATCCAGCGTGCAGCCATCCGATGCGCGATTGAAACCGTAGCTGCTCATTCCATAGGGCTCCAGCACCGTATCAATCGCACTCGCCAGTGCGATAAATCGGACATTGGTGTTAATGGTAATAATCGATATAACACCGTCGACCGTCACACTGAACTGATCACCATCATTGATGCCGGCCAGCGTTGTCAGGTCCGTTGCCCAATCTACCCCGGCAGGTAATTCAGCAGCCAAATATCGGCGCGCCCCGGTAAACAGCAGGCTCATGCCGTCGCCGCCGTCTCCGCCGTTACTGAACAGGCTGCCATGGTAGCCATTCTCACCACGCCCCCCGGTGGTACCGTCATGGCCTGTGCCATCAGCACCATCCGGCGCGGAACAGGCCGGCACCGAGATCAACAACAGGAAAGAAAAAGTCGCGCTGGAAACAGAGTAGAATCCAACACGGGCAAGGCAATGCCCCCAATACGGCGCTGAATGATGAGCGACATAACGACTCCGACATATAATTTTCTGTTATAAGCGATGTAGGGTAGAAGGCGGGATGGGCAAGAACTACTTATTGTTTTTATCACTTTCCGGAGTTTTATCATTTTTCGCCGCAGTCATACGCCGGCCAAGGGCGGGAAACCCTAGAAACACAAATCATGGCGCATCATCATGAAAAAGCTGGACGACCTTTCATTGCAGGGCAGCATTCATACTTTGAATATGTCCGGCGGGAACACTTTTGATATCCCCGGCGTTCGTGGGCGCATGGAGCGGCTTCAGTTTGCCAGTGGCATTGTGTTGACCGGCTGGAATACGAGGTGCTGGAAGACTGTTTTCTTGACATGCAGGGATCCTCTACCGAACCCTGGATCGAGAGCGCCCTGCATCTACAGGGACAGTCGGAACTGGCTTGCCCCAATGGGGAGCGCCATACGCTCCACCCTGACGCGGCCTTGCTGATGCGCGTTGACCAGCAGGGCTCGCAGTTCCAACTGCACAAAGGGCAACTGGTTCGTCATGTTGGTGCGTCTTCCACATTGAGCACATTGCGCCCACGCTTCGGCGGCAATTTGCCCGCCACCCTCAAGGCATTTGACGTGCCCTATGGGGATAGCTGCCATATTCGCACCATGACGCCGAGCGCGCGTTTACGGCAACTGGGCTCTGGATTGTTTTCTCACCACGCCAATGGCGCTTGCCGCGACTTGAAGCTGGAAGCCATCGCCAACCTCTTTTTGTCTGAACTGATTGAAGGATTTGAGGAAGGCTCCGACGCCGATGACACACTGCCGCCGTGGGAAGAGCAGGCCTACCAGGATCTTCTGGATCAGATTAGCGGCGCCCTGGACTCCACGCTGTCCATCCCGGCCCTGGCCGATCGGGTGGGACTGACCGAAAGCCGACTGGACCAGTTGTTCAAACAAAAGCACGACCAGACTTGCGCCGAATTTATCCGCAATGAACGCATGAAGCTGGCTCTTCGTCTTCTGGAAGACGGCAGCCACCCTGTCAAAGTCGTGGCAGACAAGGTCGGCTACGGTTATGTGAGTAACTTTTCCCGCGCCTACCGAGCCCGTTTTGGTGAAACACCAGCACGGACTCTGCGTCGCGGTGCGTCCGAGTAACGGGGTAGAACCCGTATCCGCTAGAGAATAAGTGGACACTATCGATAACCTGATCACGGTTGATCATCCGGCAGCGCACCTTCTTCACATTTCCTGCAGTCAAGCTCAAGCTCCAGCATCGACTCTCTACCTACCGCCGAAGTGACCCAAGGGCGGTTCACCCAAGGCGGCGAATGACGCACATGCTGATTATGGCCGCATGCCAACTGAGCGACCCAGTGGTTTTCCTTGTCTTTGTGATAGCCAGTGATGGGTTGTTTCATAAGTTCCGATCCTACCCTGTTTCCTCGCACCCAAGCCGCCCGAACTGTTTCCGCAACCACACCCGCCAGAAGCCCGAACAAGGGGTCGGCCCAGACGGTCACCAGTGCGGTTGTCGCGATAACCGGCCAGCAAGACGGCTTCGCGGCCCAGAGACGCCTGGACATGGCAAGCTCTACAGCCGCTACCAACAACAAGGCCCCGAGACCCACCACCGGAATGGCAGCGATCAATGATAGCCCCCCGGCAGGAAAGCAACCATGAGCAAAGCGGTTCCCAGCACAATGGGAGCCATGCCGGTTCCGGCACCGAAACGATGGTGCGCGGCCACGCCTCCGGCGCCATGACACATGGGCAGGGCGCCGAGCGGAACGAGAAACAGGTTCGCCAAGCCCGTCGTCACCGACAGTCGGGCTGGCGACACGCGATGAGATTGCTCACCGAAGTAATCCCCAACCACCAAGGCGGTCAGTACGATGGCATTGGTGATCGTAAGCGCCAGTTGAGGGAACACCAGCATGGACATCGCCTGCTGCCAGCACACCGCTGGCGACCAGGCTCTGGGACGTCACCTCGGTGGTCAGCAACAACGCAGCAACCGCTTTCATCGGTTGCACCGGTATCGGCAGCCGATAGTACAGCCCGGTTACAATGTAGAACACAGCAAACCCCAGCAGTACAGGTACCGGTGCCAGCCCTGCCACGCCGATCGCCCCAAGACTCAGTGGCAGCAAGGTACCGATGTCACCCAGCGCCCCGCTGACCTCCTTCATTGAATCTTTTGGGTTTAAGGGCATGCGAGCTCCTGGTTCATTGGCCTGTTTTTATTGAGTTATTGTTGGCAACGCTCACGCGTTATAGACGACATGTCCCAACTCGGTGATGTCGTAACCGCCCAACGCCTCGGCGCGCTGGACGAAGCGCTCGCTACCGGCAAACGCCAGCAACCTCTGCATGACCGGATCAAAGTAGTGGCGCCGGCGCATGGCCAGATCAAAATGCTCCTGCTGTAGAGGAATGAAAGCCAACCCCTGGCGCCGCGCTGCCGCTTCGATTCCCACGCCAACATCCGCTTCGCCCTGGCGAATGGCCAAGGCGAGATCGTCTTCGCTGAGCGACGGATGCGTTGCCCACGTGAGGTGTCCGGCATCGAGGCGGTGGCGTGCCAGCAAGCTCTGCAACAAATGGCTGACGCCGGCATCGGGTTGGCGATGGGCCAGACGTATGCCGGGGCGGGCGATATCCTCCAAGCGGGCAAGTCGGTGAGGGTTATCGGCGGCTAAGAGGAGCCCCTGCTGGCGCTTCGCCCAGCGAATCAGCACCAGGTCGCGCATGCCGCTCAGCCCCAATGTGACAGGATCATTGTAGCCCCGGCTTTCAGCGTGCCAGATATGCATCCCGGCGAGCATTGCGCGCCCGGCGATCAATCGCTGTACGCCATCGCCACTCCCCTGACACAGCAGCGCCAGCTCCGCACCGCTCTCCTTCACCGCCCACTCCAACAATGGATCCTGGCTGCCCGCCAGAACCGGCGGGGTCGGCGAACTGACGGCGTCGTCACCCTCCAGATGGTTCATCAACCACAGATCAATACGCTGGCGTGGGAACAACAGCTTTCCCGTCACCCGCACACAGGGAATCACGCCCTGGCTGACCAGATCATAGACTTTGCGCTCTTTCAGACGCAGATACTCGGCAGCTTCGGCCGTGGTGAGGTATGCGGGAAGCGTCATCAATCTCTCCTGCTGCCTGGAAAAGCACTAAACTGTTTTTAGCTGCATATTTTTCAACAGGCTGTGCAAAGCGTAGTCAGAAACTCCACGATGCTCAATAACAAGGAGACGCAGCTGTGGAAAATAATGCGTTCTGCGTGGCGCTGTCGCTACTGCTAAACCTAGACGCTTCGCTCTTTCAGATCGTGGCGCTTTCGCTGCAGGTGTCGCTTATGGCGGTACTGATCGCGGCCGTTCTGGGGTTCCCCCTCGGTGCGGCGGTGGCACTGTGGCGATTCCCCGGGCGCGGCGTCATGATTGTCGTCCTCAACGCCTTGATGGGGCTGCCTCCGGTGGTGGCCGGGCTCGCCGTCTACTTGCTGCTCTCGCGAGCCGGCCCTCTGGGTGAGTGGGGGTTCCTGTTTACACCAGGAGCCATGGTCATTGCCCAGGTGGTCCTGGTATTGCCAATTCTTGCCGCGCTCTCGCGTCAGAAGGTGGAAGAGCTTCTGGGTGAGTACCGCGAGCAATTCATGTCACTGGGTATGTCGCGCTCACGCATGATGCCCACTCTGCTGTGGGATGCCCGTTTTGCGCTATTGACCGTTCTGCTTGCCGGTTTTGGCCGCGCCAGCGCCGAAGTGGGCGCGGTGATGATGGTGGGCGGCAATATTGATGGGGTCACGCGGGTCATGACCACCGCCATTGTGCTGGAAACCGGCAAGGGCAACCTGCCACTGGCACTGGGGCTGGGGATTGTGCTGCTGACGCTGGTCATGCTGATTAACGCAGGCGCCTATTTGGTGGGCGAGCTGACCAGGAGACGGATAGGATGACGTCATTTAACGTTCCGCTCCTTGCCTCGGCCGCCCTCTTCCCGCCACCAACGCTGAGTTTTGATGGCGTCGCCTTCAACCAGCAGGGCAAGGCGCTACTGGGACCCTGCTCATTCACCCTGGACGGCACCGGCCCTACCCTGGTGATGGGACCCAACGGGGCGGGCAAGAGTCTTCTGTTACGGCTGGCGCACGGTTTGCTCTCACCCACTCAGGGACAGGTGGCCTGGTCACGTGGGGGGCGCCCCCGCCAGGCAATGGTGTTCCAGCAACCGGTACTGTTGCGTCGCTCGGCCCTGGCCAATCTCGTTCACGCGTTGGCGGTGAACAATGTCCCCCGCAAGACACGTACACTGATCGCCTGTGAAGCGCTTGAGCATTTTGGGCTTACCTCCTGCACAAACACGCCCGCGCGCGTGCTATCCGGCGGCGAACAGCAGCGCCTGGCACTGGCTCGCGCCTGGGTTCTTTCTCCGCAGGTGCTGTTTCTGGATGAACCCACCTCCGCACTCGACCCGGCGGCTATTAAAGGCGTGGAGGCGGCGGTACGCGAGTTTCATCAGCGGGGAACGCGCATCGTAATGACCACTCACGATCTGCATCAGGCCAGGCGCCTTGCCGGAGATGTATTGTTTCTTTCTGGCGGAAAAGTGTGCGAACACACCCCCGCCGACGTCTTTTTCAACAGGCCCGTCTCGCGGGAGGCACAAGCGTTTATTGCCGGAGAACTGGTGGGATAGTTTTACTCTGACGGTTTACCGGCTGGCTACTCAATGGAAGTTCCACACGCGCGAAAGGAGAAAACAAGATGAACAAAGGCTTAACCCTTGTACTCGCAGGTGTAACCAGCATGGGCCTGGCATTCAGCGCGTTCGCTGATGACTACATCACCCTGGCCTCAACGACGTCCACCCAGAACTCGGGGCTGTTCAACGCCATTTTACCGCAGTTCGAAGACCATACCGGCATCGACGTACGGGTGGTGGCAGTGGGCACCGGACAGGCCTTTGAAATCGCCCGTCGCGGCGACGCCGACAGCCTCCTGGTACACGATACCGCCGGAGAAAAACGCTTTGTCGAAAACGGCTTCGCCAGTGAGCGGGCCGATGTCATGTACAACGATTTCGTGTTGATTGGCCCCGCAGACGATCCGGCGAATATTGGTGAGGCGCAAAGTGCCGCCGAAGCCTTCGCGGCGATTGCCAATGCCAAGGCACCCTTCACCTCACGCGGCGATGACAGCGGCACCAATCGCGCCGAGTTGCGTCTCTGGGAGATCGCCGGCGTGGCCCCCGACGGCGACTGGTACCGCGAACTCGGCAGTGGCATGGGGCCAACCCTCAACACCGCTGCAGCCATGGATGCGTACGTGATGTCGGACCGCGCCACCTGGGTGGCGTTTGGCAACCGCCAGAACCTGAGGCTGCTTTTTGCCGGCGACGAAGTATTGTTCAACCAGTACGGTAGCCTGCTGATCTCCGAAGAGAAGCATCCGCATCTCAAGCACGATCTCGCTGAACAGTGGCACAACTGGCTGATTTCCGAGGATGGCCAGCAAGCGATAGCAGACTTCAAGGTAGACGGACAACAGCTGTTTTTCCCGAATGCCAAATAGGCTAATCTCTGGGGACGTGCATCGAGATTCAAGTCCGTGGCGTTCCTGGAAGAGCTATAACAACAATGACGATTAATCCGATACTGCCCGATCCCAAAGACCCTCGTTTGTCCCGCGCCGTCGAGGGCGTTGATGAAAACGGTCAATCAAAGTCCATCAGCGTGATCGAAGAGCGCCCTCTGACGATCTATCTGAACAGCCAGGAGATCGTCACCGCCATGACCATTGGCGATCACCCGGAGTATCTGGCCCTCGGCTTTCTCCTGAATCAAGGTATGCTGAAGGAAAACGATCAGGTCACCGGAATTGACTTCGACGAAGAGCTGGAAGTCGCCGTGGTGCGTACCGCAGGTGTTACCGATGTCGAAGACAAACTGGAAAAGAAAACCCGGACGTCCGGCTGCGCCGTGGGTACGGTGTTCGGTGACATGATGGCAGGGCTTGAAGGCCTGTCGCTACCAGACACACCGGTGCACACCAGCACGTTTTACGATCTTTCCTACCAGATCAACCACACTCCCAGCCTGTACATGGAAACCGGCGCCATTCACGGCACGGTTCTGTGTCAGGATCGCCAGATTCTGGCCTACATGGAGGATGTCGGGCGCCACAACGCGGTGGACAAGATCGCAGGATGGATGTACCTGAACGGCATCACCGCCGCCGACAAAGTCCTCTACACCACGGGCCGCCTGACCTCCGAAATGGTCATCAAAACCTCCCTGATGGGAATCCCGACCCTGATCAGCCGGTCGGGCTTTACCGCTTGGGGCGTCGATATTGCCCGGCAGGTCGGATTGACCCTGATCGGTCGGATGCGCGGTAAAAAGTTCACGTGCCTCAGTGGGCAACACCGCCTGGTGTTCGATCAGGACTTGTCACAGGTTCCTGACGAGGACAAAAAGCACCGTCGAAAAGGGGCCGAGCATGACTGATTGCGCGGTCATTCTGGCGGGCGGCCAGGCCAACCGGATGGGCGGCGGCGACAAGGGACGGTTGATGCTGGGTGATCAGTCGTTGATCCAGCGGGTCATCGACCGGATCACACCGCAGGTGGACGCCGTGGTGTTGAACGCCAACGGCGATCTGAGTCGGTTTGATGATCTGGGTCTGCCAGTGGTGGCTGATTCAATCGCTGATTTTCCAGGCCCGCTGGCAGGTGTTCTGGCGGGCATGGATTGGGCGGCCGAACAAGGGCATGAATGGCTGATCAGCGTCGCTGCGGACACCCCCTCGTTCCCCCGGGACCTCGCTGCACGGTTGGCCGGGCATGACACGCCCGTGGTGCTCGCAGCGACACCGGATCCGGAACGTGGTCGCCTGCCCCAGCCAACGTTTGGCCGCTGGCGGGTCGCGTTGCGGGATGATCTTCGAGCCGCCCTGAACGACGGCGTGCGCAAAATCCGCCAGTGGACACAAGCCCAGGGTGAAACCCTGGTGGTGTTCGGCGAGGACGACTTTTTCAACATCAACACACCGGAAGACCTGGCCTGGGCGGAGAAGCACCTGAAGTGAATGTCATCGGCATTGTGGGCTGGAAGAACAGCGGAAAAACCACGCTGGCAGCAGCCTTGATTCGCGAGCTGTCCAGCAGGGGGTTAACGGTTAACTCGATCAAGCACGCCCATCACGGGGTGGATGTCGACCAACCCGGTACCGACAGCTTCAAGCACCGCGATGCCGGCGCTCGCGAGGTTATCCTGGCGGGCGGGCGACGCTTTGCCATCATGCACGAACTGCGCGGCGCTGAAGAGCCAACGCTGGATGAATTGCTGGCGCGGCTGGGCCCCTGCGACTGGGTGGTGGTCGAGGGCTTTAAAACCCACCCGCATCCCAAGATTGAAGTGCACAGGCAGGAAAGCGCCCGTGCGCCCCTCTACCCGGAGGACGACAGTATCATTGCCCTGGTGGCGGACTATGTAGTGGACTACGCTGCGGATTTCCCGGGCCCCGTTTTCGATGTAAACAATGTACCCGCCATCGCTGACTTTATTCTGAGCCCAGGGACATCATGAACGGGAAAACAACGACTCCACTTCGTAACGATTGTTTCGCCCTGCCCCCCGGGGTGAACTGGACGCCGGTGGAAGAGGCACTGGAGCGGCTGCGCTCACGCCTACATCCGGTAGTGGAGGTGGAACACGCCGTTTCGCTGTCGCAGATCAATGGGCGAATCCTGGCAAGCGACGTCTCTGCGCCTCGCGCTCATCCCCCAAGCAACAATTCCGCGGTCGACGGCTATGCCTTCGCAGGGCCGCTAACGGACGTACCCTGCAGCCTGCCCCTGATTGAGGGCCGCAGCGCCGCCGGGGAACCGTATATGGGGAACGTGCCTGCGGGCCACGCCATCCGGATTCTGACCGGCGCGGTGATTCCGGCCGGCACGGATACCGTGGTCCTCGAGGAAGACTGCGAAGTCCGAGATGGCCAACTGCAGTTGAACGGCACGTTAAAAGCCGGCGCCAACGCGCGCAAAGCCGGCGAGGACATCAAGGCACAGGATCAAATCCTCACGGCAGGCACCCGCCTGACGCCAACCCAGATTTCAGTACTTGCCAGCGTGGGTGTCGACTCGGTCGACGTCTATCACCGCCTGCGCGTCGGCGTTTTATCCACGGGGGATGAAGTAAAGCCCGTCGGCTCAGCCGTCACCGACTGGCAGATCTATGACGCCAACCGGCCAATGCTGAATGCTCTGGTGGCACAACTGGGCTATGAGCTGGTGGACCTTGGTCATGTGCTCGACCGGGCCGAAGAAGTCAAAGCGGCGCTGGAGCGAGGCTCGGAACAATGCGACCTGATCCTCACCAGCGGCGGCGTGTCTGCCGGCGACGAGGATCATGTGTCGAAAATGCTGAAAGCACACGGTGACATCAGTAACTGGCGCATTGCGATCAAACCGGGCCGCCCGCTGGCGCTGGCCATGTTCCAGGGAACGCCTGTGGTGGGTTTGCCGGGAAACCCGGTCGCCGCCTGGGTCTGCGCACTGCGTTTTGGCGCGCCGGCGATGGCCTTGCTGGCAGGAGGGAACTGGTTCGAACCCCAGGGCTATCTCGTGCCCGCTGGTTTTTCCAAGAATAAGAAACCGGGGCGCAGCGAGATGTTGCGGGCCCGCGTTCGGGATGGGCAGGTTGAGGTATTTGGCTCTGAGGGCTCTGGACGTGTAACCGGCCTGGCCTGGTCCGAGGGTTTGGTGGAGCTGGACGAAAGCGCCCAGCAGATAGAACCGGGCACCCTGGTGCGGTTTATTCCCTATGGCAGTTTCGGACTGTAATCAGTCAACGCTGCCATGTACGGCAAAGGCCTCCAGCGATGCATCCTGCGGGCCCCGGGAGCGGTAGGTTTCCTCAACACCCAGTTCGGTGAGCGTGCGGCTGACCATCAACAGCGTGTTGTCCTCGAAGTCCTCACACATGCTGCGCATCTGGTCGATTTCCTCACAGGCGACCGGATAGGCCGCATCGATATCCGGAGCGCCGTAACACTCAACAAACGTCTGCGCCAAGGTCTGGCGTAACTGCTCCAACTCCGCTTCGGTGATGTCGCACACGCCCACAAAACTGGCACGACCGCCTGACTCGATGCTGTACCAACCATTGCTGAAGGCCTGCCGGGCCTTGCCCTTCAGGTCCGCTTCGGTCCAGTTGGAAAACTCAAACCCGCCGGATATCGCCCATTCACCGCTGGGAGCCGGCAGGTCAAATACATTGTCATCGGATACATCCAGTCGCAGGGTTCGGGCCAGTTTCATACGTGCTCCGCAAATTCGATCAAACTCACTGTTTCGGTCATGACATCCTGGCGCAACAGCATCCGGCCCTTTTCATCCAGGCCCACAAAGAGCCCGGGCTTTGGCAGGTCGATCATTTTACCCAGGGTGTCACAGCGTGGCCGCCACTCATTGTGTATACGCTCAAAGCCACTGTCCATGAAGTAAGTCAGCCACAACAATGTGTGCTTGGACCAGCTTTCCAGAAGCGCCATGGGCGTGATCTCAACACAGCCTTCCTCGTGCAGACAGGTCTGGTTCGGCGTCTCGCCCGGCTCGCCGCCCACCGGCAAAAAAGGCACATCGATGCCGACCACCAGCCAGTTTGGATGAGCGCTGGGATCTGACACATCCGCGGCAAAGCGGACACCGCCGCACACCGCGCCATTGACCTTGATACGATCGGGCCATTGGAAGAACACCGGCACTTCGGGCGGGGCCAGGGCGCCCAGACTTTCAGCCAGGCCTATCTGGGCCACGTAGACCACCTGGACAGCCTCTTCCAATGAGGTTTCCGGCGCCAGCACCAGGGCCGCGCGCAAGACGTCCACCGCGTCGGAATAGAAGATCGTGCCGGAATCAACTCCCGCAATGGCACGGCTGACGGCCTTATCAAACGGATCCGTCTGGTTTGGCACCCATTCGCCCGTAAACAGCGGTGGTAAGCGCGGCGACACGCTCATCGCATGGCCTCGGCGTACACTTCGGAGGCGATCAGTTCATCGGCGATGCGCTGGAAAGCCCGCGACTGAGGACTATCCGGCTTCGACACCACAATCGGTACACCGCCATCCGAACCAACGCGGATATCCAGATCCAGCGGAATCTCGCCCAGGAAGGGCGAGCCCAATTTTTCAGCCTCCGCCCTGGCGCCGCCGTGCCCAAAAGGATGGTGCTCTTTGCCGCAACCATCGCAGATAAAAGAGGCCATGTTTTCAATCAGGCCGAACAGGGGCACATCCATCCGTTTGAACATATCGATGCCTTTGCGCGCGTCCATTAACGCGATGTCCTGGGGGGTTGAGACCACAACCGCCCCTGCAACAAAGAATTTCTGGCTCAGGGTCATCTGGACATCACCGGTACCCGGGGGTAAGTCCACCAGCAAGACATCCAGCCGGCCCCAGTCCACCTGGTTCATCATCTGTTGCAGGGCGCCCATCAACATGGGCCCGCGCCAGACAATGGCTTCATCATCGGAGGCCATCAGGCCCAGGGACATCAGGGTCACCCCGTGATTGCGCAGCGGCAGTATGGTATTTCCGTCAGGGCTGGACGGCCGACCTGAAACACCCATCATGCGGGGCTGGCTGGGACCGTACACATCGGCATCCAACAGGCCCACTTTCAGACCTTTCGAAGCCAGTGCAACCGCCAGGTTGGAGGCCACGGTCGACTTTCCGACTCCCCCTTTGCCGGAGGCGATGGCAATGATGCGGTCAACGCCTTTAGGGTTCTTGTCCTGAGGCCGGGGAGCGTCGGTACCAATCAGGTTCGGTTTTCCTACTTCGGTGTATTCAACCATGTCGCGTCCTGTTTTTATTCTAGCTGTCCAGGTAGTCGTCTCTGGTGCGAACCCTTGGGCGCTCTCCTCCTGCCAGAGGCGCGTTTTCCCCGTGGAACTGAGATTTCACCCGACAGTCGTCACACATCTTTATAAGCTGGACGTTATCGGCGTTTTTGTACATCCAGTGCTGATTCTCCAGTTTTTCAACGATCCGGTTGATGGTGCTGGCAACACCGAAGGGCTTTCCACACTTGATGCATTCGAAAGGCTCCTCGCCGTGCAGTGCCCGGGCGCTTAGCGCCCCCTTGGACAGATCCAGTTGCGGCTTCAGGTTGATGGCTGTCTCGGGGCAGGTGCTGTCGCAGATGCCACACTGAACACAGGCATTTTCCGTGAACTGAACCTCCGGCCGGTCCGGATGGTCGCCAAGGGCGCCAGTCGGACACAGAGACACGCAGGCCAGACAGAGCGTGCATTTATCGGAATCGATTTCGATAGCACCATAGGGCGCGCCCTGTGGCAGGGGGATCGGCGCTTCAACACCGTCCGCCATCGCACTGACGGTAACCCGTGTGATGTCACGGCGGCCGCCAACCAGTAACACGGGCTCACTGACGCGGCCCGCATTGTCCCCTTCTGCACTGAGCTCGTCAGTCGCAACCACCCGGATCCGGGTGGGCGAATGGTGGGCACCGCTCACCATGGCCTGAGCCAGTTCCACTTCCGCGGCAACGGCCTGGCGGTCAGTCTCGTTGTCCGCCAGCAGCAGGACTTCCGCATAGCCGGCGCCCAGTGCGGCCAGGATCTCGGCATGGCCGATACGATCGATATGCTCAAGCCCCATCGGAATCAGGTCGTCCGCCAGCCCATCGCCGTACCGTGCCAGGTGCGCCATGGCCTCACCACCGGCGTCCAGGGTATGGAACACCAGCCGAGGGGATTCTTCGGTATGTTCACGATACACCCTGGCCATCACGTCCACGGCTTTGGTCAGGGCTTCGAACGGGCTTTCGTTCATGGTGATGGCTGAGGTCGGGCAAACAGCCGCGCAGGAGCCACAACCGGCACAGATATCCGAATCAATCTGCACGTGGTCACCGAACGAAAAAATGGCCTCGGTAGGGCAGACATCCAGGCAGCGGGTACAGCCGGTTTTGTTGGCCCGGGAGTGGGCGCACAGGGACTCTTCCAACCTGAAGTAGACGGTTTTCTCGAACTCACCAACCCGCTCCCGGGCTGTCAGGGCAATGCGCTCCAATTCCCCGGTTTTGGCGGGGTCGGCCCAGAAATAACCGTTGCGCTTCTGATGGCTGGGAAAGGCCGGAGCGCCACCACGGAGGTCGATAAACACATCACATTCGCTACTAGCGGTGGCCTGCACCTCGCCATAACCCAGTGCACCACGGCCGGCGGGATTCAGGGTTTGCAACTGGGCAAACTCCATTCTGAAATTGCCCAGTGCGCCATAGGCTGACGTCAGTCGGCCCCTGGCCACGTCGTAGGCGGCAGAGGGAAGCTGTATGGGGCCGGCATCGTTGACGATACAGGTAACCCCCAGCTCGTCCTGTACCAGCTCGGCCATTCTTACGGCCTGTTCGGTGGGGCCAACGATACAGCACACCCCGCTGGAGCGGATCGTTTTCGCAGGCGCAATCGGAGCTGGCAGCTGGGCCGCGGCAACCAGGGCCGCTTGCTTGGCATGCTGACGTTTGGGGTTTGCACTCGCGCTCCCCCAACCAGCCCGGTCCCGGATGTCGATGGTGCCCAGCGGCGCGGAGTGCCCGATTTCAGCTTGCACATCCTCGCCCAGACGCTCAAACAGGGCAGCCTGCTGGCCACAGGCAATGAGTACGTCTGCATCACCACCCAGGTGCTCAGCGGCCATCTTCATGTCGTGGCCGCACAATTGATCCACCGCGATTACCTGTTCAGCGGCTGCGGCCTTGCGCAGCGCCTCAGGATCAAAGGACTGTGTTTTATCGCAGCTGCATAGCAGTAAGGTCTTGTGTGCCGTCATCAGGAACTCGACTCTTTTCATTGTTGTTATACGTATACGAAACACTATAGCTCTTCGAGCATGCCACAGCCGTTTGTTTTTGGACAATTGGAAAGTTGGATATTTTTTGACCTCCTGCTAGCTTGAAGGAATAACAAAAGAGAGCAGCCATGAGCAGTCGCACAGATCATTGGAAACGCGCGTTACAAGTCGGTGCCGTCGTTCGCCAGTCCCCTGGCGTAACCCAGTGGGCGCGGTATATCTGGAAGCCGGTGGCGGTCATACCGGGCGCCCCCGAGGCGTTCTGGAAAGAACTGATCCGTGAAGGCGATGACGTGGATTACCACGCAGGCACGGTGACCATGGAGCTCTTTCGCGCCGACGTGGAAGGCTACCTTGTATCCCTGAACATGGCCGTTCCCTCCGTCTGGATTGTCATGGATAAGGACCAGACCGGTCGCTCTCCCTCAGGGTGGGCCGTCAGTTCCATTACCGCCAGTGCCCATGAGGCATTGGATGCACAGGACAGTGGCGAAAGTATCGTCGAGCCTGTGCCCATTCCCGAGTCTCTGGCGGCCTGGATCAAAGAGTTTGTCGATATGCACTACATCGAAGAGCCCTTCAAGAAACGGCGTCGTGACAGTGTCCAAGTCGATGGTATCGAAGACGCCAAAGGCGATCCGCGTATCCGTCAGGAGAGCGACGTCTTTCGCGCACCCGCCAACATCAAAAAACCGAGGATTCAGTGATGGCTGAGTCACGCCTGCAACGTTGGTCGCGCAAGAAAGCAGAAACCGGTAATAAAACTGAGCCGGCGGCGCCCTCGGTCGAGTCCGAGCCGTCACCGGAAGAACAGGAACTCGCCATCAATCAGACCTTGCCCGAGCACGATGTATTGGAGAAATACGGCTTACCAGATCCTGATGCCATTGAGCTGGGTACCGATATTACCGGGTTCATGCGCAAAGAAATCCCCGAGCTGCTACGCCGCAGGGCCCTGCGATCACTTTGGAAATCCAACCCCGTACTTGCCGTGCTGGACGGGCTCAATGACTACGATGAGGATTTCACCAGCGCGGCTAGCGCGACCGGGGCCGTAAAGACCCTCTACAAGGTGGGACAAGGGCTGATCGACCGAACCAAAAAGGCGGGGGAGCAGGCTGATAAAGAACGCGGGGACTCCATCACAGAGCACACGGAGCAGGCCGAAACTGCGGTAACGATGGCGCCTCCGGAACCTGCAGAAGCCATCGAGGAATCCGAGTCCGACTTCGAAGAAGTTGCATCAGATACTGCTGGCCATACCCAACCAGTGGTCACCAAAACCGGGGAAGAATCGACACCGCGCTACCGCCCACGAATGCGTTTTGGCGATTCGTGAATCGTTAGCAACTGTAGTTGCGCCCGACACAAATCGGAGCTATATACAGTAGATCGGTGATTAAAAATTAGACAACAATAAACAAGAGACAAGAAGAGAGAGACGTCTTGGCCAACACTGCAGAAGTTCAGTGCCCTCGCTCGATCAGCGACGAAGATCGAGCCCGTGCCCAAATGTATCAGTTGCTGGGTGTCTTGCTGGGCGGCCCACCTTCAAGTGAGTTGCTGCGGGGACTGGCGACCTTAAAGGGCGACGACACTCCGATAGGAACCGCCTCCAGAAACCTCGCTGCCCTTGCCCAACGCACCACGTCCAAGGATGCCGAGCGGGAGTTCAACAACCTTTTCGTTGGCATTGGTCGTGGGGAATTACTGCCCTACACCAGTTATTACCTGACCGGCTTTCTCAACGAGAAGCCCCTTGCGGATCTGCGCAGCGACCTGATGGCCAGGGGCATCAAGGCAAGAGACAACGTTAAAGAACCGGAAGATCACATGGGCACGCTGTGCGAAATCATGGCCGGCATTATTGCGGGCGAGTTCCTGTGTGACAGTGACCAGCCTTCTCAAAAAGCCTTTTTCGACGCACACCTGGCGAAGTGGGCGGCACTGTTCTTTACCGATCTGGAAGAAGCGCAAAGCGCGGTTTTCTACGCGCCTGTGGGCTCGCTGGGCCGGGCTTTCATGGCCGTTGAGGCTGATGCTTTTGCCATTCAATAACTGGGACCTGCCTGGTCCCTTAACTCAGGTGGAGGTGTCCAATGGACAACCCGAAACGTGAAAACAGCCGCCGCCGTTTCTTGAAGGTGGCAGCAGCTGCAGCGCCTGCGGCTGTTGCGCTGGCAGTTTCCCCCAACGCCGCAGCCGAGGTGGTGAAAGAAGCCCCGAAAAGCCGCGGTCTGCGTGACACTGAACACACACGTAAGTACTTCGAATCGGCTCGCTTTTAAGGAAGCGTGCGTCATTCAAGGTTGCGAAAGGCTCTTGAATGGCCACACCTCCGTAAAACGAGAATAAAAAGAGAGAGGTAATTGACATGTTAAGAAAGAAAACCAACGGGGTAGCGAAAGGCCCCCGTGCTGGTTCTTTACTTTCATCCCTCGCTGCCAAAACCATGGATCGTCGTGGTTTCCTGGCCGCCTCCGGTGTCACAGTGGGTGGTCTGGCAGCTCTGTCACTAACATCCGGCCGCGTTGAGGCCGCCACCCCATCGACGGAAGGTGGGAAAATTGTTCGCAAAAAGTCCGTGTGTACCCACTGCTCGGTTGGCTGCACGGTCGAGGCTGAAGTGCAGAATGGCACCTGGATCGGGCAGGAGCCTGGTTGGGACAGCCCCTTCAACCTGGGTGCGCATTGTGCAAAAGGCGCCTCAGTACGTGAACACGCTCACGGCGAACGCCGTCTCAAGTACCCGATGAAAATGGTCGGCGGACAGTGGCAGAAAATCTCCTGGGACGAAGCGATCAACGAGATCGGCGACAAGATGCTACAGATCCGCGAGGAAAGCGGTCCGGATTCGGTCTATTGGCTGGGAAGCGCAAAGTTCAACAATGAGCAATCCTACCTTTTCCGCAAATTCGCTGCCTACTGGGGCACCAACAACGTTGATCACCAGGCCCGGATCTGCCATTCGACCACGGTTGCCGGCGTAGCCAACACCTGGGGCTACGGTGCGATGACCAATTCGTACAACGATATCCACAACTCGAAAGCGATCTTCCTGATCGGTGGTAACCCTGCGGAAGCGCACCCGGTGTCGCTGCTGCATCTTCTCAAAGCCAAGGAAGAAAACAACGCGCCGCTGATTGTCTGCGACCCTCGCTTCACCCGCACCGCCGCGCACGCGGACGAGTATGTACGGTTTCGTCCGGGCTCAGACGTCGCGCTGGTCTGGGGCCTGTTGTGGCACATCTTTGAGAACAGCTGGGAAGACAAGGAGTTCATCCGCACCCGCGTGTACGGCATGGACGACATCCGGCAGGAAGTAAAGAAATGGAACCCTGAGGAAGTCGAGCGTGTAACCGGTGTGCCTGGAGCACAGCTTGAGCGCGTCGCTCGTACCCTGGCGAATAACCGCCCTGGCACGGTCATCTGGTGCATGGGTGGTACCCAGCACACCAACGGCAACAACAACACCCGCGCCTACTGTGTGTTGCAACTGGCACTGGGCAACATGGGCGCTGCTGGCGGCGGCACCAACATCTTCCGTGGCCACGACAACGTTCAGGGCGCCACTGACCTGGGTGTATTGGCCGATACCCTGCCCGGCTACTATGGGCTGGCCGCTGGCTCCTGGGCTCATTGGGCTCGCGTCTGGGAAGAGGACCTTGATTGGCTCAAGGGGCGTTTTGCCGTGTGGGACAAGGATGGCAAATCCAGAGCCATGATGAACGAGAAAGGCATACCCGTATCGCGCTGGATTGACGGCGTTCTGGAAGCCAAGGAAAACCTGGAGCAGCCCGACAACACCCGGGCTATGGTGCTGTGGGGCCACGCGCCGAACTCCCAGACCCGGATGCTGGAAATGAAGGAAGCCATGGAGAAACTCGACCTGCTGGTCGTGGTGGACCCCTTCCCCACCGTGTCTGCAGTGCTGCACGACCGTAAGGAGGGCGCTTACCTGTTGCCGGCGACCACACAGTTCGAGACATCGGGCTCGGTCACCGCTTCCAACCGATCGCTCCAGTGGCGTGAAAAGGTCGTTGAGCCGCTGTTCGACTCCAAGGTCGACCACGAAATCATGAAGCTGTTTGCGGACAAGTTCGGTTTCACCGATCGCATGTTCCGCAATATCGCCATTGAAGGCAATGAACCGGTCGTCGAGGACATCACCCGTGAATTCAACCGTGGCATGTGGACCATCGGCTACACCGGTCAGTCGCCAGAGCGGCTGAAAAAACACATGGCCAACCAGCACCACTTCGACAAGACCACACTGCGTGCGGTGGGTGGCCCCTGCGATGGTGATATCTACGGCCTGCCATGGCCATCCTGGGGCACACCGGAAATGAACCATCCGGGCACACACGTGCTCTATGACATGTCTTTGCCGGTGTCCAAAGGTGGCCTTACCTTCCGTGCCCGCTTTGGCGTTGAACGCAACGGCGAAAACCTGCTGGCGGACGGCGTTTACTCGAAAAACTCCGAGATCAAGGACGGATACCCGGAATTCACCATGCAGATGCTGATGGACCTGGGCTGGGATGGCGACCTGACGGCCGAAGAGCGGGCCAGCATTGATGCCGTTGCCGGCCCCGAAACCAACTGGAAAACCGACCTGTCTGGCGGCATCCAGCGTGTGGCGATCAAACACGAGTGCGCGCCCTTTGGTAACGCCAAGGCCCGCGCCATCGTCTGGAACTTCCCGGACCCCGTGCCGCTTCATCGCGAACCCCTCTATACCAACCGCCGAGACCTGGTGGAGGACTATCCGACCTACGAGGACAAGACCTTCTGGCGTGTCCCGACCCTGTACGAGTCCATCCAGAAGAAGGACTTCAGCAAGGACTTCCCCATCATTCTGACCTCAGGCCGATTGGTTGAGTATGAAGGTGGTGGTGACGAGACCCGGTCCAACCCGTGGCTGGCGGAATTGCAGCAGGACATGTTCATTGAAGTGAATCCGCGTGATGCGAACAACATGAACATTCGTGACGGTAAGGATGTCTGGGTGTCTGGCCCGGAAGGCGCACGCATCAAAGTCAAGGCCATGGTGACCGAACGGGTCGGCGAGGGCGTCGCCTTCATGCCGTTCCACTTCGGCGGACACCTGGAGGGCAAGGATCTGAGGGACAAGTATCCGAAAGGCTCCGACCCCTACGTATTGGGTGAATCCACCAACACAGTTCAAACATACGGGTATGACTCGGTCACACAGATGCAAGAGACCAAGTGCACCCTGTGTTCGATTATGCCGGCATAACAAGAGGTGTAGATCATGGCCATTGAAGGACAAGCAAGAGCGAAATTCCTTTGCGATGCCGAACGCTGCATCGAGTGTAATGCCTGCGTAACGGCCTGCAAGAATGAGCATGAAGTCCCCTGGGGCATCAACCGTCGACGCGTGGTGACCATTGAAGATGGCAAGCCCGGTGAGCGTTCGATCTCGGTAGCCTGCATGCACTGTTCAGACGCGCCCTGTATGGCCGTCTGCCCCGTGGATTGCTTCTACCAGACCGAAGACGGTGTGGTTTTGCACTCCAAGGATCTGTGCATTGGTTGTGGGTATTGTTTCTACGCTTGCCCATTCGGCGCCCCTCAGTTCCCGCAAGCGGGCAACTTTGGCAGCCGTGGCAAGATGGACAAATGCACGTTCTGTGCGGGCGGTCCGGAAGAAGACAACTCCACAGCGGAGTTCTCCAAGTACGGGCGCAACCGTATTGCGGAGGGCAAGCTGCCGATCTGTGCGGAAATGTGCTCCACCAAAGCCTTGTTGGCCGGTGACGGCAACGAGGTAGCGGACATCTACCGCCAGCGTGTGGTGAACCGTGGTTTTGGTTCAGGCGCCTGGGGATGGGGCACAGCCTACGAGAAGAAGGGCGCGTAAGCCCATTGGATGTTTCCGGGGCCCTGGGGCCCCGGCATTCGTTAAGGCAACGGATTCTTTTTGTTCATTCCGCTGGAGTGCTTTCATGAACTGTAAACTATTCGGTGCCGCCGTTTTTGTGCTGGCGACATTGGTCTTCAACCCTGTGTGGGCGCAGGACGTTCCCGAGTCTGACCAGATGTCTACCGGGGGCGGCCAAACCCTCGAAGACATCATGGCCCGGCAGGAAAGACTGAAAGCTGACGGGGAATCCCGTTCCAAAGAAACAGGTAATCCCGCCAATGCGGCGCCGATCAACGAGCCACTGGGCACCCGTGGCGGGCGTTCCGATGCTGATGCCTGGCGCGGCATTCGCTACGACAACATCGACATTGAAACCCAGGTTCGCAACCCGGCGGCCGATGTTCTGATCCAGGACGGCGGCATGCGCTGGTACCAGTTGCGTGAAGGGCCGGTCATCACCTACGGCGGCGGTGCCATTCTGGGCTTCATCGCATTGCTGGTGGTGTTCTATCTCATTCGCGGCAGGATCAAAATCGAAGGCGGCCCTGCGGGCACTACAATTGAACGGTTCAAAGCCGTCGAGCGGTTCGGCCATTGGCTGCTGGCAGGCTCGTTTATCGCCCTGGGCCTGACGGGGCTGATCACCCTGATGGGGCGAAGCTTCCTGATCCCGGTCATGGGGGCCGACGCCTTTGCCACCCTGGCTGCCGGCTCCAAGTGGGTCCACAATAACGTTGCATGGGCGTTCATGCTGGGGCTGGTGATGACGTTTGTCATGTGGGTGGCCCACAACATTCCCAACAAGCTGGACTGGCAATGGCTCAAGGCTGGCGGCGGTATCTTTACCAAGAGCCATCCGTCTGCGAAGAAATTCAACGCCGGCCAGAAGATCATTTTCTGGACCGTGATGGTGCTGGGCGCCTCAGTGTCCCTTTCCGGGCTATCGCTGCTGTTCCCGTTTCAGATGCCCATGTTTGCCGATACCTTCGGCATCATGAACAGTGTTCTGGGTACCAGCTTCCCGACCGATCTGGCGCCCCACGAAGAGATGCAATACGCCAACCTCTGGCACTCGATTGTCGCATTCGTGATGATGCTGGCCATCATTGCCCACATTTATATTGGCTCGGTTGGCATGGAAGGCGCCTTCGATGCCATGGGTAACGGCCAGGTTGATGTGGAGTGGGCGCGCCAGCACCACGATCTGTGGGTGGCCGAGGTTGAAGCCAAACAGGGTAAAGGAGGGTCATCGTGAAAGTCATGATTTCAGCGTTTGTCGCGGCGCTGGTGATTGCCTTTGCCGCCCCGCCCGTTCTTGACCAGTTCGGGTGGTCCTCCGCCACGCAAACCAGCAGTGAGAATGTGCGGCTTGACTGAACAGTCCCAGATGCATGAAACAGAGGTTTACCAGATCGATGCCATCGGTTTGGTATGCCCACTGCCCGTTCTGCGTTTTAAGAAGCGCACCCAGGGCCTTCCCAGCGGCACGCAGGTTGACTTCCTGGCCGATGATCCCAGCGGTCGTCGGGATTTACAGGTGCTGTGCGAGCTGACCGGGCACCGGATTGAATGGGTCCGTGAGGAGGATGCCGGGGTGCTTCGGTACCGCATCTGTCTGGCTTAGCGATCGCACCGGAACAGGCCGGCTGCGGTCCTCGCATGCCTACTCAAACCATTCGGCGGAAAATACCATCCCCACGGAGCATATGGCGAAAGGCCGCCGCGATATGGCCTGCGACCAGAACACCTAGCGTTATGGCTAGCCACCCGTGTATCGCAAACAAGCTCCCAGCCAATTCCTTGTCCTCCGGCACAAAAGGCATGGCGGGCAGTCTGACATCGCCCACGATGCCCAAAGCCGGATACGCCGTCACACCGGCCCAGCCAAACAAAGGCGTAACCACCAACATGACGTAGATCAGGTGGTGCATGCTCTTGGCTGCAATCTGCAATGTGCGGGGCATGCTCTCGGGATAGGGTGGGCTTTTTACCCGTATCTTAACCACGATCCGCAGGATCATCAGTAGGAGCACGGTAAAACCTATGGCTTTGTGCCCACTGTACAAGGTATTCGTCAGCGCCCCCCAGATATCAGCTTCCGCACGCGACGCCATCCAGAGCCCGACGGGTATCAACGTCAGGACCATCAGCGCCATTACCCAATGCAGTACCCGCCAGCCCGCGGGGTATTTCTGGATCTGTTGCATACGCCTTCTCCATCAGCGAATTTATTCGTGCACTCTCCAGAGGCCAGCAGAGGCCAGAGGCGGTGCCATGCAGCCTAATGACAGCATAGATCATTGAGTCGAATTCTACTTTCTCTATCCCGATGCTGGTAATGTGCTATACGGTTATCAAAGCCCCTTAAATGGAGAGCCGGACCGGATACGTGCGTTACACCGACACGTTGCCAATTGGAATTGTTATGCGGGCATCCTCAAGTAAACTGATCGTCAGGCTCTTCCCCTTCCTGACATGGGCCAGACCCACGAGACGGCAGAACCGGGCGGACGCCATTGCCGGCATCACGGTCGGGTTGGTACTGATCCCCCAGGCCCTGGCATACGCCCAACTCGCGGGGATGCCGCCCGTTACCGGTCTCTACGCGGCACTGCTGCCGGGCATTGTTGGGGCATTGTTCGGTTCATCGTCACTGCTTGCGGTCGGGCCTGTGGCATTAACCAGCCTGCTGACCTTCGCGGCGCTGCAACCGTTGGCCGAAGCGGGGTCCCCGGAATGGGTGGTGATGGCCATATGGCTCGCCCTCTATTCCGGGCTCATGCAGTTTCTTATGGGCGCGTTCCGCATGGGCATTCTTGCCAACCTGATCTCGAACGCTGTCGTTCAGGGATTCGTGAATGCGGCTGCCGTCATCATTATCGTTTCACAGATCCCTGCCCTACTGGGCTTCGATACAGGCGCCGGCGAAAACTGGCTATCCACTCTCTGGCAGGAATGGCAACACGCCCCCTGGCGGCTGGTCGCAACCGCCGGGTTCGGCCTCGGTGGCGTGGCAGCGCTGCTGCTACTCGGAAAATTGACCGCGCGCCTGCCTGCGGTGATGGTCGTTACACTGATTGGCATCGCCGGCAGTTATCTGCTGGGATTTGGAGAGCTTGGCGGCTCGGTCATCGGTCCGGTCGGAAGCGGACTTCCCCAGCCTTCATTGCCTCTGACACTCTCCGTTGACCAGCACCTGGCGCTTCTGCTGCCCGCTGCGATCATTGCACTGATCAGCTTTACCGAAGCGATGTCCAGTTGCCGCACCATGTCGCGAATAACAGGAGAACCGTGGGACCGGAATCAGGAGTTAATCGGTCAGGGTCTGGCCAAAATGGCCAGCGGCTTCAGCGGTGCCTTTCCTGTCAGCGGTTCGTTCTCCCGCACGGCGCTGAACGCCTACAGTGGCGCGAAAACCGCGAGGGCGTCCCTGATCGCCTCACTGCTCGTGCTGATCTCTCTTTTCGGGTTTACCGAGCTCCTGTATCACCTGCCGACCGCGATCCTCGCCGCCATCATCATTGTGCCCGTCACCCGGCTGATTGATGTCCGCTCGCTTACCCGATTGAGCCGTGAAAACCCCAAGGATGGCATGGTAGCTCTCGTCACCCTGGTGGTGACACTGGTCACCGTGCCAAACCTGTACTGGGGAATTCTGGCGGGCATAGCGGCGTCTTTGCTCGCCTTCCTTCATCATCATGCCGTGCCGCGAATCATTGAACTGGGGGTTCATGAGTCAGGTGGGTTTCGTGACCGACATCTTTACCAGCTGCCGCCCATTGCCGAGGGGGTTCTCGGGGTACGTATGGACGCCTCACTCACTTACCTGACGGCACCGGTTCTGGAGCGCTCCATCCGCAAGCGCGTGGATGCCGCCCCGGATCTGAGAACCGTGCTGATTTCTGCATCCTCCCTGAATCAGGTCGACTCTACTGGCCTGGATACCCTGCAGGACATCTGGTCATTTCTGGATGCAAGAGGCATTGCCCTCTACCTGTCCGGCCCAAAACTTCCGTTGAGGGAGGCCCTCTCAAGGACAGGGCTGGCCCAACTGATCAAAGAGGAGAATATTTTCGCGACCGACGCGAAAGCGATTGAGGCATTGACGTAAAAGCCGGGGCCATCTCAGACGCAGCGTTCAGTGCGACTTCTCGACGAAAAAGGTCCACAACGGTGCCGGGCGCCCAAAGAAGTACCCCTGTAAATACACCCCCGGATGGTGGGTTTTCAGGAAATCAGCATGTTCTTGCGTTTCCACTCCCTCCGCCACAACTCGAACATTCATGGATTCACCTATACGTTTCACCATATCGACGATATCGGCGGACGTGGAATCGTTTAGCGCCGAAAGCACAAACGACCGGTCAATCTTGATTTCCGATATGGGCAATCGGCGCAATTGGGAAAGCGAGGAATAACCTGTTCCGAAATCGTCCAGCGAGAACGTGCAGCCAAAGTTCCGTATCTTCTCCATCTTTTCGACAACGGCGTCCACATCTTTCACCATCACGCTTTCCGTCAGCTCGAACGTAATCAGCGCGGGCGGGTAACCCGAGTCTGCAACCAACCCGAGGATCGCCTCAGCAAAATCCTCTTCCGCCATGTGCTTGGCGGAAATATTGATTGAGCAGCGGAGCTTTCGCGAATCTGCTCTCATCTGAGCCAACATTCCCAGGCACACGCGAACGATATGGCGCTCCAGGGCGACAATTTGCCGGGTTCGCTCGGCAAAAGGAATAAATTCGCCGGGCCCCAACAACCCTCTTTCCGGATGATCCCAGCGAACCAGAAGTTCGATGCCCGCCAGTTTCCGGTCCGGGCTATGCTGAGATTGAGCATACATTGCAATTTCGTTCTCGGTAATCGCTCGGGCCAGTTCCGACTCCACCGCCATCTGCCGCCGGATATTCTCGCTCATGGAATCTTCAAACACCGCAACAGCCCGGTTCGAGTCCTTCGCATTTCGGTGCGCCGTTTCGGCATGGCGTAAAGCCAGGGATGGCATGTCGGAGCTTTCTGTTGGGTACAGCGCAATGCCACCGGTTGCCTCTATCGTCAACACCCCTTCCGAGCGATAAGGCACGGGTTCCCGTAGAGACTCCTGAATACGCTCGAACACCTGCAGGGCTATCCGATAGGCTTCATCCAACGTCCACTGCTTTGGTGCCAGCACGATTCCAAACTCATCGCCCGACAGACGAGCGATGGAGTCGTCTTCATGGCAGGCATTCCTGAGCCTCTCGGCAAATGTCTGAATGACAATATCACCGCAGTCGAAACCAAAGGTCTCGTTTACATATCGGAAGTTGTTGATATCAACAACGATCACCGCAGTGGCCATGCCACCGTGATGACACAACTTCAGCACGGTACTCAGCTGGTCCAGGAAAAGCGCCCGGTTGGGGAACCCGGTAACGGGGTCACGCCAGGTCAGCTCTTCCAGCCGCTGCTCGGTTTCTTTCAGGTTGGTGATATCGTTGAAGACCGTCACGTAGTGGGTCACCTGGCCGTCCTCGGCCCTTATGGTGCTGATCGTTCTCAGCTCCGGATAAACCTCGCCATTCCTTCTGCGGTTGTAGATCTCCCCCGACCAGTGATTATGTACCCCCAGATAGTCCAGGATACTGGTGCTGTTATGGCGCTTATCCACGCGCACATCAAGAACGTCATGATAACGACCTAACGCTTCGGCTTCAGAGTAACCGGTAATGCGGCTGTAGGAGGGGTTCACTGCGGTGATTTTGCCCTCGTGATCAAGCACCGCGATACCTTCCGAGGTCGACATGAAGGCCTGCTCATAGAGGTTCGTTGAGTCAGCGGCACGGCCCCGTTTCTGCTCCTGCATCAAGCGCCAGTTCAACTGGTCCGACTGATGCAATCTTTCGTTTAACGTTTGATTGAGCTCGACCATATGATCGAGCATGCCTTTCAGGGAAATGTGCGTGCGCACTCTTGCCCGCACGGAGGGGATGCTGATTGGCTTACGAATAAAATCCACAGCCCCCACCTCAAATCCCTTTTCCTCACTGTCTGTGTCAATGAGCGCCGTGATGAAGATAACCGGAATGTGCTGAAGTTCCTGACGCATCTTCAGCCGTCGACACATTTCCAGACCATCCATGTCTGGCATCATGATATCCAGTAGCAATAAATGAGGACGTTCTCCCCTATCGAGAAGCCCCAACGCCTGTTTCGCACTGGTGGCCACGATAATGTCATGATCGTTTTTCAGTGCATCCGACAACACGCGTATATTGGTGGGTTCGTCATCCACGACCATGATCTTGGGTTTCACCTGAAAGAGGCGCGTTCCAATCGAGTCGTCTCGGTCCAGCTTAGATAGCAGGTCTGACACAGCTACGCCCCCCTTCCCTCTTTGCTTCATAAAGATACTGATCCGCTGTTTCCTTCAACTCTGAAGCATTCGTCCCTTTGTGAGGAACGACAGCGTAGCAACCGACTGACACTGAAAAGCCAGGGCAATCCTGCCCGCTTCGGCGACACTTTTCGTGTTCGTTTGCCAGAACCTCCTCCAGACGTTTGGCCGCCCGAACCGTACTGTTGAGCGTGGCACCGGGCAGCATTGCTACAAACTCATCGCCGCCGAGTCTTGCCACCAGATCGCCCGCACGGCCGAACGCCTTTTCCATGGACGTCGCCAGCAGTTGCAGGCAAACATCACCCTGGGCGTGCCCATGTTGATCATTAATACTTTTGAAATGGTCCATATCCACCAGAGCAAGGCCGAGGGAAAGTTCCTGTCGAAGCGCCCTCCGCCACTCCAGGTCCAACTGCTGCTCAAACATCCGTCGGTTGCCGATCCCGGTCAGTGTATCCCGCAACGCCTGGGCGGCCAGCAAATTCGTCTTTCGCTTAAAATCAACAAAGGTTGAAACCTTGGCACTCAGAATGATCTTGTTGAAAGGTTTGAGGACATAATCAATAGCGCCTTCCCTGAACGCCTCTTCAATATCGCTGCTCTGGTCGGAAGCGGACATACAGATCACCGGCAGTTCCTGGTAGAGCGGGTCCGACTTCAAGCGTTTAAGAAACTCAATACCGTTGCCATCGGGCAGGTAGAGGTCGAGAAGTACAAGGTCCATGTCCGGCGAAAGGCATCGCTCTGCCTCGGCCAGCGTCTTGGCAACAACGAGTTCGCAGGCCGCCCCCAGTATCCCCACAAGACTGGCGATACCAGTGGGATTGTCTTCCACAACAAGTACAACTGGCTGTTCTTCATTACTCATTGTCTGGCCTATCCCTCCAGTGGAACATCGTCCAATAGCGCGAGTGCAAGCGGGAAGTCATAGACTTCCAACGCTTGCCTCAATTGGTTTGCCAGTTTCATCTCGCCACTGGCAATGAGGTGATTCAAGATCACCCTCAAATCTTCATCTTCAGCGATACGATTGCCACCCAGTTTCGTCTTTACACGAGAGAGCACGATTTGTAACTCTGCGTCGGTTTCAGCGACATTGTCGCCAGAAGCGATCAAGCCGAAGTGCTGCTCCAAACGTCGGCTGTGCTCCAAGAGCAGGTTGAGCAACTGGGGTAATATGGACAACGAGGTATGATCCTCCTGGGCGTTCTCAATCAGACCAGCCACCTGCGCAAGCTCTGTATCGGCAATACTGGCAGCAGCCCCCTTGATCTTGTGCGCCATGTGACGGGCATCTTCCGCCAGCGTTGCCTTCCGGACATCAGCAACCATCTCAGCGGAACTGGCAATAAAGCTTCTGACACACCGAGTGAACAACGCTTGATCATCACTGAAAAGACGATCGTAAGCCTGACGTGAGATAAAGTCCGGCATGTCCGTTACCGCCACCTCCGTGTCGTCGGATACCTCACTCTCGTCGGACACCTCGGGCGTGTAAACCACTGACCGACGATCTTCAAAGTAGGTTTCCAGCAGTAACTGGATATCCTTGGGAACCACCGGTTTGGTGAGATAGTCCTGCATTCCAGCCGCCTTGGCCGTCATGCGGTCATGATCGGAAATAGAGGCCGAGAGCGCAACGATGATCGAGTCATTTGCATTGACGCAGCCATGGATACGCTCGGTCACCTCCTGTCCGGTTTCACCGTCCAGGTGAAGGTCCATCAGTATGAGGTCGAAGCCCATCTGCCCCAAGCACTCGACAGCCTGGTCCCCCGTCTGGACAGACTGCACATCGACACCAAACGAACTCAGGTAACTCTCAACAATTTCGCAGTTCAAGGGCACATCGTCGACCACCAGCGCGGATAATCCGTCAAACTGGGGCTTGCCCCCTCCCCGCGAATCCGGAGTATTCCCATGTCTTTGGGAGAAGTGCTCGAAGAGCTTTGATGGTGTCAGGGGCTCAAAGGCCATGTGCCCGCCGGAACGCTCGAAGTCCGCCACCCAGTCCCGCCAATAGCCGGCGGAGGCAATGATCAGTATGGCCCAGAGCGGGTACCTGCCGGGATCGGTCAGGAGCTCGGTCACGAAACCGTCCAGCAGGCTCGGTTCCGTGCCTTCCATGTCAATCAGGAAGAACCTGTCTTCGACGTCTTCAACCTTCGCAATACTCTCAAGGATAGCGGGCCATTGAGTCATATCATCGACGGTTTCAAGTGTCAGGCGCCAATGCTCCCGATAATCCTCGAGCAAGGCCAGATTGGCACGGAAACCGTAATGGAAGACGTGAATCGGCCTTCCCGTCCTCGAGGAACTTACTGTGCCATCATCCTGGGAGACACCGACAGGCACCAAAAGCCGGAAAGTCGAGCCCTTGCCAATGTCGCTCTCCAGGGTCAGTTCCGCTTTCATCAATAGTGCCAGTCTTTGGCTAATGGCAAGGCCTAACCCGGTTCCACCGAAATTCCGGCTCGTGGATTCGTCCGCTTGCCGGAAGTTCTCAAAAATTCGCCCCTGGTCCTCGGGTTTGATACCCACACCGGTATCCACAACTTCAATTTGCAGATAGCCGCTTGCCTGACTCTCAGTCCGATAATCAATCCGGACATCGATACCGCCCTTGCGGGTGAATTTGACGGCATTACCGACAAGATTGGTGCATATCTGGGAGATGCGTAGCAGATCGCCCGACACACGATTGGGTGTCGCGGGATCAATAGACACCCTGAGTTTCAGGCCTTTTTCTTCCGCAACAATGGCAAACAGGTCAACGCTACGGTGAACCAGCGCCTCAATATCAAACGGATGGATATCAAGCTCAATGTGATCCGCTTCGATCTTGGACAGATCAAGAATGTCATTCAGAAGTTGCAGGAGTGCCTCAGACGCCGAGAAGGCTTTCTTAACGAGCCGCCGTGGGTGATCCTCCAACCCGGCTTCCTGCAACAGCACAAGCACACCGATAATCGCGTTCATTGGGGTGCGGATTTCGTGGCTCATATTGGCAAGGAAGGCCGTTTTGACGGTCACCGCCGATTCCGCCTCCTGCTTCTGTTCCTCAAGTTCCGCGTTCAGAACTTCCAGCTCCTTTTCACGCTGCACGATATCGGTTACGTCAATCGTGGTCGCCATGAAACACCGCTCACCCTGCAAAGTCACCGGGTGATAACTGACCACAACATCGCGGATCTCACCCTTGCGGTTTTCAAGCGAAGCACTGGCCTGAACGCTCTTCCCTTCCAGCGCCTGCTGATAATGTTTGCTGCGCTCTTTGACGAGGTCGGGGCCAAGCATTTGCTCCAGATTCTGGCCAATGGCTGTTTCTTTACTGAACGGGAACCAGTGTTCTCCGTAGGCGTTCATAAAACGACACGTGAGTCGGGAGTCCCAGACAGACACGGTTAATGGAAGGTGGTCAGTCAGCGTGTTTATGAAATTCAGGCTTTCCTGCAGCTCAGCTGTTTTCTCAACAACCTTACTTTCGGCGCGGCGGCGAGCGTTGGCCATGAGCGCAAAGACCAGAAAAATCAGGGCATTAATAACGAGCCCACTGACCAGAATGATGATGGGCTGTTTGCCAGCGTTAAAGGTTTCGAAGCGCAGCGTGGTCTGGACATCGAAATGCCACTGACGACCATACATATCCATCACGTAAGACGTCTCGAACATGGGAGTAGGGTCGTAATTGTCGCCACGGGTTTCATCGAGTTCACTGTACAGGCGGGATTCACCGTCCGTAACCCGAAAGTGAACAAGCCGGTTGACGTTGGCGAGCGTGCCTTCCATCAGTTTCGACATGATGAAGGGTGCGTAAACCAGCCCGCTGAACAATGACTCACGTTGATCGGCCGGTGGCACCTCTGCGGATTGGTAGAATGGCCGAAAGAAAAGGAACCCTGGTGTTTTTTCTTCATCCTGTACCAATACGATAGGGCCCGTGATCTGGGTTTGGCCAGTTCGCATTGCTTTGAGCGCGGCCTGGTATCGATTCGATTCATGAGCCATGTCGAGCCCGACGGCCGCGTCATTAGACGCCTCCGGCTCAATGTAGACAATGGGCCAGAAGTCATCGCCACCATGGGAAGGATGCACCCGGAAGTAGGAACGCTCCTGTTGTTTTTCCGCGATATAGTCGCCCAGATTTTCCGCGGAGACACGCTCAATAACGCCGATACCATTGATACCCGGCAAACGCTCCTGAAGCGCCAGCACTTCGCTGAAGCGCTTCCACATTTCCAGGTTCACGCCGCCCTCTGAGGCACGGATAGCACCGGCACCGAACATCAATGCAAATTCGTACTTCTGCATCCGGTCCCGCAGCAGTTCATTGAGCTGTTTCACCTGATGGTCAAACTGCTCCCCGGCCTTCTCCTCTGCAATTCGGGACGAAACCTGCCAGGCGGTGAGGGTAAGCAGTAACGAGAGGGAAATCACCACCCAATGAAGTAAGGACAGTGACTGAAAGGACTTCCATGCGTTGAACATATCTCGGCCCACATCCTGTTAGGAACAACACGATAAAGTGTAGTTCAGTTTCGGAGTGAGCACGAAAGGATCTACGTCTCAATAGACTAATAAATCTATACTTTGAACCAGATGCACAAAAGGTTCGGGGCTCCGCCCACTACATGGCTTGCAGGCGGAATAAGGCAATTTTATTGATCTCGCTCAGGGCACGCTGAAATTCCTGTTCGGGAGAGTTGTGAATGCGCTCTTCGAACGACGCCAGTATCTGGTGTCGATTACTACCTCGCACCGCCATGACAAAAATAAACCCAAACTTGGCTTTGTATGCCTCATTCAGCCTGACAAAGCGTTCAAACTCTTCCGGGCTGCAATCCTGAATACCGGCACCGGCCTGCTCGGACGTACTGGAGGCCGTCAGCTCTCCACGCATTGCGGCTTTTCCTGCAAGGTCAGGGTGGGCATTGATCAAGGCCAACTGGGTGTCGCGATCCGCACTGAGAAGGATGTTGGCCATCCGCTCATGCAGGCTTTCGGTCTCATCACATGTTTCATCGATGCCCATCTCATAGGCTTTATCCGCTACCCACGGTGAATGCTCATAGATGTCCGCAAATGCGGCCACAAATTCCTCGCGCCCAAGGCTGGACGGAGTCAGGGTTCGAAAACGGCTCATTGTTTGCTCCTGATACCTTATTGAATGCGGCCGGTGCCCGCGTTATAAAACACCATGCCATATACATCGTATACAATTACCATAGGCGCCAATGTGAGGCAATTCTTTTTGCAGGTCGGCGATATCTCTGGCTTCAACATGGCTCTCACTCACTACCCTTAATCCATAATAGATCTAAAAATACGAAATATATCAATTTATGGGATACAATATATACAAATTGTGTATTCAGTTATGATTGAATTATGTTACTCTTTGATCAGGTCATCGTGGCCACGGCGGGGAGGTTTTGTGACATTCGATCTGCGAACCTCACCCGCCCTCCTGCAACACACTCGACTTGCCTCAGTGTGTTTTTACCCGCCTTCTGGCGGGTTTTTTTTGCCCTTTCCCAAACCCCAGTGATGGCCGGGAGCTCCGAAAGGCGGCACATGATTGGATCAGGCTCGGCTAAACGGGGTCATTTCTCGTATACTATCCCACTACCGGATTCCGTACTTCCACCACCTCATTCGCGAGACATTATGAGCAAACAAGCCCAGCCCACCAAAAGCCCGAACCGAGCCGAGAAAAAACGGACGGGGGCGACAAGCGACACCATATACGCCCACATGTTCGACGCTATTCTTGAGCATCGCCTGGCTCCGGGAACCAAGTTGAGCGAAGAGGCACTGGGAGAAATTTTTGGAGTCAGCCGCACGATTATCCGGCGGGAGCTGTCACAGCTGGCACATGAGGGTGTCGTTTCCATTCGCCCCAACCGGGGCGCGATGGTGGCCAGCCCAAGCGTGGAGGAAGCCCGCCAGATTCTCTACGCACGGCGCTTGGTCGAACGTGCCATCACAGAGCTTGCGGTTCAGCACGCCACTGAAGAACAGATCAATGAGCTGCGGGGGATGGTGACAGAGGAGCATGATTGCTTCGCCCGCGGGGATCGCGGCGCCGGTATTCGCTTGTCTGGCGAGTTTCACCTGAAACTGGCCGAGGCGGCGAACAACGCCCCCTTCGTTGGCTTCCAACGCAGCCTGGTTTCGCAGACCTCACTGATCATCGCCCAATACGAAAAAGGAACCCGTTCGCACTGTTCCTATGATGAGCACAACCAGTTACTGGATGCGATATCCGCCCGTGACACCGACAAAGCCGTTTCGTTGATGATGCATCACATGGATCATATCGATGCGAAACTGAACTTTGATAACGAAAGCACAACCGATGACCTGCATGCGGTGTTTTCACACATTGGCTTTGCCCGCAAAAAAGCCGGCACCAAACAATAAGGTCCTGCCAGGGTATCCGCGTACAGGCCCGATGTTAGTGATCGGTGCTTTACTCACATGGACTTCGGGGCTCACATGGACTTCGGAAGCACCAGAATGGCGCGGAAATCATTAACATTGGTGCGAGTCGGACCTGTGATGATCAAGCCATCGAGTGCTTCAAAAAAGCTGTAGGCGTCGTTGCGGGCGAGATAGGTTGCAGGGTCAAGCTTCAGGGCCTGGACCCGCGACCAGTCATTAGGTCCGAAAATGGCCCCGGCGTTATCCTCGGAGCCATCAATACCGTCCGTGTCGATGGCCAAAGCGTGAATATTGGACGCTCCCTGAAGGACCGAGATGGCGCCCAGGAGGTATTCGACGTTGCGACCTCCTCGCCCCTCACCGGACACCGTAACGCTGGTCTCGCCGCCTGAAAGGATCAACAGGGGTTCTTTGAGGTCTTTTTGCAGCGTCAACGCCATTGTCGCATGCTCACCTCCGAGCTCCCTCGCTTCTCCTTCAAGATCGTCACCCAACACACGAACGTCTACACCGGCCAGGTTGGCGGACGCCTCGGCGGCTCGAAGTGCATCACAGGCCCTGGCCTGAACGATCGTGCGGTCAAGTCCAAATTCGGGTGAATGCGGCTTGGGGGCGGTATCGTCGCTGACCAGGTGGCTACGCACAGCCTCTGGAATATCAATGGAGTACCGCTCCAGTATTTCCAGGGCATCCAATGGCGTTGTCGCGTCTGGAATGGTTGGTCCTGAGGCGATAAGCGCAGGATCGTCGCCGGGCACATCGGAAATCAGGTAGGTAATCACTCTCGCCGGATGGGCAGCGACAGCCAGGCGCCCACCCTTGATGCGCGAAAGGTGGCGCCGCACCGTGTTGATCTCCCGGATCGGGGCCCCGCAACGCAACAACGTCTTGTTGATGGCCTGCTTTTGCTGCAGTGTCAGCCCTGGCGCCGGCAGCGTCATGAGTGCGGAACCGCCACCGGAAATCAAAGCGACAACAAGATCATTCCCGGTCAGCCCGGCCACCGACTCGAGCATACGCTGGGCAGCCTTCTCGCCCAATTCGTCCGGCATGGGATGAGAAGCTTCCAATACCTCGACGTGACGACACTCCGCGCCATGTCCATAACGGGTAACAACAAGCCCGGAAAGGTCGGCGTCCTCGTAGGTATCAGCCCACGTGCGCTCGAAGGCCGCAGCCATCGCCGCTGCCGCTTTGCCAGCCCCAATCACAACGGTACGTCCGGACGGGCGCGGCGGTAGCTGACCAGCCGAAAGCAGCGTATCGGGATGGACGGCGGAGACCGCCGTTGCGGCAAGCTGCCTGAGCCAGACATTCACTTCTGTCGGATGATCAAAGGACAGCGAATTGGACAGGGCGTGCATCTGCGGCTCCTCGCAACGGATAGAAACTAAAGAAATGACGTGGTACGCCAGCGCGCCCCCAATCGCGCCCTAATGGCCGGTGCCGAATCGACACCGGCCATTGGGTCTGAGTGCTGCGCCGGCTGTTTAACTAGGCACCAATCTCGTGGTCCGCCAGTTTTTCCAGGGCCTTCACAATGCCTGCGTGGTCCCAATCCGCGCCGTTGTTGGCGGCGCAGGCCTGGAACAGTTGCTGGGCGTTGGCGGTGCCAGGCAGCGACAGGTTCAGGCTGCGTGCACTTTCCAGGGCCAGGTTGAGGTCCTTCTGGTGCAGGCGAATACGGAAGCCAGGGTCAAAGGTACGCTTGATCATGCGCTCTCCGTGGACGTCGAGGATCTTCGACTGGGCCAGACCACCCAGCAGGGCCTCACGCACTTTCGTTACATCCGCTCCGGCTTTCGACGCGAAAAGCAGACCCTCAGCCGCAGCCTGGATGGTCAGTGCTACCACGATCTGGTTGGCAACTTTGCAGATCTGACCGGCGCCGTGATCGCCAATATGGGTGATGGTCTTACCCATGACCTCAAGGATGGGCAGAGCCCGGTTAAAGCCTTCATTGGTACCACCTACCATAATGGTCAGGGTTGCGTTAACAGCGCCACCCTCGCCACCAGATACCGGGGCATCGACGTACTCACCACCAGCCTCGGTGATGCGCTTGGCAAATGCCTGGGTGGGGATCGGCGCAATGGAGCTCATATCGATGACCAGCGTACCGGGCTGGAGACCTTCAACGATGCCGCCCTCACCAATCAGCACTTCCTCAACATCGGGGGTATCCGGAACCATGGTGATGATAATCTCGGCCTGTTCCGCAACTGCCTTGGGGCTATCGACTTCTTTCATGCCCTTGGCCGCCAGGCCTTCGTCCAGGGAGCCGTACTTAACGTAGGTCACCAGCTCGTGGCCTGCTTCCATCAAGTGTCCGGCCATGGGCCGCCCCATAATTCCGAGACCAATAAATCCGATCTTGCTCATAATCCTCTCCTTACTAGCTTTTTTGTTGAATGACCTTATCGTGCGTTATCCAGCCAGCCGAGCCCTTCAAGCGTCGTCGTCGCAGGCTTGTACTCGCAGCCGATCCACCCCTGGTAACCCAGGCGATCAAGATGGCCGAACAGGAACGGGTAATTGATCTCCCCGGTGCCGGGTTCGTGGCGCCCTGGATTATCCGCCAGCTGCACATGGCCGATTTTCGAAAGGTGCTTTTCGATGGTCGGGGCCAGGTCGCCCTCCATGATCTGCATGTGATAGATGTCGTATTGCAGTTGCAGATTGTCGCTGCCCACTTCCTCAAACAACGCCAGGGCCTGCTCCGTCCGGTTGAGGAAGAAGCTGGGGATGTCCCGGGTATTGATGGGTTCAGCGAGCAACAGGATGCCTGCCGCTTTCAGTTTTTCGGCGGCGAAGCGCAGGTTGTCGATCAGGGTTCGACGGGCCTGTTCTTCGCTTACCGTGTTTGGTCGGATACCTGCCAGACAATTCAGTTGCTTGCACCCGAGCACGGTGGCGTAGTCAATGGCCAGATCCACGCCTTCACGAAACTCGTCGACCCGATCCGGGTGGCAGGCAATACCGCGCTCACCAGCCGCCCAGTCCCCTGCGGGAAGGTTGTGCAACACCTGGGTAAGCCCATGGGCATCCAGCTGCTTTTTAATGTCTGCCGCGGGGTAATCGTAGGGGAAGAGATACTCTACGCCCTGAAAGCCTGCCGAAGCGGCGGCCTGGAAGCGGTCGAGAAAATCCTCCTCGGTGAACAGCATGCTTAGATTCGCTGCAAACTTAGGCATTTTGGGTCTCCTACTCGTCCATTTTTGGGTCTTCGCCCCCTCTACCTGTTGCTTTCCCACAGGCCGGGGGCGATTGATTGCGTTGCTTAGGTCAGGCTGGCAATTGAGGTCGGCGCATCGGTGACGTTCTCTACCAGTGCTTCGAACTCGTTAACACCGTCAAGGTCGGTCCCCATCGCAATGTTGGTCACACGCTCAAGGATGATCTCGACCACCACCGGTACCCGGTGTTCGTGCATCAGTTGCCGCGCCTGTACAAACGCCGGGCCAATGTCATCAGGCTTGGTGACCCGCAACGCCTTGCAACCAAGGCCCTCGACAACCGAGACGTGATCAACGCCATAGTCGTTTATCTCGGGGCAGTTAACGTTCTCGAATGACAGCTGCACGCAGTAGTCCATTTCGAAACCACGTTGCGCCTGACGGATCAGCCCCAGATACGAGTTGTTCACGAGGACATGGATGTAGGGCAGCTTGAACTGCGCCCCGGCAGCCAACTCCTCAACCATGAACTGGAAGTCGTAGTCCCCGGAGAGAGCGACGACCTCGGCCTCGGGATCGGCACGGCATACACCCAGGGCAGCTGGAATGGTCCAGCCCAACGGCCCGGCCTGACCGCAGTTGATCCAGTGCCGCGGCTTGTACACGTGCAGGAACTGCGCTCCGGCGATCTGGGACAGACCAATGGCGGTCACGTACCGGACATTCTTGCCGAACACTTTGTTCATCTCTTCGTAGACGCGCTGCGGCTTGACCGGCACGTCGTCGAAGTGAGTCTTGCGCAGCAGTGTCTGCTTGCGCTCCTGGCATTTCTGGGCCCAGGCTCCGCGATCCTTGAGTTTGCCTTCGGCGCGCCACTCCTTGGCCACGGTAATGAAGAGTTCCAGCGCCGCCCTGGCATCAGAGACAATCCCATAATCCGGCCCGAAGATACGGCCGATCTGGGTGGGCTCGATGTCAACATGAACAAACTTCCGGTCCTTGGTATAGGCCTCGATGTTACCGGTGTGCCGGTTCGCCCAGCGGTTACCGATACCCATCACGAAGTCGGACGCGAGCATGGTGGCGTTGCCATAGCGATGGGACGTCTGGAGCCCCACCATGCCGGCCATCAATGGATGGTCATCGGGAATCGTCCCCCAGCCCATCAAGGTCGGAACCACGGGAACACCCGTAAGCTCTGCAAACTCAACCAGAAGGTCGCTCGCATCACTATTGATAACGCCGCCACCGGCAACCAGCAGGGGCTTGTCAGCCTCGTTCAGCAAGGTCAGCGCTTTCTCGATCTGCGCCCGTGAAGCCGACGGCTTGTAGGCAGGCAACGATTCGTAGGTGTCCGGATCAAATTCGATCTCGCTCATCTGTACATCGATGGGCAGGTCAATCAGAACGGGACCAGGACGGGAGCTGCGCATCAACTGGAACGCCTGCTGGAACGCCCGCGGCACTTGGGCCGGCTCAAGGACGGTAACCGCCCATTTGGTCACCGGGCCGGCGATGGCCTGGATGTTAACCGCCTGGAAGTCTTCCTTGTGCAGTTTGCTGCGCGGCGCCTGCCCAGTGATGCAGAGAATGGGTATGGAGTCGCCCGTGGCAGAGTACAGCCCGGTGATCATGTCGGTGCCGGCAGGCCCTGACGTTCCGATGCAGACACCGATGTTGCCTGTTTTTGTGCGGGTGTAACCCTCTGCCATATGAGAGGCCCCCTCCACGTGGCGCGCAAGGACATGGTCAACTCCTCCAACCTTGCGCATGGCGGAATAGAACGGGTTAATCGCCGCTCCGGGCACTCCAAAGGCAATGTCGATACCTTCTTTCTTCAAAACGTGAACAGCGGCTTCTGCTGCGGTCATGCGAGTCATGGTGTTTCCTCCGAAGTAAGATTGTTCTTGTATTCGAGGCGAAGCTCGTCCCGGCGCTTGAAACTTAGGAGCACCGTCGGTAAAGGTTGAATGGAAATTCAGCCGGTAGATCAGTCAGATAGGTCGAGGAGCACACGCACCTCCATTCCGTACTCGTCGCAGTTGTTCCCCGAGCCGCCGCGATCGATAACCAGGAATTCGCCTTCCCGATCCAACACCGACTGCACTGCGTGCCAGGTACCCGCGCGGTAATTCACTCCCTGGAAACCATCGGTGACAAAGGCGCGAACTTCATCAGGGCTGATCGTGTCGCCTGGGGGTGCGACAACAACCAGGAATCGCTCCTCGTGCAGAGGCATAAAGGCCTGGCTGCCTTGCGGGTGGCGCTCCAGGAACGACAGCTCCAGCGGTAACGTCACCGGTTGGCTGACAAAAATACTCACCAGAACCCGTGCCTCATCACCGAGCAGTTCCACTTTCGCCAGATCATGGTGGCGTTGGGTGCGCCCCGCATTGATGGGAAAGGAGTCAGCCGTGCGCCGGTCAATAACATCCCCGAACTCGGCGAATGCCTCCTGGCTCAGCGGTTGTGCTTTGAGTTCCAGCATAAAAATGTCCTCGTCTCAGCTCAGCGCGAACCGAATCCGCTGAGTTTCATGTGCCGGTTCACATCCTTGTAAAGCAGGTAACGGAAAGGCCCCGGCCCACCGGCATAGCACGCTTGTGGGCAGAAGGCGCGAAGCCACATGTAGTCACCCGCCTCCACTTCAACCCAATCCTGGTTGAGGTGATAAACCGCCTTCCCTTCCAGCACGTAAAGGCCATGTTCCATCACGTGGGTCTCGGCAAATGGAATGACTCCGCCGGGCTGGAAATTGACAATATTGACGTGCATGTCATGGCGAATGTCCTGCGGATCAACAAAGCGTGTCGTCGTCCAGCGACCCTCAGTTCCCGGCATCTCGGTGGGCGTTATGTCCGTCTCATTGGTGACAAGAGCTTCAGGCACATCAATACCGTCAACATGCTCGTAAGCTTTTCGCACCCAGTGAAAACGCAGCGGCGCATCGCTCTCGTTAAACAACTGCCAGGACGCCCCCGGCGGGATAAAGGCATAGCCGCCCTCTTGCATCCGGTGTTGTTGGCCGGCGATGGTCAGGGTCATCTCGCCTTCAACCACAAACAGAACCCCTTCCGCGCAAGCGTCCAGCTCTGGTCGCGAGCTACCGCCCCCAGGGGACACGTCCATGATGTACTGGGAGAACGTTTCGGCGAATCCAGACAGCGGGCGTGAAAGCACCCAAAGCCGGGTTTTATCCCAATGCGGCAAGGCACTGGCGACGATATCCCGCATCACGCCCCTGGGAATGATGGCGTAGGCTTCGGTAAAAACCGCACGGTCAGACAACAACTGGGTCTGAGGTGGATGCCCGCCAGCGGGAGCGTAATACGTAGGTTTGTTCACAGATCGATTGCTCATTGCTACTCCTTGGATGAGAGCGGGTGGTGGTGCTCGGCCCAATGGCGAGCAATATCCACACGTCTCGTAACCCAGACACGATCATGGGCTTCTATGTGATCGAGGAATCGCTGCAGGGCCCGGAAACGTCCCGGCCGGCCAACCAGCCGACAGTGGAGACCAACGGACAGCATTTTTGGCGCGTCCTCACCCTCGGCATAAAGCACGTCGAAGGCATCCCGTAAATACTGGTAAAAGTCCTCTCCGGTGCCGAAGCCTTGCGCTGAAGCGAAGCGCATGTCGTTGGTGTCCAGGGCATAAGGCACCACCAGGTGGTTGTGCATCTCGCCCTGGCTATCGTACTGACGAGTCCAGAACGGCAAATCGTCCCCGTAGTAATCGCTGTCGTAGAGAAAGTTGCCTTCGTCCAGCACCAGACGGCGCGTGTTCTCGCTGTCGCGACCGGTATACCACCCAGCCGGTTTCTCACCGTATAAAGCCTCGAAGATCTCGATGGCCCGACGCATGTGCGCGCGCTCTATACTTTCCGGAATATTCTGGTAGTGAATCCAGCGCCAACCGTGACAGGCAACCTCATGCCCCAGCTCTTTAAACGCATGGGCAAGCTCGGGGTGCCGCTCAAGGGCCATCGCCACGCCAAATACCGTCAGCGGCATGCCGCGGCGCTGAAACTCCTTCAGTACCCGCCATACCCCTGCCCGCGAGCCGTACTCATAGATTGACTCCATGCTCATGTGCCGGCCTGGGTAGGCCTCGGCCCCGGCGATTTCTGACAGGAACTGCTCCGAATGCGTATCGCCATGCAGGACGCAGTTCTCCGCACCTTCCTCGTAATTGAGAACGAACTGCACGGCAATGCGTGCCCGGCCAGGCCAATTTGCATGGGGAGGCTCAGAACCGTAACCAATCAGGTCTCGGGGGTAATGGTCTGGATTAGCCGGATTCATCAAGCAACTTCCTTCTTCCAATCCGTTTGGCAGGCCGTTGGTACCAGCTCGCCCTCAATATGTATTGTATACTTAAATATACTATATTGTATCCAACATGAACGCAACACTCATTCACCCCAGTTCTTGATGATTTCGCGCTCTTCTTTGGTCATGTTCGTGGCGTTGCCCAACGGCATGTAACCGTTCGCCACAACCTCCTGGATCTTGGCCTGATGGCTGAGGATCTGGTCAACCGCGTCAAACGCAAATCCCGCAGGCGGAGCCGAAAACGCCGGGTTCTCAGGTTGCTTCGAATGGCATCCCGCACAGTGCTGTTCAATGGTTGCACCTACCTTGGCAGCCAGGGGGGATTCACTTGTCTCATGCGTCGTCGTATTAGGCTCGGGGTTTGCCTGAGCCGTTGCCACCTGGGACTCTCCCGTGGGCGCGGCCACCCAGAACGTCAGCAAAATCAGCACACCACCGGCCAGAAGGTAGGAAGGTTGGGTTTTGCCCGCGTGCATCAGTACAAAGAACTGGCGGATAACGGCGCCGGCAAATATGAGCAGCGACATGACCAACCACGCCTGAGCCTCTGTATAGGCGAAGGCGTAGTGATTACTGATCATCAGCAGAACGACGGGAAGCGTGAAGTAAGTATTGTGGACAGAGCGTTGTTTACCGCGCTTGCCATCAATCGGGTTGGGCTCCTCGCCCGCCTTCATGGCATCGACCATGCGGCGCTGGCCCGGAATGATCCAGAAGAAAACGTTCGCGGACATGGCTGTCGCCATGACAGCACCGGTCAGAAGGAAGGCAGCACGGCCGGCAAACAATTGCGTGCTTACATAGGCAACAATGACGAGCAGCACCCCAACCGCAATACTCAGAATGCCGTCCCGCTCCATATTGGGGCTTATACGCTTACACAGTTCATTGTATACAACCCACCCAAACACCAGGAAAAGCACCGCCGCGACGTTGGCCTGCCACCCTCTTAGCTCAGCAGCCCACTGCCAACTGCTATTGGTGTTCACCAAATAGAAGCCTGGGTTGACCATGTAGAGAATAACGAACAGCGCGAAACCCGACAGCCAGGTGGTGTACGATTTCCAGAACGACCAATGCAGGTCAGCAGGCAAGGTACCCGGGCTGGTGGCGTACTTTTGGTTGTGATAGAAACCGCCCCCGTGCACGGCCCACATCTCACCAAAAACCCCCTTCTTTTTGCAGTCTTCGCTCTGTGGCGGCTTGAGGCTGTTATCCAGCATCACGAAGTAGATTGACTCACCAATCCAGGCAATCGCCGCAATCACATGCAGCCACCGCAACATGAAATTCACAAAATCCAGAATATAAGCTTCCATTAACCTGTTCTCTTGTTCGCACTGTTGTATAGATGGCTGACCATCTCGACTCAGCTACCGCGGTAGGTGGAGTAGCTATAGGGAGAAAGTAGAAGGGGCACATGAAAGTGCTGGGAGGCGTCAGCCACGCCGAAACGCAATGGAATAACATCGAGAAAGCGCGGTTCGTCGGCTTCCACGCCCTGGCGCCGGAGATAGTCACCAGCGTGAAAGACCAGTTCGAACTGGCCTTCGGTAAAGGCCTCTCCCTCAAGAATCGGGGCATCGCAGCGGCCATCATCATTGGTGGTGACTTCTTTCAGCAAGGTGCGCGATTCACCCTCCAGTCGGTAAACCTCGATACGAATACCCTGTCCGGGGCGACCCAGCGAAGTATCCAGTACGTGTGTGGTAAGGCGTCCCATAAAGTTCTCCTGTCATGTGATGGCAGCTGGACCGCTGAAACCAGCGGCCCAATGGATCCGATGATAATAGCGCGGGTCAGAAGTGGAACTTGACCAGTGCGCTAACAGCGTTCTCCGTATCTATGTTTGGGCTACCGAATTTATTACGCCAGTACGAGTACTCTATACCGGCATACAACACGCCAGCCTCTCCCGTGAAATGACCAAGGTCGAGTTTGAACTGCGGGTTGATGTGCAAGTCCGCACTCTGACCACCGCTTACCCCCGATGAATAGTCGATAAAACCGTCAAAGAGAAACGCCGCACTGCCCAGCTCGAACGGCACACCCCATGTTACCGTCAACTGCCAGTCGTCCGGCGTGTCGAACGCGGTATTGTTTTCAACATAGTAGGCATTGGTGTTGAAGTACTGGAATCCAGGGATATCCCAGCCCAATCCAAGCCCATACATGTAGTTGTTCGCCTCTACCCCTCCATCGAACTCATACTGGGTAGCCAGGTAGACGTCTTTCACCGGCCCGAAGCCCAGATCCTGGCCGCTCAGCCAACTCAGGCTCAACCGGGGCGCGAACTCCCCATAGGTGGAGTCAGCGTTACCGGAATCCCCCTGAACCTGATAGCGGTCAATGAAGAAGAACGTATCCCCCCAGTTGTGGGCGGTCACGTTTTCAAAGGTAAACACGGTCGCGGACTCTTTTTGAGAGCCAAAGATTTCATAGTCATCGCTATAAAGCAGCGACACACTGGAACTGCCGAAGAACTTTTCAGCGTGAACAACCGGAACAAACGCGGCGAAAACGCACGCCGCCAGCAGGATTTTTTGCAACAGTTTCATTTTTACTACCTCTCGTGTTGTTGTTTTGGGGTAAAACCTCGGGTTTGGGTCAACCAGGCGCCTTCGGTCACAGGAAGGCGAACTTGGCGATGAAGATGACACAGAGAACATACAGGCTGACGGATACCTTCTTCCTCTGCCCGGTAAGCAGCTTCAACGTGGCATAGGTAACGAAGCCCAGCGCAATACCATTGGCGATGGAGAAGGTCAGCGGCATCATCACCACAGTAATAATGGCCGGAATGGTGTCGGTGATGTCCTTCCAGTCGATGTGGGCCATTCCACTCATCATCAACATAGCGACGTATATCAGCGCGCCGGCGGTCGCATAGGCCGGGATCATTCCCGCAAGAGGTGCAAAGAAGGTTGCCAGCAGGAATAGCACTCCGACAGTGACGGCCGTCAGACCAGTGCGACCACCCGCGGCCACGCCTGAAGCGCTTTCAACATAGCTGGTTACCGGCGGGCAACCCACAAAAGAGCCCAGGACACTGGATGTACTGTCCGCTTTAAGGGATTTGGAAAGGTTTTCTATCTTGCCGTTCTCGTCAACCAGGTTTGCACGATGAGCCACCCCCATCAGTGTTCCCGCGGTGTCGAACATGTTCACGAAGAGAAACGCGAGCACAACGCTGATCATTCCCACGTTCAACGCGCCCGCAATATCCATCGCCAGCCAGGTTGGCGCCAGGCTGGGAGGGAGTGACACAACCCCACTATACTCCACAAGCCCCATACTCCAGCCGATCCCCGTTACCACGAGCATACTCAGCAGGATGGCGCCGAACACGTTGCGGTGACTAAGCACCGCGATCAGCAAAAAGCAGATGGCAGCCAGCAGTGCCGAAGGCTCACCAAAAGACCCCATCGTCACCAGCGTCGCGGGGCTGTCGACGACAATGCCCGCCGTCTTCAGTCCAATGAGCCCGAGAAACAGGCCAACCCCTGCCCCCATGGCAAAACGCAGGCTCATCGGAATGCTGTTAAGCAGCCATTCGCGGATTCGCGAGAGGCTCATAATCATAAACAGGATGCCGGAGAGGAAGACCGCGCCGAGGGCAACCTGCCAGGTATAGCCCATTTCGCCAACGACGGTGTAGGTAAAAAACGCGTTGAGCCCCATGCCCGGCGCCAGTCCCACCGGCCAGTTGGCGTAAAACCCCATGAGCAGGCAGCCAAGTGCCGCCCCCAGACAGGTGGCGACGAACGCAGCACCATGATCAAGGCCGGCCGCAGCCATAACATTGGGGTTAACGAAGATAATGTAGGCCATTGTGACGAACGTGGTCAGACCTGCCATCAGCTCAATTTTGACTGAGCTTCCATGTTGGCGGAGCTTGAAAATGCGCTCGAGCCAGTCCGTTCTCGCTGACGCTCCGAGCGAGCGCTTCTGCTGATCGATGTTTTCCACAAGGTATTCCTCATCATTGTTGTTTTCTATCACCCAGAGCAGAGCCCTTGAGGCAGGTGATGGCTGATTTGCCATATCGGCATTTCCTGACTTTTCAGTCAGGAATCACAACTCCGATTATGCTTTTGTATACAACAATTGCAACAAAATTCTTATAACGATTGTGCACAAGAAAAAAGAAGGACCCGAAGAGGTAGGGCAGAAAGGTTCTGGACTGAAGGTGGGCATGCCCATAAGTGGTAACGGGCAGCCCGCCAGTGGCACGCTATCGGCGGTGAACAGATATGCCCGCGCTGAAGGTTTCCTTCACCACGCGATCATCGCCAAGAATCATGAGGGCAAACAGCGTTTCCTCCAGGCTTTTGGAATGCTTCAGGCGGTAACTGATCAGCGGCGTGGCCTCATAATCCAGCACAACAAAGTCCGCCTCTTTTCCGGCCTTCAGGCTGCCAATCCTGTCATCAAGGTAGAGGGACCGGGCTCCGCCCAGCGTCGCGAGGTAAAAGGCTTTAAAAGGATCCAGTTTCTGCCCCTGCAGTTGCAGCACCTTGTACGCCTCGTTAAGGCTTTGAAGCTGGGAAAAACTGGTACCCGCCCCTACATCCGTGCCCAGGCCAACGCGCACTCCATGCGACTCCAGGCGCGCCAGGTCGAGCAAACCACTGCCAAGGAAAAGGTTCGACGTCGGGCAAAAGGCAACCGCTGAGCCAGTATCGCCCAGACGCCTGCACTCGTCGTCATGCAGGTGAACACCGTGAGCAAACACTGACCGCTCACCAATCAGGCCATGGTGGTCGTATACATCAAGGTAACCATCCCGCTCAGGAAACAGCTCTTTGACCCACTCAATCTCCTGTCGGTTCTCGGAAATGTGGGTGTGCATGTACAAGCCCGGGAATTCCTTGAAGAGCTTACCTGCCAGCTCGAGTTGCTCATCGGAGCTCGTCGGTGCAAATCGGGGCGTCACCGCATAGGACAAACGGCCCTTTCCATGCCAACGCTCAATTAGCTCCTTGCTGTCTGCATAGCCGGATTCCGCTGTATCCACCAAATAGTCAGGCGCGCAACGGTCCATCAGCACCTTGCCCGCAATCATCCGCAGGTTCAGCTTGGAGGCATGCTCGAAAAAGGCATCCACCGACTGCTTATGGACGGTTCCGAAGACCAGGGCCGTCGTTGTCCCGTTTCTCAACAGTTCACGGAGGAAGATATCGGCCTGGGCATGAGCGTGCCGGGAATCATCAAACTGTCCCTCGCAGGGAAAGGTGTAGGTTTCCAGCCAGTCCAGCAACTGGGCGCCATAGGAGCCGATGATTCCCACCTGCGGATAATGGATATGGGTATCGACGAAGCCCGGGGTTATCAGGGCATTCTCATAGTGGACGACCTCGACCTCAGGAGACAGTGACGGCAACAGGCTCTCCGCCATGCCTATCTCGACGACCATGCCGTCCTCGACCACTAACAGGCCATCTTCAAAATACTCGTAGGAACATTCCGCACCCACCACGCCCGGGTCGGCGATGCAGTGGAAAACAGAGGCACGGTAGGCTTTGCGCTGGGACATGGTCACTCTCGTCAGTTTTGCTGTCGCATTGGTGTTGTTGGCGACGATTGGATTGCGTGTCTCAGGGAAATTTAAACAGGATTGGTAGCTCGGTCAACAAAAAACTGACCAATAAGTCAGGAAATTTTTGAGACCGAAAGCCATCGAAGGCATACGGCGGGCGGTATGCCAGGCATTCTGGAGTCAGGCGTTAGGGGGCGGCGAGGCCACAACCGCGCAGAATGACAGACGTCAGGAAATCCGCGGCGTGTTGAAAGTCACTTTCGGTATATTCGCTCTTGTCCTCAATCGCGAGGATCTGGATTTGGAAGTCGGCGTAGTGTTGCGTGGATGACCAGATCAGGAGAATGAGTTGCACCGGATCGACGGGCGCCATTCGCCCCGCGTCTATCCATTGCTGAATCACGCCCGCTCGCGCCTGCACCCACTCCCGCATGGTCGTGGACAGGTGATCCTTGAGGACCGGCGCCCCCTGAATGATTTCCAACGCGAACAGGCGCGATGCCAGGGGATGAGTCCTGGATAGCTCTACCTTGGCGTGAATAAAGCTGGCCAGGGTCGTGGCGGGGTCGTCTTCTGGGCGTATCTTCGAGAACATCTCGTTCCACCGCCCCATGATGTCATCCATCAACGCGTAGTAGATGCGCTTTTTATTGCTGAAATAGTAAAGCACGTTGGATTTCGGCAGCCCCGCCCTGTCCGCAATCTTCTGAACGGTGGTTGCTCCGAATCCGTTCTGGGAAAACTCCTTTTCCGCGGCCATCAGAATACGCTCACGATTGCGCTCACGGATTCGGCCTGGGCGCACTTTCTTGCGCTTGCTGTCTGATGACGTTGTTCGCTTCGTTTCGGGGGAGTCTGGTTCGATTTGACGGGTCATGGTGTCGAGTAGCTTCAGGTTGGAACGTCGAGGCTCCGACGATAGCCGATCTCTGTGCGGCAATCAAAGGAATAGTCTTTACACAAAAAACTGGACTATTTGGTCAGGAAATTGTAAAAAGAATAACGGGCCCATGTGACTTTTGGCATCCGTGATGCGGCATCGCCTGTGCAACTACTGAAATCAATCAAGGGCTTACGCCAATAACTCTGATGCTCAGTCTTAACAAAGAGAAAAGCAGAAAGAGACAGGCGCAAGTGCAGAAGAGCGGGAAAATTTGTGATCAAATTCTACTTGAACGGCCAACTACAAAAACTCAACCAAGTCGACCCGAATCTAAGCATCCTAGACTGGCTGCGCACCAGGAAGCGACTGACAGGCACTAAAGAGGGCTGCGCATCCGGCGACTGCGGGGCTTGCACCGTCGTGATCGGCTCGCCCGACCCTGAGCAGTCCGGGCAACTCCGCTACGACAGCGTGAACAGCTGCATCGCGCTCGTCGGAAGCCTGCATGGCAAACATCTGGTGACTGTCGACGCGCTAAACCAGGAGCCGGCCCACCCGGTCCAGAAGGAAATGGTGGAGTGTCACGGAGCCCAGTGCGGCTTCTGTACACCAGGCATCATCATGTCGCTGTTTGCCTTGCATACAGAAAACGCGGCAAATGGGTCAGTGCCCGGTGACGACGCCTTGTTGGAGGCGCTGTCTGGCAACCTTTGCCGCTGCACGGGTTACCGGCCAATCATCGAGGCCGGACGTCGGGCTTGCGTGCAAACGTGGGAGCCCGGCACTGGTAACGCCGTTCTGAGCCGAAGCAGTGCGCTCAGTGGTCCGGATGGCGCGACCCCGAACAACCCCGCACCGGGCCTTAGCGGCATAGCCTGGCTGCAGAACCCCGAAATGATCGCCGACCTGTTAAGCGTGCAGGGTACTGCTGGCGAACTCACCGACGATCACGGCTACCGCTACGACGCACCAGCCTCCCTGGACGCGCTGCGTGGGTTGTGCAGTCAGTTTCCCGAGGCAAGGTTGATTGCCGGCGGCACCGACCTGGCTCTTGAAATCACCCAACAGCTCAAAGACCTTGATCACCTGATCGGCGTGAGTGACGTCAAGGAGCTGCAGGAGATCCACGAAGACGAAGACGGGATCTATCTCGGAGCCGGAGTCACCTACCGCGCCATGTTCCATAAGCTGGAGGAGCGTTGGCCCCACTTCGGGCCGATGCTGGAACGCCTGGGTTCACGCCAGATCCGCAACCGCGGGACGGTCGGGGGTAATATCGGGAACGCATCACCAATCGGTGACATGCCGCCCGCACTTATTGCACTGGGGGCAGAGCTCGACCTGGACAGCGTTGATGGTACCCGGCGCCTGCGCCTTGAGGACTTCTTCCACGGCTACAAGCAGACCGACCTCCAGCCTCACGAATTCATTCGGGGCACCTGGATCCCCGACCCGGCACCTGACGAAAAGCTGTTCATCTACAAAGTCTCCAAGCGCATTGATGACGACATTTCCGCAGTGCTGGGTGCCTTTTGGCTCAAGCGCGAGGGCAAAACAATCAAGGACTGCCGACTGGCCTTTGGCGGGATGGCGGCAACGCCAAAGCGGGCCAGTGGTGCTGAAGCGGCGCTTCGAGGCCAGCCCTGGAATGCAGACACGGTTGCGGCCGCCATTGCCGCACTGGAACTCGAATTTGAACCCATGACAGACGTGCGGGGGTCCGCAGCCTATCGCCTGCAAGTAGCCGGCAACCTGCTGCGCCGCGCGTTTTTGGAGAGCACTCAAGACACCACAACAACAAACCAGCCCCTCATGGTGACTGACTATGCGTAAACTACCTCCCAATATTCCGCGGCCCACCACAACGGCGAAAGGGCTGACAGGCACCCAGGCATTTCATGACAGTGCCTGGAAGCACGTTCGTGGACAGGCCCGCTATATAGACGACCTCCCCGAGCCCGCAGAACTCCTGCACGCGGCCGTCGGCCAGAGTACGCACGCCCACGCCCGTATCACCGCCATGGATCTCAGCGAGGTTTGGGCCTACCCCGGCGTTGTCTCAGTTATGACCGTCGAGGACGTGCCCGGCCATACCGATATCGGGCCGGTCTTTCCTGGCGATCCGGTTCTGGCCGGGGATGTGGTCGAACATGTGGGCCAACCGTTGTTTGCCGTTGCGGCAACGAGTCATCGCGCGGCCCGCCAGGCGGCCCGGCTTGCGAAAGTCAGTTATGAGCCCCTTCCTGCCGCGTTGACCGCGGAGGCCGCGCTTGATCAGCAGTTGTTCGTGCGCCCCAGTCATACCCAGTTGAGGGGCGACCCGGATAAAGCGCTTGCCGAAGCGCCGAATCGCCTACAGGCCCAGATGCACGTTGGCGGACAGGAGCATTTCTACCTGGAAGGACAGGCGTGCCTGGTAGAGCCTACCGAAGACGCGGGCGTGTTTGTTCATACCTCCAGCCAGCACCCGTCCGAGGTGCAAAAGCTGGTGGCCGAAGTCCTTGACCTCCCCATTCATGAAGTCCAGGTGGAAGTAAGGCGCATGGGTGGCGGGTTCGGCGGCAAGGAAACCCAGGCCGCACCACTAGCCTGCATCTCGGCCCTGCTTGCCCGACGCACCGGGCGGCCCGTTAAATACCGGATGGCGCGCTACGACGACATGGTACAAACGGGCAAGCGACACGACTTTTTCAACACCTATGACATTGGCTTCGATAACGAAGGCGTGCTGCGGGGTGCCGACATCATGGTGGCCGGACGCTGTGGCTTTTCGCCCGACCTGTCCGATGCCATCGTCGACCGCGCCATGTTTCATTCCGACAACGCCTACAGCCTGGGGCAGGCACGGGTCGTTGGTCACCGTTGTAAAACCCATACGGTTTCCAATACCGCCTTCCGAGGCTTCGGTGGCCCCCAGGGCATGATGATCATTGAGCGGGCGATGGACGATATCGCCCGCCATCTCGACATGGACCCGCTGGATGTGCGAAAGCGCAACCTGTATGGGCCTGGCCGTGATGTAACCCACTATGGTCAAACCGTCGAGCAGCACGTTTTACCGGACCTGATCGACACGCTCGAGGCCAGCTCGGACTACCGTCAGCGTCGTACCGAGATTTCCAGGTTCAACAAAGAGAACTCGGTACTGAAACGGGGCCTGGCACTGACACCGGTGAAATTTGGCATTTCATTCACCGCAAAGCACCTCAATCAGGCCGGCGCACTGGTGCACGTTTACACCGACGGCAGCATTCATCTCAATCACGGCGGCACCGAGATGGGCCAGGGGCTATACATCAAGGTAGCCCAGGTTGTGGCCGCGGCATTCCAGGTAGACCTGGACCGGGTAAAAGTGTCCGCGACCCGAACCGACAAGGTGCCCAACACTTCACCAACGGCCGCCTCCTCGGGCACCGACCTGAACGGCATGGCTGCCCTGGATGCCTGCGAGAAAATCAAGCAGCGCCTGGTCGAGTTTGCCGCCGAAACCTACGGCGTGAGCGCGGACTCGGTACGGTTCGAAAACAACCAGGTCCATGTCGACGAGCAGCAGTTCGACTGGGCGGAATTCGTACAGCAGGCTTACATGGCGCGGGTTTCGCTGTCTTCCAACGGGTTTTACAGCACCCCCAAGATTCACTATGACCGTGGAACCGGTCAAGGTCGGCCCTTCCTGTATTACGCCAATGGGGCTGCCTGCGCAGAGGTGGTGGTGGATACCCTCACTGGAGAGTACAAGACCATGCGCGTGGACATCCTTCACGACGTGGGGCAGTCGCTGAATCCGGCCGTGGACATTGGCCAGATTGAAGGCGGCTTTATACAGGGCATGGGGTGGCTGACCACTGAGGAATTGGTCTACAACGACGAAGGCCGACTGCTATCCAACGGACCGGCGACCTACAAAATTCCGGCGGTCTCAGACGCGCCGCCAGATTTCCGGGTGGCCTTGCTGCCTCATAGCCCCAACCGGGAAGCGACCGTATTTCGCTCCAAGGCCGTGGGCGAACCGCCACTCATGCTGGGCATGGCAGTATGGTCTGCCCTTCGTGACGCCGTGTCGAGTGTGGCGGACTATCGCTACAGCCCGCCCCTGGACACGCCTGCGACACCAGAGCGGGTGCTCCAGGCCGTCACTGCAACCGAGCGCTGGGTAGCAGCGCAGGGGGAACCGTCATGCAAGAACGCCTGACCTGGATCCAAGCCGTGGCTGACTGCGAACGTCGCGGTCAGCCCTATGTTTTAGTCACGGTGCTGGGCGTAACCGGCTCGGTGCCGCGGGAGCCGGCCAGTAAAATGGTCGTCACCCGGGAACACAGCTACGACACCATCGGCGGCGGCCACCTGGAATACCGGGTGATCGCCCGTGCCCGAGAGCGCCTGGCAAACCAGGAATACAGTTACGAGTTGGCGCATTTTCCCCTCGGCGCCAGCCTTGGCCAATGCTGTGGTGGTAGCGTGGCGGTCCTGCTGGAAGCCCAGTCTGGCGGCGATGCCCGCCTTGTGGTCTTTGGCGCGGGTCACGTCAGCCACGCCCTGATGCGTATCGTGGGTGATTTGCCCTGGCAGATCACCTGGGTCGACTCCCGGCAGGAATGTTTTCCCGCCACCGTTCCCGCCAACACCACCGTTCACTGTACCGACGACCCGGCCGGGGATGTTCCGGGCCTATGCAGCAATGCTCATGTGCTGATTCTTACCCACAATCACGCACTTGATTACGATCTCTGCCAGGCGCTGCTCAAACAGGATGATGTACTGACCATCGGCCTGATCGGCTCGCAGACCAAAGCGGAGCGTTTTCGCAAGCGCCTTGATCACCGTGGGTATACCCAAACGGACATCGACCGTATTCGGTGCCCTGTCGGGCGCAGTGACATCCCGGGTAAACGGCCCATGGAAGTCGCGGTGTCCATTTCCGCCGAGCTTCTTAGCCTGGTCGCTTCCGACACGGCCGAGAAACCATCAAAACGAGGCCTCTCCTGGGGGGCTCTCAAAGCGCTTACGAAAGAAGTTAAACCTAACGAGGTTGAGGTCGCGGGCGACAAAACGTAACTCAGCAGACAACCTGACATTGCTGCCAATCCCGGGCCGGCGCCTGCTTGAGCGCCGGCCTGGCAAGTACCCTGCCATCAAAAATTCAATTTGCTCACAATTTTTCTTGACAAGTAATACATATTTGTACGAAGTTGTCGGTCATACTGTATACAACAAAGAACTGTAGGAATGACCGAAACAGACCAAAGATTATGGATTCGCAATCCGCTTGCCTGCTCTGACCCTGGCGCTGCCGGCGGTATTGTCGTCACAGGAACAAGAATTGTGGAAAAAGTGGCCGGGGGGCAGCAACCTCACCAGCCCGTTAACGAGACCTTTGATGCGTCCGAGCATGTCCTGTTACCTGGCTTGGTGAATACCCACCATCACTTCTACCAAACCCTGACCCGTGCCTATTCCCCCGCGCTCAATAAAGAGTTATTTCCCTGGCTGACCACGCTTTACGACGTCTGGGCCAATCTCAACGACAGCCAGATGGCCCTGGCCAGCGAGTTGGCGATGGTCGAGCTGCTGATGTCGGGATGCACCACCGTAGCGGACCATCACTACGTCTTTTCCGGTGCCTTGGTAAACGCAATTGACTGTCAGGTCGAAACCGCCCAGCGCCTCGGTGTTCGAGCGGCACTGACTCGCGGGTCCATGAGCGTCGGGCGCGACGATGGCGGTCTGCCGCCGCAGACCGTAGTGCAGGACGAGCAAACCATTGTCGAGGACAGCCAGCGTCTTATCGACCGTTACCACCAGCGTGCTGAAGGGGCCATGACCACCATCGCCCTGGCCCCTTGTTCACCGTTTTCAGTCAGCCGGGAGTTGATGCGCGAGAGCGCGCGGCTTGCAGAGAAGAACGACGTTCGCCTCCACACCCATCTTGCCGAAACTGAAGATGAGACCGCTTACTGCCAGAAGCTGTTTGGCATGCGCCCTCTGGATTACCTCGAGGACAGTGGCTGGCTCACCGATCGCACCTGGCTGGCCCATGGCATTCATTTCAATGACGATGAGATTCAGCGCCTTGGCCGTGCAGGCACGGGTATCGCGCACTGTCCCTCTTCAAACATGGTTCTGGGCTCAGGGCTGTGCCGGACCCTGGAACTCGAAGCGGCGGGCTCACCGGTCGGATTGGCGGTCGATGGTTCAGCGTCGAGCGACCACTCTAACCTTGCTTCAGAAATGCGTCAGGCACTGCTTCTGGGCCGCCTGCGTTACTCGCCGAGCCAGGTAACACACGAAGCCGTCATACGCTGGGCAACGGAAGGCTCGGCCCGTTGCCTGGGACGAACCGATATCGGCGGACTGGAGCCAGGCCAGCAGGCCGACCTGGCGCTGTTCAAGCTTGATGAGCCGCGTTTCTCAGGCGCGGAGAATCCACTGGCTGCGTTGCTGCTATGTGGCGCGCACCGCGCTGACCGGGTCATGGTCGCCGGGCGCTGGAGAGTGACCGGCGGTCAGCCCTGCGACGTCGATCTTGACGCGCTGATGGCACGCCATGATGAGGCGGCCCGCCAACTAAGGAGAGCCATTTAGAAGATCTTTGTAGAGCTATTGGTAGTCAACAGTCAGGCATTCCTACAAAAACAACACCTAGGAGAGACTCATGACAACAAGTGCATCCGAACGGCCAGATACCGGTCCAGATGACCGTTATAGCACCCGCGACGTTAATTCCATGCCGCCCTTGCGCCGCGCGATACCTCTGGGTATTCAGCATGTTCTGGCGATGTTCGTTAGCAACGTGACCGTGCCGATCATCATCGCAGGGGCGGCGGACCTGCCTCCCGACCAGACTGCTTTTATGGTTCAGGCCGCGATGTTTGTCGCCGGGGTCGCCACCCTGTTGCAATCCCTGGGCCTGGGGCCCATCGGTGCTCGCCTTCCTATTGTCATGGGGACCAGCTTCGGATTCGTGCCGGTCCTGATTCCCATTGCCATCGGCATGGGGTTGCCCGCCGCCCTTGGAGCGGCGTTGTGCGGAGGCGTCGCGATGGCGCTGATGGGGCTGTTTCTTCCCTGGTTTCGGTTTCTGTTCCCGCCAGTGGTGACTGGAACCTTTGTCGTGATGCTGGGCATTCTGTTGATGCCCGTTGGCCTTGCCTACGCCGGTGGTGGTTTCGGCGTATCGGATTTCGGCGCCCCCCATCACATCGGACTGGCCTCCCTTGTTCTCGTCGTAACCGTGGGTCTTCACCAGTTCGGCCGAGGTATCTGGAGTGAAGTTGCCCCACTGGCCGGCTTGCTGGTTGGCTTCGTTGCTGCCGCGGCTTTTGGCTATGTCGATTTCTCCAAGGTGGGCGATGCCGACTGGGTAACGTTCCCCACCCCGCTTGGCATTGGCATCGAGTTCCATATGGCCGCCATCATCCCCGTGGTGGTGCTGTCGCTGGTCACCGTGGCCGAATCCATCGGCGATATAGTGGGTACCACCGCGGGTGGGCTGAACCGTGAACCCACCAAGAAGGAGCTCTCTGGCGGCGTCATGGCCGACGGCATCGCGAGCGTGTTTGCCGCTATCTTCAATGCGTTCCCCCAGATCAGTTTCAGCCAGAACGTAGGCATGGTCGCATTGACGGGTGTCGTTAGCCGCTATGTGGTGGCGATTGGTGGCGGATTCCTGGTCCTGGCCGGTCTGTTGCCAAAGCTCGGCGGTCTCGTTTCCAGTATTCCAAACGCGGTTCTCGGCGGTGCGGTATTACTGATGTTCGGTATGATCGCCAGTGCCGGCATTAAAATGCTCAGCCAGGTGCCGTTCGACAAGCGCAACATGCTGATCATTGGTACCTCTCTGACCATCGCGGTGGGTTTGCCCGCGCAAGAGGGGCTCTACGCCAATCTGTCGGAAAACCTGCAAGCGATGATCGAATCCGGTTTGATCCCAGGGGCCATTACCGCCATCGCGTTGAACCTTATTCTTCCAAAAGTCCATAAACCGGCGCCCGATGACGCTGAACGGGCAGAAAGCACTGTGATAAAACCTGATTCACTTTGAACATCCGGAGGGGCCGGGAGAGCCCCTTGGACGCCGTTATTTCACTCAAGGAGGGAGGGACAAGAGAAGGCGTTTCGTCGGACAGCAATACGTAATCGCCCAGGAGTACCGATGAGCATTCGCCTAAAGCTAATCATAGGAATGGGGGCAGCACTGCTTGCCAGCACGTTGCTGTTGGTTTCCCTTAATATCGTCCAGATGCGCGGGCTTCTTGATCGATACCTGCTCAACTCCGCCCTGCCATCCAGCCTGGAGGCCATAGCGAACTCCGTTGAGCGCGACCTCCAGGCGCCTATTACAGCTTCGCGGCTGATCGCAGGGAACAGCTACCTCAAAGAGTGGATCGGTGACAACGAACCACAGCAGGGGCTCGCCCCCGCTACCCAATATCTGGAGGGGGTCAGACGCAGCCAGGATGCCGCCTCTGCCCACTTCGTGTCGGTAAACACCGGCAACTACTACACCCATCAGGGCATCGACAGGGTGGTGACTCCCCAGGCGGACCGCTGGTTCTATAATTTCCTGGAAAGCGGCGAGACCATGGAACTGTCGCTGGACGTGGACAAAGCGACGGGTAAACCTACCCTCTTCATCAATGCCCGCATGGAGGATGGCGGCGAGGCTATCGCAGTAACCGGCGTCGGAATCGGGCTTGATCAGATGGCTGAGCGAATCAGGGAATTCCGCTTTGGTGACACCGGCATCGTTTACCTGGTGTCTGAAACCGGCCAGGTAAACATTCATCCAGACCTGCAGCAAACAGATCAGCCCCTATCGAAGGTTATTTCCCCGACGGCCGCCGCCGAACTGTTGAAAGACTCGACGTACCATCTGACCGAGTTTGATCGTGATGGCCGAAGCTATGTTGCCGCCAGCCTGCCTCTGTCGATCACGGACTGGCGTGTCGTCGTAGAGGTTCCGTCTGCCGAGATCTACGGCGAAGCCAGCCGTGCCAACCAGACCTCCTTGCTCGTCGGCGTCCTCGTGGCCCTTGTTTTCCTGGGCATCATTGCGTTGGTCGCCACTCGCATGACGAAGCCACTGACAAAAATCACTCGGGCGTTGACCGAAATTGCCAAGGGTGGTGGTGACCTTACCCAGGAACTGGCGGTCGAACGCAAAGACGAGCTGGGCCAATTGGCGACCGGGTTTAACCAGTTTGTCGGGGCACAACGAGAGATGGTTCGGGGGCTTCTAGAGACGGCAATCCGGCTCAAGGCCTTTGTCGAGCAGACCTCCACGGTGATGACGGCCAACACCGACCGAGCCAGGGAGCAAAGCAGCCTGACAGACTCCGTCGCCACGGCGGTGTGCGAGATGGAAGCCACGGTTCAGGAGATTGCCAAAAGCGCTACGGAAACGGCAAACCAGCTCGAACAGGTCGGCAACAGCGCCAGTGACATTCGTGAAGGTATGTCGCGTTCCATCGCCCAGGTCGAGGGAATGGCGAGTAACATCCGCGAATCGGCCTCAGCGATCCAGCAGTTGGCTACCGAAGCGCGGGATATTGGCCAGGTAATCGAAGTGATCAATGCCATATCCGATCAGACCAATCTACTGGCCTTGAACGCAGCGATCGAAGCAGCCCGGGCCGGTGAACATGGGCGCGGATTCTCGGTGGTCGCTGACGAAGTTCGCAGCCTTGCACAGAAGACGCAATCATCAACCAAGCAAATTCGAACCATTATCGAGCGCTTGCAGGAGGGCTCCGAGCGTGCGGTCGAGACGATGGCCACAAGCGAGAAAGCCACCGAAGAAACCGTCAGTACCTCCGCCAGCATGGGCAAAGCTCTGGATGGAATCGGCGAAAACGTGGACCGGATTGTAGAGATGAGCCACCAGGTGGCTGCAGCAACCGAAGAACAGAGCTCCGTCACCGAGGAAATCAGCTCAAACGTTCAGGACATCTCTCATCTTAGCGCACGTTCGAGCGAGGACATGACGACAGCCAGCCGTGAAATTGAAGAATTACGTGCGATGGCGGAAAAGCTTGAAGCTCAAATGAAAGCGTTCCGGCTCGACCGTGAAGACTGACTTAATGAAGAAAAGATTCGGGCGCTATACAGCTCATCCAACAACGACTAACTAGAGGGAGCCATCAGTGAAACACATATTCGCCGCCTGCCTGCTGTTTGCCTTGACCGCCCAGGCAACTGCGCAGACCTACGTGGTTGGAGTGGAACAGGGAAACTTCCTGCCCCACTACGGGGTTGACGAACAAGGCCAATACAATGGCTTCGCCCGTGAACTACTGGACCTTTTCGCCGCACATGCCGGCGTAACCTTCATCTATAAACCCTTGCCGGTCGATGAACTGATGCCGGCCCTGGTTGAAGGCGAGGTGGACTTCAAGTACCCGGATCATCCCGACTGGGCCCGCTCAGCAAAAACCGGGGACAGGATCAGCTACAGCGGCCCCATCGTGGAGTATGTTGACGGCGTTCTGGTGTCTCCGCGACGCCTCGGCCTAGATGGGGACCGCCTCAAACGCATCGGCCTTGTCGATGGCTGGACGGCCCGGGGATACGAGGAAAAGATCGAGGCCTCACAGATACTCCCGGTACCCAGCGACAGCCTGCCCGAAATGATTCACCAGGCGTTGCTGAAGAACAGCGACGGCGCTTACTACAACGTGGTGGTCGCCCTGCACCACATCAACAATGTTCGGGTAAGGCCGGGCGTTCTCGTGTTCGACCCCAATCTCCCGCATACCCGAAGCGCCTACCGGCTTTCAACGATCAGGCATGGGGATTTGCTCCCGCGCTTCGACAGCTTTCTTGAGGAGCGCCACGAACAGGTCGCGGCGATCAAGGCCAAGCATCGGGTAGAGGCCAACATTGGCACCGAATACTTTGGCATGGAGCAATGGAAAGTGGACTTTCTCAAGCGGCAAAAGGCGAAAAACGCTCAGTGACACGGTCCCTCTCGCCGTGTTATTGCCCGAACTGATCAAGGCTATTGAGGGCACAGCTCCGTTTCCAGCCAACGGCGCACTTCATGCCGGTGACGCCTGCGGTTGAGCTGTTCACTGTGGATGTCGCGGGGGAAAATTTCCGATGCACCGTCATGTCTTAGCCAGAAACGCCGGCGTACGCCCACGGCATAGCGGCTGGGGCCATGAACCACTGCAGCCCGTATTTCAACAGCAGTAACATCCTCGAACAGGTAGTCGCTGTCACTGTCGCTATCGTCACTTCGGCGGCCCAGGATAATGTTGCGAAATGAACCCAACACCAGGTACCCGCCGGGCTGCAACGGCCCCTGCCGCAGCACCTGGTGTACATTGCTGTCGTCTGCCCCAACCCGGCGATACTCGGTAACTGTCAGGGTTCTCTCCTCACCGCTACGGGTTTGCAGCACCACCTGCACACACTGCACATGGATGGTTTCCTTGCCCATATTCACCAGCAGACACAGGGCGTCCGGGTTCTCGTTCTGGGCGTGGTGAATGACCATATAGGGGCGGTTATTGCGCTGGTACTGAATCAGGAACAACTGAAAATAAACGATCCAGATAACCGCCATGATCGCGCTGCTGATGGGGCTTATATAGTCCATTTGCTCTCCTGCTTCAGCCGACATATGCGCTTACACGTTCTGTCGATCCACCAGGATTTCAACCCCATCTCCGAAACAGATCACCCCTCGCTACTCAACCGCGCCACCACCGCCGCCAGATCCGTCATGCCCTTTTCCACCTGCTGAATACCGGTAGCAATGCCGGAGATTTCATCCGAACTGCGACGTGACAGCGTCGATACTCCGTCCATGTTCGCGCGCAGAGACTCGATCAAGTGACTGTTTTTGCCGACCACCGTGGAGATTTCTTCCAGGGATTGGGCGGTCTTTGCGGCCAGTTTACGCACCTCGTCGGCCACCACCGCGAACCCCCGCCCCATTTCGCCGGCACGGGCGGCTTCGATCGCAGCGTTCAGGGCCAACAGGTTGGTTTGCTCTGCCACAGTGCGAATGGTGCTGACAATACTGCCAATCTGCTCGGCCTGGATTTCCAGATCCCGGCTCACCTCAGTGGCACTAGCCACCTCTGCCAGTGCCGACTCCGAGGTGTCTACCGCAAGGTTGAGAGCTCGAGTGGCTTCAGCCGCAATCTGTGACGTCTCCTCGGAAGTGGCGGCGGCAACGTCGGCCGCCTCACGGGCATTGTTCACCCGCGCGGTAATGTCCGAGGCAAACTTGATCACCTTGTATACCTGCCCGCCAGCATCCAGCACAGGGCTGTAGGTGGCTTCCAGCCAGATACTTTTGCCGCTCTTGTCCCTGCGCTCAAACTGCCCTGAAAAACTCTCACCACGGGCCAACCGCTTCCAGAAGTCCGGATTATCACGATAGAAATCATCAAAGCAGAACATCTTGTGGTGCTGATGAATGATTTCGTCCTTGGCGTAACCAGTGGTGGCCAGGAAGTTCTCGTTGGCCTCCAGTATCGTGCCGTCAGGCGTGAACTTGATGACCGCCATGTACCGGTCGATGGCATCGAGCATGGCGGTATCGTCCGCCACTTTGTCCTGGGCGGCGGTCGCGTCTGTTGCCAGCTTGATGACCTTGAAGACTTTCCCGTCCTCATTGGTGACGGGGAAGTAGGTGGCCTCCAGCCAGACACGTCGACCATCCTTGGCAAAGCGGGGGAAGGTGCCTTGTTTCTTGATGCCGTGCCCGAGGTCGTCCCAGAAGCGCTGATATTCCGCCGAGGCGGTATAGCTTGAATCACACAGTGACCGATGATGCTTGCCAATGACCTCCTGGCGCTCGTACCCAACAATAGAGAGCAGGATATCGTTGGCAGACTCTACAATTCCCGAAGGGCTGAACTCGATATACCCAATCTGAGCGGCAATGGCATCCAGGGTTTGCTGCACCCTTTCCTGCTCGCCTCTGGAGACCGTTAACTGACCCGTCAATTCCGCAATACGATGGCGCCCAAACATGACATTCTCTCCCTGATGGATGAAGCCGCACATTGCTCAATATATGATCAACCCATCGGGGAAATAAGTAGCTTAAGGTACAGTTAAGGCAACGAACTGTAAGAAACAATTACATTACATGTTTAGCGATATGACCATCTTGAGACCAAGAGATCTCCGGAGATCACCTCCAATCCAGAAACGCATCCTTCACATGCCCGGCCAGCGCATCGTTGACCGGGTTGCTGCCACTTCGCACCAGTGCAATCTGATACTCCGACAGCGGCGGCAGCCCTTCCCGGTCCAGTTTTCGTAGCGGCGGGCGCACTAGGCTAACAGGGAACGGTGCAACCGCCAGGTCCGACAACATCGCCGCTTCCTGGCCGAAGCAATTATCGCAGGTGTAGGCAACCCGATAGGAAATATGGGCGTCATCCAGGGCCGTCAGCGCGGCCCGGCGCCATACGCAACCATGGCTGGCAAGCGCCACCGGCAGGGGTGACCGGTTGGCAGCGACACCCCCTTCGCGGCCGGCCCACACCAACGGTTCGGTGTGTACAACTTCACCGCGTCGCTCCTGCCCCTCATTGCCAATGGTGACCAGCACCATATCCAGCTCTCCCGCATCGAGCCGGTCCAGGTTCTGCTGACTGGAGCCAACCACCACATCCACCTGAACCGCCGGATACGAGCGCGCGAACTGCGCCAGTACGCCCGGCAGGATACGGCTGCCCACATCGTCTGAAGTGCCCAAACTGACCCGGCCTTCCAAAACGGGAGAGAGGAACTGCCGGATAGCCTCCTCGTTCAATCGCAGCAGTCGCCGGCCATACCCCAGTAGTACTTCTCCCTCGGGCGTCAGCCGGACGCGACGGGCTTCGCGCACAAAGAGGACATGACCGAGAATTTCCTCAAGCCGTTTGATCTGCATGCTCAGGGCCGAAGGAGTGCGAAAAACCTGCTTCGCGGCCCGGGTGAAACTTCCACTCTCGGCAATGGCCACGAAGGTTCTCAATACGTCGGTATCCAGTAGCGGGCCAACCTCGCGGTTGGGCGCAAGTTCGGTACTGTTCATAAGCCACCTTTCAATTTTTCTTAACTCAGATGTTAAATCTTTTCGTTTGTTTGATCAAAGGTGACGTTGCATGCTGATAACCATGCCCCCGCAAACACGCGAGGGCACCCATACTGATGACTGAACTGGAGATTGAAACGATGAGCCATTATCAGGATTTTCGCCGCCCCCAGCTTCGTCCAGACGCCCCCGCCAAGCCCCCGGAGCTGGAGCTTTACATGCCGGCCACCCCGCCACTGGCGTTCATGGCAACGGTTGAGTTCTGGGTCAGAATCTTCCGGCGCAGGCACCATCTTCGTCGCCTGTTCCTGCCTTTGCTGAAGGAAGATGACGAGATGCTGGCGGACATCGGCTTCGAGAGGACGGATATTCAGTGGGCGCTCAATCTCCCACTGAAAATCGACGCCCTCAAGGCGCTGGAGGCATGTCGCAGAGCGCGGGTTTGTTCAAACGTAAAGTGACTCGATCACATCCGTATACTTCTCATAGATGTTGCTTCTGCGCACCTTCATGGTGGCTGTCACTTCATCGTCGTCATGGTCGAGCTCTTTGGTGAGCAGGTGGAAACGCTTGATCTGTGCCACTTGGGGTAACTGATCATTACCCCTGCTCACCTCGGCCTGGATCAGTTCGTTCACCCGCTGCTGTTCTGTCAGGCTGCGGAAGGTGGTATAGGCAATCCGTTGCTGTTCGGCCCACTTGGCCACCGTGTCAAAATCGATCTGTATCAGGGCGGAAACGTATTTCCGGGCCTCACCGATCACAATGCATTCCTTGATATAGGGGCTGGCCTTGATGGTGTTCTCAATCTCCGTCGGCGACAGGTTCTTGCCGCCGGCGGTGATCATGATGTCTTTCAGCCGGTCGACAATCTTGAGCTGGCCATTCCGCCACTCGCCTACGTCGCCGGTATGCAGCCAGCCGTCTTTCAGGGTAGAAGCAGTCGCCGCGTCGCTCTTGTAGTAGCCCTTGAACATGCTGCCACCGCGCATAATGATCTCGTTCTGATCACCGAGTTTGACCTCAACGCCGGCGATCGCGACACCCACGGTTCCCAGCTTCACGTCATCCACCGGCTGTGCGGTTGCCACGCCGGTACTTTCCGTCTGGCCATAGACTTCCAGCAGCGGAACACCAATGGTCCGGAAGAATTCCAGAATCCCGGTGGAAATGGGGGCCGCTCCGGTCATCGCGATGGTACATCGGCGCAGGCCAATGAAATTCTGCAGGGCCCGGAACACCAGCCAGTAACTGAGGCTGTACAGGCCTTTTTCTTTCAGGCTCCACTGCGCCCGGGATTTGGTCGCCATAGGCGAACACGCGCGGATGGCCCAATCGAACAATGCCCGGCGGAAACGCCCTGTTTCCTGGACCTTGATATAGATGGCGGAGTGCAGCTTCTCCCAGATTCTGGGCACGCCCAGGAAAAAGGTCGGCGCAATTTCCCGCAAATCCTCCTGAACGGTCCGCAGGCTCTCGCCAAAGCTGACGGAGCTGCCTGCGTAAACCGGCGCAATGTTGGTTACCGCCTGCTCCGCCACATGGCACAGAGGCAGGTAGGAAAGGCTAGAACCGCGATCGTCCGCCTGCAGCAATTCAATAAGACCGGGAGCGGCAGCGTGAAGATTGCCCCAACTGATCATCGCGCCCTTCGGCCGTCCGGTGGAACCGGAGGTGTAGATCATCAGTGCGGTGTCATCCATCCGCTGGCCATCCAGCAATTCATCCACCAGTCCGGGATGGTCTTTTTCATACTCCCGGCCTCTGGCCTCAATGTCCTCGAACGCCGCCGGGGGCTCTGGATAGTAGCGAAGGCCTTTCATATCAATGGCAATGGTGTGCTTCAATTGGGGCAGTTGGGGCCAGGCTTCCAGCACCTTGTCGGTCTGCTCCTGATCCTCACACACCACAATGCTTGCATCGCTGTGTTCGAGAACGTAGGCCACTTCATTCCAGGGACTGGTCGGGTACACCCCAACACAGATGCCCCGAACCATGCCAATACCCATCTGGGCAATCACCCACTCCACCCGATTTTCCGAGATGATGGCCACATGGCCGCCCTCCTCCAACCCCATGGCGCGGAGGCCAAGACCAAAATGCCGGGCGCGATTGTAGTAGTCCCGCCAGGAATAAGCCTGCCAGATACCGAAGTCTTTCTGACGCAGGGCCAGGGCATCCGGCCGCTCTTGAGCATGGGCCCGCAGCATCTGGGTCAGGGTCAGATCAGGTAGGGAAGGTGTTGTCATGACAGCCACCGTTTACGGCGTTTATAGTGCTTGATATCACGGTAACTGCGGGCTTCACCTTCCTTGCCACCCACACCCAGGTAGAACTCCTGAACGTCCTCGTTCGCCGTGAGCTTGTCTGCCGGCCCGTCGATCACGATTTTGCCGTTCTCCATGATGTAACCGTATGAGGCAATCGCCAGAGACACGGCCGCATTCTGCTCCACCAGAAGAATCGCGGTGCCCTGTTCACGGTTGATCCGCGCCACGATGGTAAAAATCTCTTCCACCAGCAGCGGTGCCAGGCCCAGGGAGGGCTCATCAAGCATGATCAGGTCCGGCTGGGCAATCAGCGCTCGGCCCAGAGCCAGCATCTGCTGTTCGCCACCGGAGAGGTAACCCGCCAACTGCTTGCGGCGTTCCCTGAGGCGCGGGAAATAGTCATAGACCAGCTCGTAGCTGTCACTCAACGAGGGCTTGTTGCCACTGAGTGCGTAGGTGGCGGCAACCAGGTTCTCCTCCACCGTGAGGTCTTCAAAGACACGGCGGCCTTCCATGACATGGAAGAGCCCGTTACGCACCAGTTTTTCGGGAGGCGTACCCTTTACATCCCTGCCCCGGAAACGTACTTCCCCGGCGGTCACCTCCCCGTCTTCCAGGGTCAGCAGGCCGGAGACACTCTTCAGCGTGGTGGATTTGCCAGCACCGTTGGAACCGAGGAGCGCCACAATGGCGCCCTCCGGCACCCGCAGCGACAGGCCCCGAAGAACCTGCACCGACTTGTTGTAGACCACCTCGATATTATCGATTTCCAGTAAGGCTTCCATACAGCCCCTCAGTCGAGGTGAATCCAGTCCGATACCGGCTCATAACGACCTTCTTCAGCATTCACCCGCCAGATCCGGCCGACCGGGAAGGACATGTTTCGCACGGTGACCGGAATGCCGATAATGCCGCCAGTATCCCAGTCCTCAATCGAGGCAAGAGATTCCGCCATGTTGTCTCCGGTCAGTTCTTTCCCCGCATCGAGCGTGCGCTTGACCACTTCTGTCCAGACCATGGCATTGAACCACCCCTGCATGTAGCCGGTAGGACGGTAGCCCGCTTCCGGGTCGCTCTTCTCCGCTTGAGTCCGGAGGGCATCAAGCATGGGACCGCTTTCCTCGCTGTCGTAATAGTTGTAGGGCATTACGCCCATGTAGCCATCGGCATCCGCGCCCATCTTGTCGATGATCAACTTGTCCGACGACCAGAATGTACCCATGAACTGGGTATCGAGGCCCATCTGGCGCATCTGCACCATGAACTCGTTGATCGGCGACAGTACGTAGCCATGAAACACCACAAAGTCCGGTCGCACCCGGCGAAGCTTCAAAACCTCGGCGGACACATCCACACTGCCGGGCTTGGTCACAATTTCCTCGACAACCTCGATGCCCAGCTCGCCCGCGCGGGCTTTGCCGTTTTCGATGGGGTCCTTACCGAATTCGGTATCACTGTAAACAAAGGCCACGGTAGGCATATCACCGCCTTCACCCTGGGTGGCGATGTACTCCAGAATGATGCCGAACATCTGACTGTAGTTCGGGCCGGGAATGAACTGGTAAGGGTATTGCTCGTTATCCGTCAGCGCAGTGGCGAACGAGGCTCCGCTCATCAGAGTATTGCCCTGGCTATTGAGCTCAGAGGCAATGGCTTTCATGAAACCGGTGCTGTCGCCGTAATAGGTAGCCGGGGAACTGCTACCGGAAATTTTCTTGAAGGCCGCCACCGAACGATCCACCTCATAGGCGGTGTCTTCCATCACATACTCGACCGGGTGGCCATTGATGCCCCCCTGGCTGTTGATCCAGTTGGTGTAGTCGGTCAGACCGGCGTGGATGTGAATACCGGCAAACGCGAACACGCCGGAGAGCGGTATGGAGCCGCCAAACACGACGGGCTCCTTGTCCTGTGACATCACCGGCGCGGCGACTGTCAGCGCAGCAACCAGGCTACCAAGCCCGGCAAGCCGGCGACCTTTTTTGAGGATGTTTCTGAACATGTTCATTCTCCTTGCGGCTTCTTGTTGTTGGTGTTGCACGGGTTCCCGTGAGAGAACCATTAATTCCGGAACGGCCAGAGGCGGAAAAAGCGACGGATACGGTGCCAGATTTCCGCAAGCCCATGAGGTTCAAAAATCAGGAAGCCCACGATCAGGGCGCCAAAAATGATTTCCAGCATCGGCGACATGAACACGGGCGCGTTGGGGTAGAACGGAGTCAGGGCCGCCGTCAGCAGTTTCAGCGCTTCCGGCACCAGGGTCATGAAAGCAGCACCGAGGATGCCCCCCAACAGATTGCCCATGCCCCCCACGATCACCGCCGCCAGATAGAAAATGGACATGGAAAGCGGAAAGCTCTCCGGGGTAACCACACGGTAGAAATAGGCAAACAGGCCACCGGCCACGCCGGCGTAGAACGAGCTGAGCGCGAACGACATCAGTTTGTAGCGCAGAAGGTTAATGCCGAGAATCTCGGCGGAAATATCCCGGTCGCGAATGGCAATAAAGGCCCTGCCGATTCGTGTCCGGAACACATTCCGGGCCGCCAGCACCATCAGCACCGCCAGCGGCACGATGATGAAATACATCATGAAATCACTCTGGAACGTCAGCCCGAACAGGTGCGCTGGCTCCAGGCTCAGGCCACCCATGCCACCGGTGACGGATTCCCACTCGGCAAAAATGAAGTGCAGGAACACGCTCGCGGCCAGGGTAGCGATGGCCAGATACAGGCCTTTGACCCGCAGTGATGGCAGGCCCACCAGAATCCCGACGGCAGCAGCCATAAGCCCGGCCAGCAACAGCGTGACCGGAAACGGTAGGCCGGTGTTGATGGACAGCCAGGCCACCGTGTAGGCGCCAACGCCCATGAACCCCGCCTGCCCCAGGGAAATCAGCCCGGTAAAGCCGGTCAGGATGTTCAGGCCGGTGGTACTGATTACGGCAATGCCAACCAGGCAGCCCAGGTACAGCAGGTAAGAGTCGACGGCAAACGGGAACACCATGAGAATCAGCAGGAAAAGACCCAGCCACAGTTTTTGGGTCTGGCTGGTCCAGATTGCCTCATCGGCCTCGTAACTCTGTTTCGCGTCACCGATGCGCATCTTACACTCGCTCTATTTCGTGGGTGCCAAAAAGGCCGTAGGGGCGGATCACCAGGATCACCGCCAGCACCAGGAACGTTGCCGGCATACGGTACTCGCCTCCGAGATAAGCCCCCGCAACCGTTTCCAGCCAGCCGATGAACACGCCAGCGACCAGGGCACCGAGAATGCTGTCCAAGCCGCCAACGATCACCACCACCAGCACACTCAGACCAATGATCCCGAATTGCGGGCTGAGTCCGCCGGTGGCGGCCACCAACACACCGGCCAACGATGCCGCAAGAGAGCCAAACACCCAGGCCATGTTGAACACCCGGCGCACGTTGATACCCATGGAATAGGCCGCCGCCTGATCCGAGGCCGTTGCCCTCAGGGCCACGCCACCGCGGGAGAAGCGGAAATAAAGCAGATAAATAATGAGCAGGGCCGAACCGATCAGAAAGCCGTAGGCAATTTTTGGAGCGAGGTAAAGCGGGCCAATAAACACCGGCTCCCGTGGCAGAAAACGCGGCAACAACTGCGGGTCGGCGGTCCAGATGAACTCCACCAGGCCCACCAGAATACTGCCGATACCAATGGTGACCATAACGACCGCAATGGGAGATTCGCCCAGCATGGGCCGGATCATGGTTTTCTCGATCACACCGCCGAGAATACTGCCGCCGATCACCGCCAGCGGCAGGGCAATCCAGGGTGATAACTCCATGCCACCAGCAAAGGCCAGGAACAGATAAGCGGCAAACATCATGATCTCGCCAATGGCGAAATTGATCACCCGGGTGGCCTTGTAGATGATTACAAACCCCAACGCGATAAGGGCGTAAAGCCCGCCCATGGCCAAACCGGCGAGGCTGATTTCACCAAAGAACAACCAATCCATCAGGCAACCTCCCCTTCTGGATTGAGCTTTCTTCGCAAACTGTCGATGTCACTGTTGCCCAGATAAGCCTTGATCACCTCGGGGTTGTTCTGAACATCCGCCGGCACGCCTTCGGTAATAACCTGGCCGAAATTCAGCACCGCGATATGGTCTGATATGTCCATCACCATGCCCATGTCGTGCTCTACCATCAGCACGGTAATGCCCCACTCTTCCCGGATATCCAGAATAAATCGGGCCATATCCTCTTTCTCTTCCCGATTCATGCCGGCCACCGGTTCGTCCAGCATCAACACCTTTGGTTGCATGGCTAGGGCCCGGGCAAGCTCAACCCGTTTTTGAAGCCCGTATGAGAGGCTGGCCACCGGCTGGCGTCGTATATGATCGATTTCCAGGAAGTCGATAATCCGCTCTTCCACTTCCCTGCGAACAGCCATTTCCTCCCGGCGGGCCGGCCCGAAATAAACCAGCGCACTGAGCAGTCCGCTCTTCATGTGTACATGGGCGCCAAGCTTGATGTTGTCGAGTACGGTCATACCCCGAAACAGGGCTATGTTCTGGAAGGTTCGGGCAAGGCCAAGTGCGGCTCGCCTCGGCGGCTTGATACTGCCTGGCAACTCTTGGCCATGGTAGCGAATGGTGCCCTGCTGCGGTTTGTAAAAGCCGGAGATGCAGTTAAAAAGCGAGGTCTTGCCCGCACCGTTCGGGCCGATAATGGTCGTGACGGTGTTTTCAGGCACCTGGAAACTGACATCCTGCAGCGCCTTGACGCCACCAAATGAGAGAGACAGGTTACTGATCTCAAGGATGCTCACATTACCTCCCGGCACCCCTGGCGCCGGGCAGACAGGCTCGCGAACACGCCCTGCTGGTACCCATCTCACGCCCGAAGATGATTGTCGTTGTTGTTTTTTCTTGTCATCGGGAGATCCCCGATCCAGATTAAAAGTAGTCCATTCAGGCAACATTGGGCAAACCCTTCTACCCTGTTACCTGTCAGACACCGAAGGGCGCTGAACAAATAATGAAGCCATAGGCCCACCACGATGAGAGAAACATCCACCATGTCAGACTCATTGGTAACCACCGAATTCGACGCCGATACGGGCATTGCAACGATGACTTTCAACCGGCCAGCAGCCCTGAACGCAATCAGTGTGCCCATGGCAGAAGCCTTTCTCGCGGAGGCTCAGGCACTGAAAGACCGGTCAGGCCTTCGATGCATCGTTCTGACCGGCTCCGGGCGCGCTTTTATGGCGGGCGGGGATATCGCCAGCATGACCGGCTCTCCCGAACAGGCGGGCAAAGCCGTCAGCGCCATCCTGGGTGCGGTCAACCCGGCCATCCTCCTGTTACGCAGCATGGACGCCCCGGTGATCGCGGTGGTCAAGGGGGTTGCCGCTGGTGCCGGGCTGAGCCTGGCACTGATGGCGGACCTTGTCATTGCTCAGGAAGACACCAAGTTTTTGCTGGCCTACAACGGCATTGGCGCCATTCCTGACTGTGGTGGTAGCTGGTTCCTGGCCCACAAGATCGGCGTTGGGCGGGCAGCCGAGTTAATGCTGCTGGGCCGAACCCTGAGTGCGACCGAAGCCAGGGACTGGGGCATGATCACTGAGTCTGTTCCGGAAGCCGACTTTGAAAAACGAGTGACTGAGATAACGAGAAACGTCGCGAATGGCCCCACCCGAGCCTTCGGTGCCTTTCGACGGCTTACGGACGGAGCCTGTGGCGATCAGTTGGCTGCCCAACTGGAAGCCGAAAAGGAAGCGTTCCTGGAACTGACCCGGACCGGGGATTTCGCAGAAGGCGTCGCCGCGTTCCTGGCCAAGCGCCCCCCTGAATTTCACGGATCCTGACTGTCAGGATGCTACATCCTGGGCAGCCAACGCCTTGATGTCCGGGTACTCGTGTACCCGAACCTCCGATTGCGCGGGCGCCTGCTGAGCAAGCGCCGACACCTCATTGACCATTGCCCTGGCCACGGTGACCGCCTCAATACCGCGAAACTTTTCCAGTGGGCCGATCAACGCCCGGTTGATGAAGGGCATGGCTTTAATGCCCAGTGCTTCGGCGGTGCGCTGCTCGCTGCGTTCGCCCAGCAGCAGACTGGGTTGGTAGATGGACAGGCAGGGATAGCCCAGCGACTTTATGCCGTCTTCCAGTTCACCCTTCACCCGATTGTAGAAAACGGTGGAAGACGATGAGGAGGCAATGGCAGACATCAGCACGAATACCTGTGCACCGTTTGCCCGGCCAAGCTCCGCCGCTTTCATCGGGTAACCGTAGTCCACTTTACGGAACTGCTCGCGAGAGCCGGCCTTCTTGATGGTGGTGCCCAGGCAACAGACGATGGCATCCACCGCGAACAGATCACTGTGTTCATCCAGGCGGTCGAAATCCACTTCCTGCTGATGCAGTTTTTCATGGTTCAGCGGCAACGCTCGACGCACGGGCGCGACGACCGATGACACGTCTTCCCGCGCCAGCAGACCCTTTAGCACCTGGCCACCGGTCAGGCCAGTGGCACCCAATAGCATCACTTTCATAGAATCTCCCTCAACCACGAAACAACACCCGGACACCCACTAGTATCCAGCACAAACTCCTGCCCCCGCGAGGCACTTTTCAGAGTGCAGTATTCCCCGTCCCGGGACCAGCGGGCGAGGTTACCGTGAAAACTCATCGCGGTGTCCGCCGAATCCGGATAGAAACACCCGGGTAATCGCCATTGCGTGGTCGAAGCGGCATCCGGTGCCGTCAGGCGTTGCCGCTCCTCCAGGCGTCCAAACACCCCGGCACCCGGAAGGCCGGTTGATCGCCCCTCAAGCTGCAGGGCATCGGAGGCCACATAGAGCGTATTGCCACCATCTGGCTGACCATGGAAGTGTGGATGGTAGCGGGCCCACCGAAGGTCACGATCCGACAACTCATCAATGCGGTAAACATCGCCAATCTGGAGCCAGCCCCACAGCCCGTGAAACGGGCGGGCCTGTTTTACAAACTGCCAGCGCCTGCCCTGTTTTTCCACGTTCCGAAACAGACCGAAAAACAGGAACAGATCCCCCACCCCCACCTGCTGTTTACGGAGGTGCCCCTGTGCAGCGCCGGTTTGCCCCAGGCAGGGCCGCCAGCCGGTTTCCCGGGGATAGGCGTCAGCGATCAGGTCCGGGTCGAGGTGAGCCCTTCGGGCGCCACCACGCCGGTTGCCGGTCAGGTCGGCCACCAGCTTGCCAACATTCAGACCATCGTGATGGATATCATGGTAGGTGATCCGGGAACGCGAGTCGGGGATCGGCAGGGTATAGAAAGACCTGTCAGGGAACACCGGGCTGGGACAGCCGCCTGCGGAGGAATCAAAGCCTTTACGGCTGAGGATCAGTTTCATAAACGCATTTTGGAGCAAGGAACGAAGCGCAACCATATCACGCCATTGAAAAGCAGTTTAAACTGACGACAACAACAGACTGGCCCACCCGCTGATTCAATGCCGATCGCCCATGACTGATTTTGAAACCCTGAACACGCTGAAGGCAGGCCTTGAAGCCTGGTGGCACCCGGGCGTTACCGTCCTGCTCTCAATGGCTATCACCTTTCTTGTGTACAAGGGTGTGCTGGCAACGGTTCAACGCTTAACCCGCAGCAAAACAGTTCCCCGCCTGTTTCTGGATGCCTCATCAACCGCTCTGGGCATTGCCATTACCCTGGTGGTGCTCAACGCCATCTTGGAAGCGGCGTCCCAGGACCTGCCTCTGATCAACCACTTCCGCCACGCCGCCACGCTGCTGCTGATTGTGGCCGTCACCTGGGCGCTGGTGCGCTGCACGTCAGCCATCGGCGACGTCATCGTCTCTCTGAATCCAGTCCTGGAAGGCCAGTGGAAACGCGCCCGCAAAGTGGAAACACAAACGCGCTTCCTGGTGAGGGTGCTGAACATTCTCATCGTCATTGTGGGCCTGGGCGCCGCGCTGGTCACGTTCGAGCCGGTTCGTCATCTTGGCAGCAGCCTGCTGGCATCTGCGGGCATTGGCGGCATTATTCTCGGCTTCGCCGCCAAACCGGTGTTGGGCAACCTGTTAGCGGGCATGCAGATCGCCCTCACCCAACCGTTCCGCATCGATGACGTACTGCATGTACAGGGCGAATGGTGCTGGGTGGAGGAAGTCACCGCCACCTACGTGGTGCTGAGGGTCTGGGATTTGCGGCGGCTGGTAGTGCCGCTGCAATGGTTTATCGAAAACCCGTTCCAGAACTGGTCGAGAAACGACACCGAAATGATGGGAACGGTGTTCATCACCGTCGATTATTCCATGCCTATCGAACCACTACGAACCGAGTTTGAGAGGCTGCTGGAACAGGCGCCGGACTGGGACGGGAAGACCAAGATCGTGCAGGTGACCGAAGCCGGCGAGGCCAATATCGAGGTGCGCTTCCTGCTCAGTGCCAGGGACTCAAGCTCACTCTGGAATCTCCGCTGCGCCATCCGCGAGGGGTTGATCACCTTTATACAGGCGCAGTTTCCGGCGCATCTACCAAGGGTTCGTGCCAGGCTGGTGGAAACGCCCGACCAGTAACCCTCACCCCTGTTCTGCCCCGCGCAGCATGGCGTGCAGCAGCTCTTCGGCATCGAATTTGGTCAATGCCTCGTCTGCCCCCACCTGTTTGGCGTAACTCACGCTCATTTCACTGTTCAGGGAGGTATGCAGAATGATGTACGGCTGCTTCAGGGCGTTGCCGCTGTCCCTCACATTGAAGGTCAGCTCGTAGCCGTCCAGGCCGGGCATTTCGATGTCGCTCACCAGGATGTTGATGGGTTTTCCATCGCGGTTGGCGTTCAGCATCAGGTCCAGTGCATCCTGCCCGTTGGTGGTGACAAAATAGCTCACATCCTTGCTGTCCAGGGCGTCCGAGAGCTGTTTGCGAGCCACCTGGGAGTCGTCCACCAGCAGGATATTCAGGCCTTTCAGAGTTTCCCGTTGAACGTCTGTCAGCGTGACTTCCCGGGGGTTTACGGACTCCGGGTACACCCGTGCCAGCAACAGCTCCACGTCCAGCAACTGCACGATCTGATCATCGATATTCACCAGGCCGGTAATGAAGGCACGGTCGCCAAGACTCTTCGGCGGGGGCATAACCTTCTTCCACTCGGTTTCCACGATTTTCCGCACACTGCGCACAAGGAACCCGATTTCCTGGCGCTGAACATCGGTCACGATGATCGAAGCGGTCTTGCGTTCTTCCGCCGTCAACGGCTGGTAACCCACGGCAGCAGCCATGTCGATCACCGGCACGGCGGAGCCGCGAAAGCTCATGGTACCGATCACCGCCGAATGGCTGTGTGGTAGCTTGGTCAGCGGAACAAAGGGCATGATTTCCCGGATTTTCAGGGTGCCCAGGCCGAATGGCCTCTGATTGGTCAGATAAAACAACAGCAGTTTCTGGGGGTGTTTGGTACCCTCGGCCATAACCTCAAACCTGTCAGGAGCTTTGGAAAAAGTATAACAGGCGAAAGATAACATGCCGCCCAAACCGACATTGTAAGATTTTGCAGCCCTTCGGAGGTCGCATCGGCTGCCAGTGAATCCAGCGCTTCCTCTCCCGCGTATCACCTATACTGTTGTCATCGGGAGGCTATTCGATGAAACGCGCCTTTGCACTAATATCGGTATTCCTGTTCTTCGCCGTCATGGCCGTGGGTGGTCATGCCGACGACGACAATATCGATGACGCCATCCAGAACACGATCCTGTCGCAGATTGAAGCCTTCGCCAATGACGACAGGCAAGCTGCCTGGGACCATGCCTCGGAAGGCATCAAGCAGCAATCCGGCTCGATAGAGTCGTTCTACGATATGGTGAAGCTATCCTATGCGCCCGTCCACCGGGCCTCGTCCATTGAGTTCATGGAGCGCATACCCCACCCCGGTTTCCAGATTCAGGTGGTACGGTTGTTGGGGCCGGAGGGCAAACGCTGGATCGCCCACTACCATATGGTCAAGAATGGTGATGACTGGAAAATCGGCGGCGTCGGGCTCAAAGAGGGTCCAAGCTCTATATAATCGCTGACCGGCTAATGGTTTCTGACGCCTATGTCTTTCAGCTCTGTCCGTCCGTAAGATACAGTCCATGAACCTGATTGCCGGCAGAGCCTGAACACCACCTATGAAGAACCTGACCTTCTCCTCTCATTACGCCAGGGCCGTTCTTTATGGCCTGGAGAAGGCCGGTGGCTATTCCGACGAACTGCTTCGCAATAATGGCATCGACCCGGAGTTCATCCACTCGCCACGGGCACGGGTGCCCACGGAACAGTTTATCCGCCTGTTCCGGCTGGTGTGGGGCAAACTGGATGACGAGTTCATGGGCCGTACCACACAGCCCTGCCGCGTGGGGCACTTTCACCTGATGGGATCGTTGGTGGTACACAGCAGCAACCTGGAAGAGGTGATCCGCCAGAGCATTCGCTGCTACCGGCTGTTCTCCGATGACATGGTGATTGAGCTGGACACCCGCGGCGATGAAGTGGAGCTGAGCATCACCCACCGCCATCCGGAACTGGACCCGGACAACTTCCTGGTGGAATGGCTACTGATGGTGTGGCACCGATTAATCGGCTGGCTGATCGGACGCAAGATCGTACTCAGCCACGCCACCTTCCAGCATGATTTGCCCGGACACTTTGACGAGTACCGGTTTGTTTTCCCCTGCCAGTGTTTCTTTAACCGCGACCGCAACAGCCTGTTTTTCAGCCACAATTATCTGGACATGCCGGTGACGCGAACGCCGGAGGAACTGGATGGTTTTATTGAGAAGTCGCCGCGCAACCTGCTGATCTGGACCGATGAGGACGACAGCCTGACAACCCAGGTTCGGCAGATTCTGGAAAACGTGGACGATGATCGCCTGCCCACGCTGGAACAGATCGCCGGGCAGCTGCATATGACCGCCTACACCCTGTCGCGCAAACTGAAGGCGGAGGGCAGTTCCTACCAGAAGATCAAGGACAACCTGCGGCGGGACCAGGCGGTGATTATGCTCACGCGGCAGAACCTGACGGTGTCGGAGATCTCATCACAGCTGGGATTTACCGAGCCCGGCGCTTTTTCCCGTGCCTTCAAGCACTGGACCGGGCTCAGCCCACTGGCCTACCGCAAGCAGGACCAGTAGTTCTTCTTTCTCCGCTTACAGCAGTTCGATCGCGACAGCGGTACCTTCCCCGCCCCCGATACACAGGGACGCCACGCCACGCTTGAGACCACGCTGCTTCAGGGCGTTGATCAGGGTGACCATGATCCGCGACCCTGAGGAGCCGATGGGGTGACCCAGGGCACAGGCGCCGCCATGAACGTTGACCTTGTCGGCATCGAGCCCAAGCTCATTGATGGCGGCCAGGGTAACCACGGCAAACGCTTCGTTGATTTCGAACAGGTCGACGTCGTCGCGGCTCCAGCCGGCTTTCTTCAGTACCTTTTCGATGGCACCGATGGGCGCAAGGGTGAACTCGGCTGGCAGGCGGGCATGTGTCGCGTGGGCGACGATACGGGCCTGGGGAGTGAGGCCGCGCTTTTCGGCTTCTTCGCGGGTGGCCAGTACCATCGCGGAGGCGCCGTCGCTGATGGAGCTGGCGTTGGCGGCGGTGACAGAGCCGTCTTTGGCAAAGGCCGGTTTGAGGTGGGGAATTTTCTCGGGCTTGGCTTTGCCTGGCTGTTCGTCGGTATCCACCACGGTGTCGCCACCACGGCCGGAGACGGTCACGGGGGTGATTTCGTCGGAGAATCCGCCGTTCTTGATGGCCGACAGGGAGCGTTCGAGGGAGGCGATGGCGAAGTTGTCCATGGCCTCGCGGCTGATGTCGTATTTGTCGGCGGTGCGCTGGGCAAAGACGCCCATGAGGCCGCCTTCGTAGGCGTCTTCAAGGCCGTCGAGGAACATGGAATCCATGACCTGCCCGTGGCCCATGCGCATTCCGGCGCGGGCTTTTGGCAGCAGGTAAGGTGCCTGGCTCATATTTTCCATGCCGCCGGCGATCATGATGCTGTTGGTGCCGGCTTTGATCTGGTCGTGGGCCATGATGACGGCTTGCATGCCGGAGCCGCACATTTTGTTGACGGTGGTGCAGCCGCTGGAGTCGGGGATGCCGGAGGCGCGGGAGGCCTGGCGTGCGGGTGCCTGGCCGAGGCCACCGGGCAGTACGCAGCCCATGATGACTTCCTGGATGTCGGCGGGCTGCAGGCCGCTTCTTTCGATGGCGGCCTTGATGGAGATGGCGCCGAGATCCGGGGAGCGCACGGAGCTGAGATCGCCCATCATGCCGCCCATGGGAGTTCTTGCTGATCCTGCGATGACTACATCGTTGCTATTCATGTCTTCAATCCTCTGATTAAGCCTTACCTAAAACCGACCGTGCGATGATTTCTTTCATCACTTCCGAAGTGCCGCCGTAAATTCTCTGCACTCTGGCGTCGATAAACGCTCTCGAAATCGGATACTCGCTGGTGTAACCGTAACCGCCGAACAACTGCAAACAACCGTCGGCTACCCGGCACTGCATTTCCGTGGCGCTGTACTTGGCCATGGAAGCTGTGGGCGCGTCGAGTTCGCCTTTTTCGTAAAGCGCGATGCATTCGTCGACGAAGGCGCGGTTGACGCGGCAGTCGGTTTCCATGCGGGCGATTTCAAAACGGGTGTTTTGCAGTTGGGCCAGTTTCTGGCCGAACAGTTCCCGTTCCTGGGCGTAGTTGATGGTCAGGTCCAGGGCGCCGCGTGCGGCGGCAACGCCGAGAGCACCGATGACGAGGCGCTCGCGGGGGAGTTCGCGCATCAGGTACATGAAGCCCTGGCCTTCTTCACCCAGCAGCGCGGAGGCGGGGATGCGCATGTCGGAGAAGAAGAGTTCCGAGGTGTCGCCGGAGTGCTGGCCGATTTTGTCGAGGTTGCGGCCTTTGCTGTAACCGGGCAACGAGGTGTCGACCAGGAACAGGCTGATGCCACGGGCACCGGCTTTGGGGTCGGTTTTGGCAGCGACGATGACCATGTCGGCGTGTTGGCCGTTGGTGATGAAGGTTTTGGAGCCGTTGAGGATGTAGTCGTCCCCGTCTTTCACCGCGCTGGTGCGGATGGCCTGGAGATCGCTGCCGGCGCCGGGTTCGGTCATGGCGATGGCACCCACCGCTTCGCCGGAGACCATTTTCGGCAACCAGTACTGGCGCTGTTCTTCGTTGCCGATATGGCTGAGGTACGGGGCGACGATGTCGGAGTGCACCATGACGTTGGTGGACAGAGCGCCGAAGCCCATGCGGGCCATTTCTTCGCCCACGACAACGGAGTACAGGAAGGGCGCACCGCAGCCGCCCCAGTCTTCGGGTACGTCGACGCACAGCATGCCGGCGTTGCCCAGGGTGTTCCAGAGTTCCCGGGGCACGATGCCGGAGTGTTCCCATTCTTCATAGTGGGGCGTTACTTCGGTTTCCAGGGCCTTGATGACGGACTCCCGGAACATGTCGAGTTCTTCTTTATCAACAGCGCTGGTCATGGGTGTCTCCCGTCGGTGATTAGTGTGGCCTTGATTGGATAACGGTCAGTCTGTCGCAGTCACGGTCTGAGCGCCATGACATAACCGGGCAGGAAATTTGATAAAAAATAGCACCCCGGGGCCGCATCGCTGGCAGCCCCGGGGTTTATAACGCGCGGTCAGAGGTTTTTGGCGTCGTCCCGCAGCACGAACTTCTGGATCTTGCCGGTGGAGGTTTTCGGCAGTTCGCTGAACACAATGGTCTTGGGCACTTTGAACTTCGCCAGTCGCTCCCGGCAGAAGGCGATGATGTCGTCTTCGCTGACGTCCCCTGCTTCGGGCTTGAGGGTGACGAAGGCGCAGGGTGTTTCGCCCCACTTTTCGTCCGGCCTTGCCACCACGGCGGCCTCGAGGATGTCGGGATGACGGTAGAGTATGTCCTCCACCTCAATGGTGGAGATGTTCTCGCCGCCGGAAATGATGATGTCTTTCAGGCGGTCCTTGATCTCCGCGTAGCCATCCTCATGCCAGACGGCCAGGTCCCCGGTGTGGAACCAGCCGCCGCGGAATGCCTCTTCGGTGGCTTTGGGGTTTTTCAGGTAACCCTTCATTACTGTGTTGCCGCGCAGGAAGATCTCGCCGATGGTGTTGCCGTCTTTCGGCACTGCTTCCATGGTTTCCGGGTCACCCACCATCATGCCGGCCAGGGTATGGTAGCGAACGCCCTGCCGTGCCTTGATTCTGGCCCGGTCTTCCACCGGCAGGTCATCCCATTCGGATTTCCAGGCGCATACCGTGACCGGTCCGTACACCTCGGTAAGCCCGTAAACGTGGGTCACGCGAAAGCCCATGTTTTCGATGGCTTCGATGACCTTTGCCGGAGGTGCCGCACCTGCGGTCATTGCCTGAACGGTATGGCTGAAGCTGGATTTTGCAGCGTCCGAAGCGCCCAGCAAGGTGTTCAGTACAATAGGCGCACCACACATGTGGCTGACTTTGTGTTCGCTGATCAGCTGCAGGATTTTCTCTGGCTCTACCTTACGCAGGCACACATGGGTGCCTGCAAAGGCAGTGATGGTCCAAGGGAAACACCAGCCATTGCAGTGGAACATCGGCAGTGTCCACAGGTACACCGGATGCATACCCATGGACCACACCGCCTGGTTGCCCATGGCGTTCTCATAGGCACCGCGATGGTGATACACCACGCCTTTCGGGTTACCAGTGGTGCCGGAGGTATAGCACAGCGAAATCGCATCCCATTCATTTTCCGGCATTTGCCAGTCAAAGGCCGGGTCGCCGCTGGCCACGAAAGCGTCGTAATCCAGATCGCTCACCTGGGTTCCGGCACCACTGAATTCGGGGTCGTTGACGTCAATCACCTGTGGCGGGTTGTCGAGCATGCCGACGGCTTCGTTGATGACGTCGCCAAACTCCCGGTCGGCAATCAGCACTTTCGCCTCGCCGTGCTCCAGCATGAAGGCGATGGCTTTGGCATCCAGGCGGGTGTTCAGGGCATTGAGTACTGCCCCCAACATGGGGATGCCAAAATGACACTCCAGCATGGGCGGAATGTTTGGCAGCATGGCAGCAACGGTGTCGCCCTTGCCGACACCTTTGTCAGCCAGCGCGGACGCCAGGCGGCGACAACGCTCGTAGGTCTGCTGCCAGTTGCGGCGTGTGGCACCATGAATCACCGCCGGGTATTCCGGGTACACGCTGGCCGTGCGGGCCAGGAAATCCAGCGGTGTCAGTGTGGCGTTATTGGCGTCGGTTGGCTCTAATCCCTTGTCGAAGATGGAGTTCATACTGGTCTCCTGGTGTTGTTATCCAACACCTGACTATAGGGCACAGCCGACGTTTCAGCGAGCCCCCGTAGCCGTTCGACGGGTATCCGGCTGATCCAGCCGCGCCATTTCCGCCAGCAGCTCAAAGGTCTTTTCCTTCATCAGGGCAATGTCCCCCCGGGACTCCACATTCAGCCGCACCAGCGGCTCCGTGTTCGACATCCGGAGATTGAACCGCCAGCGTTCAAACTCAACACTCAGGCCATCAACGTGTCCCACCGATACAGCATCGGCACCATAGATCTCCTCGATCACCGCGAGCAACCGGGCCGGATCATCCACCGTACGGTTAATCTCACCACTGGCGGGGAAAGCGTCAATGCGGGCGTCGATCAGTGACGATAGCGGCTGCCCGGTCTGGCACAGACGTTCGGCAACCAGAAGCCACGGAATCATGCCGCTGTCGCAGTAGGCGAAGTCCCGGAAGTAGTGGTGGGCGCTCATTTCACCCCCATACAGGGCATCTTCCTCGCGCATGCGCTGTTTGATGAACGCGTGTCCGGTTTTGCTTTCGATGGGCGTTCCGCCAGCCTTTCGGACCAACTCCTGGGTGTTCCAGGTCAGCCGCGGGTCGTGAATGATCTTGCCGCCATCCACCTTCTGCAGGAACTGGTCCGCCAACAGGCCCACGATGTAATAACCTTCGATAAATCGGCCGTTTTCGTCGAAGAAGAAACAACGGTCGTAGTCACCGTCCCAGGCGATCCCCATATCCGCCCCTTCGCGCAGAACCGCCTCGGCGGTGACCGCTCGGTTTTCCTCAAGCAGGGGATTGGGAACTCCGTTCGGAAAGTGCCCGTCCGGTTCGTGATGCAGCCGCACGAAATCAAAGGGCAACCATCGCGACAACGCGTCGATGACCGGGCCCGCACCGCCATTGCCCGCGTTAACCACCACCTTCAGAGGGGTAATCGTGGTGCCATCGATGTATCCCAGCAAATGATGGATATAGTCGGCCTCCACTGAAAGGCTCTCTGAGCGTCCGGGAACGGCGGCATCCATAAACGGCTGGGACACCCTGTCGCGGATGGTATTCAAGCCGTTATCCGAGCTGATGGGGCGCGATTCAAGACCGACCAGCTTCATGCCATTGTGGTCCTTTGGATTGTGACTGGCCGTCACCATGATGCCGCCATCCATGCTGTAATGACTGGTGGCAAAGTAGATCTGCTCGGTACCGCAAAGACCGATGTCATAGACATCCGCCCCGGCCGCCTTGAGCCCGGCAGTCAATGCCGCCGAGATTTCCGGGCTCGATAGCCGGATGTCGTAACCCACCACAACCCGGCGGGCGCTTGTCAGCTCCACATACGCACGTCCGATTCGCTCCGCCAGCTCAGGATTCAACTGCTCGGGAACCTGCCCACGCAGGTCATAGGCTTTAAAACAGGACACGTCCATAACTGTTTCTCCGTCTAACCTTCGATCAATAACGCGGCCCGCTGTGCAGCCACTAACAACTCTGCAAAGCGGGCCGCGTTGGCCCTAGACTTTTTCCGACATCACCGGAATCTGATCTTCCTCCACATCCGGGGTGGGCGCCGCGCGACCGTACCGGTCGTCCAGACGTTCAATGTCATCCTCGCCCAGGTAGGCGCCGGACTGGACTTCAATCAGTTCGAGAGGAATGCATCCGGGGTTAAACAACCGGTGTACCGCTCCGATGGGGATATAGGTCGATTCGTTTTCTGAGAGCAGGAACGTTTCCTCGTCACGGGTCACTTCGGCAGTGCCCTTGACGATGATCCAGTGCTCGGCCCGGTGATGGTGCTTCTGCAACGACAGCTTCTCGCCCGGTTTGACGCTTATGCGCTTCACCTGAAAACGGTTGCCCATATCGATGCTGTCGTAGCTGCCCCAGGGGCGATACACCTGTCGATGTGTGCGGGTTTCCGAGCGTTGGTCACCGTTCAGCCGCTTCACCAGTTTCTTGACGTCCTGCACCTTGTCCTTGTGGGCAACCATCAATGCATCCTTGGTATCGACCACCACCAGGTCTTTCACGCCCAACATGGCCACCAGCTTGTCCGAGGTGTGCACCAGGCAGTTGTCACTGTCTTCCAGGCAGGCGTCGCCCAGAATGGCATTGGCGTTCTCGTCCTTGTCGGTCACATCCCAGATCGTGGACCAGGAGCCAACGTCGCTCCAGCCGGCATCCATGGGCACCAACAAGGCTTTCGATGTTTTCTCCATCACCGCGTAGTCAATGGAATCGTCCGGGCAATGCTCGAATATCTCCGACGGAATACGGGTGAAGTCCATGTCCCGCTCCAGGCTTCGGGCGGCCAGAAGACAGGTGTCGTAAATGTCCGGGCTGTGTTTTTTCAGTTCCGCCAGGTAGCTGTCGGCTCGGAACGTGAACATGCCGCTATTCCAGTAGTAACCACCGGCAGACAGCAGCGCGGCGGCTTTTTCGGCGTCCGGCTTCTCGATGAAGCGGGACACCGGCCGGGCAGCACCGGGGGCTTCCCCGGACTGGCCGGCAGCGATATAGCCGTAGCCGGTTTCCGGCCGGGTTGGCGTAATGCCAAACAGCACCAACCCTCCGGACCTGGCGGCTTCCTGCCCCTGGGCAACAGCCCGCTGGAACGCCTCGACATTTTCAATGGCATGATCCGCGGGCAACACCAGCATGATGGCTTTGGGATCTTTTCGCGCCACTTCGATAGCGGCCATCGCGACCGCCGGGGCGGTGTTGCGGCCAAACGGCTCCAGCAGTATCGACAACGGTTGACGGCCTATGGCCTCCAACTGCTCTTTGACAATAAAGCGGTGCTCATCGTTGGCCACCACAACCGGCGACTCGGCGTCGTCGACCGGCAGCCGGCACAGAGTTTCCTGCAACATACTTTGTTCCCCCACCAATGGGAGGAACTGCTTGGGATAGGCCTGGCGCGAGAGGGGCCAAAGCCGTGAACCGTTACCACCTGAGAGTATGACTGGAATCATCGTTCTGCTCCTTTGCTCTACAAAGACGTACCACAGGGACGTCCGTTGGCGTATTAATCTGGACCCTTGAACCAGGGCCCGTTAGAACCGTTTACTTAGGGTGATGTTGCTGGGTGGATCCGGCTGCGCGCCCTCGGGCCACAGCGGGTTAATGCCGTACAGATAGGAAATATCGCCACCCAGACGGGTGGATTTCATCGGCCGAAGTTCATCCAGAAAGGCGGGCATTCCCTCAACAGGTCCCCAGGCGGCCTGCCAGGGTTCCATCCAGGCCAGGGACCAGGCCTTATAAAGCCCGTCGACAATCTGCTCGTCTCCGGTGATGTCTTCAATTCGTTCCGGATCATCCAGCCCCGCGACGACATTTCCGGCCATTTTCGTAAACTGATCCTGGTAACGCTCATAAACAGAGTTGCCATTGACCTCGGCAAACAGCGCGATCATGGTCAGGGGCTGCATGGCGTAGTTCATGTATTCCAAGGCCCGGGTTTCCCGGCTGAGTTCCTTGGGCAGGTAACCGTCCTCATTGATCTGCCCCATGGCTTCATCGAACTTGGCCAGCGACCAGTTCCAGTCGTCGCAGTCCTGGGTTGCCACCGATGCCGACATCACGGCCCAGGCGGCCCAGTAATCATGGTTGTTGACCTTCTTGGCTTCTCGGTCCGTATAGTAATCGCGGACCCCGTCGCTCAGGCGCAGGAACCAGTCTTCAATTCGGCGCGCCCGCTCCAGGTCCATGGCGGCCTCCGGCGCCGACGTCCACATCCTGAGATAGGCGTTCGCAGCGGCTGCCAGTGCCCATTTGCGTACCGCCTGACCGACGTGATTGATGTCATCCGTCAACAGGGCATCCGATGATGCCCACGCGTCGAGGTTGTCCAATACGCAATCCAGCGCTTCGGGGCCATCACCATCAACCTGGTAGTCATCGGCGGCAGCGATAACAGCCTTCTCGAAATCACGCACGTTGCTGGTGGCCTTCTTGTACTCTTCATAGGCCTGCTTGTTCAGATTGTTGCGAGCGCTGTCACTGCCCTTGTACTTACTGGTCAGCGACAGCGAGCCGACGTGCGGCTCCACCCGCTCGCAGTCGTAGTCACCGCCATCCTTGTCTTCCGGCGTCTGGTAATAGCCCACCGGAGCACGCAGTTGTCCGTTCAGGCACTGCCCGGCGTGAACGCTACTCACACCAAAGACGGCGGTTATCGCCGCAGACAGCAGCACCCGGCCCCATTGTCGATGTTCAGAGCGTTGTTGGATTCGCATAACCATCCTCTCTATGCGTTGGATGAATGTGCGTCAGATGTCCTGACGGCGACAGATTTTCGTGGTTACCGTTAAGCCTTCCGAGACCTGCTCCGGTTTCAGCGCGAGGTCCAGCGACATGAACATTTCATCGTTCCAGTTCGGCCCTTCCGGGAGCTCGAAGACAAACCGGCCAGGGGTTTCAACCCGATCGCCGTACTCCATATCCACGCGGTCCTTGCGCCCGAACACGTACCAGATGAAGGCATCAACCTCTTTCACCCCCGGGTCACTGAACTGCAGGTCGACGACGTATTCGTTGCTCGGCATTTCGATGAACTGTCCACCGCCGTTGTAGAGCACTTCGGTGGTCCCGGCCTTGACCGGCGTGGTTTTCTGCAACACCGGCTCCTGGCTCTCACAGGCACCACTGATCATCGGTGTGACCTGCCGATAGAACTCCGCACTGTCGAGGTTGTGGTAACCGGGCACCTCCCAGATCATGATCTTGGGTGGCGACTCCCGGAAGTTGTCGGAAAGCAGGTACTCGTACATGGATCCGTCGTAGCTGCCGCCTGCAACGGCAACGTTGAGCACTTCCACACCCAGGAACTCCTGCAGCGCACCGACGAAGTTGTAGTCCTGAGCGCCCTTGCTGTTACTGGTGCCGACCAGCGTTATCGATGGCAACTCCTGGTCGCCAAACAGGGCGCTGGCTTCAGCGGACTGGCCGGTGCCGGAGGATTCCGTGCGAAATTCGTCCACGTACTGCGAGCCGTATTCGAAGCCGCATATCCGTTTAACCGCGTCCTGAAGCGACCCGTCTTTTCGGATCAACCCGGACCGACGAGTCACGAATTCATGCTGCGACAGCGACTGATAGGCCGGCATGTCCTTGATTCGCTCCGCCACGACCTCCGCGGTCCGTCGCGCACCATACGGAGTCCAGTGGTGATCCCGTTTAAAGAAGAAGGCGTCTTCACGTGTTTCTTCGTCCAGAAGCGGCGTCAAATCCGGAACCACCAGCCCTGCCTGACGAAAACGCATCAACGCGTCAGCGTAGTTTTTACGAGCCACGTTCCAACTGAACGGTACCGGCGATGTCGCGGGCAGATGATTGGGATGGACCAGGCCTTTTGTAGGCTGGAACACCATCACCAATTCGGTACCGGTGGTTTCTTTCAGGTGCCTGGCAAAGCGCTTCAGGTGTTTCAGGCCTTCCAGATTCGGCCCGAACTGCTCCACCAGCTCCGCTTCCGAACGGAACAGCCAGCCGTCTTTGCCCTGGACCAGCATCTTGAAATTCTTCAGATAACCGGTGTCGTAGCTGGATGGGTATGCCGTGAGTGGGCACAAGTCACAACAGCGCTCAATATTGTACTCCGGCAGCTCGGCGGCGCTGGCCTTTACGCCCGCGACACTGAGCAGCCCGAGCGCAACCAGCGCCCATAACCCACGGCCTCTGAACACCTGCTTCATACCGACGTATCCACTCGGTTTTCAGCGACAACCAGCCTGGGTTCGCCACCCACATCAATCGCAAACACGCTGAATACCTTGCCGCGCTGTAGGTTCACCTCACTCGTGGTGGCCAGCGCTTTGTCACTCTGAAAAGCGCCCAGCGCAATGCTGACGGCATTGATCTCGCGATTAGCCACATCAAGGGAGCCCACTGCATCAATCACGGCTACTTTGCCGTCGGACGTTTTCAAAGTGACCCCGCCATTGCTGGTCAGGTTATAGAATGAAAGCAGCGCCTTGCGAGGGTTGTCGAAGGCGACATCCTTCATCACTTTCATCTCACCGGAATCCAGTACAACCACGGTGTAGAACTCGTTCTTTTTCATGTTGACGGACGTCTTCTGACCGGCAACGTCCACCTGATAGTTACCCTCAGAAAGGTAGATGTAGGGGCTCGCCTCCAATGGCGACACTTCCTTGATCACCTTGTCGCCCACCGAAGCGCGGGCGATGGCGCCGCTGGCATCCGCGTTCACCACGCGAATGAAAGCCGCCCCGTCCGGTGCCTCCGCGGCATAAAGCGCGTCCTCGCCGGCCTGGGCCATGTTCATGGAGACCAGCAAACTGCTGATCAGGGCAAAAAAAGCGGTATGCATCAGTGCTCTCATTTTCATCATCCTCAGGGGTTGGTTTCAGAACGGCTAGCCGCGTGTGCGGTCAGCGTCTTGTCGGCCTGGCGGAACCACGCCTGAGCCTGTTCAGACTCCAGTGGCTGCGCCAGGTAACGCTCGGGAAATTCCCAGATCACCAGTTGTGGCGGCTGATCCCGGAAATCGGAAGAATTCAGGTAATCGATCATCGGTACGATAGGCCCGTCGCCTTCTTCGGCCACGTTGATCAGGTCCTGACCAAGATGCTTTCGCAAGGCACCGGGAAAATCCCACTGCTCATTGGCGCTGTAACTTGTACCGACCAGCACGGTGTTGGTGGCGCCATCGTCAAACAGGGCGCTGGCGTTCGCCTGGCCGTCGTTTTGAGCGCGCGTTGTTCTTGGTTCCAGCTGGTCAGGCGCAGGGCCGAAGTCGGTAAATGCCGGTTCCACCGGAATGTAATTGAGCAAGTCACCCCGGTGCTGGACCGGTTGGGCAATCGATGTCATAAAGCTCTGTTCACCCCAGGACAAACCATTGAAGCGGTCGCGGATAAATTCGGCAGCGCCCTCCGCGTATAGGTTTGCGCCAGTCGGCGACCAGTGGGTGTCGGTTCTCAGGAACACCGGTTCACCACGGTGCTGTGCCTGCTCCAACAGCGGTTTGAGTTCCGGCGCGGGAATGCCCGCCGTTGCCAGCGACTGCTGGAACCGGTTGTACAGTGACATCATCATCGGTTCCGGCTTTGTACTGCCCAGCTTGTCCGAATGGATTCGGGCCTTGGCGGGCACCACCAGCACAACCAGTGGAACGCCCTCGGCCAACAGATAGTCGGCGACGCGCTGAACACGACCCAGGTTGCGGTCGACCACCTCGCCGTCACGGCTGGCCGGGTAGATTTCCTCGTCGGTGAACAGCCACTCATCCTGCCCCACGACAACGCCTTTCCGGCCCTCGTCAAAGAGCGTGTAGTTGATCGCGGCCCAGAGATTGGTTCCCAGATCCTTCGCCGGGAACTGATCGTCGTAATGGCTCTCCAGGTTTCGGGCCAATTCACCGTTGACCGGGCTCAGCCCTGTTTCGGCCTGGTAACCCAGCAAGGGCCGCAAGGACAGCACACCCAGAACCAGGACCAGCGCGATGAAGAGAAAAGCCGTGATTCGTGCAGACGTTTTAGTCATCAGATCCACCCTCAGAACTGGAAATACAGGAACGGTGAGAAACTCTCAGCGGACAGCTTCAACACGGCGAGCGCAAACACCGGTACCAGCAACGGCGCGGCGGCAGACCGCCAGCCGGACAGGACAGGGCCAACGTCACGATGCCCGAGCCGATCCTTCAGCCCCATCATCGCGATCACTCCGAAAGCCACTACCAGGATCGCCAGATTCAGGTCCCGAATGCCCTGGACAAAGACATCACTCAGGCCGGCACCGTCGAAACTGAACATCGCACCGTAGAAGCCGAAGGCCTCGGTGAGCGTGCTGGCCCTGAAGGTGACCCAGCCCAGCATCACGAACAGGAAGGTCAGCGCCCACCGGAAAAACCGGAACCCGGACGGGCTGCCCGACACACCCAGCGCCCTTTCCACTGACAGCAACAGACCGTGCCAGGCACCCCACAACAGGAACGTCCAGTTGGCGCCGTGCCAGAGGCCACCGAGCAACATGGTGAGCAGCAGGTTGCGATAGGTTTTGACAGTACTGTTGCGGTTGCCGCCCAGGGGGATGTACAGGTAATCCCGCAGCCAGGTGGACAGGCTGATATGCCAACGACGCCAGAACTCGGTAATGCTCTGGCTGATGTAGGGCTGGTTGAAGTTCTCGTTAAACCGGAAGCCCATCATCAGACCCAGGCCGATGGCCATATCAGAGTAGCCGGAAAAGTCGAAATACAGCTGCGCGGTGTACGCCAGAATGCCCAGCCAGGCATCCGCCGTACTGGGATCAGACAGCGCAAAGGCGCTGTCCGCCAGCGGTGCTATCGAGTCGGCGATAAAGACTTTCTTGATGAAGCCCTGCATGAACCTGAACGCACCCTCACCGAATTTTTCCATGGTATGGGTGCGGTAGGTGAATTGGTCCGCCAGGTCCTTGTAACGTAGAACCGGCCCGGCAATCAGCTGGGGGAACAACGCAATGAAGGCCGCGAAATCAATAAACCGCCGGGTCGGTTCCGTATCCCCTCGATAGACATCCACCACGTAGGAAATGGCCTGGAAGATGTAGAAGGAAATGCCGATGGGCAGGATGATATTCGCCAGTTCCAGCGGCTGACTGCCGGCGCTGACCAGCAGGTTGTTCAAGCTGTCGACACCAAAGTTGGCGTACTTGAAGTAGCCGAGCGTCGCCAGGTCACCACCAACACCAATGGCAACCCACTTGCGGGCATTCGCGGTGCCAATGCCGGCGCGGTGTATTGCCAGACCGATGAAATAGTTCCAGAAGGTCACGGCCACGAACAGCAACAGGAAATCCACCCGCCACCAGGCATAGAAGGCGTAGCTGCCGATCAGGATAACCAGTGAGCGGTGCCTGAACGGTGTCAGGTAATACAACCCCAGAAAGGCGGGCAGGAACAGAAACAGGAAGATATTGGATGAAAAAACCATGTCAGTTCTCCGCCTGCGTAACCTGGCCCGACACCACAGCCTTGGGCTCTATGAATACTGCACGCCCCTGGTTCCGTAGTGCGTCAAAAATCTGCATCTGGTATTTGCCAAGCACACCCTCGAAGTGGATCCCCACGTCTGACCTGGGGAATCGCATTCCAACGTCATAAATTGCGATGTAAGCAGGGTTGTCGGTCGACAGGGGACCGCTGGCGTTGGAGGCTAGTTCGCCGCCCACCACGTTCATCGACACCTCGTAGGAGTAGAAGTCTTCTTTGAAATTACGGTCGGTGGCGGACAGGTCTTTCAACTGGCCATAAATACCCCAGGTACCGTTGAGCACCGCAACGTTGTGGTAGACATTCACATTGCTGCTGTTTCTGACCCGGATGCCATTGCGCAGATTGTTCATCAACCGGTTGCCCCAGAGCAGGTTGTCCGGCGACTCGTAGAGCCCGATTCCGTCACCCTGGTTGTCATAGGAAACGTTATTGGCCACCACGTTGTTGCTGCTCTGGCGGTCCAGCACGATGCCGGATAGCCCGTTGTCATAGCTACGGTTGCCAACAATCCAGCTGTTATTTACCTCGCGGGAGATGATGATGCCGTGCTTCTCACGGGTGCCATAAACCTCGTTGTTGGCAATCAGCAGTCGGCTGGAGTAGTCATGAGGGTCGATGCCGTAAACAACGTTATTGCGATAGACGTTATCGACGATGGCAACGTCTTCCGCCTCATAGCAGTAGAACCCGTAGTAGAGATCCTCGAAGGTGGATTCCACCAGCCAGGCATGGGGCGCGCTGCGCTGCAGGCGGGCGTTGTCGTACTCGGAATACTGGGCCACCGTGAAGCCGTAGGATTTACTCTGGAGATAACCCAGATTTGCCATGGTGGTGCCGAGAATAAAGTTCTCGCTACCGCCCCAGCCCACATAGAACGGGCGGAAGTTGCCTTTCTTCTGGAACGTGGCCGGGCCATTGGCCTCCTCGCGCCACCCAATAATCTTGCTGTCAATGGCAAACAGCCAGCCGTCGTTGGCAATAAACGAACCACGCTCCTCCGACAGCCGCAGGGTCTCATCGCGCAGAACCAGGGTGGCCTCTTGTTTGACCGCCAGCGGCAAACGAATGATGTAAGTACCATCGCCGACCTGTTCCATGTAGCGACGATCATTCACCTGCCGATAGACATCCTCCAGCGTCACCTTCCCGCTGTTAACCATAATCGCCTGAGGATGTGAAAACTGACGGATCACCCACTCGCGCGCCCGCCCTTCGTCCACGAAATCCCCCAGTGCACTGACCCCGCCCATACGTTCCACCGTTACATTCGGCGCGGAATCCTGCCGACCGGCAAGCTTTGCCTCGATGGCGTCACGGCTATAAGCCGACACATCGGGCAGTTCCGGCTCCGGCAAGTACAGTTCCTCACCGGGCTTTATCTCGATGTCGTAGTCTTCCATCAGGGGCGCAATCGCCGGCGGTGGGGTCGCCGTTCTGCCAGCGCCAGCATTGCCTGCGGCGACACCCTGCACAGGCAGTGTCAGTGTGGTGATCAGCAGGCTCAGGACCCACATGCTTTCTCGGGCTATCATGAGCTCTCCTCAGAACCGCTTCGAAACATCCACAACCACCCGATGCCTGGCATCAGCATCGTCACCATAGGCATCACCCGGCATGAAAACGCCGCCACGGAAACGCACATCAAACGCCGCCCAGGACGTTGAAGCACTGTCGCCGTAGTAGCCCAGCACCAAGTCCACCGACTGCCCGAGATCGTCACTGCTGCCGGTAAAACCGGGCTCGACCAGGTCGGAGCGCACGGTGCCGTTTTCATCACTCAGCCAGTAACGGTGATACAGCAGGTTGGCGTCCCAGGTGTCGCGGTCAGATAGCGCAGTATAGAGCGTGAACACCTTTAAGTTGGTCCATTCGGGCTGAATGGCCTCGCCAAAACGCTGAACCTGGGAACGGGTGCCGGTAAACCGTGAGCGGTTGCTTTCCAGGCTGGTTTGCCGGAAGGCGTCACTTTCGCCCGGCCCACCGCCACCGGACGCAACGGCACCGTGAGCACCGACAACCCAGCGGGGCGTATCCAGCAGTTGGGCACGCGCGCCCAGGTCCGCCGCCCAACCGGAGACATCGCGTTCACGATCACTGAAGCCACTGGGCGCACTGGGGTCTGTACCGATCACAGTGTCCGTACCATTCACTGCCGCAACCGATGCGAAATACTGAAACGCATCGTGGGAGTGCCAATCGAAATAACTTCGGTCCGCCTGGATGGCCGTCCAGGTCAGCGAATCGGTAAAGCTGTCATCCAGGGTCTGCCCTCGCGCCGCATACTCGTCAGCCTGACTGCCATAACCCTGCCCATGCGTGGCCAGAAAACCCAGATAGTGCCCTTTCCGCCATTGCCAGCGCGTGTGGACAAACATGCGAGCGATGTCTTGCTCATAACCCTGAAGTTCGTTGGTGTCGGTTCGCAACTCAGCGAACTTCTGGGCAACACCCACCGTGGCGTCAAGCAGCGATGTATTGAAGATCCAGCGTGTGAGGGTAATGTCGTCGTCCCACCATATACCGCTGTTTTCCTTAAGCCGCTCACGGCCAAAGCGAATCGACTCCCCGGGATAGTCGCTCAGGCCGTTGTAATCCAGCCAAGCCTCCCTGAGCGCAAGAAAGCCGTCGGTGGTGGTCGTGCCGCCGATTTCGTCGCTAACATCCACCTGACCGGTTGCGCCAAACGCCTGCAGGCGCAGTTTTGAGCGCCAGTGAGGTGACAATTGCCAGACCCACTCGGGCTTGATGTCGAGGCCAGCTTCGTTGGATTTGGTCTCGCCATTGGAGCCCAGTCCAAGGCGCCGGTCGCCTTCGCTGATAAAACTGAGCTTGGACTTTATGTTCTGTTCAACCAGCCGCGGATAACTCTGGTTCGCCTCGTCTGTAGACTGCGCTACGGCGGGCGTTACGCCGAGTGATGCCAGGCAACTGACAGAGAGTGCGAGGCGAGTTAATCGATAGTTCGTTATAAGCTGCATTGAGCTTATCCTCCTTGTTTTGTGGTCGTTGCCGGGCCTGAAGTGCCTCCGGCGATCATCTGTCGCCGCGCGGCACGTTCCTGCCGGTACAGGGCCTCAGCTCTCTTTTCGGTGTGTTCGGGTAGCGACAGAACCATATCCACCATCAGTTCTTTGGCACGCTCAACGCCGCCCTCCACTGCCAGCAACGCGAAACTCCAGGCATAAACACGGTTCACCTCGATGCCTTTTGCTTCCCAGTAAAGCTCGGCAAGGGCGTAATCCGCCTTTGGAAAGCCTCGGCGTGCCGCCGTCAGAAGATGCTGCTTGGCCTTTTCGGGATCTGGCTCCCCGAGATAGCCACGCTTGTAGATGCGCCCGAGCAGGTATTCCGCCGAGGGGTATTTTTCACGCGCTTCCATGGCGTACTCGATCGCCTTCTTCGGATCGGTCGGCACAATGCGGCCTCGCTCATAGGCCCGGGCCAGTGACAGCGACGCCTTCAGGTCACCATTGGCTCGCGCCTCCCGAAGCATCTCGATAACGACCTCCGGTTCAGCGAGGTAGTTGTTCTCCATGATCAACTTGGCGCGCGCCGTCAGGGCGGGCACGTAGTCGGGCGTCAACATCTGGTAGAGTTCGTTGGTGGCAGCCACCTGTTTTTGCGGGGTTTCGTCGTCCGACAACCACCGCGCGAACAGGTACAGATCGCGATCTTCAATACTGCCCTGCTCCCAGGCCTGCTTGGCCCGGTCAACAAGTGCCTTCAGATCCTCACTCCGGCCATCAACCAGATACACTCTGGCGAGCAGTTGGAAGCATTCGGGCTGGGCCTCGGCAATGGGCGCGCACAGCTCTTCAATTTCATCCGTGTGGCTTTCGAACTGGTCCGTCAGCAGGTAGTAGCGAGCCAGAGCCACGTCACCTTTGGGATCGCCGGCTTCCCGCGCCTGCTGAATCAGCTCAAGCGGTTTGCCGTTGGGGAACTCCCGGGGGAAATGGATGTACAGGTTGATCAACGGGATCAACGCCGTCTTATCACCTTCCGCAAGCGCTTTGCGCAGGTAACGGGCGCCATTGGCCCGCTGCTCCGGGGTTTCCCCTTCCCGCGCATTCATCTTGCCTATCCTGATAGCAGCTCGTTCACTACCCTGCTCCGCGGCCTTCCTGTACCAATCCAGCGCCTTCTGGCGTGCTTCCGGTGTGTCCTGCGCACCATAAAGATCCCCCAGCTCCACCTGGGCGTCCGCCAGGCCAAACTTCGCCAGCTTTTCCAACTGCGCCCGGGCCTCCTGAACGTCACCTTCGGCAGCAGCCTTCTCAGCCCGCTGAATGTCGGGCAGGTTGCCGCAACCAGACAGCACCAGAGTGAACAGACCGGCAATGCACGCTACTCGCTTCATGCTCCGCAACTCCCTCAACCTTCCGAAAACCGTTCAACAACCTTCTGCAGGCTCGGCATCCGGAACTGGTCGACCGTGACACCAATGGGGCGTCCGATTGCTTCAATCGGCAGCGGTTCGGCGGATTCGATAGACGCACTGATTACGTCAACCAGTCCGCCCTGAGCCTGGGAGTTCACATACAGCGACGTAATGTGCCCGGTCTGTTCCTTGCCGTTGGGGAGCCGCAGTATCACCTGCTGCCCTTCTTCGAGCTTTTCACCCTGGTTAAACGGGAAGTTGGCAACAACGTGGGCGGACGAGTCCATCGGCGCCATAACCGCAAGCTGCTCACCCTTGCTCATGTACTGGTCTTCAGCCGGCCTCATGTTCACCACCTTGCAGTCACAGGGGCTGGTGATCGTTCCCCGAACCCGCTGGTCCAACAGCTCTTCGATCTGGCCGACGCTGTAGTTGCCCTCTCCAACCAGGTCATTCACATAAGACATCATGGGCGCGTCAAAAGTAGCGATAGCCTCGCCCGCCTTAACCTCCTGCCCAGGCTTGACCAGCGTTGTGACCTTTGCGTCTTTGGGAATCCGCAGGGGAATCTGCTCCGACGCCACCATGGCGGACTCCGCCTTGGTTACGAAGTAGATGTCCCACAGCTCGGAGACCACAAAGCTGATCGCAAACAGACCTATCAACATCACGATCAGGCTTCCGACCATGGCGCGAAGCTTGCCGAAGAATCCAAGGTCATTGCTGCCCTTGCCTTTGCGGGCCTTGGTGAAGTTTTCGCGGGACAGCGTGTTGAGCACATCGCCGGCGGAAACCACTTCACCGCTGAGGAATGCGGTAATGAGGTATCTCAGGGCGGAAACCTCCCGGGCTCCCAGATCCTGAAACTCACACCCACAGCGATCATTCATCGAATCGAAACTGCGCGGGACAAAGTTCACGTCAATGGCAAGATCAAAGCCGTCAACCTTGAACACCAGGCGACCCTTGTAGACCCGGCCCTGACGAAACGACTCCAGGCCCGTGTTGACACTGAACCCACCGGCCGAAAGATCGGCCACCGGAAAGTTGTGGGTTGAGCCACCAAGGTTTACAAACAGCTTGGCCGGAATTCTTACCCGGGCATACTGTCGCTGTGCCTCGGATTCATGGACAAACTGCGGTTCAATATCTGCCCTACTTGCTGCCATATTCATTGCTTTGATCCTTGTGTGTTGTCCCAACGATGATTGGTGTACATAAGAAAAACTCCCCTTGCGCTATACCAGCTTCATCACCACCGCCAGAAAGACACTGCCTGCGGATATCGTCATCACTCTTGACGACCAACGGTTCATGCGTTGTTGGAAAGACGCGTTGTTCGCGCTGAACCGGGTTTTCTGGCGTGTCCACGACTGTCGGTCGAGCCGGAAAAAGACATAGATTTTCACCAGAGAGCCGAAGATCTGGTTGAAATAGAGAATGCACGGATAGGCTGGCCCGACCGAGTGTCCGGTAGTGATAAGCAGCAACGTCAGCACCAAACGGGTAAGCCCGATCCAAAGCAGGTAGGCCACCAGCACAATACCGGAGTACTTGATGGACGCGACGATAGCCGCAGTCAGCCCCAGGATGCTGGTCCACATTGAAATGCGCTGGTCATAAAGCACGTACCAGGTAAACCATCCAAGGCGCCGGGGGCCAAGCTTGGTAGCCCGTGAATTCTGCCGCAGGGAGTTGCCATACCAGCGAAACATCAGCTGACGGGCAGAACGGATAAAGCTGGGATCAGGTGGATGCTCCACTGTGCGAATCGTGGCGTCCGGCACATAGAAGGTGTCGTACCCCAGGCGCATCATGCTGAACCAGCTGGACTTGTCATCGCCGGTCAGAAAGCGGAATTCGCCCAGCCGCCAGTGCTTCAGGGAGTCATACTCCACGTCGCTGATGAACTCCGGGCGCGTAACCACGCTGGCCCGGAATACCGACATGCGACCGGTGAGCGTCAAAACCCGATACGACAGCCCCATCGAGCACATATTCATGTGGCGCTGGGCGAACCTCAGCTTGTGCCATTCAGACATCAGATAGCTGCCGCGCACCTCGCAAAACTCGTTGGTAGTCAGCGCGCCGATGTTCGGCATCAACCGGAAGTAAGGGGCGGTTTTACGTACCACTCCGGGTTCCAGCACGGTATCGCCGTCCACCACGGCCACCACGGCATTCTCGTCAGGCAGATCCCGTGAAATGGCACGAAAGCCGTACGCCAGACCATCCCGCTTACCGGTCCCCGGAATGCGCACAATCTTGAGCCTGATGTGGCTGGGTGGGTCAAGCTTCCGCCACATTGCCCGCATGAGCATTTCATCGGAAAGCTCCACCACCGATGCCACCACCGTTGTCGGCCAACCACACTCAACCGCTTCGCGGATAATAGAGTTGTAAACCATGGCCGTGGTGTCGGCATCGATACGGAAACTGGTCACCATCAGATAGACATGGGACGGAGCGGCGTCTTCGCCCAACGCCTTTGCCCGGCGCCGAATCTTGGGGAATGCCCATTTAAGGAAATACATCGCACGCAAAAAGTGGATAAACCCAACGGAGTACCGCCAGATACCAATCACCCCGATGACCAGGAGGAAGTGGGCGCCGCCCCTCACCGTATAGGTAGTGGGCAAAGAGATCGCCAACGCCCCGAGTACGGAGAGAAAAAGCAGCCAACCGCCTGTTCTGGACACTATGTTGTCTGAGATATAAGACATGCCGTCCGTTCCTGAAATAACATTCCGTGCGTTTTCTGAGCGTGACGCCCCGCCCCAGCAGGGCACCAGGACGTCACGCATGGGGGTGAAGACTTACCAGCAGATGCCTTCCAGCACCTCGGTACTTGTGGTCTTCATGAAGCCCACAAGGTCAATCACCCGCTTGCCCTCAGGCACTTCCGAAATCACCGTTTCGAACAGCTCGTCGTTGTTGCCGACCACGATCACGTCCGCGTGATCAATCACGCCACGCAGGTCGCTGTGCATCAGGTTCGAGAGGTGCGGAATCTTCTGGTTGATGTATTCACGGTTGGCGCCGTGGGTGCGGGCGTAATCCACATTGCGGTCGAAGATCTGCAGGTCATACCCCTTGCCAATCAGCATCTCGGCCAGCTCCACCAGTGGGCTTTCCCGCAGATCGTCGGTGTTGGACTTGAAGCTCAGGCCGAGCATGCTCACCTTGCGACAGCCGTAGCCGGTGAGGATCTTGAAGGCATGAGCAACCTGCTCATTGTTACTGCTCATGATCGAGCTCAGCAGCGGGTGCTTCACGTCCATCTGATTGGCCCGGTAAGTCAGTGCGCGCACGTCTTTGGGCAGACAGGAACCGCCGAAGGCGAAGCCCGGGCGCATGTAATAGCGGGAAATGTTCAGCTTCTTGTCCTGGCAGACAACGTCCATGACATCGCGGCCGTCCACGCCCATCGACTTGGCAATATTGCCGATCTCGTTGGCGAAGCTGACTTTGGTCGCGTGCCAGATGTTGCAGGTGTACTTGATCATCTCAGCCACTTCGATGGGCTTACGGATGATGGGGGCATCAAGGTCCTGGTATATCCGCGCCAGGAACTCGCCGGAGCGTTCGTCGAGCTCACCAATGACCGTCATCGGAGGGTGGTCATAATCCTTGATCGCCGTGCTTTCCCGCAGGAATTCCGGGTTCACACACACACCGAAATCAACGCCGGCGCGTTTCCCGGACGCTTTCTCCAAAGCCGGGATGACCACCTCACGAACCGTTCCGGGCAGCACCGTGCTACGCACCGCTACCAGGTGCCAGTCACCCTTGTCCTTCAGGGCATTACCGATATCGCTACACACTTTCTCGACAAACTGCAGATCAAGATCGCCATTTGGCTTGCTGGGCGTGCCCACGCAGATCATCGACAGCTCACTCTCCTGAACCGCGATGTGCCCGTCGGTAACGCCGTTGATGAATCCGTTCTCGCGCCCGCTCCGGAGCAGCTCCTCCAGCCCCGGCTCCACAATGGGAGACCTGCCGCTGTTGATCAGATCAATTTTGATGGGCGACACATCCACACCGACCACGTGATGCCCCCGCTGGGCCAGACTGGCGGTACACACCGCCCCGACATAACCCAAACCAAAAATACTGACTCGCATATCCTTTACTCCCCTGACTGTCATCCAGCGACTCCCACCCGGGAGCCGCCATGAATCCAACGACTGACTACTGGTTGACTGATGACACTCAAAAGGCTCGGTACAGCGACCCCGAAATCGGAAAGAGGTTCTTTTTTGAACTTTTCCCCGCGACCGGTGTCTGATTACGAACAGGCACGCTCAACAGAAAACGTTGCCCTGATGCGCCTTTTGAGTATCCAGTTTGAGTTGGGGGAACACGAAGACGGACAAATCACCGGCAAGCGATCTACGTCGTCCACAGCGTTCCAACAGCCAGAAAACTATCGTAACGAAACGTTAAATGCCTGTTACGAAAAGATAATTTCAACTATAGGCAAGGGATACATGTCTTGATTTTTGGTGTGCACAATTGGAATACAGGAAAGACCTAGTCGCCTGACAACGCAGAAGAAATGAAAAAGGAAATCATCAGAGCATGCACCGATAAGGTACATATGAGAGAAAGGAGTGCGCTTTTCTATTTCGTAATCGCAAAAAAATAAAAATCGATATTATAAAATCGAATCAAACGCGATTTTTTCGTATGGAACCCATTTGAATCTTTCGTCGTTATACAGGGTCGTATCGAGAAAAATACCGCTCAAAGACAGTGAAACCCAGCCGATCACCGACTGAGTTCCACAGCTGAACCTCACCAACTCACCAAAGAGACGAGATTCGTGTTAACGCGCTGCTGCTTTATTTAGGCGCCATGCGCAGTGCACAGTCCAGGCGGATAACCTCACCGTTGAGGATCGGGTTGCGCACCATCTGATCCACCAACATGCCAAACTCTTCAGCCTTGCCCAATCGCTTGGGGAAAGGCAGCGTGGCCGCGAGACTGTCCTGCACTTCCTGTGGCATGCCCGCCATCATTGGCGTCATAAAGATTCCCGGAGCAATAGTGTTGACCCGAATACCTTCCCGGGCAAGCTCGCGGGCGGCCTGAAGTGTCAGCGATACCACGCCACCCTTTGACGCACTGTAGGCTGCCTGGCCAATCTGGCCCTCGTAAGCCGCCACAGACGCCGTGTTGATAATCACACCCCGCTCGCCATCCGCGTTGGGCTCCCGCTGGGCCATATCGGCCGCGGCGAGACGCAGAATGTTAAAGGACCCAATCAGGTTGACCTGAACCACCTTGCTGAATGCCTCAAGCGGCATCACACCATCCCGGCCCAGGATCTTTGCGGCCGGAGCAATACCCGCGCAGCTGACCGCCACGCCACAGGGGCCATGCGCCTTACGGGCTTCGCTGAATGCAGCTTCCGCACTCTCAGAAGACGTCACGTCGCAGTAAATAAAGACGCCCCCAATGTCTTCCGCCACTTTTCTACCCTGCTCCTCCTGAACATCCAGAATCGCCACACGGCACCCAGCTGCCGCCAGGGCACGCGCTGAGCCCTCGCCCAAGCCTGATGCACCGCCTGTTACAATCGCTGCCACATTTTTGAATTCCATCATTCACTCCTGTTTCACATATCTGTTGGTTGAAATCGGGCCTTAAAAATACTTTACGTTTACGTAAACTTTATCTAACCTAAGTCTAAAAAGGAAATCTCTATGGACATCAAGAAAACTTACAGCATCAGCGAGCTGGCCAAAGAGTTCGACGTGACGACACGAAGCGTACGCTTCTACGAAGATCAGGGTCTACTGCACCCCACCCGGCGCGGCCAAACCCGGATCTTCAGCTCGAAGGACCGGGTGCGGCTGAAGCTGATCCTCCGGGGCAAACGCATGGGCTTTTCCCTGGCGGAAACCAAGGAGCTTTTTGACCTGTGGGACGAAACCCTCAGCGGCAACGAAAAACAGCTCCTGCTGATGCTGGACACCCTGGCCCGCAAACGGGCGCAACTGGAGCAACAGAAAAACGACATTGCCCAGGCAGAAATGGAAATGGACACCGCAGAAGCAAGATGCCGCG